>Ga0207674_10001142_pt1 | contig 34430 bp, 27 predicted proteins | sample KBSCornC72_FD_184303 | JGI IMG/M metagenome (GOLD analysis project Ga0207674, IMG submission 184303) | Corn rhizosphere microbial communities from Kellogg Biological Station, Michigan, USA - KBS Corn C7-2 (SPAdes) (version 2) | ecosystem: Host-associated > Plants > Roots > Rhizosphere > Soil ...
GGATTTGGAAGAGTTCGCGGTGCGGCACACGCTGGGATGTTTGCTGGCGCGGGTGGCGGGGCGGTCGCCTTTGGAGTATCTGTCGGCGGGCGAGCGGGCTTGGCAGCGGGCGGTGGTGTTGTCGATGATGGCTGGTGTGCCGGACGGTGTTGAGGAATTGATCGAAACGTTCTTGGACAGGGAGTGAGACGCGCATGGCGTTCCTGCAGCAGGTTCGGGCGATGGAGATTCTGGACAGCCGCGGCCGGCCGACGGTGAAGGCGACGGTGGGCCTGGCGGGCGGGGCGGTGGGGACGGCGTCGGTGCCGTCGGGGGCTTCGACCGGATCGGCGGAGGCGCTGGAGCTGCGCGACGGGGAGGCGAGTCGGTACGGCGGGCTGGGGTGCCGGCGGGCGGTCGCGAACGTGAACGGGGAGATCGCGGGGGCGCTGGTGGGGCGGGTGTTTGACGGGCAGGGGGCGGTCGATCGGGCGATGATCGAATTGGACGGGACGGCGAACAAGGGGCGGCTTGGGGCGAACGGGATCCTGGCGGTGTCGATCGCGTTCGCGCGGGCGTGCGCGGCGGCGCGCGGGGTGGAGTTGTGGGAGCAGTTCTCGGCGATCCTGGGGGAGACGGCGGGCGGGCGGTTGCCGCGGTTGACGGTGAATTTGTTTTCGGGCGGGAAGCACGCGGGTGGCGTGGGGCCGGCGATTCAGGACGTGCTGGTGGTGCCGGTGCGGGCGGCGACGATTGATGTGGGGCTGGCGACGGTGTATGCGGTATATCAGTCGGCGGCGCGGTTGGTGCGACGGAAATACGGGATGGGGCCGCTGACGGCGGACGAGGGGGGACTGGCGCCGCCGGTGCAGACGGCGGAGGAATTGCTGGACGATGCGGTGGAGGCGATTCGCGGGGCGGGATTGTCGCCCGGGGGGGACGTGGCGATTTGCGTGGACGTGGCGGCGAGTCATTTTTATCGCGAGGGGCGGTATTTTCTTTCGCGGGATGGCGAGGGGCTCGATAGTGCTGGGATGATTGCGCACCTGGCGCGGTGGGCGGAGCGGTATCCGATCGTCAGCGTCGAGGATGGGTTGGCGGAGGAGGATTGGGGGAATTGGCCGGCGCTTTTGAGTGCGATTGGCAAGCGGGCGATCGTGGTGGGGGATGATCTGCTGTGCACGAATCCGGCGCGGATTCGGCGGGCGGTGCAGGAGCGGGCGGCGAGCGCGCTGCTGCTGAAGGTGAACCAGATTGGGACGCTGACCGAGGCGGCGGAGGCTTGCCGGTTGGCGCGGGGGGCGGGGTGGCGGGTGACGATCAGTGCGCGGAGTGGGGAGACGGAGGACAATTGGCTGGCCGATCTGGCGGTGGGGTGGCGGGGGGATCAGATCAAGGTGGGGTCGATCACGCAGTCGGAGCGGTTGGCGAAGTATAATCGGTTGCTGGAGATCGAGGGGCGCAAGGGGTTCGGGGTGGTGGAGTGGCCGGGGGGTTAGGCGCGATGCTGGCGAAGAGTCCAACTCCACAGGAGTCGGCGTGGGAGAATCGACGCCACGGGGGAATAGGGACGCGGTATATTGAATACCTCACATGTCGTGGCGTTTTCTGTTGATCTTGTTGGGTTGGTGTGTGCTGGCGCGGCCGGCGCTTGCGGTGGGGGGCGATGTTGAGTTTTTCGAGAAGCGGATTCGACCGGTGCTGGTGGCGGAATGCTACAAGTGCCATAGCGCGGCGTCGGAGAAGTTGAAGGGCGGGTTGCGACTGGATACGCGTGAGGCGGCGCTGAAGGGGGGCGAATCGGGGAGGCCCGCGGTGGTGCCGGGGGACGTGGGGAAGAGTTCGCTGATCGAGGCGATTCGTTACACGAATGACGATTTGCAGATGCCGCCGAAGAAACAGTTGTCGCGCGAGGTGGTGGCGGATTTTGAGACTTGGATTCGCGCGGGGGCGGTGGATCCGCGAGTGGGGGATGCGGTGGCGACGGCAGCGGAGAAGGATCCGAAGAAGCATTGGGCATTTTTGCCGGTCCGGGACGTGGCGGCGCCAAAGGTTCAGCGGGGCGACTGGGTGAAGTCGCCGGTGGACGCGTTTGTAATGGCGAAGTTGGAGGAGAAGGGGCTGCGGCCGGCGCCGGCGGCGGATCGGCGGACGCTGATTCGGCGGGCGTACTTTGATCTGTGGGGGTTGCCGCCGACGTTTGAGGAGGTTCAGGCGTTTGAGCGGGATTCGTCGGCGGACGCGTTCGCGAAGGTGGTGGATCGGCTGTTGGCGTCGCCGCGGTATGGGGAGCGGTGGGGGCGGTATTGGCTGGATTTGGCGCGGTACGCGGATACGAAGGGGTATGTTTACGCGGATCGCGAGGAGGCGCGGTTTGTGCACGCGCACAATTACCGGGATTGGGTGATCGGAGCTCTCAATGCGGATATGCCGTACGACCGCTTCGTCAAGCTGCAAATCGCGGCGGACCAAATAGATGGAATAAGGGGGACTGTCCCCCTTAATTTGGCGGCGATGGGGTTCCTGACGGTGGGGCGGCGGTTTCTGGGGGTGATGGAGGACATCATCGATGACCGCATTGATGTCGTGACGCGGACGACGCAGGGATTGTCGGTGGGGTGTGCGCGGTGTCACGATCATAAGTTCGATCCGATTCCGACGGCGGATTATTACTCGCTGTTCGGCGTGTTCTCGGCGAGCAGCGAGCGGACGGTGCCGCTAGCGGGGGCCGCTGCGGAGATGTCGGCGGAGTATGCGGCGTACGAGGCGGGGCTGAAGACGCGCACCGAGGCGCTGGCGTCGGCGCTGGCGAAGAAGCGGGCCGAGGCGGAAGAGCGGGCGCGGGCTAGAACCGTCCGTTATCTGCAGACGGTGCTGGAGGCGGAGAAGGTGCCGGATGAGTTGTTTTATACGAATCGGGACGGGGACGATTTGTATCCGGTGATCGTGCGGCAGTGGCAGCGGTATTTGTTCGCGCAGGCGAAGACACCGTCGCGGGTGTGGGTGCCGTGGGTGCGGTTTGCGAAGGAGGGGCGGTACTGGGATACGGGCGGGGAAATCAACGCGCAGGTGCGCGAGGCGATGGCGGCGGCGTCGCCGAAGACGATGCGCGATGTGGCGGAGGTTTACGGGAAGTTGTTGCTGGAGGCGGATCGGAAATGGAAGGAGGCGGTCAAGGCCGATCCGAAGGCGACGGCGTTGGCGGACGGCGATTGGGAGGAACTTCGGCAGGTGCTTTACGCGGCCGATTCACCGCTGCGGGTGCCGCCGGGCCCAATCGTGGACGTGGAGATTTATTTTGACGAGGGGACGCGGGTGCAGTTGGCGAAGCTGCAGATGGAGATCGACAAGTGGAACATCGACGCGGCCGGCGCGACGCCGCAGGCGGTGGTATTGGTGGATCGGCCGGCGCAGGGGAACCCGCGGGTGTTTCGGCGGGGCAATCCGGCGACGCCGGGCGAGGAGGTGCCGCGGCGATACCTGGAGATCGTCGAGGGGCCGAATCGCAAGAATTTCGAGCACGGCAGCGGGCGGCTGGAGATGGCCGAAGCGATCGCGAACAAGGAGAACCCGTTGACGGCGCGGGTGATGGTGAACCGGCTTTGGCAATGGCATTTCGGGCAGGGGCTGGTGAAGACGCCGAGCGATTTCGGGATGCGGTGCGAGATGCCGAGCCATCCGGAACTGCTGGATTGGCTGGCCGGTGAGTTCGTGCGGCGCGGGTGGTCGTGGAAGGCGATGCACCGGTTGATCATGCTGTCGAGCGCGTATCAGCAGGCGGGTGGCGAATCGCCGGCGGGGGACGCGGAGAACCGGTTGCTGTCGCACTTTCCGGAGCAGCGGTTGAATTTTGAGGCGATGCACGATTCGTTGCTGGCGGCGAGTGGGGAATTGGATTTGACCGAGGGTGGGCGGCCGGTAGAGATGTTCAAAGCGCCGTTCGCCAAGCGGCGGGCGGTGTACGGGCGGGTGGATCGGCAGTTCCTGCCGGGTGTGTTCCGCGTGTTCGATTTCGCGAATCCGGATCTGCACAGCCCGCAACGGGCGACGACGACGGTGCCGCAGCAGGCGCTATTTATGATGAACAGCCCGTTCGTGGTGGAACGGGCGCGGGCGTTGGCGGGGCGGGGGGATGTTGCGGGCGTGACGGACGCGGCGGCGCGGGTGCGGCGACTCTATGAGATCGTGTTCCAGCGGTCGGCGACGAGTGAGGAGGTGGAGGCGGGGGTTTCGTACGTTTCGCAGGCCGCCGGCGATCCGGCGCCGCCCCCGGCGCCGGTCGTCGTGTCGGACTGGCGGTATGGCGTGGGGGAGTTCGACGCGGCGAGCGGGCGCATAAAGGGCTTTACGAAGTTGCCGCACTTCAGTGGGCGCGCGTGGCAGGGGGGTGACGCTTGGCCGGATGCGAAGTTCGGGTGGGCGCAGTTGACGGCCGAGGGCGGTCATGCGGGGAATGATTTGCGGCACGCGGTTGTGCGGCGGTGGGTGTCGCCGATCGACGGGGTGGTATCGATCGGTGGGACCATCGCGCACGCGCACCTGGAAGGGGACGGGATCGTGGCGCGGATCGTCTCGGGCAGTCGCGGCGAGTTGGCAATGTGGCGGCTGTACAACCAGCGGGCGACGGCGGAGGTGAGCGCGGTGCCGGTGAAGAAGGGGGAGACGATTGATTTCGTCGTGAGCATTAACCGGACGCTCAACAATAATGATTTCACGTGGTCGCCAGTGATCAAAGTCGAGGGGAAGAAGAAGCAGGATTGGAACGCCAAGCGCGATTTCGCCGGACCGAATGGCGGTACAACAGTCGCCAAGCCGCTGGGCGCTTGGGAGAAGTATGCCCAGGTATTACTCATGAGCGACGAGATGATGTTCGTGGATTGAGAGGTGCGCCAATGGATCGCTTCGGATTGACGAGTCGCCGGGAGATGCTGGCCCGCTGCGGGATGGGGATGGCGGGCGTGGGGATGGCGGCGTTACTGGGGCAGGGTTCGGTTGCGCGGGCGGAGTCGGCGATGTCGCTAAATCCGCTGGCGCCGCGGGGGCCGCACTTCGCGCCGCGGGCGAAGCGGGTGATCCACTTCTTCCTCAACGGCGGGCCGTCGCACGTGGACACGTTCGACTACAAGCCACTGCTGGCGAAGTACGACGGAAAGCCGCTGCCGGTCGAGAATTTGAAAACCGAACGGAAGACGGGTGCGGCGATGCCGTCCCCGTTCGAGTTCAAGCGGTACGGACAGAGCGGGCTGGAGATCAGCGACCTCTTTGAGAAGACGGCGCGGCACGCGGACGATTTGTGCGTCATCCGGTCGATGAAGGCGCAGGTGCCCAACCACGAGCCGTCGCTCATGCTGATGAACTGCGGGGACGCGCAGATGGCGCGGCCGAGCGTGGGGTCGTGGGTGACGTATGGGCTGGGTACGGAGAACCAGAATCTGCCGGGCTTCGTGGCGATGTGCCCGGGCGGGTACCCGATCAAGGAGGCGGAGAACTGGCGGAGCGGGTTTCTGCCGGGCGTGTACCAGGGGACGTACGTCGATTCGCAGCACACGGACCTGAAGAAGCTGATCGAGAACATCCGGAACGATTACGAATCGGCGCCGGCGCAGCAGCGGCAGCTCGATTTGTTACGTCGGTTGAACGCGGCGCACCAGCGTCAACACGCGCACGAGGCGGCGATCGAGGCGCGGATTCAGTCGTTCGAGCTGGCGTACCGGATGCAGTCGGAGGCGGCGGAGGCGTTCGACATCACCGGCGAGCCGCAGGCGATCCGCGAGATGTACGGCGAGGGCGTGCACGCGCGGCAGACGCTGATCGCCCGGCGATTGCTGGAGCGGGGCGTACGGTTCGTGCAGCTCTGGCACGGGGCGAGCCAGCCGTGGGACAACCACAACGACATCAAGGGACAGCACGCGAAGTTGGCGCGGCAACTGGATCAGCCGATCGCGGCGCTGCTGACGGATCTCAAGCGGCGAGGGATGTTGGAGGACACGCTGGTGATCTGGGGCGGAGAATTCGGGCGCACGCCGACGGTGGAATTGGGGGGCGGCGGGAAGGCGACGGCGGGGCGGGATCACAACCCGTACGGGTTTTCGGTCTGGATGGCAGGCGGCGGCGTGCGGGGCGGGATGGCGTACGGGGCGACGGACGAATTCGGCTTTAAGGCGGTGGACAAGGTTTGCGAGGTGCACGACCTGCACGCGACGATCCTGCGGCTGCTGGGATTCGACCACACGCGGTTGACGTACCGGTACGCGGGGCGGGATTTTCGTCTGACGGATGTGAAGGGGCGGGTGATTGAGGAGATCGTGGCGTGAGGTCGCACGCTTGAGTCTTATGGGGGGCGGGGGTATCAATGTTTGACTGACGGGGCGTGTGCCTGTTTGCGGCGCCGTTGGCCCGCTAAGCCGCAAGCGGACGGAAATGCGCACGGCCGTCTCATTTTCACGTCGCGGACGCGCTTATGGAAAAAAGTCATCGTGGCTGGTTGGTGTTCTTCGTGCTGGTGGTCGTTGCGGGGTACGGCGGTTATGCGTCGGAGGTGCGGCTCGCCGGGGCGCGGGGGGCGAGCGGGGGGAGCGCGGTCGGACTGATCTTCGGAATCCTGGCGGCGATCCTGCTGGTGTTCGCGTTCTTGCGCGCGGTGCGGCGGCGACTTCCGGCGCGGGAGACGCTGGGGTCGGCGGAGCTGTGGAGCCGGGCGCATTTGTGGCTGGGTGGGTTGGTGCTGCCGCTGGCGTGGTATCACGGCGGTTTTCGGCACGGCGGGTCGCTGACGAGCGCGTCGATGTGGCTGTTGTACGGCGTGGTGGTGAGCGGAGTTTTCGCGTCGGTCGTGCGGTACCTGATCTTCAAGCCGGCGGGGGGGAGTCATTTCCCTGAACTGTCGGCCGAGTCCGTCGAGATCGCGGTGAAGCGGCTGGCGGCCGAGGCGGAGGACGCGGTGACGGTTTGCGGTCCGCTGAACGGCGGCGACCTGCCGGCGTGGCGGAGCGAGCGCCAGCAGACGCTGCGCGCCCGCGAGGTGAGCACGCCCCTGGGCGAGCAGGAGCGGGCGGCGCTATTGGCGGTTGTTGCGTCGGCGCCGGCAGTGCGGTCGGAGCCGTTAAAGGAGTTTTACCTCAACTCGGTTAAGCCGTACCTGGAGCTGGACGCGTCGGATTGCGTGCTGGCGACGCGGATCGGGGCCGAGCGCATGCTGCGGCGGTACCGGTCGCTGCTGCCCGAGGAGTTGCACGCGGCGGTGACGCGGCTGGAACGCATCTGTGACGATTGCCGGCGGCTGCGGTCGCGGCACCGGGTGCAGCGGTGGATCGACGGGTGGATGCTGGTACACGTGCCACTGTCGGTGGCGCTGGTGATCCTGGTGGCGCTGCACGGGGTGTATGCGATTCGGTATTGAGAGAATACTTGAACGATTATCGCGGCGAAGGGTGGTGCGCGAAGCCGCAAGCGGGAATGCGGTCAGGGGGATTTTTGCGGTGGCGGCGGCGTGAGCTTGTCGAGGATTTCTTTCGCGGCCTTTTTCTGGGCGTCGTTCTTGGTCACTTCCAGCACTTTGGTCATTGCGGATTTCGCGAGGTCTTTGTTCGACTGCCAGGTTTCCTTGGCGATCTTGATGGCGGCGGCGCAGGCTTCGCTCGTGAGGGCTTCGTCGGAGAGGTAGGGGACGACGGCTTCGAGCGCCTTGGCGTCCTTGATCTCGCCGAGGCCGCCGAGGATCATTTTCTTTTCGTCGGGGCGTTTGGCGGCGGGGAAGGCGTCCTCGTAGAGCTTGACGGTTTCGGGGCCGGTGCGCTTGGAGGGCAGGCCGACGAGGCGGACGTAGCCGCGGAGGGAGAGGACGGAGAGGGTGTTGCTCTTTTCGTCTTTGGCCAGCGTCAGGAGATCGGCCAGGGGGGTGACGTCGGGCCAGCCGGTGAGGGCGCGGACGCCGGCCTCGTGGGTTTTCTCGTCGGCGCTTTGGACGGCGGCGCGGATGGCGGCGAGGGACCGTTCGCCGCCGAGCTGGCCGAGCGCCGACAACAGCGAGGCTTTTACGGCGCCGCCGGCCCGATCGAGTTCGGCGAGCAGTGGGGCGACGCGGGCCTGGGCGTCGTCGTTCTTGCGCGCGACGGCGACGACGGTCTTGGTGGCCTGCTCGCGGTCGGCGTCGTCGGCGGCTTTGACGAGGAGGGCGATGGCGCGGGGGAGCGTGTCGTACGGTGCGATGGCGGCGAGGGTCTTGAAGGCCTCGGCGCGGAGCGCGGGATCGGTGTCGGCGGCGGCCGCGGCGGCCGTGTCGTAGAGCGGCGCGACGGCGGCGCGGGTGGAGCGGCCGGCGAAGGCGAGGATCACTTCGGCGCGCTCGGGGACGGGGCCGGTGGGCAGGCGCTGGAGCAGGGCGTCGTCGATCGACTGGCCGGGCAGGGCTTCGAGGGCGATGCGTGCGGCGGCCTGTTCTTCGCCCTTGCCGGCGGCGGATTTGAGCAGGGCGGGCACCGCCGAGGGGCCGCCGACCCGTGCCGTTGCAGCGATCGCGGTGAGGCGGACCGTTTCGTCAGAGTCGGTCAGCGCGTCTTCGAACGCTTTGACCGCGCGCGGGTCGCGCTCGTCCGGCAAGGCGCGGAGCAACCAGGGCCTGGTGGTCGTGTCGGATTTGGCGAGGCGGTTGAAGATTTGCTCAGTCAGGGCGGGGCTTGGACGGTGGGCAAGCGCGCGCAGCGCCGCGCCCTTGGCCTGCGCGTCGTTGCCGGCGAAAAGATCGAGCAGGGCGATGACGTCGCGATCGTTGCCCACGGCCCCGATCCCGACGATGGCGGCGTAACGGCATTGCGACGGGGAGGAGAGGTACTCGCGATAGATCGACGCGGCGGCGTCCTTTTGGCCGGCGGACGCCAGGCGGTCGGCGAGCAGGAGACAGGCGTCGTTGGCGGCGGCCTTGGCGGCGTCGGAGCCGGTGTCGCGGGCGGCACGGAGCGTCGCGACGGCAGATTCGCCGCCGACGCGGGCGAGGGCGTTCATCGCGGGCATACGCAGGTCATCCGCGTTGCCGGCGACGGCGGTGGCGAAACGATCGGCGTCGGCCGCGTCCTGGCGGTAGGCGATGGCGTTGAGGAGGGCTGCCTTCCATTTCGGATCCTCGTCGCCGGCGCGGTCGAATGCCGCGCGCAGGGCGTTGGCGGCCGCAACCGTCGGGTTACCGGCGAGGGCGCGGCGGGCACATTCGCGCACCCGGGCGTCGGGATCGTTCAGGAGGGCGGAGACGGCCGGAACCGCTTCGACGCGGCCGATGCGCGGAATGTGCCGGAGGAGCATCACCTTGACGGGGACGGATTGCTCGCTGGCCAGGCGATCCGTGAGAACTTTTGATAACGTCGCGCGTTCGATTTCTGCCCCGGGACGGCCGGCGCGGCTGACGATCTTGCGGAGCGGCGCGTCGTCGGCGTCGGGCTTGGCGATGAGGCCGGGGAGGACTTTGGCGTATGCGGCTTGTAATTCTTCGGGCGTGCGCGGGATGGGCGGGAGGTCGCCGCCGAGTTCTTTGACGAGCGGGTCTTGGAAGAGACCCTCGGCGAATACCATCGACGGCCCGGCTGCGAGAATCGCCAGGGAGACGGCGGAAATTCCGATTCGTTTGAGGTTCATGCGTCGGTCCTGCCAATGGTGGTTTGGCGATCAGTCGTCGTCGTCGTCGTCGTCGTCATCACGGTGCGATGCCTTCAGCTTCAGGCCCCTGAGACCTTTTCCGTGTGCGCCGGCGTATTCGGCGGGGTACGGGGTGTCCGTGCCCTTCATGGCGTGCCAGACGATTCGGTTCAGCACGTCTTCCTTGGCGCGGTCGGGTTCGGAAAAGTCCTGGGCGTCGCTTTGGTCGGCCAGTTCCAGGGCTTTGCCGTCGAGCGCCACTTTCGGCGGGTTCATCTGGTCGAGGGGAATCTGGTTCTTAATCGCGTCATACGGCTTCAGATCTGGCGCGTCATTGAAACACGTTCGCATGACCGGCGCCATGGCGTCGAGTTGATTCATCGGCGGGAGGCCCAGCATCAACTCCATCGTGTGCAGCACTGACGTTTGATTGTAAAAGTCGGAGACGATCGCGCGGCGCTTGGTGTACGGACTGATGACCCAGCACGGGGAGCGGTGCCCGTCCACGTGGTCGAAGCCGGCCTGCGGATCGTCCTCGATGACGAAGACGCAGGTGGTTGGCCAGAAGCGACTGTGGCTGATCGCCTCGACGAGCTGGCCGACGGCGAGATCGTTGTCGGCGGCCATCGCCGCGGGCGTGGGGAATCCGGCCGACGTGCCGGACGTGTGATCGCTGGGGAGATAAACCGTGACGAAGTTCGGCCATTCCCCGGTTTGCTTGGCCTGCTCAAATTCCTTCAGGAAGACGGGCAGCCGCGCGGCGTCCGGGACCTTCAGGTTCCAACCGGGATACGTCTCGCAGGAATAGCGCCGCAGGAACTCGACGGAGATGTTCTGTTTCAGCTTGACCCTGGCGGCGCCATTTTTGAAATCCGAATAGACATCCGCGAACTTCGCCGTTTTAGGTTCGACCGACGTCAGCGCCATCTCGCCGTAATTGCGGAACGATCGCCCGTGGAGCAGGACGTTGTCCCAGATAAAGCCGGTGGAGGCGACCGACAGCGGATCGTCGCCCCCGAAGGGATAGCTGCGGACGAACCCGCCGAAGGACTTTTCGAGGTAATCCACGGCGACGCCTTCGGTCGCCCAGGCGTGACCGTCGGCGGAGATGACGCCGTTGCAATAGAAGTTGTCGAGCAGCACGAATTGCTCGGCGAGCGCGTGCAGGTTGGGCGTGACCTTGCGGTTAAAAACACAGAGTTTCGGGTCGCTGTTGCCCTTGCCGATGTCCCCCAGGACCTGGTCGTAGGTGCGGTTTTCCTTGATGACGTAAACGACGTGGTCGAAGGCCGACGGTTCTCCGACACGTTGCGGGATGGGCGTCGGCTTGGCGTCGCTGGTGGCCTTTTCCCAGGCGGCCAGCGTTTCGGGCACGCGGGCGTCGGCCATGACTTGTTTGCTCATGGTTGCAAGGGTTTCTGCATTGGGGATCGCGACCTTGGTGACGGTGCCCTGGTATTGCTGCACCGCCCAGCCTTTTTGATTGGGCTTGGGCCGGCGCGAGCCCAGGCCCTTGGTGTTGGCGACGAAGAGATTCGTGCCGTCGGTCGCCACGGCGCCGGGGTACCAGCCGGCAGGGATAAAGCCCTCGACCGTGCTGGAGCCGCCTTGGTTCAGGCGGACAACCGCGACGGCGTTGTTGCCGCCGTTGGCGACGAAGAGGCGCGAGCCGTCGGCGCTGACTGCCAGCGCGTTGCTCGCACTGCCGAATGGGAGCGACGGATCGGGGCGGACGAGAATGGACTCGGCGACGGCATTCGATACGCCGTCAATCACGCTGACGGTGTCCGAGTTGGCGTTGGCGACGTAGAGCCGATGGCCGTCGGGACTGAGTTTGATGTCGGCGGGGTGCAGGCCGACGGGGATCTGCTTGATTTCCTTCTTAGTCGCCAGATCGATCACGGAAACCGTTCCCGAAGAGGCGACGCCGTGCTCTTCGATGACGGTTTGCGTGCCGGCGGACTTGGCGGTCTTGTCCCCTTTGACCGCCCGCCGGCCGCCCCAGTTGGTGACGAAGGCTTGATGTCGTTCCTTGTCCATGACGACGCCATACGGCGCAACCCCTACGGGGATTTCGGCATCGACCTTGCCCGAGCGGAGATCGACGACGGCCAGCGTGTTGCTGATCGACAGGCAGACGAGGGCGCACTCGCCGTCGGGCGTCAGCGCTACGCCACACGGATAGGAATTGCCCTTTCCCCCGGGGCCCTTCAGTTCGATCGATCGCGCCCAGGAGAGTTTTCCGGCGGCAAGGGTGGCCTGCCGCAGGCGGTTGGTCGTCGTGGTGACGTAGACGCTCTTGCCGTCGGGGGCGAGCGCCAGGCCGTGCATGGTGCCGCCTTCTTTGGCGCCCATGAGGAGCGTCTGCGTGACCTTCCAGGTGGCGACGTCGATGACCAGCAGGCTGTGGTTGTCCTTGACGATGAGCGATTTGCCGTCGGCGGCCAAGACGAGATCGACGGGCCGGCCACCGAATTCGACGGACGCGCCCGCCGGGCGGATCAATTGCAGCGTCGAGACGACGACACCGCCGCCCGCCGCGGTGGATCCGACGGTGGGGCCGCTCGGCGTTGACAGCGCCGGCGGTTCCGCGCGGCACGAATTGAGGGCGATCACCAACGCGAGCGCGGGCCAGAATCGGGGCATGGTCGAAATGTACCACGACGACGCGGCGGCGGCACGAACGGCGCCGGCTGGCGGCAGGGCGACTCGCACAGTTGGCGATCGGCTCAAGTCCGTTTAACATCGCGGGCTCGATTTCGCCCTTGATTTGGAGGTTCCTCAACCATGGCCGACGCGCAACACAACATCGAATCCGCCCTGCAGGAAAACCGCCTCTTCCCACCCCCGCCGCAGTTCGTCGCGCGCGCCCGCATCGGCTCGCGCGAGGAATACGCCCGCATGTACCGACAGTCGATCGAGCGGCCCGAAGAGTTCTGGTCCGGCGTCGGCCAGCAGCTCCACTGGATCAAGATGTGGGACCGCGTGCTGGAGTGGAACGCGCCCGACGCCAAGTGGTTCGTCGGCGGGCGCCTGAACGTCTGCTACAACTGCGTCGATCTCCAGATCGATCGCGGCATGGGCGCCAAGACCGCCATCCTCTGGGAAGGCGAGCCCGTGCACGAGTCGAACAACCCGCGCACCTCCGGGGGCGAGCCGTCGGTCGAGGTGCGCGAGATCAGCTACCAGCAACTCCACGACGACGTCTGCCGGTTCGCCAACGCGCTGCGGGCGCAAGGCGTTCGCAAGGGGGACGTGGTCACGATCTACATGCCGATGGTGCCCGAGGCCGCCGTCGCCATGCTCGCCTGCGCGCGGATCGGCGCGGTGCATTCGGTGATCTTCGGGGGGTTCTCCAGTCAGGCGATCGTGGACCGCGTCGAGGACGCCCGATCGACGATCATGATCACCGCCGACGGTGGGCGGCGGCGCGGGCAGATCGTCCCGCTCAAGGCCAACGTGGACGAGGCCCTGAAAAAGACGTCGCTCATCAAGAAGGTGATCGTCTATAAGCACACCGGCAACGCCTGCCACATGGAAGCCGGCCGCGACGTCTGGTGGTCCGACGCGATCGCCGGGCAAAGCGAAGTCTGCCCGCCCGAGCCGATGGACAGTGAAGATCCGCTCTTCATCCTCTATACGTCGGGCTCGACCGGGAAGCCCAAGGGGATCCTGCACACGTCGGCCGGTTACCTCGTCGGCGTGTACGTCACGACGAAATACGTCTTCGACCTCCGCGAACGTGATACTTACTGGTGCACGGCCGACGTCGGCTGGATCACCGGCCACTCCTACGTCGTCTACGGCCCGCTGTCGAACGGCGCGACGACGCTGATGTACGAGGGCGCGCCCAACTTCCCGGACTTTGGCCGGTTCTGGTCGATCATCGACCGTCACAAGGTCAACATCTTTTACACCGCGCCCACCGCCATCCGCGCCTTCATGCGCTGCGGACGCGAGTTCCCTGATAAGCACAGCCTCCATTCGCTCCGGCTGCTCGGCACCGTGGGCGAGCCGATCAATCCCGAGGCGTGGATGTGGTATCACGAGGTCATTGGCAAGGGGAAATGCCCGATCGTGGACACGTGGTGGCAGACGGAAACGGGTGGAATCATGATCTCGCCGCTGCCGGGTGTGACGCCGACCAAACCCGGCTCGGCGACATTGCCGTTCTTCGGCGTGGACGCGGCGGTCGTGGATCGTTCGGGTAAGGAACTCGGGCCCAATCAGGGCGGGCTGCTGGTCATCCGCAAGCCGTGGCCGTCGATGTTGCGAGGGATCTTCAACGACCCGGATCGCTACGCCAAGCAGTATTGGTCGGACATCCCCGGGTTTTATTTCACCGGCGACGGCGCGCGGCGCGACGCCGACGGTTATTTCTGGATCATGGGCCGCGTGGACGACGTGCTGAACGTCTCCGGGCACCGCCTGGGAACCGCCGAGATCGAGTCGGCGCTGGTCGCCCACCCCGGCGTGGCCGAGGCCGCCTGCGTGGGCATGCCGCACGAGATGAAGGGGCAGGGGATCGCAGCGTTCGTGACGCTCAAAGCCGGCGTCAATCCGAGTGACGCGCTGAAGAAGGAACTCAGCGAGGCCGTGACCAAGTCGATCGGCGCCATCGCCCGCCCGGATCAGATCCGGTTCACCGACGCCCTTCCCAAGACCCGCAGCGGCAAGATCATGCGGCGACTGTTAAAGGAAGTCGCCAGTGGCAATGAGGTTAAAGGGGACACCACCACCCTGGAAGATTTTTCGGTGCTCGCGAAGCTCAAAGAACAGGACGAAGGCTGATCCCGCGGCGCGGGATCGGCCGGTCCGATAAACCGCTCGACGTGCAAATTCCCTGTTCCCGGCGGACGTCATTCTTGCCGCCGTTCGTTCACCGCTCATAATCACTGCGCACCAGCGCGACGTGGAGATCATGACCCAACAACGCTACAAGACCATCCTCTTGTTCGGCGCCCCCGGCAGCGGCAAGGGCACCCAGGGAAAGATCCTCGGCACCATCCCCGGGTTCTTTCATTCGTCTACGGGCGACATTTTTCGCTCACTCGACCTGCAGTCGCCCACCGGCCGCACCGTCTGGGAGTACGTCTCCAAGGGCAAGCTCGTCCCCGACGCGCTGACGATCAACATTTGGAAGCAATACCTGCAGGGCATGGAGCTGATCAACCAGTTCCACCCGGAGGCCGAGATCATCGTCCTCGACGGCCTGCCCCGCAGCGTCGAACAGGCCAAGATCCTCGAGAACACGATCGACGTGCTGAAGGTGATTCACCTCGTCGCCGACCAGGCCAAGATGGTCGAGCGATTGCGGCGGCGTGCGCTCAAGGAGAATCGCGTCGACGACGCCAGCGACGAGGTCATCGGCCGCCGGTTCGAAGTCTACCAGAAAGAGACCGAGCCGGTGCTGGAGTATTACCCGACCGACAAAATCACGCTCATCGACGCGGCGCGTTCCCAGATTCGCGTGCTGAACGAGATCGTCGACGTGCTCGTTCCGCTCAAGGAAATGATCGATCACCATCACGACAAGTAGCACGGACGCCAACGCCAGACGGGTCGAGAGCCATCGCTCTCGACCCGTCTGGCGTTTACGGATTTGCGGGTTTCAGGCGCGGCTGAGATAGCCGCGGGTTTCCGTGCTGATGCGGATGACCTCGCCCACCTCGATGAACGGCGGCACGCGCGTCGCCAGGCCGGTCTCCAGGATCGCGTCCTTCATCTGGTTGGTCGCGGTGGCGCCCTTGATGCCCGGGGCCGTGTCGGTCACCTTCAGGTCGACCGTCTTGGGCAGGTCGTAGCTGACGATCTTCCCGTCGTGGAAGAGCGCCGTGAGCTGGGTATTAGGCTTGAGGAACTTGATGTCGTCGCCGAAGACTTCCTTCGAGATCGTGTCCTGCTCGTAGGTTTCCAGGTCCATCAGGACGTGGCCTTCGTTGTCGGAGTAGAGGTACTCGACGTTTCGGCTGTCGAGGTTGGTCGTCTCGATGTCGTCGGTGGCGCCGACGCGCTTGTCCATGATCGTCCCCTTGGTCACGTCGCGCAGCTTGAACTGCACCTTGGCGCGAAGGTTGCCGGGGGTGTTGTGGTCGGCATTGGTGACCACGAATAATTTACCGTCGATAATGACCGCCTGGCCGCGGCGGACTTCGCTCGCTCGCATGTCTGAAACCTCGTTTTCTTAAGATAAAGGCGTGAACGTTACTACGTAACGCCCCCGGCAATGGGTCGGGAAATGTACTCATTTTGTCAAACCGCGTCAAACGCCAGACATTCCGCCGAAGCGGCCTCAGCCGGTTGAAATGGGGGCCTTGAATCACGATACGATCCTGCTATGTTCCCAACCCGTAAGCCCACGGGCGGCTGCAAAGCCCGTCGCGGGACGGTTGTCTTACGTCCGGCGACGACGGGAAGGCGGTGAAAATCCGCCGCGGACGCGCCGCTGTAAGGGACATTGGTGGTCGCGGACAGTCACTTTCGCCAAGCGATGGGAAGACTGAACCGATCAGGTTACGGCGACGGGAACACGGTTCGACCTGAACCCTGATTCCTGAACCCTGAACCCTCCACCGTCCCAAGCCAGAAGACCGGCCTCTGGGCTCATGTGACCCGTCGCGACGTCGCGACGGGCGATCCGCAAGTCGTCCTCGCGAACTGGGACGGGCGGTCATGAGCCACCGGCGGCATTCGTCCGCCATCCGCGCGCGTCGCATCGCGCCCGCCGGCTCATTTCCCACCCATTCCATGAAAACCCGCGAGGACCGCGTCCTCGAGCCCGTGCCGCGCGAATCGGCACAAGGAGTGTTTCATGGTCCGCATCGGTCTGTCTCGTTCCCTAACGTGCGCCGGTGTCCTGGCGCTGTTCTCAAGCCCCGCGCTGGCCGCGGCGTTTGCCGACACCGTCGTCTCTTACACGCCCGGCACCGCCGGTGCGACGTTCCGAAATGCCGCCGCGGCCCTTGGCGCGCCCGACGGTGTCACCGGTGAGAACGCCGCCGCCTCCAACTACTTTGGCTTCCCCAACGTCCTTTCCCCCTTCTCTCCCGCCTACCAGGGAGACGAAATCGTCCAGATCGGCGAAGGCGGCCAGCTCACCCTCCGCCTGTCCAACTATCTGAACGTCGGCGCGGGAAAGCGCCTCGGCGTCGTCAGCAACGTCGGCCTGATCGACACCGGTACCGGGCAGACCGGCGCGACCGCCGCCAATTTCGGCGGCGGCGCCGCCGAGGTCCGCGTCAGCAAGGACGGCCAAACCTGGACCGACCTTGGCAACGTCACGTTCAACATCCCGAGCCTGTACTATACGAACAGCGGTCCTTACGACGCCGCGCCGCCCGCCTCACCAACGCTGACCGATTTCGGCGTCCCCTTCGAAGGTTCACTCGCCTCGTTCAACGCCAAGAATTACGCCGGCGTCATCGATACCTTTAAGACGGCAGGCGGCGTTTATTCCGGTGGCGGCACGTGGCTCGACCTCTCCGCCACGGGCCTCGACCAAATCGCCTACGTGCAATTCCAGATCCCCGACGACGGCAACGCGAGCACCGACAACCGCCTCGCCATCGATTCGGTCGCGATCGCGAACGGCGCAACCGGCGCCGCCGTCCCCGAACCGGCGACGAGCTCCTTCGCCGCCGCGGCGATGACGCTGCTGCTCACGAGCCGCCGCCGGCCTCAACGATAGTCCGCATCTTCCCCAACCGCCCGCGGGGTATCGTTCAAGCCCCGCGGGCGTTATCCCCGTTTTCCGCCGCTATGGTCCGCCGCGCGCGCTTCAACTTCGCCTTCACCCTCGTCGAGCTCCTCGTCGTGATCGGCGTCATCGCGCTCCTGATCGCCATGCTCCTGCCGGCCCTGAGCGCCGCGCGCGAGAGCGCCAAGACCGTCGCCTGCCTCTCCAACCTGCGCCAGCTCGCCGTCGCCGCCACCAATTATTGCAACAACAACGGCGGCTATTTCCCGCTCGCCTACTGGTTCGAAAGCCGCCCGCCGCTGGTCATCACCGCCAACTGGGATTTCACGACGATCCGCGACACCGGCGCGCAAACCAATACGGTCGAACCCGGCCTGCTCTGGCAGGGCGCCACCACCGCCCAAGTCCAGCAGTGCCCCAGTTTCGACGGCCACTCCAACACGTCGGCCGACCCCTACACCGGCTACAACTACAACACGAGTTACATCGGTCACGGCCAATCCGAATCGGTCGTCGCCCCACTTAAGGCGTCGCAAGTCCGCCAGGCCAGCCGCTGCGCCCTCTTCGGCGACGGCCAATACGCCGCCGGCGCCGACAAATTCATGCGCGCCCCGTTCCCCAACCCCGGCGACGCCTCCTTCACCAACCGCGCCGCCGGCACCCAGGGCTTTCGCCACCGCCGAAAGACCAACGTCGCCTTCGCCGACGGTCACGCCGAATCCACCGGTGAGCGGCATAACAAAACCACCCCCGGCGAAGACGCGAAGCTGACCGCCGACACCGGCTTCCTGTCCGACGACAACACCGCCTACGACCCAGGCTGACGCGCCGCCAAACACCGCCGGGCTTTCCATCCCGCGCCGCCACGCTAAGATTGCACGCGCGCGTCGGCAACTGACATGCTCCCCCGCGCCATCCATCAACGGGCGGGATGCCGACCCCCGCCGCGGACGAGGCTTTTGTTCGAGGACGTTGCGTGCCCGATCCCCTATTCGACCGCCTTCGCGCCAACATCAGTTCCGTCTTCTTCGGCCAGATCAAAGGGGTCGATCAACTCCTCATCGGCCTGCTCGCCCGCGGCCACGTCCTCATCGAAGACGTGCCCGGCGTCGGTAAGACCGTCCTCGCCCGTGCCCTCGCCCGCTCCATCGACTGCAAGTTCTCCCGCGTCCAACTCACGCCCGACCTCCTCCCCAGCGACGTGCTCGGCGTTTCGGTCTACAACAACGACACCCACACCTTCGACTTCAAGCCCGGCCCGATCTTCGCCAACATCGTCCTCGCCGACGAGATCAACCGCACCACCCCGCGCACCCAGTCCGCCCTCCTCGAAGCCATGGCCGAGGAAACGGTCTCGATGGACAACCAGACCTACCCGCTCAAACGCCCCTTCATGGTCGTCGCCACGCAGAACCCCTTCGAATTCGAAGGCACCTATTACCTCCCCGAAAACCAGCTCGACCGATTCATCCTCCGCATCAACGTCGGCTACCCCGACCGCGCCAGCGAGCACCGCATCCTCTCCCTCCAGCCCGGCCGCACACGCCTCGAAGATCTCAAGCCCGTCGCCAGCGCGGCGGAAATCGTCACCCTTCAGGACCACGTTCCCAAGGTCAAGCTCGACGCCGCGATTCTCGATTACGTCATCGATATCGCCGAAGCCACCCGCCACAACGAGCAACTTCACCTCGGCATCTCCCCGCGCGGTTCGCTCGCCCTGACCGCCGCCGCCCAGGCCAGCGCCATCCTCAACGGCCGCGACTACGTCATCCCCGACGACGTGAAACAACTCGTCATCCCCGTCTGCGCCCACCGCGTCATCAGCAAAAGCTACCTTCACAACGGCGACGCCGACACGACCTCGCGCGTGCTCCGCACCGTCCTCGACCAGATCCCCACGCCGCGCTAGTGCTGGATGCCCGGTGCCGGGCGCTCGAACCCTTCGTGCCCGTTGATCACGCCGTCGCCGCAATACATCGCGCCCCCCTTGCCGGCGTGAAGGTGGGCGTCGAACCAGTCGCGCGCCAGCGCCGCAACGATCTCCAGTTTCCCCGGCTCCTCGAATAGGTGTCCCGCGCCGGGCACGATTTCCATCCGCTTCGGGCACGTCAACTGGTCGTACGCCTCGCGGTTCATGTCGATGACGGCGCCGTCGTCCCCGCCGACGATCAGCAGCGTCGGCGCCTTGACCCGCGGCAGCGCATCGCCCGCCAGGTCCGGCCGCCCCCCGCGCGACACCACCGCCGCCACCTGGTGCGCCGCGTGCGCCGCCGACACCAGCGCCGCCCCGCCGCCCGTGCTGGCGCCGAACAATCCCACCGGCAGGTTCAACGTCTGCGGCTGGTTCACCACGAACCGGCTCGCCTCCACCAGCCGCCGCGCCAACAGGTCAATATCGAACCGCAGGTGCGCCGTCTCCGCGTCGATCATCTCTTCCTCGCGCGTCAGCAGGTCCATCAGCAGCGTCGCGATTCCCGCGTGCCGGAGAACCCGCGCGACAAACTTGTTCCGCCGACTATGGCGACTGCTCCCGCTGCCGTGCGCGAAGATTACCGCACCGAACGCCCCTTCCGGCACGCTCAGGTCCCCGTCCAGAACCGCATCCCCCACCGGGATCGTCAACGACTGCGAACCCGCGGCATGAATCGCGCTCGCCATAAACCACCTCGCGTTAGCCAGTTAGTTGGTCACACCCCCGAAGGATACGTCTCGAACTCGCGCTGTGGCGTCCACGCGGCGCCGCGCTCCAGCGGCTCCAGCGCCCGCGTCTGATCCAGGTGAATCATCGCGTCGAACTGCGCCGCCAGTCGCGCGTTGAAATAATGGCTCATCCGCTCGCTCCGCGGACGGTAGATCACGCCGATCGCCCGCTGCAATCGCGGACGCCGCAGCTCCGCCGCCGCTTCCTCGTTCAACTTGTGCAGCCGCAGCACGAAGTCGAACCCCACGTCGTGGAAGATCGATTCGTAGCTCCCCGGCAGGCCCGGGCGAACCGCCATGAGCTGCGCGTCCTCGCCCCAGTTGTCCGCCGCCGTCACCGTCCCGGCGTAGGTCGAGAAGCCGACGTTCACCACGTCGCCGCCCCACCGCTGGCGGCAGAGCTGTCCGACGTTCACTTCGCCGCCGTCCCCCATTTCCGTCGCCCGCGCGTCCCCCACGTGCGAGTTGTGCGCCCAGACGACGACCTTCGTGCGCGCGCCGTTCGAATGCCGGTCCAGGTACTGCACCAACGCGTCCAACGTCTCCACCATGTGCCGGTCACGCAGGTTCCACGTTGAGACCCGGCCCTCGAACATCTGCCGGTAATACGCCTCGGCGTTCTGCACCAGCCGCGCGTTCTGCTCGGCGTAAAAGTATTCGTCTTCCGCCACCCGCCCGTCGCGCCGCCGGTAATCCGCCGCCGCCCGCCGCAGTTCGACTAACTGTCGCACGACCGCCGCCTGGCACGACCGCTCCAAATCGAATCCCGCCGCGTACCCGTACGTCTGCGGATCTTCCGCGAAGTCCTCGAAGCACGAATAACGGAAACGCGCCCGCCTCGCCGCCTCGGGGTCCACCTTCTCCAGGTACGCCAGCACCGCCTGCATCGAGCCGTACAGGCTGTACAAGTCCATCCCGTAAAACCCGCGCGCCGTCCCGCCAGACCGCCTTGCGTTGAAATCCCTCAGCCACCGCACGAAATCGACGACCACCGTGTTCCGCCACATCCACTGCGGGAACCGGCGAAATCCCGCCAATGCCTCCGCCGCCTCCGCGTCATCGTCGAACCCGCGCACGTAGCGGTTCACCCGGTACGCGTCGGGCCAATCGGCCTCCGCGACCACCGCGGTAAAGTCCCGCTCTTCGATCAGTCGCTTGGTCAGCTCCGCCCGCATCGCGTAGAAGTCGTGCGTCCCGTGGCTCGCTTCGCCCATGAGGACGAACCGGGCGTCGCCGATCGATTCGAGCAGGGGCTCGTGTGCGTCGGTCGGGCGATGGATCTGATCGATCGACTCCTGCAACAAACTCATCAGGTCCCGTTCACCGCTTGAAATCATGACTGGTGCCTCCGGCGGTCGTTTGCGCTTCCAGGTCTGACGAGCTCCGATCCCCGCGATCGGTCCGTTCGCCGCCCCGCGCCCGCTCCAGGAGATCGCGCACCTCGGTGTCGCTCGTCGGCGAAAAATCCCGGTACCAGATCCCCACCGCCTGGAACGGTTCGGGCGTCATCGCGCACACCGTCTCGTCCACCTCACCACGGAATTCCTCGCACGTGTCCCCCGCCGCCACCGGCACCGCCACCACGATCCGCGCCGGCGGCCCAAGCCCGCGCAGCGCCCGCCCCGCCGCCCGCATCGTCGAGCCCGTCGCCAACCCGTCGTCCACCAGGATCACGACCTTCCCGCGCACCTCCGGCGGCGGCCGGTCGCCGCGATATTCCCGCGCGCGACGCTCCAGCTCGGCCTGCTCCGTCGCCGCCACCCGGTCGATCCACTGCCTTGGAATTCGCAACCGGTTTAACACCTGATCGTTCAACACCCGCACGCCCCCGCTCGCGATCGCCCCCATCGCCAATTCTTCGTGCCCCGGCACGCCGAGCTTGCGCACCAGAAACACGTCCAGCGGCGCCCCCAGCGCCTCCGCCACCTCATACCCGACCGGCACGCCCCCACGCGGCAACGCCAGCACGATCACGTCATCCCGACCGCGATACCGCCGCAACAGCAAGCTCAACGCCCGCCCCGCCTCTCGCCGGTCGGTAAATGGCTCATCCATGGCGACACCTCGACTCGCTGTTTCCTGGGCGGCCCAGTCACTTCAGCGATTGGGTTCCCCTATTTCGACCTGCAAATCCAACGCCAATGTCAGGCCAATTCCCGCCGTCGAAGACGAAAAACGAAGCGGGTTCACCCCCCGTCAATCCAAGCCGCCAGATCCTCAAATCCCGCCGCCAGTCCCTTGTACGCCCGCGACGCCGCCGACATCGACCGCAGCCCCGACCCCAGCGCGGCGCGCAGGGCGGGATCGCGCCGAAACACGTCCGCGTCGTACACGTACGTGCGAATTGTAAACACCGCCGCCCCCACCGCCGGAAATCCCCAGATCGTCTGCCGCTCCACCCGCGCGAACGCCCGCGGCCGCCCCGGATCGAACGCCGTCCGTGGCCGCGACGGATGATGATCCAACTCGTCGTCAAACGTCACCCCCCACGCGAACCGCACCAGCCCCCGTTCCGCCGCCACCATCAACCGCGCGAATTCCTCGCCGCGGCGGTTCATTTCGGCCATCCCCGCCACCGGCTCGTGAATCGCCGAAAACGATCCGCCGATCTTCTCCGCCGGCGCCCACCCGTTCGGCAGCATCACGTGCGCCATGCTCAGCCAGTGCCGCCCGTCCGCCGCGCTCGACACGACCGCCAGGTCCTCCTGCACCTGAGAAGCCAGGGCGTCGATCGCATCGACATACCCGACGACGTCATCCGTGCCCACCAGCGTGTCGTCGTCGTTAAACGTCAACGTCTCCCGCGTCAACGCACACCGCAGCACGTGCCGGCGGCCGTCAACCGATTCCGATCGAAACAACCCCGGCCACTCCTCTGCCAACCGCCGCAGCAAAAACCGCACGACCGCCGCCCGCACGCCGTCACTCAGATCCGACGTGCAATAATAATTCGAAAGCCCCCGCCCCCGCGACGCCAGCTTCGCCGCCCGAAACCCCGCGAACGACCGGTCCAACTCGAACCCCCGCCCGCCCCGAACCTGCGAAAGCCCCGGCGCAACCTCATACCGCCCGTGCCGAAACGGCACGTAAAACGCGGGCTCCGGAAGCTTTCCCGCTACGTCGTGCACGGCTTGCTAACCCCCATGCGTGGCCGACTGCCCGTGGTAGTCCGCGATCAACGATTCAATACTGTTGATCTTCGAGTAGGAAAACACCACCCAATTCTGGTCCGTTGAAGCAATGAAAAGAACCTGTCGCTCGAAGGAGACGGTGTTCGGATCGAACACATCGTGGTAATCGCCGTTGATCAGCTTGATGCGAAACGGTTCGAATCGCTCAGCGTAGACGAATCGATAAAGGCGTGCCTTAATCCCTCTCATCCGCACCCCTTTTCAGGCCGGTTGCGCCTCGATCAATTCGACGCGTTCGATTTGGTCGAGCCAGATCCAGGTTGGAAGGTTTTTGCGCGCCCCGGCATATACCCGTCTTTTCATCGCGACGACTTGGTTCGGCCGCTTGACGTCAAGCGCCTTACCTCCGGAGAAGATGATGCGAAATTTTTGAAAGGGCCTGTGAGCCAACTGGTCGCGAAGCTGCTCGTAGGTGACCATCACCGGATCGTACCAGTATGCCCAACCGGCCGGCAAGGACGATCTCCCTGCGCCCTCCGTGACCGCAAAAAGCAAAAGCGGCGTGGTCACCTCAGGTGACCACGCCACGAGTGCTTGTTCTCGATCACTTGGAACCTACCGCGCCACGCTCCCCGGCAAAAACCCCTCCAGCTTCCGCGCCCGCACCGGGTGCTGCAGCTTGCGGATCGCCTTGGCCTCAACCTGACGCACGCGCTCGCGCGTCACCTTGAAGATCCGGCCGACCTCTTCCAGCGTGTACGTGTACCCGTCGCCGATCCCGTAACGCAGCTTGATGATCTCGCGCTCGCGGTACGTCAGCGTCTTGAGCACCTGCTCGATCTTGTCCTTCAGCATCTCCTGCGTCGCGCTCTCGACGGGGTTGTCCGCCTTCTCGTCCTCAATGAAGTCGCCGAAGTAGCTGTCTTCCGACTCGCCAACCGGCCGGTCCAGTGAAATCGGATGCCGCGAAATCTTCAGCACCCGTCGCGTCTCGCTCACGCTCATCTTGGCGCGCTTGGCGATTTCCTCGATGGTGGGCTCGCGGCCCAGTTCCTGGATGAGCTGCTTGCTGATGTTCCGCAGCTTGCTCATCGTCTCGATCATGTGCACCGGGATCCGGATCGTCCGGGCGTGATCGGCGATCGCCCGCGTGATCGCCTGCCGGATCCACCACGTCGCGTACGTGCTGAACTTGTACCCCCGGCGGTACTCGTACTTGTCCACCGCCCGCATCAGGCCCGTATTCCCTTCCTGGATGATGTCCAGGAACGAGAGGCCGCGGTTGCGGTACTTCTTCGCGATCGACACGACCAGCCGCAGGTTGCCGCCCGACAGCTTGCGCTTCGCGTCCTCGTATTTGTTATAAATCTTCCGAATCGCGACCACGCGCCGGTGCAGGTCGTCCGCCTTCTCCAGCACCAGATCTTCCAGCCCGCTGCACTCTTCCTTGCAGACTTCCAGGTCCTCGCCCGGGTCTTTAACCTTTTTGAGCTCTTCGATCCGCTGCTCGAGCTCGACCATTTTGGTGCTGATCGAAGAGAGCTTCTTCATCAGCGGGGTCACTTTGCTCGTGCGAAGTGAAAGCTCTTCCAGCAGCTTCACGCTGCGACGCCGACGCCGCCGGATCGCCAGACGAAGCTCGTCCTGGTCCTTCTTGTTCGCCGTCGCCAGCGCGTCCCAGTCCTCGCGGTTGCGCACCAGCATCTGGCGAACCGAACCCAGGTTCAGTGGAATCCGCTGGCCGATCGTCGCCTTGTCGGCCTGGTCCTCGGCCGTGCTGATCTTCATCGTCCGATCGAACGGCAGGTCCCCCTCGTCCACCTGCTGGAGAATCTCGACGGCGCTCTGGAGGCAGTAGTCGGATTCGAGCACTTTCGAGCGGAAGATCTTGCGCGTGATTTCGATCTTCTTCGCCAGCGCAATTTCCTGCTCGCGGGTGAGCAGGGGGATTTCGCCCATCTGCGTGAGGTACATGCGGACCGGGTCGTCGATCCGCTTGCTCGACGCCTCCGCCAGCTCTTCTTCGAGGTTGAGGTCGAACTCTTCCTCGTCCTCTTCTTTCCCGTCGGGCTCGGCGGCCTGCGCCGCCGCCGCCGCCCCGCCCTTGTCCTTCTTCTTGGCCCCGTCCTTGTCCTTCGCCGTCGCCGCCTGGCCGTTGCCGCCGCGCGACTTGGGCCCCTTGATGAAATCGCCGATGTCGTGCTCGTCGATGAGCTTGATGCCCATCTCGTCGATCATCATCAGCAGCGAATCGAGCTTGTCCGGCGAGACGACCTCGTCCGGCAGCTTCTCGTTTAACTCTTCGTACGTCAGGAACCCGCGCGACTTGCCCAAATCAATCAGCGCGTTTACCCGCAGATCCACTTCTTCCTGCGAACCCGACCCAATCAACGGACTCTCGATCGACATAAACCTTATCCTGACTCGAACCGGCGACGATACTCCGATCGTCCCGATCCACGACGCTTTTTCCCGGCGGACGCGAAACCTCACCAGGCCAAGGCCCCCGGGGAAATTCCCGGGCCCTGCAACGAGGCAGTTCCCATCCGTTGGCGAGAGACAAGCTCTCGCCGTTATGAACCAGACTTAAACCTGCGAACCGGCCCCAGCCGCTTCGGATCTGCCGTCTGATTATTTTTTACGAACTCGGCCCACTTCGCTTCGACGTCTGGCGCGGCGGCGTTCTGCTGGCTTATACGCCGCAACTCCGCTAATTGTTTTTGCTCTTCCCGACGACGTTTCTCTTCTTCCAAGAAATTTAAGGCGCCGTTCAGCGTAACTTCCACCTCGGACAACGCTTCGGCCAGTTCCACCAGCTCGACCGCCAGCTCCTTCACGCGATCGTCCGGCAACTCGCCCAAAAACTCGCTAAACTCCGGCTCACCAAGGTCTTGCTGGTGCTGCCAGTAAGTCTCGGCCAGTCGCCGGTGAGCCGGCATCTCGAAATCCTCCGGGTGTACCACCTGGCCAACCCGGTGCCATCTTTGAGGCTCCTTCAGTAGTATGCCCAACATCTGCCGCTCGGCCAGTTCTCGGTCCCGCGGAATTTTGACCGTCTCCTCGGGTGTCGGGGGAGGACTGACAGGCTCGCTCGCGTCAGCGGCCACAGCCGGACGCGCCCCTGGCGCCGGTTTCCGCTTGGCGAACCGAGTGTGCAGGGCGTCCACCGGGATGCCCGTCATCCGACTCACCCGCGTCAGCACCGCGCCCCAGCGCATCTGGTCCACCGGGCCGGTCGCACGCGCCGAGGCCAATAGCTCCAGATACGACTCGACCGCCTTTTGCTGACCGGTCAGGTCGTCCTTCGCGTCCTGGAACTGACGCGACATCGACGACCACGTGTACGACAGCACGTCCCGCGCCTCGCCGACCAACTTGTCGAACCCGGCCAACCCGTGCTCCATCAGGAACTCGTCCGGGTCTACGCCGTCCGGCATCGATGCGATCGCGATCTCGACGTCCCGCGTCAAAAACAACTCGACCGAGCGATTGACCGCCACGTCACCTGCCTCGTCGGCGTCGAACAGCAAAACGATCTTCTTCGCGAACCGCCGCAGCAGGTTCACGTGCTGCTCGGTCATCGCCGTGCCCAACGGCGACACGACGTTGCTGGCCCCGTACTGGTGGGCCATGACGACGTCGGTGTAACCTTCGACCACGACCGCGACGCCCGTCTCGATCATCCGCTGGCGGCCGAAGTTCAGGCCGTACAGGCTCTTGGACTTCGAAAAAAGCGGCGTTTCCGGGCTGTTTAGGTATTTGACGTCCTCGGTGCCCGGCATCGCCCGACCGCCGAACGCGATGATCCGCGACTGCGCCTCTTCGAAGATCGGGAACATCACGCGGTTGCGAAACGTGTCGTAAAACCCCTCGCCGTTCTGCCGCGGCTTGACCAGGCCCGCCGCCGCCATCACGCCCGGCGGATACTTCCGCATTCCAGGTGATCGCAGGAGCGTATCCCAGCCCTCCATCGCGTAACCAACCTGGAACTGCTTGAGCGTCGCCTCCGAAAAGCCGCGCTTCGCGAGATACGCCCGCGCCGCCTGGCCCTGCGCTTGGGCGAATGAGTTTTCAAAGAACGCGCACGCCGCCGACTGAACGTCGAACAACACCTGACGCTCGCCGGCCTTCTGCCTGTCACCACCGCGCGCCAGTTCGATTCCGGCGCGTTCGGCGAGCAGCCGCAAGGCGTCAACAAACTCGATCCGGTCCCGCCGGATCACGAAATCGATCGCGTTACCGCTGACCTTGCAACCGAAACAGTGGAAGAACTGCTTACTTTGACTTACGTGGAACGACGGACTCTTTTCCTGGTGAAATGGGCAAAGGCCGACGAAATCCTTCCCACGCCGCTTCAAGGCGACGCTCTGACCGATGAGCTCGACGATATCCGTGGCTTGGAGTACGCGCGCTTTATTATCGCTTGCGGCATTGAGCGACATCGCGCAAACCTCGCAAATTCAACCCACTTTTCGGGCTTTCTTAAGTGTATTATACCAATGAGCTTAAATTGATAATCCCATCAGTAGAATCGAACAAATATAGCACCATGTAACCAACGCGTCAAATTGGGCTAATGATCGTCAAGCTTTTCCAGATTCGTCAAGCGATATAGCGTCCACAAGCGTTTCAGGCGGTCGTCGGGTTCATCACTTTTCTCTAATAGACGGAGTTGCGCGTCCGCTTGTTTCATGGCCGCTTGGGGTTCCGACGTGTCCAGCAGGTCGTCGGCGAGGCCGGTGATGATCATCGCGAGGCGGGCTCGGGGGGTGGAGCGGGTGTTGATCTGGTCGCGGAGCTTGTCGCGGCCGAGTTGTTTGGCGAGGGCGACGGACTGGGCGGTTTGGGCGAGGACGGGGTCGGTTTCGGGTTCGGGTGGGGCGTCGGGGTTGCCGAAGAATTGGTGGGATTTGCCGTCGTCGGGGTCGAGGGATTTGCCTTTGTCATCGAAGCGGCGGTGCCATTGACCGTCGTTCTGGATGAGTTTGTCGATCGAGTTGGTCGCGACCTGGCAGGCGGTGAGACGTTGATCGTCGCCGAGGATCAGCCAGGCGCCGAAGGTGGCTTGGACTGCGTAGCGGGAGGCGAGGAGGTCGAAGCCTTCGGGAAAGGCGGGGATCTTTTCGATGTGGAGGCCGGGCATCGTGTAGGCGGACTGCCAGAGCCCGGCGCCGAACGAGTCTTCGACCCCGCTGCGGGTCTTGATGAGGAATTCGATCGATCGTTCGGCGGCGCGGCGGTGGAAGGGGTCGCCGAGGACTTCTGAGGCGAGCAGCATGGTGTAGACGTCGTCGCGACAATCGGGGGTGTCGAGGCGGACGATGCGGACGGCGTCCTTCGGTTCTGCGCCGGGCGGGTAGAGGGTCGGCCAGCCGCCGGGTTCGGTTTGTTGTTTCAGGAGCCATTTGACGCCACGGTTGGCGGCACGTTTGAGGAGTTCCTGATCGTCGCCCGCGCCGTCGATGACGGTGAGGAGGAGGGCGAGCGACGCGCGCGTGGACGCGCGGTCGGGCAGGGGGGCGCTACGCTCTTTTGAGATGGCGGAGGCGTTGCCGAAGAGGGCGTTGGCGGGGAACTTGCCGCTGGGGGTTTGGGCGGCGGCGATGCCGCGCGCGACGTTGCGGGCGGCGTCGGTGTATTTGGGCTGGTTGAGAAGCTCGCCGGCGTACCAGAGGAGCAGAGCGGTGGCGGGAGTCTCGCGCGGCTGGAGGGAGACGGAGACGGGGCGGCCGGGGCGTTTTTGAGCGGCGTCGGCGGCCTGTGGGTCGGGCCAGGCCCAGCCGTAGGGGCGTTTGACTACGTCGGCGAGAAGGGCGTCGCATTCTTTGGCGAGAAGGGGGGCGTATTGCTCTTCGGCGCGGGCGGCGCTTTGCAGGACGAGAGTTCCTAGAAGGATGAACCGCAGAGGCGCGGAGGACGCAGAGTGGAAGACGAGAGAAGTCGTTTTGTTGGGAATTCTGAGATGCGCTGGCCGGCTGAATTGCATGACCAGTATTGTACGGGCGATCCCGCGTTCGCGGGTAAATGTGGTGGGTCTATTCGGGGCCCTATGAGACCGTCAGTTTGAATTGCTGGCGGCGTCAGAGGTGACTGGGAGGCCACCCTTATGCTGCCGCGCGTCATGTACATTGAACGGAAATCGGATGGATTGAGCGGGCCCGCGCGGATCGGGCGCGTCACATTTTCGCAGACGGGTCGGACGCTGTATTACGCCGGGCGTCGGTTTCAGCGACTGGGCGGTCAGGGGTTCAAGGCGAATTACTTCGATGTGGCGCGCGGCGAGGAGTATTGGATATCGGGTTGCAAGCGACGTGGCGGCGACCGGCTTTATGGCGGGCTAATTGAGATCGATGCCGACGTAAGGGAAGAGTATTGGACGACGATTCGTGGCAAGCCGGAATGTAAGACGCAGGGCGTCATTCGGTGCAATGGGAAGTATGGGGGTTGAGCTTGAGGGCAGCGAGCGTAGGATCGGGCGATGGCGTTACGGGTCTTGACCGGTCGCGAGGCGGTGGGGGTGGATGGTCTCGTGCGGATGTATTATCGCACGGAGCAAACTTGGGTGGAACATCTGGCGGAGGGGGAAGCGATGGAGGCGGGGACGGCGGTGATATGTCCGGAGTTGGCGGAAATCTGGGACGCGAATCACGTTCGGGATGCGGCGCTGCCGCCGGGGATTGGGGCGGCGGAGGCGGTGGCGGGGGTGGAGCAATTGTTCGCGCGGCGCGGGCTGACGTGTGGTTATTGGATGATGAATCCCGCAGCGGCGGAGGAGGCGGTGCGGCCGCTGGTGGAGGAGTTGGGGCGATTGGGGTACCGGAGGGACGTCGATGAGATTTACTATCTTCGCAAAGCGAGCGGGGAGGCGGGGATGGCAGACGTGCCGGGCGTTCGCGTGATCCCGGCGCGGGCGGCGTATAGGCAGGCGCGTGAGCTGGCAGCCCAGCGGGCACGGGATTACGGGCGGGGCGAGGCCCAGGTGGTCGAGGCGTACGTGCGGCATCTCGACGATCCGCATTACGACGCGCTTTTGGCGTTGGAGGGGGATCGGCCGGTGGCGGCGCTCGGTGTGTTGGCGGTGGGAGAGGTGGCGAGAATCGAGGGGGTGTATGTGGCGCCGTCGGCGCGGGGCAGGGGGGTGGGGCGGATGATGATGAGCCGCGGGCTGGAAATCTGTGGGCGGGCGGTGTTCCGGCATGTGCTGCTGGGGGTGGCGGCGGACAACGGGGCGGCGAAGCGGCTTTACGAGCGGGCGGGGTTCGTGAAGATTGGGGAGGCGGTGCGGTATTATCATGCACGAACGGTTTCGGCCCAGTGAGGTTCGGGAACCCCTTATCGGCGGACGGTAGTAGCCGTCATTCTGAGCGCAGCGAAGAATCTGGCACCGGATGGCAAAGAACATGGCCTTCAAACGCCACGCAGATCCTTCGGAGTACCTCAGGATGACGTTCCAGCACTAACGATCTTTTTTGGGAACTTTGGGGGGTGTGGAGGACGGATGGACGGCGGTATTCGTATTCGGTGTCTGTCGCCGATCGGGGAGGCGGGAATCCGTGCGCTGAGCGATGTGTTGATCGATTGCGTGGAGGGTGGGGCGTCGGTGAGCTTCATGTGGCCAATGACGCGGGAGAAGGCGGAGGGGTTTTGGCGCGGGGTGGCGGCTGATGTCTCGCGCGGGGAGCGGGCGGTTGTGGTGGCGGAAGAAGAGAACGGGACCGTCGTCGGGACGGTGCAGGTGATCTTTAATTTGCCGGAGAACCAGCCTCACCGCGGTGACGTGGCGAAAATGCTCGTCAGCCGGCGGGCGCGGCGGCGCGGGATCGGGGCGATGCTGCTCGCGGCGGCGGAACGGTGCGCGCGGGATGCGGGGAAGACGCTCCTGGTGCTGGATACGGTTACCGGAAGTGACGGCGAGCGGTTGTACACGCGCAACGGTTGGAAGAGATGTGGGGAGATTCCGAATTATGCGCTGTGGCCGGACGGAAGGGCGTGCGGGACTACGATTTTTTATAAGGAGGTTTGAGCCGCGTGGGACGAGAGGATCCGACGCAAGCGGCGGGCTATATGAGATGGGCGTGTGGCGGGTGGGCGGTGTGCGCAACCGGAGCTACGCCGTCTGGTTGTGCGGTAAGTTGGTTGTAGAGGGTGCGGTGGTGATTTACGAATTCGGATTGGGGGAAGAATTCGTAGGCCTCGGCGCGGGCGGTGTCGGCCAGGGTGCGCTGCTGTTGAGGGTCGTCGCGCATTTGGAGGATGCGCTGGGCGAGCAGGCGGGGGACATTGGGTTGGGTCATGAGGGCGGTATGGCGGTCTTCGAGGAGTTCGGCGACGGTGGGGGTGACGGTGGCGATGATGGGGACGGCGCTGGCCATGGCGATCGCGATGGGGAGGGTGGGGACGGGGGCGGTGGCGCTGACGGCGACGAGGTCGGCGGCGGGGAAGAGGTCCTCGAAGTCGAGGGGGCGGCCGAGGGTTTGCTCGGCGAGGATGAGGAGCTCGGGCTGGGCGAGGCTGGCGCTGAAGCGGGCGGCCGAGGTGGCGAGGGGGCCGCGGCCCCAGAGGAGGACGCGGGTCTGACGGTCGAGGACGTTGAGGATGGTGTCGGTCCAAGTGAGCTGATGGTGATCGGCGGCGCGGGTGGATTCGCCGACGCCGAGGAGGACGCGGTGGTGGGGCTGGATGCCGAGTGCGGCGCGGAGGGCCACGTCGCGGCGGGTTTTGATGCGGGCGAAGTCGACGCCGGGGCGGATGAGGTGGCAGCGGTCGACGGGGACGCCGTGCTGGACGAAGGCTTTGTGAAGTGTGGTGGTGGAGCAGACGACGTTGACGCCACGATAGTTCATGATGGCGCGGAGCCAGCGGATGTGGCGGCGCGAGGGGTACACGGTGGGCGTGAAGAGCAGGCGCTTGAAAGGGGCGAAGGCGGCGGCGGAGAGGGCGGGCAGGCCCCAGGCGTGGGCGATGTCGAACGAGTCGGCGCGGCGGCGGAGGTCGAGGGGGGCGAGAATTGCGTGGCGGGAGTGGGAGCTAGCCGGGCTGCCGTTTCCGATGGCGTGGGTGTGGATGTCAAAGTCGGGGGGGAGGGATCGTTGTAGCTGTTGGAGGCTGCGCGTGGTTTGGAAGTCGGCGGGGTGTTCGTGGACGTGGAGCACGCGGGTCATTCGGTGCGGATTTCTACCGCCAAGCGGCGCATAGGCCAAGGTCTACCCATTTGTCGCGGTGTCAGTAGGATGTGCGACCGGTCGTGCGGAAACGCGGATGACCGTCACGGAAGCGATAAGAGTCGGTGACGTGTAGACAAGAATGTCTGCCCCACCGGACAAATGACATAGGAGATCGGGCGTGTTTGTTCATACGGTTTACTTTTGGTTGAAGGCGGGGACGAGTGAGGCGGCGCGCGAGCAGTTGGTGCGGGATTGTCGGGATTACCTGGGGAAGATCCCGAGCGTGCGGCAATTGATGGTGGGCGTGCCGGCGATGACGCCGCGCGAGGTGGTGGATAATTCGTACGGGGTGGGGTTGACGGTGGTGTTGGAGGATTCGAAGGGGCACGACGTTTATCAAGCGCACTCGCTGCACAAGGATTTCATTGCGCGGAATAAGGAGTGGTGGGAGCGGGTGCAGATTTATGATTATGTGGGGTGAGAGTGGTGAGTGTGAGAAGACCAAGGCGAAGCCCCGAACCCCGGCCGTCTCTGGCACGCACGACCGTGAACTGCGAAATGCGGTTGTTTGTGCGTGCGGGAGAGGGAGGTTGGGCGCTGGCGCTTTTGGGGGCGTGTAGTAGGGTAAGTTTATGATTCCTGTTTTGAAACTTTCGGACGCGGGGGATCGGGCGAAGGTTGAGGCGCTCTTGTCGCGGTTGCGGCTCGATCCTCGGGACGTGGCGCTGGCGCGGGGGGAGCGGGCGAAGGCGGTCGCCGTTGTTAACGCGATCCTGGCGGACGTGGCGGAGCGGGGGGATGCCGCTGTTGTGGAGTCGTCGCGGCGGTTTGACGATCCGAGTTTTTCGGTGGAGCAGATTCGCGTTTCGGCGGACGAGATGCGCGAGGCGGCGGCGCGGTGTCCGGCGGAGCAGATGACGGCGGTGAGGCGGTCGATCGCGCAGGTGAAGGAGTACCAGGTTCGGATCCTGCCGCAGCCGCCGGCGCCGGTGTCGCGCGAGGGGGTGGAATTGGGGTTGCGGTTTACGCCGATCGCGAGCGCGGGGCTTTATTTTCCGGGGGGGAAGGCGTCGTATCCGTCGAGCCTGATCATGCTGGCGGTGCCGGCGCAGGTGGCGGGGGTGCGGCGGATCGTGGTCTGTACGCCGCCGAGCAAGTACGGGCGGAGCGACCTGGTGCTGGCGGCGTGTCATGAGCTGGGATTGACGGACGTGTATCGGGCGGGCGGGGCGGCGGCGATCGCGGCGCTGGCGTTCGGGACGGCGACGATCCCGGCGGTGGACAAGATCGTCGGACCGGGGAATACGTACGTGCAACTCGCCAAGCGGGCGCTGGCGGGCTGCGTGGGGCTGGATGGATTTTTGGGGCCCAGCGAGATCGTGATCCTCGCGGATGAGACGGGAAACCCCGCGTTTATCGCGGCGGACCTGATCGCGCAGGCGGAGCACGACCCAGGCAGCTGCTTCCTGCTGACGAGCAGCGAAGCCTTGGCGAAGGCGGTCTCGGCGGAGCTTGCGAAGCAAACCGCGCAACTGGATCGCTCGCCGGCGATTGAGAAGTCGCTGGCGAACGACAGCGCGATTGTCGTAGATCCATCAATGGACGCGCTGATCGCGCTGGCGAATCGATTCGCGGCCGAGCACGTAAACATCCAGACCAAGGACGACAAGGCGGTGCTGGATAAGATCGTGCACGCCGGGGCGGTGTTTGTCGGGCCTTATTCGCCGGTGGCGGCGGGGGATTACGTGGCCGGACCGAGCCACTGTCTGCCGACCAACACGACGGCCCGGTTCAGCAGCGGAATCAGCGTGTACGAATTCCTGAAGCGCACCGGCGTGGCGCGCTACACGCGCGAAGGCCTGATGAATGATGCGGCGGGAATCATCGCGCTGGCGGAGGCGGAGCACCTGGGCGGGCACGCGGCGAGCATTCGCGTGCGGCAGCAATCGTAGTTAACCATGGCAAGCGGCGGGCTCGAGAAGATCGCGACGATGACGCAGCCGCTGGTCGGCGCCGCTCATAAGGTTGAGGGGGGGCTGGGCATGTTCTTCGGAACGTTCCTCACGTTGATGCTGGCGAGCCTGGTCGTCGTGACGTTCACGTCCTGGGAGGGGGCCGGCAATGGCGAGCGGGCGC
>Ga0207674_10001146_pt1 | contig 34372 bp, 22 predicted proteins | sample KBSCornC72_FD_184303 | JGI IMG/M metagenome (GOLD analysis project Ga0207674, IMG submission 184303) | Corn rhizosphere microbial communities from Kellogg Biological Station, Michigan, USA - KBS Corn C7-2 (SPAdes) (version 2) | ecosystem: Host-associated > Plants > Roots > Rhizosphere > Soil ...
AGTCCTTTCGCTATTCCAACTGCGGATTACGACGACGAGACGCGATGCGTCCCGAGAGCTCTCAGCGTAGCTGCTGTCTCGCTATCGGCTCCCCGCTTTCTTTCATGTGGTGGCCTGCCGAAGCGCTCGAGTCCCAGAAGCCGAGACCTGTGGGTCTCTACGCCGAGACCCTCTCGACGTTAGCATCACACGCATCGCAGTTATTGCACGCCCAGTCCGGGGCCACCTTCTCCCCGAAATGCTCGAGGATGTACCGGGTTCGGCACTGGGTGGTCTGACAGAACTGGATCATGGTGCGGAGCTTCTCCTGATCCATTGCTCTGCGCTCCTCGTAGTCCTGGAGGTCGGCGCTCAGGTCGACGGCGCAGAGATTGTCGCCCAGTCGCTCCCACTTTCCGCCGCGGTGCTCGCGAACGAGGCCGTGGCGCTTGAGCAGCGCGAAGACGATCTTCGCCTTGCGAGAGGGGATGCTGGTGAGCTCGACGATGTCGTCGAGGAGGACCGGAGTCTTTAGCGGATATTTTTCCAGCGCGAGGGCGACCTGGGCTGCTTCCTGGACCTCCGGATATTTGCCACCCAGGAAGTACGACTGGATGCGCTTGTCTTCGACACGGTACAACACCCGGCAGATGGCGGGCTCTCCGTCGCGCCCGGCGCGGCCCGCTTCCTGGTAGTAGGCCTCGATCGAGCCGGGGAAATGGTAGTGGATCACCCAGCGCAAATCCTGCTTGTCGATTCCGAGCCCGAACGCGTTGGTGGCGATGATCGCCTTGAGCTCGCCGGCCATGAAGCTGTCCTGAACTTCCTTGCGATCGGCCGCCGGTCGCTTGCCGTGGTAGAGGCCGATCTTGAAGTCTTCGCGCAACATGTCGTACAGCCGCTCCGCTTCCTTCACCGTCGCGACGTAGATCACCCCCGCGCCCTCGAAGTCACGCAGGGCATGGCGGAGGACGGTGTCCTTGATCTGGTCGTTGACGGTGCGCACCACCTCGAAGCGCAGATTGGGACGCGCGAATCCGGTGATGGTGATGTGCGGGTCGCTCATCCCGAGCTGGCGGATGATATCGGCCTGGACGTGCTCGGTCGCTGTGGCGGTGAGCGCAAGGATCGGCGGCCGTCCAAGCCGTTTCGAGATTGCGCCGAGTGATAGATAGTCGGGGCGGAAATCGTGGCCCCATTGGCTCACGCAGTGCGCCTCGTCGACGACGAAGAGGCTGATCGGGCGCGACAACAGATGCTCGAAGAACGCGCGATCCTTGAAGCGTTCCGGGGTGAGATAGAGAATCTCGCCTTCCCCTTCCGCGATCTGGCGATGTGCTTCCCTGGTTTCGGATGTGGAGAGATGCGAATGCATGGCCACCGAGCTCACGCCCTGCGCGGACAGCTTGTCGTGCTGATCCTTCATGAGGGCGATGAGCGGACTCACGACGATGGTGAGGCCGGGGAGAAGCAGCGCGGGGAGCTGGTAGATCATCGACTTGCCACTGCCGGTCGGCATCACGACCAGAGCGTCGCGCCCGGTGAGCACCGCATTGAGGGATTCCCACTGACCCGGCCGGAACTCCGAATGGCCAAACCGATCCTGCAGCAGCTGACGGGCTGCTTCCTTGGTTACGCGCTTCGACACAGTGTCTGATACAGGCACAAAGCATTCCCACTTACGGGCCAATCGCGGGCATGCTAACCTGAGCGCCCGATGCCAATCGCTCCCAAGGCTCGATTTGAGATGTTCGCTTCAACGGCTCCGGGCGTGGAGTCGATCGCCGCCGGCGAGCTCAGGTCACTCGGGATCCGCGGGCGCCAGGAGCCTGGGGGCGTGTCGTTCGCCGGCGACGTCGCCGAGCTCTATCGGGCGAATCTTTGGTTGCGTACGGCGACGAGAGTGCTGGTGAGGCTGGGTGCATTCCACGCCAGCACATTCTACGAGCTCGAGCGACGGGCGAAAAAACTGGGCTGGCCGAATTTTCTTCCCGCGACGGGAACCGTCGCGGTGCGAGTCACGTGCAGAAAATCGCGACTTTATCACTCCGACGCAGTGGGTGAGCGCGTGCTCGCGGCGATCGCGCGAGTTGCGCCGCCTGGAGTCGTGATGCAATCGGTGGAACCGGACGCGGATTCCAGCGGCGACGACGCGAGTGACGATGCTGACGCTCGTCAAACATCGCAGGTGTTCGTCGTGCGAATCGTGCACGATCAGGTCGAGATCAGCGCCGACAGTTCCGGCGAGCTTCTGCACCGCCGCGGATATCGAAAGAATGTTGCAAAGGCGCCGCTGCGCGAGACTTTGGCCGCGGCAATGCTGCTCGCCAGCGGATGGCAAAAAGACGAAACCCTGGTCGACCCGCTGTGCGGGGCGGGCACCATTCCGATCGAGGCGGCGATGCTCGCGCGGCGGATCGCGCCCGGTCTGCGGCGCGAATTTCAGTTCATGCAGTGGCCGGAGTTCGACGCCGCGCTCTGGGCGTCGGCCCTCGACGACGCGCGCCAATCCGTGACATCTCCGCCGCTGAACATCATCGGTGGCGACCGCGACGCGGGCGCGATCGAATCGGCGGAGCGCAACGCCGAGCGGGCAGGTGTGGTGAGCGACATTTCGTTTTCAGTGGAGTCTCTGTCGGCCTCGCTGGCGAAGCTCCGCGAATCGGGAGCGCAGCGGGTTTTGGTGCTGACCAATCCGCCCTACGGTGTGCGGGTGGGTGACGAGCGCGAGCTGCGGGATCTCTACGCCGCCATCGGCAACGCCGTAGTCCGCAATCGGAGTTGGCGGGTGGCGTTGCTGACTTCGGACAAGATTCTGTCGGCGCAGCTAAGGCTGCCGCTCCGGTCGCGGTTCGATTCGCGGAATGGCGGGATTGGGGTCAGTTTTCTGGTGAGCGGGAAGCCGGATGAGTGATGGTGGTGGATGGGGACGGAGCGGCGAGCGAGGTGCGATCGTGGAAGATAGAAAGGCAGAACGGGGATTAGATAGCAGTCGAACTGGGCGAATTCTGGCCGTCAGTATTTCGGCTGGAGGAGTCCCTAAAGGACGCGTTGGTGTCGCCCAAGTGTTGCGATCGGGGCTCGTCGGAGACGCTCAAAACGACACGAAGCACCATGGAGGACCGGATCGGGCGGTCTGCGTCTATGCCGTCGAGGTTATTCGCAGACTCCAGCAGGAAGGACATCCCATCGACATTGGAACCGCTGGAGAAAACATCACTGTCGAGGGGATCGATTGGGAGGGGATCACACCGGGTCTTCGGCTTCAGCTCGGGGAAGACGTCCTGCTGGAGGTTGCGTCGTATACCAACCCCTGTAAGACCATCAAAGACTCGTTTATCGACGGGGAATTCATCCGCATCGCCGAGAAATTCCACCCCGGCTGGAGTCGGGTGTACGCGCGGGTGATCTCGGAAGGCGAGGTCCGACCAGGCGACCCGGTTCGCCTCGTTTCGGTGCCTGAATAAGCCAGGTCTCGGGGCGGCTCGGCAACGGCCCCGCTTTTGAATAGTAGAACCCTCTAATCCCCTCAAACCCGGAATCGCTATCGGCGGTGGCCGGGATCGGCGGTCGCCGAGAAGTCGCAGCGGCCAAAGGAAGTCACACCAAGGAGTTCAGTCGTGGAGATCGGCGACACAATCGAGATGGAAGAGGGCGCGGAGGAAGCCACCGCCCGCTCCAGCTCCTCAGGCGCCCGCCGCAAAGCCGGCAGAAATGGAAGAGCGCGCAACGGCAAGCGAAACGGCAACGGCGCCGGCACCAAACGAGACGGCGACCACGAAGTCGACTTGCTCGGGAGCAACGGAAAACTCAAAGAAGCCGACCTTAGACGCCTGCTCGATGCGATGCGCGATCTGCGCGATGGCGAGTTCGAGGTGAGGCTTCCAACGTCCGACGATCCGCTGCTGGCCGAGATCGCCGATGCATTCAACGGCATCGCCAAGCTCAATGAGCGGCTGTGCGACGAGATGCAGCGGGTAAGCGCAACGATCGGCCGAGAGGGTCAGATGAACGACCGCGCCTCCATCGGTCAGGTCACCGGTGGATGGCGGGCGACGGTGCAATCGGTCAACACTCTCATCACCGACCTCGCTTCGCCCACCACCGAAGTCGCGCGCGTATTGTCTGCCGTCGCGGAAGGCGATCTGGGCCAGAAGATGGTGCTCGAGATCGACGGCAAGCCGGTGCAGGGCGAGTTCCTCCGCATCGGCACCACCGTCAACACCATGGTCGATCAGCTCGGCTCCTTCGCCAACGAAGTGACGCGCGTCGCACGCGAGGTCGGCACTGAAGGGAAGCTGGGTGGACAAGCCGAAGTGCCGGGAGTCGCGGGCACCTGGAAGGATCTCACCGACAACGTCAACACTCTCGCCGGAAATCTCACCAGCCAGGTGAGAAACATCGCCGCGGTCACCACCGCGGTCGCCAAGGGAAACCTGTCACAGAAGATCACCGTCGAAGCGCGGGGCGAGACGCTGGAGCTCAAGAACACCATCAACACCATGGTCGATCAGCTCAGCGCGTTCGCTTCCGAAGTAACCCGTGTCGCCAGAGAAGTGGGAACCGAAGGCAAGCTGGGCGGCCAGGCCCAGGTACCGGGCATTGCAGGCACCTGGAAGGATTTGACCGACAACGTCAACGCGATGGCCTCGAACCTCACGGGGCAGATCAGAAACATCGCCGACGTGACCACCGCGGTTGCAAAGGGCGATCTGTCCAGAAAGATCACCGTCGATGTGAAGGGGGAGATCCTCGAGCTGAAGAACACCGTCAACACCATGGTCGATCAGCTCAGCACCTTCGCCGAAGAAGTGACGCGTGTCGCGCGCGAGGTTGGAACCGAAGGCCGACTCGGCGGACAGGCGCAGGTGCCAGGTGTAGGCGGGACCTGGAAGGACCTCACCGACAACGTGAATTTCATGGCATCGAGCCTCACCGGTCAGGTGAGAAACATCGCCGATGTCACCACCGCCGTCGCGCGCGGGGACCTGTCGCGGAAGATCACCGCCGACGCCCGCGGTGAGATCCTCGAGCTGAAGAACACCATCAACATCATGGTGGACCAGCTGAGCGCCTTCGCATCGGAAGTAACGCGCGTCGCGCGCGAAGTGGGCACCGAAGGAAAGCTGGGCGGCCAGGCGGAAGTGCCAGGGGTCGGCGGAACGTGGAAGGACCTGACCGACAATGTGAACACGCTGGCGGGAAATCTTACCAGCCAGGTGCGTAACATTGCCGCCGTCACGACGGCAGTCGCGCGCGGCGATCTGTCACAGAAGATCACGGCCGATGCGCGCGGCGAGATCCTCGAGCTGAAGAACACCGTCAATACGATGGTCGACCAGCTCAGTACCTTCGCTTCCGAAGTAACGCGCGTGGCGAAGGAAGTGGGCACCGAAGGGAAACTCGGTGGTCAGGCTGAAGTGCCCGGAGTCGGTGGAACCTGGAAGGACCTCACCGACAACGTGAACGCGATGGCGTCTTCACTCACCGGCCAGATCAGAAACATTGCCGACGTGACGACGGCGGTCGCGAAAGGCGACCTGTCGCGCAAGATCACCGTCGACGTGAAGGGCGAGATCCTCGAGCTGAAGCAGACCATCAACGTCATGGTCGATCAGCTGAGCGCATTTGCGTCCGAAGTCACCCGTGTCGCCAAGGAAGTGGGTACGGAGGGCAGGCTGGGTGGACAGGCAGAAGTGCCAGGCGTTGCCGGAACGTGGAAGGACCTCACGGACAACGTGAACTTCATGGCGTCGAACCTCACCGGCCAGGTGAGAAACATCGCCGACGTAACGACGGCGGTAGCGAAGGGAGATCTGAACAGGAAGATCACGGCGGAAGCAAAGGGCGAGATTCTCGAGCTCAAAAACACCATCAACATCATGGTGGATCAGCTGAGTGCGTTCGCCGCGGAAGTGACGCGTGTCGCGCGCGAGGTCGGAACCGAAGGGAAGCTGGGTGGCCAGGCGAGCGTGCCCGGCGTCGCCGGAACCTGGAAAGACCTCACCGACAACGTGAACACCCTGGCGGGGAATCTTACCGGACAGGTGAGAAACATCGCGGCGGTAACGACTGCAGTCGCGCGTGGCGACCTGTCGCAAAAGATCACCGTCGAAGCGAAAGGTGAGACGGCGGAGCTCAAGGACACCATCAACACGATGGTGGATCAGCTGAGCGCGTTCGCATCGGAAGTGACCCGCGTCGCCAAAGAGGTGGGAACGGAAGGGAAACTCGGTGGGCAGGCGCAGGTGCCGGGCGTTGCCGGAACGTGGAAGGATCTGACCGACAACGTGAACGCCATGGCGTCGAACCTGACCGGTCAGATCCGCAACATTGCCGATGTGACTACCGCGGTCGCCAAGGGCGATCTGTCGCGGAAGATCACCGTCGACGTCAAAGGCGAGATCCTGGAGCTCAAGCAGACGATCAACACCATGGTCGACAGCCTGAGCGTCTTCGCGGGCGAAGTGACGCGCGTCGCGCGCGAGGTGGGAACTGAAGGACGGCTGGGCGGACAGGCCAACGTGCCCGGGGTCGCGGGCACGTGGAAGGATCTCACCGACAACGTGAACTTCATGGCGTCTAACCTGACGGGTCAGGTGAGAAACATCGCCGATGTCACCACCGCCGTCGCGAAGGGCGATCTGTCGCGCAAGATGACGGTCGATGTAAAGGGCGAGATCCTCGAGCTGAAGAACACCATCAACACCATGGTCGATCAGCTGAGCACCTTCGCATCGGAAGTGACGCGTGTTGCAAAGGAAGTGGGCACCGAAGGAAAGCTGGGAGGCCAGGCGAACGTGCCCGGCGTCGGCGGAACGTGGAAGGATCTAACCGACAACGTGAACGCGATGGCGTCGTCGCTGACCAGTCAGATCAGAAACATCGCGCTGGTGACGACAGCGGTCGCGAAGGGCGACCTCTCGCAGAAGATCACCGTCGAAGTGCGCGGCGAAATCCTGGAGCTGAAGAACACCGTCAACGCGATGGTGGACTCGCTGCGAGTGTTCGCGGACGAAGTGACCCGCGTTGCGAAGGAAGTGGGCACCGAAGGCAAGCTCGGTGGGCAGGCGGAAGTACCGGGCGCGGCGGGCACTTGGCGCGCGCTCACCGACAACGTGAACGCCATGGCGAACAGCCTCACCGTCCAGGTGCGAGCGATCGCCGATGTCGCGACGGCGGTGACACGAGGCGATCTGAGCAGGCAGATCGCGGTCGAAGCGCAGGGCGAGCTCGACGAGCTGAAGAACAACCTGAACCAGATGATCGCGAACCTGAAGTCGACAACCGAGAAGAACAACGAGCAGGACTGGCTGAAGACCAACCTCGCCAAGTTCTCGCGGATGATGCAGGGCCAGAAGGATCTGGAGTCGGTGTCGAAGCTGATCATGTCGGAGCTGACGCCGCTCGTCTCGGCGCACCATGGCGCCTTCTACATCATGGACGAGGAGAACAACGCGCCGGTGCTCAAGCTGATCGCGAGCTACGCCTACAAGGAGCGCAAGCACGTCGGCAATCGGTTCTACCTCGGCGAAGGGCTGGTCGGACAGGCGGCACTCGAGAAGAAGCCGATTCTGCTCACCAACGTTCCCGATGACTACATCACAATCACGTCGGGTCTCGGCGAAGCGCCGCCGCGCAACATCCTGGTACTGCCGGTGCTGTTCGAGGGGGAAGTCAAGGCGGTGATCGAGCTCGCTTCGTTCCTGCCATTCAGCCAGATCCACCAGCTATTCCTCGACCAGCTCGCGGAAACCGTCGGAGTCGTGATCAACATGATCTCGGCGAACATGCGGACCGCGGAGCTTCTGGAGCAGTCACAGAGCCTCACTCTGGAATTGCAATCGCAGTCCGAGGAGCTGCGGAAGCAGCAGGAAGAGCTCAAGAGATCCAACGCCGAGCTCGAGGCGCAGGCGACGACGCTGCGCACCTCCGAGGAGCTGCTCAAGGACCAGCAGGAAGAGCTGCAGCAGGTCAACGAGGAGCTGGAAGAAAAAGCATCGCTGCTCGCCGAGCAGAACCGGAAGGTCGAGTCGAAGAACTCCGAGGTCGAAGCGGCGAGGCTCGCGCTCGAGGAGAAGGCCGAGCAGCTGGCATTGAGCTCCAAGTACAAGTCGGAGTTCCTCGCCAACATGTCGCACGAGCTCAGGACCCCGCTCAACAGCCTGCTGATCCTGGCGCGGCTGCTCAGCGAGAACAAGGACGGCAACCTCACGCCGAAGCAGGTCGAGTTCGCGCAGACGATTCTGACGTCGGGCAGCGATCTGCTCAATCTGATCAACGACGTGCTCGACCTGTCGAAGGTCGAAGCCGGCAAGATGGATGTCAATCCGTCCGACGTTCGTCTCAACGAAGTCAAGGAATTCGTCGATCGCAGCTTTGGCGCGGTGGCCGAGCAGAAGGGCCTCGGCTTCCGGGTCGAGGTCAACTCGGATGTGCCGCAAACGATTTACACCGACGGTGGCCGGCTGCAGCAGATTCTGAAGAATCTGCTCTCCAACTCCTTCAAGTTCACCGAGAGCGGCGAAGTAAGCCTTACGGTTCGGCGTGCGGAGAAGGGCAGGCGGTTCCAGAATCCGGCGCTGGATGCAGCCGCCGAAGTACTCGCGTTCGCAGTCACCGATAGCGGAATCGGAATTCCGAAGGAGAAGCAGCGACTGATCTTCGAGGCATTCCAGCAGGCCGACGGAACCACGAGCCGCAAGTACGGCGGTACCGGACTCGGACTATCGATCAGCCGCGAGATAGCCCGGCTGCTGGGTGGCGAGATCAGAGTGGAGAGTACCGAGAATCAGGGCAGCACCTTCACGCTGTTCCTGCCGACGCGCTACATCCCGCGTCAGGACGGTCCCGACCGTGATCCGTACAGCGGCAACGAGGCGTTCTCGGCTCCGGATCGTGGCGGTCAGCAATCCTTCACCCCGACATCGGGCGGTGGTGGTGGTCGCGGGGCTGTGCGCGGTCCGGCTCGCCGCGATCAGCGGCGCAAGCCGGCCGGCGATGCGGTCCAATACAGACCGGAGCGACGCGCTGTCGCCCAAACGGTGATCGACGACGATCGCGATCAGATCGAGGAAGGCGACCGCTCGGTGCTCATCATCGAGAACGATCAGAATTTCGCCAAGGTTCTGCTCGACATGGCTCGCGACAAGAGCTACAAGGGCGTCGTCGAGCTGGATGGGGAAGCCGGTCTCAAGGCCGCGCGCGAGATACGGCCCGACGCAATCACGCTCGACATCGACATGCCGGGAATGGACGGACTCGAAGTCCTCGATCGCCTGAAGCGCGATCCGGAAACGCGGCACGTTCCGGTGCACATCATCTCGGGAGTCGAGCAGAAGCGTGAAGGCCTCAAGGCGGGCGCGATTGCGTATCTCGAGAAGCCGGTGAGCAAGGAAGCGCTCGATGCCGCTTTCGCCAGAATCTCGAGCTTCATCGACACCGTCCCGAAGACCCTGCTCGTGGTCGAGGACAACGAAGCGCAGCGACAGAGCATCGAGGAGCTGATTGCGCACGACGATGTCGAGATCACGGCGGTCGGATCGGCGTCCGAGGCGCTCGACAAGCTCCATGAGAAGCACTTCGATTGCATGGTCCTCGACCTCGGCCTGCGCACGGGCGAGATGAGCGGCTTCGACCTGCTGGAGAAGGTGAAATCGGATCCGGACAATCACGACCTGCCGATCATTATCTACACCGGGAAGGAGCTGAGCAGAGAGGACGAGACGAAGATCAAGAAGTACGCTGAGACGATCATCGTGAAGGACGTCAAATCTCCGGAGCGACTGCTCGACGAGACAGCGCTGTTCCTGCATCGCGTCGAGGCCAAGCTGCCCGAGCAGAAGCGGAAGATGCTCGAGCACCTCCACGACGCTGATTCGGTGGTCGCGGGCAAGAAGATCCTGGTGGTGGACGACGACGTGCGGAACATCTTCTCGCTGACCAGCGTACTCGAAGACCACGGCATGGTGGTGCGCTTCGCCGAGAACGGGAAGCAGGCGATCGATCAGCTGAAGCAGGACCCCGACATCGACGCCGTATTGATGGACATTATGATGCCGGAGATGGACGGCTACGAGACGACCAAGGCGATCAGGACGATGGACCAGTTCAAGGCATTGCCGATCATCGCGCTGACGGCGAAAGCGATGAAGGGTGATCGCGAGAAGTGCATTGCGGCAGGAGCTTCGGACTACATCACCAAGCCCGTCGACACCGAGCAGCTGCTGTCGCTGCTTCGAGTATGGCTGTACAGGTAGCGGAGGCGCCGAGCTCCGGCGGTCCCGACCGGCCACCGCCTGCCACAGACCCGCCGGAGCGGCCGACCTTCAAGCCCGATCTCGAGCGCATTGAGATCGAGCTGCTGCTGGAAGGCATTTTCCGACATTACGGATTTGATTTCCGCGCGTATGCGTTTGCCTCGATCCGGCGCCGCCTGTGGAAGCGCATCGAGGAGGAAGGCCTGGCCAACGTGAGCGCACTTCAGGAGCGGGTGCTGCACGAGCCCGAGATGATGGAGAAGCTGCTGCTGGATCTCTCCATCAACGTCACGGCGATGTTCCGCGATCCTGGCTTCTACGTCACGTTCCGGGAGCACGTCGTGCCGCTGCTGCGTACCTATCCCTTCATCCGCATCTGGCACGCGGGCTGTTCGACGGGCGAAGAGGTATACTCGATGGCGATCCTGCTGCGCGAGGAAGGCTTGTACGAGCGCGCGCGAATCTACGCCACCGACATCAACGAGGTCGTGCTGCAGCGCGCCAAGGCGGGGATTTTTCCGCTGGAGCGGATGCAGGAGTACACCGACAACTACATTCGCGCCGGAGGCAAGAAGTCGTTCTCGGAGTATTACACCGCGAAGTACGGCGGCGCGCTGTTCGACCAGTCACTGACCAGGAACGTCGTGTTCTCGCAGCACAATCTCGTGACCGACGGATCGTTCAGCGAGTTCAACGTCATTCTGTGCCGCAACGTTCTCATATACTTCGATAAGTCGCTGCAGTCGAAAGTCCACGGACTCTTCTACGACAGCCTCGCGATGTTCGGAGTGCTGGTGCTCGGCAGCAAGGAGACGCTGCGGTTCATGGCTCACGAGGAGTCTTACCAGCAAATCGCGCCGCCCGAAAAAATCTTTCGGAAGGTGCGGTAACATGCCGTACTCGGTGGTGGCGCTCGGCACTTCGTGGGGAGGTTTGTCCGCGATGACGAAGCTGCTCAGCGAGCTGCCGGAGGCGTTCAGCATTCCGATCGTAGTGGTGCAGCATCGCGGCAAGGATTCCGACATGCTGCTGGTTCGGCTTCTTCAGGACTCGACAGAGCTCAAGGTCTGCGAAATCGAGGACAAGGACGTGCTCTGCGCGGGGACGGTGCACATCGCCCCGGCGGATTACCACGTTCTCATCGAGCCCGGTTACCTGTCGCTCACCATCGAGGAGCCGGTGAGATTCAGCCGGCCCTCGATCGACGTGATGTTCACCTCTGCGGCCGACACTTACGGCAGCGCCACCATCGGCGTTGTGCTGACGGGTGCGAACGAAGACGGCGCGGCGGGTCTCGGGCGAATCGTTCGTGCCGGCGGCCGCGGCCTGATCCAGGATCCGAAGACGGCTGAAATCCCCATCATGCCGGCAGCGGCGATCAAGGCGGTGCCGACTGCGGAAGTCGTCGCACTCGACAAGATGTCGCGCCGGCTGATTCAGCTGAGCGAAGAGAAGCCGCGCGTCGGAAGGCGGACAACCGTATGATCAGCGATAACGCCGCGATGAATGGCCAGTCCGACGATCGCGTCAGCCTGCTGCTCGTCGACGACAGGCAGGAGAATTTGCTGGCGCTCGAGGCGATCCTGGAGCCGCTCGGTCAGAACCTTGTTCGCGCGAACTCGGGACCGGAAGCCCTGCGTCATGTCCTGGCGCACGAATTCGCCGCGATCCTGCTCGACGTCCAGATGCCGGGGATGAACGGTTTCGAGGTAGCGGAGATCATCAAATCGCGTGAGAGGTCGCGGACGATTCCCATCATCTTCCTCAGCGCGATCAACAAGGAAGAGGCGTACGTCTTCAAGGGCTACTCGATGGGAGCCGTGGACTACGTCTTCAAGCCGTTCAATCCCGACGTGCTGCGATCGAAGGTCTCGGTCTTTGTCGATCTGTTCGTGAAACAGCGCGAGCTGCAGCGCCAGGCGGAGCTCCTGCGCGGAGCGGAAAAACGGGAGCTCGAGCTCGAGCATCGCACTTCGCTCCTCGAGGCCGAGGCGCGCTCGGCGGCCAAGCTGGCGCAGATGAACGAGGAGCTGCACCGGCGCCAGGTCGCGCTGGAACAGGCGATGGGCGCGCGCAACCGGTTCTACGCGTCGATGAGTCACGAGCTGCGGACGCCGATCAACGCCGTCATCGGTTACAGCACGCTGATGCTGGACAACATCTACGGCCCGCTCAACGCAAAGCAGAAGGAAGGATTGCAGCGGACACTCAAGGCGGCGCGTCATCTGCTGGAGCTGGTGAACGACGTGCTCGACCTCTCGAAGATCGAAGCGGGAAAAATCGAGCTGTCTCTGCAGCCGGTGATGTTCCCGGCGCTGATCGACGATTTGTTCGTGACCGTGCGGCCGCTGGCCGATGATTACGGCTCTCCGCTCACCATGGAGATGCTGAGCGAGCCGTTCAGCATCGTGAGTGATCCGCGACGGGTGCGGCAGATCCTTCTCAATCTGCTGTCGAACGCCATCAAGTTCGGCGAAGGCAAGCCGATCTGCGTGCGCTGCAAACAATGCAATGACAAGGGTGTAGAACTGGAGGTAGTGGACCAGGGGGTGGGAATCGGAACCGACGATCTACCGCGGATATTCGAGGAGTTCGTGCAGGTCACTGAATCGAAGCAGCCCGGGACGGGTTTGGGGCTGCCGATTTCGCGACGGCTAGCTCAGCTGTTGGATGGCTCCCTGACGGTGTGCTCGACGCCCGGCGAGGGTAGCACTTTTCGTCTCACTTTGCCGGCCTCTTTAGAGGACGATATGGCGCGGACGGACGAGTTAGCAGCCGCTACTGTGGCTTAACTACATCCTTTTATTGGCATGGAGGCTGCCCTCCATATGGGCGCCGTCGCGTAGCGCGGGGGTCATTTCTGGAGGCTTTAAAATGTTAAAAAAGCTAGCAATCCTTCCGGCCGCGTTGCTTGCCTTTGCTTGCGGAGGCAATGACAAAAAGGTCGATGATGCATTGAATTCCGATCTTGCGACGGCCGCACAGGCATCGCCATACACCCCACTCGACAGCATAACCGCCGCCGAGCGCGCTGGAGTCACAACGGTTCCGGCGAAGTCCCTTACCAGCACGGCGTCGGCGCCGCGGACCACCGTTCGCAGAACGTCGTCACCAGTACGTCGGACCACGTCGTCCCGTTCGTCTTCTTCGGGCGGCTACTCGTCGGCTCCGGTTTATTACCCTCCGGCTCCTCAGCCGACGGTGCAGAAGCACACCAAGCGTGACGCCGCGATCGGCGCCGGCGCGGGTGCAGTGATTGGCGCGGTCACCAGCAAGAACAAGGTGAAGGGTGCCATCATCGGGGGGGCGGCCGGGGCGATCCTCGGCGGAATCATCGGGAACAACGTCGACAAGACGAAGCACTACTAGTCCTCGCGCAGCGGTGATTCAAAGGCGCTCCGGATTCTTTGAGTCCGGGGCGCTTTTTTTGGCTGCAACTGAACGGGTGTCTGGGAATGCAAGAGAACGGGTGCCAGACGTCAGTGGCATAGTCAACAGCCTGTAGTTCACTACGTCGGGACGTCACGTAGCTGCATTCGTAGCACAGGCAAATGCCTGTACCGTAAGGTGAGTAGAAACGTCCCGACGTAGTGAACTAATCACCGGCATCTATGCCACTGACGTCTGGCACCCGTTCTTTTGCAGTTCTCAGTTGCACTTTCACCCTCCGGCCGTCCAGTAAACACAAGCCACTGCTCGGCTTGCCCATTTGGTGGATGCGGTTTATGGTCAACGGCGCATGACTTTGGACCAAACTTCGGCAACCCCGGGGAGCACCCCCAGTGCTCTCCGCGCATTGTGTGTTGCGCGGCATTGCTACCTCAGTGAGCACATCGCCAGGTACTTCGCGGCGATGGGGCTGACCACCACGAACGCGGTCGGGCTGGACTCGGCCGTCATCGCCGCGGCGAGCTGCGCGCCCGATGTCGTGATCTGCGACTACGATGTGCTCGCAACGATTCCACTCGAGACGTGGGAGCACGACTCTCTCCTGTCCAATACGCCGGTGGTTGCGGTCAGCCTGACGCGGCACGCCGAGGAGCTGCAGCTGCTCGACGTCAACGGCATCGCGGGGTTCCTCTACCTACCGACGCTCGAGGAAGCGCCGGCGCTGCGCATTTTGCGCGCGGCGGCGGCACGCCCCAAATACTCGCTCAGCCCGCTCATGACCGCGCCAAGAGCGATGGAGCGCGGTTAAATTTAGGAGCATGAGCTCGAACCCGATCACGGGCGTCTTCAACGACGGTTACATAAGCGAAGCGTACGAGGCGTACCGGCGTGATCCATCGTCGGTCGACGAATCGTGGCGCCAGTTTTTTCGGTTCGCCGAGAGCCTGGGCGGAGCACCGTCGGCAGTGCCCGGACAACACACTCCAGCGGGACAACTCGATCCCGCTTTTCTTCGCGACATTGCGGCCGCAGCTGAGCTGGTCGACGCGATCCGCAGCTACGGCCATCTCGCCGTTCCACTCGATCCGCTCGGGACGCCGCCGGAAGGCACTCCCGAGCTGACGCCCGAATTCCACGGTCTCAGCGAGGAACATCTCGCCAGCATTCCAGGCATTGCGCTCGGCGCAAGTGGGGGCAGCGCGGCCGACGTCGTGAAGGGCCTGCGGGAGCTGTATTCGTCGAAGATCGGATTCGAGATCAGCCACGTCGGACGCGTCGAAGAGCGCGAATGGCTGCGCGAGCAGATCGAGAGCGGCCGGCTCAACACGCCGTTGAGCGCGGAAGAAAAGAAAGCGATCCTGCAGCGGCTCACCGAGGTCGATGGGCTGGAGCGATTCCTCGGCCGCGCGTATCAGGGTTACAAGCGGTTCTCTATCGAAGGGACCGATATCCTGGTGCCGATGCTCGATGTCGCCATCGAGAGCGCTGCCGCGCACGGCGCGCGCGAGGTCGATCTTGCCATGGCACACCGCGGCCGCATCAACGTGCTGGCGCACACCCTCGGCAAGCCGTACGCGACGATCTTCGAGGAATTCGAGGGCAAGCACGCCGCGACCAACGCCGTCAGCGAAACGGGAGATGTGAAATACCACCTCGGCGCGACTGGAACGAGAAAGGTCGCCAACGGCGGTGAGGTCGAAGTCGTTCTGATCCCGAATCCCAGCCACCTCGAGGTCGTGAACCCGGTGCTCGAGGGAGTGGCGCGCGCGCGTCAGGTTCTCGCCGGCGATGGTGAGCGCGACGAATCGGCAGTGGTGCCGATCTGCGTGCACGGCGACGCCGCGTTCCCGGGCGAAGGAGTCGTAGCCGAGACCTTCAATCTCTCGGGCTTAAACGGCTTCCGGACCGGCGGCACATTGCACATCATCGTCAACAATCAGGTTGGATTCACGACGGATCCGATCGACGGGCGATCGACGCGCTACGCGAGCGATCTGGCGAAGGGCTTTGAGGTGCCGATCGTGCACGTCAACGCCGACGACGCAGAGTCCTGCGTGCACGTGGTCCGGCTGGCCATCGAGTATCGCGCCAGGTTCGGCAAGGATTTCCTGATCGATGTCGTCGGCTATCGGCGTCACGGTCACAACGAGACCGACGAGCCGGCCTTTACGCAGCCCAAACTGTACAAGGAGATCCGGTCGCATCCTTCACCGCGCGAGGTGTGGGGCAGCCGGCTCGTGGCTGAAGGTGTGGTAACTGACGACGAAGTGAAGCGGCTCGATGCCGAGGCCGCCGCCAACTTCGATCGAATCCAGACGGCAATGAAGGCGGGCGAGATTCATCCGCCCGAGTACAATCCGGCGAAAGCCGCTCAGGCGGATCAGTCGGGCGCGGGCAGCGGCGACACCGCGGTGAGCGCCGATCTTTTGCGCGATCTGAACGAGCGCCTGCTCAAGTGGCCGGCGACGCTGAAGGTGAATCCGCGAGTGGCGAAGACGCTGGCGCGTCGCGGTGACGCGATGGGCGACGCAGGCGGGATCGACTGGGGTCACGCGGAGACGCTCGCGTTTGCATCCCTGCTGACGCAGGGAACTTCGGTGCGGTTGACCGGGCAGGATTCCCAGCGCGCGACCTTCTCTCATCGGCAGGCGGTGCTGCACGATTCGGAGAGCGGGGAGACCTACGTTCCGCTGGAGCACGTCACTGACGGCTCGGGCGAGAAGGCGGCGCGGATCGAAGTGCACAACAGTCCGCTGTCAGAGATGGCGGTGCTCGGATTCGAGTACGGCTACAGCACCGCGGCGGAGAAGACCCTCGTGCTGTGGGAAGCGCAGTACGGCGATTTCGTGAACGTCGCGCAGCCGATCATCGACCAGTTCATTGCCGCGGATCGCGCGAAGTGGGGACAGGATTCGTCGCTGGTGCTGCTGCTCCCGCACGGGTATGAGGGGCAGGGTCCCGAGCATTCCAGTGCGCGACTCGAGCGGTTCCTGCAGCTGTGCGCGGAGGGTAATCAACGCGTCGCGTATCCGTCGACGCCGGCGCAGTACTTCCATATCCTGCGGCGGCAGGCCCAGCTCTACGAGCGGCGGCCGCTGATTCTGATGCAGCCCAAGAGCCTGCTGCGTCTGCCTGAGGCTGCGTCGAAGCTCACCGATCTCACCAGCGGCGCGTTCCGTCCGGTGATCGACGACCCCGTAGCTTCGGAGTCGAGAGAGTCGGTGACGAGGCTGGTGTTCTGCACGGGCAAGATCTACTACGATCTCGCCGCGAAGCGGGCGCCGCACGTCGCGCTGGTTCGGGTCGAGGAGCTTTACCCGTGGCCGGGCAATCAGGTTGCGGAGATCGTCGATTTGTACCCGGAGATCGAGGAAGTGGTGTGGGCGCAAGAGGAGCCGAAGAACCAGGGCGCGTGGTCGTACGTATCGCCGCGACTGAGGGTCTCGACGGGCAACGCACTTCTAACTCGATATGTCGGTCGACCGGATCGGGCCAGTCCGGCGGAAGGCTACGCCGAGGCGCACAAGAAGGAGCAGGAGCGCATCGTGGCCGAAGTGAACGCGCCGATGCAGCAGCTGCCCGGCGTCAAGCGCCGCGGGATGGCGGTCAAAACCTGAGCAGCATCCTCCGACAAGTGAAACGGGCAGTATCAATCGCCGCTCTGGCGGGGCTCGTTCTGGCGCCGTCCCCAGCGCGGGCGCAGGGTATCTATCCATCGACGGCGAGCGTGCGGGTGCAGAACGCACCCGAGCGGATGCGGGTGCTTTGGATCGCAGCGCATCCCGACGACGAAGACACCCAGCTCATCGCGTGGCTGGCGCGAGGTCGCCGGGTCGAGACAGCATATCTGTCGCTCACTCGCGGCGATGGCGGACAGAATCTCATCGGCAACGAGCTCGGTGAAGCGCTCGGCGTAATCCGCACCGAGGAGCTGCTGGCGGCGAGAAGAATCGACGGTGCGCATCAGTATTTCGCGCGGGGCTACGATTTCGGGTTCTCGAAGACTGCCGACGAGACGAGGAAGCACTGGCCACAGGATTCGCTGCTCAATGATGTAGTGACGGTGATGCGCGCGTTCAGGCCGCACATTGTGATAACGACTTTCTCGGGCACTCCGCGCGACGGCCACGGCCAGCACCAGATCTCGGCGATCGTGGCGCGAGAAGCCTACAATCTCGCTGCCGACACGGTACGGTTTCCCGTGGCAACGTTTGGGCGGCCGTGGACGCCGCTCAAGTTCTATCGGCTGGCGCGCTTCTCACCGCAGGACAGGACCATCGCGATCAACGTCGGCGAGTATGATCCGTACCTGGGATTGTCTTATCAGGAGATCGCCGCCGACAGCAGGTCGCAGCACAAATCGCAGGGCGAGGGAACGCTGCGTCGGAAAGGAGTGGTGTGGGATTATCTGACGCGTGAGGATTCGCGCGTTCCCGCGCCGGCGGCAAAGGACGAACAATCGATCTTCGCCGGACTCGACACGACGAAGCTGTTGGTGCAGGACGGACGAGTGACACCGCCGGAGCTGCCGTCGCCAATTGCGCTGGAAGCGGTGGCGGACAGGCGCTCACTCGCGGTAGGAGACTCGGCGCGGATCACGATGACGCTCTATAATCGCGGCCGTGTTCCGGTCGTGATCTCGCCGGTCGAGTTCCAGCGCGTGACGGTTGCGCCCGACTCGAGTTATCGCTGGACAGAGTGGTTCGTTGGTAAGGAAATCACGCAGCCGTGGTGGCTGGCGCAGCCGCGGAACGGTGATCTGTTCACCCCGAAAATCGACGGCATCTCCGAAGACGAGCGTGAGCGCCGCAGCTGGGCGCACGTAATGGTGCAGCCAGTGGGCGGAGCCCAGATGGAGATCTCCTCGCCGATGGTCTTCCATTACGTCGATCGCGTGCGCGGCGATGTGCAGCAACCGCTGATCGTCGCGCCCGGGATCTCGATCACTCTCGAGCAGTCAGAGGCGATGGCGCGTGCGAACGGGCAGTTCAACCAGCTGGTGCGAACGACGCTTCGGTCAGCGATGTCCGACACGGCGCCGGTGACGGTGACGCTTACGCTGCCGCGCGGACTGTCGGCCGACTCGCTGTCGCGCACGGTGACGATGGCGCCCGGCAGCGTTCGTACGCTCGCGTTCAAGGTGCGGGGAACCTTGCCGAGGGGAAGTCACCTGATCACCGCAACGGCGGCGGCGAAAGGTCAGACCTTCCGCTCGGGCTACGTCCCGATCGACTACCCGCACATCGATCCAGAGCGGATTTACCGGCCGTCGACTCTGGCGATCAACGCAGTCGATGTACTTTTGCCGCCGCACCTCAATGTCGCCTACATCCCGGGCGTCGGCGATAACGTTGCGCCGGTGTTGCAGCAGCTCGGCGTTCCGCTGACGATCATCGATCCCGACGAGATCCCGCAGACGGATCTCGGCAAATTCTCGGCAATCGTAGTAGGGCCGCGCGCATACCAGGCGAGCGGGAGCCTGCAGAGCAACAACGACTACTTGCTCTCCTACGTGCGAAACGGCGGGCGGATGGTGGTGCAGTACGGTCAAGGCGAGATGCAGCGGCCGGGGATCATGCCTTACCCAATGGCTCTGAAGCAGCCGGCGGAGCGGGTGACCGACGAGAACGCGCCGGTGACCTTCACCGGTCCCAAATCGCCGCTTCTCAACTCGCCGAACAAAATCACCCAGGACGATTTCAAGGGCTGGGTGCAGGAGCGCGCCACGTACATGCCGAGCACTTTCGACTCGCGCTATCGGACGATGCTGGCGATGAACGATCCCGGCGAGCAGCCGAATCGCGCGGCGATTCTCGCCGCGGCGTACGGGCGTGGCACTTACATCTACGTCCCGCTGGCGCTGTTCCGACAGCTGCCGGCCGGCGTGCCCGGTGGCGCGCGCATCTTCGCCAACCTGCTCGGCGGCAACACCATAAAATGAGACGCGTCCTGCGATTTACCGCGGCGCTGGCGATGTGTCTGTCGGCGTGCAGCTCCGACAATCGCAAGGTGCTGATAGTTTATTCGCCGCACGGAAAGGAGCTGCTCGACTACTTCGAGAAGGCGTTCGAGAAGGCGCACCCCGACATCGATGTGCAGTGGGTCGACATGGGGTCGCAGGAAGTTCTGGAGCGAGTGAGAGCGGAGAAGCCGAATCCGCAGGCCGACGTGTGGTTCGGTGCGCCTGCCGAAGCGTTCGATCGCGCGACGAAAGAGAATCTGCTGCAGCCGTACAAGCCGACGTGGGCGGATGCAATCGACCCCGAGGGCAGGGACGCAAACAGCAACTGGTACGGGACGTATCTGACGCCCGAAGTGATCGGCTACAATCGCGAAGCGGTAAGCGACGCCGAGGCGCCGAAGGATTGGGACGATCTCATCGACCCGAAGTGGAAGGGGAAGATCGTGATCCGGGACCCGATCGCGTCGGGGACGATGCGCGCGATTTTCGGGGCGATCATGGCTCGCTCGGTTGCGCAAACGGGGAAGCCGGATGCAGGCTATGATTGGCTGCGAAAGCTGGACGCCAACACCCGGGAGTACACCCTGAATCCGACGATCCTGTATCAGAAGCTGGGCCGGCAGGAAGGCGTGGTGACGATGTGGGACATGCCCGATTTCGCGACGCTCGAGCAGCGGACGCGGATCCCGATCAAGTACGTCATACCGAAGAGCGGGACGCCGCTACTGGTGGATGGAATCGCGGTCGTGCGCGGGACGAAACATCAGAAGGAAGCGGAGGAGTACTACGAGTTCGTGACGACGCCGGAAGCGATGATCGCGGCGGCGGATTCGTTTCTGCGGATTCCGGCGCGGAAGGACATCCCGGTCGAGAAGCTTCCGTCGTGGATCCGCGACGCGATGACGCAGATCAAGCCGATGCCAGTCGATCGTGAAGTAATGGCCGCGCACCTCGACGAGTGGATGAAGTACTGGGACGCGAACATCAGGAACCGCGGAAAGAACCAGTGACCGGCGCGCCGCAGGCGCGAAACGAGAGTTCGTCCGGCAAGAGCGGCTCGCTCGCTCTGAACGGCGTCACGCGCCGGTTCGGAGATTTCACGGCCGTCGACAACATCTCGATCGAGGTAGGTCGGGGCGAGTTGCTGGCGCTGGTCGGCGCGTCAGGCTCCGGCAAGACGACGACGCTGCGCATCGCGGCGGGCTACGAGGCGCCCGACACGGGGACCGTCACTCTCGGTGGCGAAGATATCACACGGGTGCCGCCGGAGCGTCGCGGATTCGGAATGGTGTTCCAGCACTACGCACTGTTCCCGCACATGCCGGTTGAACAGAACGTCGCGTTCGGACTGGAGGCGCGTGGAGTCGGCAAGACGGAGCGCCTGGAGAAGGCGCGCGCGGCGCTGGCGAGCGTCGGGCTCGAGGGCGCTGGCGGTCGGCCGATTCAGTCGTTGTCGGGGGGCGAGCAGCAGCGGGTGGCGCTGGCGCGAGCGCTGGTGATCGAGCCAAGGGCGCTGCTGCTGGATGAGCCGTTGTCGAATCTCGATCCAACGCTGCGACAGGCCATGCGCGACGATCTGCGCGCGATGCTGCGGCGGGTGGGAGTGCCGGCCTTGTTCGTGACGCACGATCAGGAAGATGCGTTCGCGATCGCGGACAGAATCGCGCTGCTCAAGAACGGCAAGCTGCTGCAGTCGGGGACGCCCGAGGATCTGTATCATGCGCCTGCGTCGCGAGAAGTCGCGGCGTTTATTGGGCGCGGCAGCATCGTGCCGGCTGTCGACAAGGGCAACATCGCGACGGTGACGATCGGCGGAGTGGCGCGCGATCTGGGCGTGACTAGACCGAGCGGCGCGACCTCGCCGGTGGCGAACGCGTTCGTGGTGCTGCGGCCCGATGCGCTGGAGATGGCGCGCGGGGCGAGCGTGCTGGCGTGGAAGGGGAAGATTACCAACCGGCGATTCGCGGGCGGACTCGTCGTGTACAGGATTCAGCTTGCCGACGGGATCACGGTCGATGTCGAATCCCCGTCGAGTGCGGCGCACGAGGACGACAACGTGTCGGTGTCGCCGCTCAAGGGGCCGTTTCCGCTGGTGCCGGGATGAAGTCCGCGTTCAGGCGACAGAGCTGGATCCTGGCGGTTCCGGTCATCGTGCTGCTGTTGTGGACGGTGGTTTATCCGAACGTGGCAGTGATCGCCGGCAGCTTCGAGAATGGGCTCGGCCACTGGCGCGAATTCGCGAACAGTCCGGCCGACCGCGAGGCGCTGTGGACGAGCATAGTTATCTCGGTCGCGTCGGTGTTCGCATCGCTGGCGGTGGGATTGCCGCTCGCCTTCCTGCTGGGGCGGTTCGAGTTTCCGGGGCGACGGTTGTTGCGGGCGGTGGCGACGCTTCCTGCCGCTCTGCCCCCGCTGGTTGGCGTGATTGCGTTTCTCTTTTTGTACGGAGAGAGCGGCGTCATCACCCGGGCGATCCAGCGCGCGTTCGGGATGGCGGAAGCGCCTTGGCGGCTGCAGGGGATCGGCGCGATCGTGTTCGTCCACGCCTACACGATGTACGTGTACGTCTTCCTGTTCGTCTCGGCGGGCCTCGAGCGATTCGATGCGACGCTCGACGAGGCGGCGTCGGGGCTGGGCGCGAGTACCTTGCAGCGGCTGCGCAGGGTGACCCTGCCGCTGTTGATGCCGGCGGTGCTTGGATCGATGCTGCTCGTCTTCATGAATTCGCTCGGGTCCTTCTCGGCGCCGTACATCTTCGGTGGTGGGCTGCGAGTGCTGTCGACGCAGATCCTGGCGTCGAAGACCAACGGCGCGATGGGCCTCGCGTACGTCGAGACGACGGTGCTGGCGCTGAGCGCGGTGGCCGGATTGGCGCTCTTCAGGTGGCTGGATCGGAAGCGCCGCTACACCCTGGCGAGCAAAGGCGGGCGCTCGCGGAGAGTGATCAGGTCGCGAAAGATCCAGATCTTCATGACGGTCGCTTCCGCTTTTCTCGTGATCATGCTGGTGCTGCCGCATCTGATGGTGATCCTGGTGTCGTTCGCGCGCGACGGGGTGTGGACAACCCAGGTTCTGCCACCAGAGTACACGCTCGAGAATTACAGGCGATTGTTCTCGGAGGCGGAGCTGTGGCGGCCGATCACCAACAGCGTGTCGATGGCGCTGATCGCGACGGCGGCGAATCTGGTGGTGTGCTTCATCGCGGGATACCTGATTGTGTTCCGCAGGTTCAGGGGGCGCGGACTGCTCGAGCTGCTCGTGGCGTTGCCGTGGGCGATTCCGGCCACGGCGATCGCGCTGGGACTGGCGGCGACGTTCAGCAGAAACGATCTGCTGACGGGACGGGTGCTGCTGGTCGGTACGTTCTGGATTCTGCCGCTGGCCTATTTCATTCGCGACATTCCGCTCGTCGCGTCGGCGGTGGAGTCATCGCTGCGGCAGATGGACGCGTCGCTGGAGGATGCGGCGCGCGGGCTCGGGGCATCGTGGCTGATGACGATGCGGAGGGTGATTCTCCCCGCCGCTCGCCCGGGGCTGGTGGCGGGCGGGTTACTGGCGGCGGTGACGGCGGTAGGGGAATTCGTGGCGAGCGTGGTGCTGTACACTCACTCGAACCGGCCGATCTCGATGGAGATTCTCGCCCAGTTGCGAGCGTTGGCGTTCGGGACGGCGGCGGCGTACAGCGTGCTGCTCATTTTGTTGGTGCTGCTCATGGCGGTGGCCGCCAGAAGTTTTGAGGAGCGGCTGGCTTAGGTAACTGCAACTGAACGGGTGCGAGACGTCAGTAGCGTAGTGGCCAGTTGAGGGTTCACGACGTCGGGACGTCTCTGGCGGCGTTCATGGTACAGGCATCGGCCTGTGCCGTAACAAGAGTAGAGACGTCCCGACGTCGTGAACCGATCACTCGCATCTATGCTACTGACAACTCGCACCCGTTCCGTTGCACTTGTCTCACCCGACGGGCATCGCCTTCCCCACCGCGGGCAACGATGGCACGGTCGTTCGTGGTCGAACAGTATCGAGCGCGGCGACCCGCTTGGGGAGATTCGGGTGGGTCGATAGAATCTCCGCGAAGGTGACGAAAAATCCCGCCTCGGTCTCGCGCTGGTTGCTGTACTCCGTCGAGTCGACCTGAGTGTACAGGTCGCGGCCGGCGGCGAGGACGAGCAGGCCATCGACGCTGCCGTCGGGCTGGAGCGCGTGGCCGAAACGGTCGCAGGTGTATTCGCAGGCCCGCGAATAGGCGCCGCCCAGAAATGGAAAAACCATCGCCGGATACAGAAGCGCGCGCCGGGTCATGTGCTTCCGTTTGACGTGGCCGAGCTCGTGGGCGAGGACGAAGCTCACGGCGCGCTCACCCTTCTGGGTGGCAAGCGCGAGAACGTCCGAGAAGAGAATGACGAAGTTCCGACCGAGGAAGCGCGTCGCGAACGCATTCAGAATGCCGCCGGCCTGAAGGACGAAAATGTCGGGTGTTTCCATGTTCAGGCGGCGGGAGTGCTCTTCCGCCATGGTCATGAGCTCCGGGAACTGGCGGCTCGATACGCGAACGCCGTTACCGCGGACTTGACCGAGGAATAACCCGTGGGCGATGAAAACGATGGCCACGATGATGACGATGTAGAAAATGATCGGGCCGGCGGCGGGGTTTCCGGAGAGAATGATCGTCGCCAGGACGGCGTAGATCACCAGGCTGACCACCAAACACACCGCGAAATAAATCTTTTCCTTCGGGTGAACGAGCGGGTCGAGGTCGATCGGGCGCGGTGACTTCGAATCCGATTGCATGTCAGATCCTTGTGGTGGGGTGGGCCAAATGGTGCTAAGCTTGGGGCGATTATGACTCCAACCTCGAGGATGCGTCAATGGGCGTTGATGCCGATGCCGTCAAGGATGTAGAGCCTGCACCAGCAAAAGCTGGGTTGTGGGAAGATTTCGTCGACATTTTCTACGCCCCGTCGCAGGTCTTTGCGCGCAGGGCGGACGGGAAGTTCGGGATGGCGCTCCTCATTCTGCTCGTCGCCTCTGTGGTTCTCTATTTCCTCACAAAGAACGCGATGCAGCCGATCATGGACGCCGAGTTCGCGCGCAATGGTGCGGCGGCGATGCGCAAGAATCCAAATCTCACCGCTGAGCAGCTGGCGTCGGGCCGCGGATTCTTCGAGAAAATGGCGCCGCTCTTTTTCATCGTGATCCTGACGATCACCGTCTTCGGCACCGGTATCGTACTGTGGCTGGTCGGCAAGCTGTTCGACGCCAAGGAATCGGTCGCCGCGGCGATCATGGTCGCGACCTACTCCGAGATCCCGCGCCTGGTGCAGGTTCTCGTCAACGCGGCGCAGGCGCTGTTCATGAGCCCCGACAGTCTCAACTCGGCGAACAGCGTCGGGCTGAACCTCGCACGCTTCATGGATCCGGACAAAACATCGGCTGTACTCATCGCACTGGGCAGCCGCGTCGACCTGTTCACGATCTGGGTGACGGTGCTGCTGGCGATCGGACTGCACGTCGTTGGAAAGATCTCCAAGCAGCAAGCCGGCATCGCGGCGGCGATCGTGTGGGTTGTCGGAGCATTGCCGGCGATTCTCGGGGCGCTCAGGGCGGGATAGTCAAAGAACGCGGTCGCTCACCGCGAATCCCGCTTTGGCGCCAGCGCGCTCCAGCGTGCTCTGATCTGATTGTATTGCGCTCTGGCCCTCGCAACGGCATCGAGCTCTCTCGCGGTCGGAGCGACGTCGGCTGCCTGCATTGCCATCGCCGCTGCGATCATCGCGTTCTGCACGCTCTCCAAAGTGGGTGGCCCGCTCGGCGCCTGGCGGAACCCGAATCCCCGTCTCCCGCCCGCGGTTCGCGGTGGTGCAATCGAGTCGATCTCCGATTTCAGCGCAGCGTCGCTAGCACTCGTCAGTCGATCTGACATCTTGCGCGCGGCCACGTACGCTGCGCCAAGCGCGACGGCTCCGTCGTACATCTCACGCGAAAGGGCCGACACCTGCGCTATGGCCGCGGCGGGAGTCTTCACCCGGGGATCGAGCACGAGCCTGAGCGGCTGCGTGTAGGTCTTGCCGTCGACGACGAGCCGCACGGTGTAAGAGCCGGGCGGCGCCCACGGAGTATTCGGAACGAGATACGTTCGGTGCGGAACCGCTCCACCCTCGGATGGGCCGGTGCCCGGGACTGGATCGTAGCGCATGTCCCAGATGAATCGGTGCATTCCCGAGTGCGACGAAAGCGCGGAGTTCGGAGCTGCCCAGTAGAGTGGAACGGAACAGTGCGGCGCGTTGGTATTCCGCTGGCAGACCTTGTTGTATTCCTCGGAATTCAAAGCCGGATCGGGACCGGGAACGGTGTCGTCGCTCGAGTAGGTGCGAATGACTTTCCCACTCACGTCCACGATCTGGAGGCTCACCTTACCGGCATTCGCGGCGAGAAAGTAGTCGATGACCGCACCAGCCGGCGGATTCTCGCCGGCTGGAATCTCGGGTGGCCACGGCGTTGGATCGTTTTCCGCGAAGCGGACGCGGACGGCTGTTGCGGGCTTCACCAGATATGACGAGGACGTCGCGTTACCCGCTGTCGCTCGAGCGCGAAGCGGCGTCACGTTGTCGAGAATCCAGAATCCCCGGCCGTGTGTCCCGGCGATGAGATCGGAACAGAGACACGCGGAGTCGTCCTTGAGCTGAAGATCGCGCACCGAGATCGCCGGCATGTTGATGCGCAGAGATTGCCAGCGGTTGCCATCGTCGTAGGAGACCCACACCTGGGTGTCGGTGCTTGCGTATAGAAGTCCCTTCACCCTCGGGTCTTCGCGGACCGAGTTGGTCACCGCGCCCGGAGCGATACCGCTGTTGATCTCAGTCCACGTGCGTCCGCCGTCGTGCGTTCGCCACAGGTGGGGATTCATGTCGTCGATGCGCATCGTATTCGCGGCCGCGTAGGCAGTGTTCACGTCGAAGTGTCCCGCTTCGATGTTGAAGATCCGTGTCCACGGCTTGATCGAGGGCGGCGTAACGTTCGTCCACTTCGCGCCGCCGTCGGTCGTCACCTGAATGTTACCGTCGTCGGTGCCTGCCCAGATAACGTTGATGTTCCTCGGCGACGGCGAGAGCGCGGTGATCGTTCCGAGCGGCGCGGGCGTCACGGTGCTCGCGTACTTGCCGGCGTTGGCGGGTACGGCCCACGTCTGCCGCGCGAGATCGGGGCTGATGCGCGCCCAGTGATTGCCGCCATCGGTCGTCTTCCATACGGCGTTGGAGACGTAGTACAACGTGTTCGGATCGAGCGGCGACCAGTTGATAGGCATCGTGCGAACGTTGCGGTTGTAGCTCTCGCCGTTCGGACCCTTTCCGCTCATGTCGGGACCGACCTGGGTGGTCTGGGAAGTCTTGCGATTGTAGAGCGACACGTTGGTGCGCGCACTGCCGTAGACGAGATCCGGATTCTTGGGGTCGGGCGCGGCGATTCCGTACTCCTGGATGTTCACCGGATGCCAGTCGTGAAACGTGATCATCCCGTCGGGTGAGCGGCTGTCCACGCACGCGGACCCCGAATCCTGTTGTCCGCCGCAGACTCGATAGGCGAAAGTGTTGTCCGTCGAGACGTGGTACATCGCCGCGGTCGGTTGGGTGTACCAGTTGCTCCACGACACGCCGTGATTGGCCGAGACCACGGCGCCCTGGTCGGAGACGGCGAGGATGATGTCGGTGTTGTTCGGGTTGATCCACACGCGCTGGTAGTCGTCGCCGCCCGGCGAGCCACGAACCGGAGTCCAGGTGACACCGCCGTTGTCGGAGCGCCACATGACGACCGATGCGCTGTAGATGACGTTCTCGTTTTTCGGATCGACGGTCACGGTCGGAAGGTCGCCGCCGCCGATGCGAGCGAGCGGACGCGGATCCATGGCGCCAGTAGAGTCGCTGATGACGGGGGCCCAGTGCTCGCCTCCGTCGGTGGTCTTGTAGAGATTCACCACGCCGGTGACATTGTTGCTCGGCGTCGCCGTCGCTGCCAGCGCATAGATCACCTTCGTGTTGCTCGGCGCGATGGCGATGTTCGCCTGGATGACCCCGGAAAGACCATTGGTGAGCTGATTCCAGGTCGTGCCCCCGTCGGTGGATTTGAAGACGCCGTTGGCCGCGCCACCGAATCCGCCTCCTTCGATGAAGCTTTGTTGCTGCTGCCAGAGCACCGCGTAGACGATGTTCGGATTCGCCGGATCGATGCGCACGTCATTGCCGCTGGTGTATTCGTCCTTATAGAGAACTTTCTGGAAGGTCTTTCCGCCGTCGGTGGAGCGGAATATCCCGCGCTCCTCGTTTGGCCCGTAAGGATGGCCGAGCGCGGCGACGAACAGGCGATCGGGATTTGTTGGATCGACATCGATGTAGGCGATCATCTGGCTGTCGCGCAGCACGAGGTGCGTCCACGTTTTTCCCGCATCGGTGGACTTGTAGACGCCGTCGCCGGTGGCGAGATCGGGTCGAATGATTCCCGCGCCGCTGCCTACATAGATGATGTTCGGATTGGACGGGGCGACTGCGATTGCGCCGATCGATCCCGTCGGCTGATCGTCGAAGAGCGGGAACCAGTTGGAGCCGAAGTCGGTCGAGCGCCAGATTCCGCCGTTGTCGAAGGAGATGTAAAAGGTGTTTGGCTGCGACGGTACGCCGGCGATGGCACGTCCTCGGCCCGCCCGAAACGGTCCAATGTGCCGCCAATGCATCTCAACGGTTGGATCGGCGAGCGATTGCGCGTCAATCGAGGTTGCGAAGGCCGCTAGAAAGGCGAAGGCAAGGGTGAACCGTAGAGACGACACGCGCACGGATTTATCCTCGTGAAGTGAACAGGCTGGGTGTGGGAATAACTTTACGCGAGATCAGCGACGCTTCGCTAGCGGCCCGGTCCCCGAACTTTCTCAACTCTATGCCGATCCTAAGTGTCAGAATCTTGGATTGTCATACTACCACTCGTACCCGTCCACAAAAAATGAGTAATGGCTTTGCAATCATAGTACTGATCGCGGTGGCAACTTCGCCGTCGCACGCGCAAATCGACCGCAAGCCAACCGGTCCCTATGCGGTCGGCAGACAGAATGTCTTCTGGATCGACAGCACTCGGCGCGATCCGACGGATACCACGCGCTGGAGAGAGATTAGCGCCTCGATCTGGTATCCGGCGAGTAGTCGGGGGAAAGCCGGAGCCGAGGCGCCGTTACCGGCGGATTGGGAGACACGCCGATTGCAAGCGCTGGAGACGAAGCTCGGACCCGACATTGGCAGCGCGATGAGAGAATTCGTCGTGCATGCGCGAAGCGACGCGCCGCTGCTCGCCGGGACGTCGCGGTTGCCCGTGCTCCTTTTTACGCCCGGGCTGAGCTGGCTGGCCACTGACTATAGCGTGCTGCTCGAGGATCTCGCGAGTCACGGTTACATCGTCGTTGGATTCTCGCCGACAGGATTCTCCGATCCGGTGACTTTTCCCGACGGCCGCGTGGTGCGAAGATCACTTGGCAATGGCGCCAGCATTGCCAGCGACCAGTCGTATATCAATGACGACGCCGGCTTCGTTATGCGCAAAATCCCGGCGCTCGACCGTTACGGCTTTCTGCGCGATCGCATCGACCTCAGCCGCATCGGTGCATTCGGTCACTCGATCGGAGGCGCAGTGTCCCTCGCGCTTGCTGCGCGGGATACGACGATTCGCGGGGCGATCAACATCGACGGTGATTTGATGGGCGATGCCCGCGAGATTCGCCCGCATCAACCGATTCTGCTTCTCAATTCCGATATGCCGAATGTCGACGAAGCGCCTGCGGAGTGGCCGCCAAAGCGCGTGGAGCTCACTCGTGACGGGTTGGAGAGAAGCGAGAAACGACGCAGCGACGAGTGGGCGAATGTTTCCAGTCAATCCGTGTCGGCGCATCGCGTACTAATAACTGGCGCGGAGCATCTCAATTTCACCGACGCTGCGCTCGCCTCCGTTCACACAACCTCGCGTGCAGCTCGCTGGATGAAATTCGGCTCGATCGATCCGCAGCGTGCGTTGACGATCACCACCGAGCTCGTACGATCGTTCTTCGATCAGGTGTTCGGCCGCGCGGGCGTCGATGATGTTTTCACTTCAGCCGAGCATCGTTTCGCCGAAGTGAAAGTGGAATGAAAGGCTTCATCTGCTCGCGGCGTCGAGCTTCTGCAGCATGACCGATATCTCGGGATTGGACATAAACGTTCGCCACAGCAATCCGGTGCGATAGTTCTCGACCATCGCCACGATCGGCGCCTGGTTGAGCCCCATGTAGATCGGCGAGACCCAGTCCGCGCCCGGATTGTATGCGTCACGTGGGCCGTAGATGTCCCACAGCTCGGCGCCGAGGTCGCGGTAGTAGTGCTTGAGCGCGGCCATTGATTCGGTGGGAGTGTACGGGAAGGACGCCAGCGCCCCAGTTGGGGTGAGCGTCCCGGTGTCGTGCGCGCTGTCCGGCGCGTGCGGCACGTACTCCGACGGACCATCGCTCGCGGTGAGTCCCCACGCGTCGGCGCCGTAACCGACCTGGTGCTTCGGATTGGCGATGCAGTACGCGCGGTTGATCAGCGCCATGTTGCGGAAATTCTGGAAGTACGACGATGTGAACTTGTCGTGCAGCTGGTGCGGGTCGACGCCGATGTACGAGTAGTGCGCGAAGAACAGGGGGCCACCCGTCCCGACGCCGACGTCGAGCGGAATGCCGAAATAGGTGTTGCCGTTCTTGTAATGGTTTCCGTCCTTGCTCCCCGACCATCCTTCGCGATACGACTGCGCCATCGGTGCCTGGCTCGCCCACCCCGAGTAGTACGTACTCGCGGGAACGCCGTGCGTCGGCGACGCGATCGCCAGCAGGTAGACCACATGCACTTCGTTGAAGCCGATCAGCGGGTGATGGATCTGGAATCCCCACTTCGGCGACCAGTGCCAGTAGATGAAGTCCTTTTGCTGCGACGCGTCGCGGTACCAGTCCCACTCGACGGATTCCCACAGGCGCGTGATGCGGTCATGGAGCGACCGCTCGGCGGGGCTTGTGCCTTTGAAATATTGTCGCGCAGTGAGCAGTCCCTGCATCAGGAACGCGGTCTCCACGAGATCGCCGCCGTCGTCGAGCATGCCGAAGACAGGCATCGTGTGACCGGTCGAGCCGTCCATGTAGTGCGACCACGCGCCGTGGTAGCGGTCGGCGCGCTCGAGGAAGCTCACGATCTTCGTGAGACGCTCGAGACCTTGCGCGCGGGCGATGAAGCCGCGATCGACGCCGGTGAGCAGCGCCATGACCATGAATCCACTCGCACCGGTGGCGACGATGCGATCGTCGCCCGGCATGTTCTCGTGCGCCATGCCGGAGCTCGAATCGGCGCCTTCCCAGTAATAATGAAAGGCAGCTTCCTGGAGCATCGTCAGCAGCTCGTCGTCGCTCATCGCGTGCGTCGATGCGACTGCCGATGCGGAGGGTTCGGATTCGCGGTTGCTCCAATCGACGGTGGCAACGTGATAGCTGGCCGTCACGCCCGCGCGTCCGAGCCAATCGACGAATCGATGGATGCCCGGCACCTGGATCCCGACCGGGCGATAGGCGCCGCCATTCTCCGACCTGTACACGATGTAATGCGCCACAGGCTCATCGCCCGCGTCCCACGTCACCACAACGTGGCGCTCGTATCCTTTTGCAGTCACGCGCGCGGGAACGGGGAGCGTCGCGAGTGATCTTGATGACGACCACTCGTCGCCGACACGCACCTGGTCGACGAACATCGTGTGCTCGACGCCGTCGGCGCGACCTTGAAGGAAGATGACGCTTTGCAGCTGCTCCGGGACGAATGGATAGATGGACGCACTGCGCAGCGTTGCCATCGGGACGCGCACCTCGATCCACTTGTTCGCCGGCAGATCATGCGTGTAACGACTGAGTGGCTCGGGCGCGGTGAAGCTGCCGGGGAAGGTGGCGACCTGGAGTCCCTCGCGCGCGTTCGACAGCATGAGGTTGGGCAGGTCCGCGGCGCGGATTGGCGTGGGAGAACAGATCCAGAAGTAGAGCGTGCGCCCTGAGAGTCCCGGTGAGCGGTTCCGGAAATTGTCGAGGTGCACTTCGCCATCCCAGCCGCCGCCGGGCATTGACTGCCAGTGAATGCGCAGCGCGTTCGGTGGTGAGAGGAAGTGGACGCTGTCGACCGGCAATCGCCCGTTGTTTCCTTCGAGAGTGCTCGGCGCGGTTGCCTGCGCGAAGCTATAGAAGTAGAAGTCGCGCTCGAGGCTGTTGTCGAAGACCGAGTGACGGTAGTAATCGCTCTGTCCCTGGGCGGCGCTCGCCAGCAGCAGGGCGGGCGCAGAGAAGATGAGCGCGCGATGTCGCATGGTAAGCAAGTATGCGACGCTCGTCAGCGATTAGCCAACCGCCCTCACTTACGCACGTACCGCAGGTGAGTAGCAGCGGGTCCATCGAGAACCTTGTCGATGCGGAACTGTGGTCCGGGCTCGCTCAGGTTTTCGAATAGACGTCGCCCGCTTCCGAACAACACCGGTGCCAGAGCGATTTCCAGTTCGTCGACGACACCCATGTTCAGGTACTGTTGAACGACATTCGCTCCACCCGAGATGCGAACATCACGGTCGCCTGCGGCTTTCCGAGCCAGCTCCAGCGCCCGCTCCGGCCCGTCGTTAGCGAAATAAAAAGTCGTCCCGCCGGGCCGCACCCACGGCTCGCGCTTCTCGTGGGTAAGAACGTAGACCGGTGTGTGAAATGGAGCTTCCTCCGGCCAGGACGCCTCGCCCTGATCGAACATTCGCTTGCCCAGGATGTTGGCGCCGCTGCGCTCGAAGGTGCTGCGAACGAGGTCATTGACCGAGCCGGTCTCTCCGCCCGGTCCGAACCCGATCTTGTCGCGGAAATATTGCTGCTTCATGAGCCAGGACATCAGCGCGCCCCACTTGGCGCCCCAGTTCCTGTACGAAGGGTCCTCCCAATGCTCCATGGTCATTCCCTCGGGTGCCATGTAGCCATCGAGGCTAAGCGCAATGTTCACGAATACCTTGCCCATGATTCTCCTGTCTTCGGTGTGCTTACTTCGAGATCACGCCGATGCTTTCGAGCCAACGCTCGGCCAACGCTGGCCACTCCGTGATCGGAAAACTGGTGCGACGCAGTCCGAAAGCATGTCCGCCCTTCGCGAACAAATGCAACTCGACCGGAACGCCAGCTTTTCTCAGAGCGGCGTGATAGACGATCGAATTCTCCACGGGATCGACGGGATCATTCTCCGCCTGGATCAGCAACGTCGGCGGCGTGCGCCTGGTGATGCGGAGATCGGGATTCAACACGAAGCCCTTTTCCCGTACCGCCAAATGTCCGGGATAGAGTGCGATCGCGAAATCGGGGCGGCAGCTCACCGAGTCGGCCGCGTCGACAGGGCGGTACAGACGCCTGTCGAAATGGGTACTGATCGCGGCGACCATGTGCCCGCCGGCCGAAAAGCCGAGTACTCCGATTTTGTTGGGATCGACGTGCCAGCGCGCTGCCTGGGAGCGCAGCAGTCCGACGGTTCGCTGTGCATCGAGCAATGCAGTCCGACAGTCGCGATACGGCCCGAGTCTGAAGCACGGGACGCGGTACTTCAACAACACGCACGTAATGCCTTTGGACGTCAGCCAGTCGCAGGCTTCGGTGCCCTCGAGATCGATGGCAAGAACGAAGTAGCCACCGCCGGGGAACACGACGACAGCCGCGCCGGTGTTGCGCCCTTTTGGTGAGTAGACGGTCATCGTCGGTTGAGAGACGCTGTCTACATAGATCCACGGCCTGCCGCCGACGGGCTTGGGCTTGCCGGTGGAGTCGACGACGGTACCTGCTACCTCGTGTCCTCTGGTTGGCATCGCGCCGGGGGCAACACCCGGCCAGATGGGGATTTGGGAGTGGCCCGGCGACGGCTGCCACGGGGTTTGACCGGTGCCACGCCGAGGCGCGCCGGCGGCGAGTGCGAGGAGTATGAGGAAAGGCCCGGCGAACCGGTATCGGACTTTCAAAAAGAACTCTCCGAGCGTAATCCAACGAAGCGGGATAATCTTGAGCAATGTCCAGCGAAAGTGGCAACGAAGCGGCGAAGGCGAATCCGGCGCTCGAGCCGTTGAGCGTACTGGTCGGCAACTGGAGCACAACCGGGACCCATCCAATGGTTCCGGGCAAAATCTTTCATGGACGGAGTTCGTTTGCGTGGATCGAGGGTGGCGCGTTCCTGATCATGCATTCCCAGATTGACGAGCCGGAAATCCCCAGCGCCATCGCCGTCTTCGGTACTGACGACAAAACTGGCGACTGCTCGATGCTGTATTTCGACGAGCGGGGGGTGTCGAGAAGGTACGAGGTCAGCATCGCCGACAATGTATGGAAGTGGTGGCGTAACGCTCCGGAGTTTTCACAGCGCTTTACGGGAACGATTTCTTCCGACGGACGCACGATCGTCGGGCGCGGTGAGTTGTCGAAAGACGGAGTCAACTGGGAAGGTGATCTCGCTCTGACTTACACCCGGTTGAGTTAGGCTCAGGCCGCATCGTTCTTCGCGGCCAGCCCTTGCGTATCGCGACCGCTTACGTTAAATACTGAACCATATGGTTCAGTATACGACGACCCGGCTGGATACTTCGTTTGCCGCGCTCTCGGACGCCACGCGGCGTGGCGTTCTGGAGCAGCTCGGGCGAGCCGACGCTTCGATCACGGACCTCGCCGAGAAGTTCCACATGACGCTCACGGGCATGAAGAAGCACG
>Ga0207674_10001148_pt1 | contig 34315 bp, 36 predicted proteins | sample KBSCornC72_FD_184303 | JGI IMG/M metagenome (GOLD analysis project Ga0207674, IMG submission 184303) | Corn rhizosphere microbial communities from Kellogg Biological Station, Michigan, USA - KBS Corn C7-2 (SPAdes) (version 2) | ecosystem: Host-associated > Plants > Roots > Rhizosphere > Soil ...
CCCTTCCAAGCTGGACGACTCATCCGCGACCCCCGGAAAAGAAGACCCCGGTGTCACGCAGTGCAGGAATCGGGCGATGGTAACCAAAGCGTAAAAAGTGATCCGGTGCCGACGCCGCTCTCAACCGTAATGTCCCCGCCCATCATTTGGGCCAAACTCCGGCTGATCGTCAGGCCGAGTCCGGTACCGCCGTGGTTTCGGGTGTAGCCGTCGTCCACCTGGACGAATGGCTGGAAGATGCGATCAAAATCGTGCGAAGCGATTCCGACTCCGGTGTCCTTGACGGTGACACAGGCCCAATCGTGCTCCCCACGACCGATTGGGTTTTCTTCGCGAGGACGAAGGTTGCAATGCACCGAAACCTGTCCGCCGCCGGGCGTGAATTTCACCGCATTCGACAGCAGGTTCGTCAGGATCTGCTGTACGCGCTGCGGATCACCGATGAACGTCGGCGAGCTGCCGTTGCCATTCGCCGCCGATCCGAGCTCGACGCCCTTCGTCGCCGCCTGCGGGCGAATCAACGCCAGCGCCGCGTCGGCGACGTCGCCCACGGAGGCGACCTGTTCTTCGACCGACATTCGCCCGGCTTCGATCTTGGCGAGATCGAGGATCTCGCCAACGAGCTCGGTCAGATGGTTGCCGCTCGCGCGAATCCGATCGAGCTGCGCCTTCTGCGCGGACGTGACCGGCCCGGCGATCCCCATCTCGAGGAGCTCCGCGTAGCCCATCATCGCATTGATCGGTGTGCGGATCTCGTGGCTCATCTTGGCGAGGAAATCCGATTTCGCGGTGCTCGCCGCTTCCGCTTCCAGGCGAAGGGCGAGCGAACGGCGATAGATCAGCGCGTTGTCGATCGCCACGGCAGTGCGGCGCGCGAGCTCCATCGCGATCTCGAGCTCTTCCTCCGAATAGGCTCGGCCCGAGTCGGTCATCGTGAAGGACATCGCGCCGAAAGCCCGGCCTCTCGCGACGAGCGGAACGCAGACGAACGACGTCGGCTTCACGCGATCGAGCAGCCGCCTCGTTTCCGGATCGGCGACAGCGCGCACGCTCGCCAGATCGATCTCCGGTATGAGCATCGGCTGTTGCGATCGAATCACCTGCGCCACCTGACTCTTGTCGTCCACGTGGTTCGGGTAGTGCTTCACCAGCTCGCGCACGGTTTCCTGCTGCGCGGGGTCGTGGTGTAGCGTCTCGATGCGCCGAATCTGGCCGTCGTCCTCGACGAGATGGATCGTCGCGTAGTCGGCGAAGCGCGGCACGCACAATCGAGCCAGGTCGGTAAGCAAGTGATCGTCGGAGAGGGCGCCGGCCACGGCGCGGCTCGCGTTGGCGAGGAACTCCTGTCTCTCGACGGACTTGGTAAGATCGGCTACGGCGCGAGTCGATTCGTCCGACGCGGTCTCCACGCGTTCGACCATGTTGTTGAAGGCGGCGCCGAGCCGGCCGATCTCGTCGCGGCCGTGCGGCGTCACGCGGTGCGCATAATCGCCGCCGGCGATGGCTTCCGCCGCGCGCGTCACCTCGCCGAGCGGCGCGACGAGACGATGCACGACAAACCACGCGGCGATTCCGCCGAACACCACGAGAGCGATCGCGAACAACGACAGGCGCCGGATCGCGCCAAGCGGGCGCGAGAGGACCGAGCTCAGAGGTCGCTCGACGGTAACGCGGAACGGGGTTCCCTGAACGAGCGACGTCGACGAAAGGATTTCCCCTTTTCCGGGTCGTTCGCCGATGGTCAGGGCGCCGAGAAACGGCCGGTTGTTCGACGTGCCCGACGTGACGCGGCCCTCGAAACGAACCGATAGACTATCGCGAGCGTTCCCCAGAAACCCGTCGATGTCGGTGCCCATCAGGGCGTAAACTGATCGAAGAGTCGTGGCGTTGTTGAAGAGAATCCGTTCCTGCGCGAGATATCCGAGAACGGATGAGTCGCGATCGAACACGGGCACGAGGATCCAGAAGGTCGTTCGTCCGTTCGTCGAGCGAAATGAACCGATGAACAGCGAGTCGCCATGCTCGGCTCGTTCGATCTCCTGTTGAATGCTCTGTTGCTGTTCCGGCAACTCGAGCGTGAACGAGCCGACGGGCCGCCCGGTGCGCGTCCACAGACCGATAGCGCCGCTATCGGAGCGCTGAGCGAGCAGTGGCGCCAGCGCCGTACGCACAGCCGGTCCCGTTGGGCGACCCGGAGACCGGAGTGCCTCGACGATCGCCGGATCAGCGGCCACGCTTCGCGTGACGATTACTCGCTGCGTCAGCGGCTGCGCCGACAACGACGCAATTACCCGGGAAAGGCTCAATAGCCGGTCGGCCGCCGCGAGCTCGGCGGCGTGCCGAACCTCGAAGTACGACACGACGATGCCGGTACCGAGCACGAAACCGAACAGTGCGAGGACGATCAACGGAATCTTCCGCTGTAGCGGAAGTCCCGAGAGCCCGGCGGCTCTGGTGTCGTTGTTCATCGAGATGCGCTCGTGCTGCTCATCACCGCGTCCTCATCGTCGTGCTACTCGGCGCCGAGCTGACCGTCTCCGTTCTCGAGGGACCTCCAGAGGTACCAACTCGCGACGGAGCTGTGCGGGCTCCATTTCGCGCCGAGCTTGCGAACGTCTTTCGGTGTCGGCCGCTTTCGCTTCCGATACGCGCGCTTGATGGCGTTCTGAATGCCGAGGTCCAACTCGGGTAACACGTCGCGGCGGTCCAGACGGAACATCAAGAACATCTGCGCGGTCCATCGGCCAATGCCTTTGACCTGAACAAGGTGTGCGATGAGATCGTCGTCGTCCATACTATCGACGGCGTCGAGCGGCAGTGTGCCCTGCGTCACTTTCGACGCGAGATCGCGCATGTAACCAATTTTTTGACGCGACAGTCCGACCGCGCGCAACTGCTCATCGCTCGTCGCCAACACCGCATCGGGGCTGGGCGTGTTGTCCGGATAGAGCGCGTTGAACCGCGACAGAATCGTCGACGCGGCTTTTCCCGACAGCTGCTGAAAGACGATCGATCGGACGAGCGCCTGGAAATGGGTCCCTTCGCGGCGCGATTCGAGTCGGCACGGGCCGACGATTTCGATTACTCGCGCGAGGACCGGGTCGACGCGCTTGAGGTGGCGGACGGCGGCGCGGAAGTCTCCCATGCGGAGAATTTACGTCTCTGCGACGTCCCTCGCCTCTCCGCGGTCGACGTCTTTTCGAGGACGCGCGCGACCTTGCGAATGTCCGCGATGAACATCCGCTCGGCGAGCGCCCGCTGGTCGGGCGGCGCACGGAGGACTGCCGACGGATGCACGGTCGCCACCACCGCCGGCGCCCACTCCGACTCCACCGGGACCCCGCGCTTCTTCATGACGCTGAAGTCACGCCCGAGCAAAGCCTTCGCCGCGGTGGCGCCGAGGCAGACGATGACGCGCGGGCGGATGAGGGCAATTTCTTGCTCGAGCCACGGATGGCAGGCGCGAATCTCCCCCACGTTCGGCGTCTTGTGAATCCGCCGCTTGGTGCGTGCGTCCCGCGCCCACTTGAAGTGCTTCACGGCGTTCGTGACGTACACGTCGTCGCGGTCGATCCCAGCGGAATCAAATGCACGGTCGAGCAGCTTGCCCGATGGTCCGACGAAGGGCCGCCCCGCCTTGTCTTCCTGATCCCCGGGCTGTTCACCGACGACCATCACGTGCGCGGAAGCCGGCCCTTCGCCGAACACCGTCTGCGTGCCGAGCTTGAAAAGGTCGCAACCCCTGCACCCCTTCGACGCTGCCCGAAGCTTCGGAAGCGTCGGCCGGGTGGGTATAAAGTCAGCGGCGGAGCCGGTTGGCTTCGCTGTTCTTTTCGGCTTCGTCATGCTGCTCGCGATCTTCGGAGAGCCGGTGATTTCCGGCGATGGGAAGGTCGGAATTCTCGGCCTGGGGCGCGCCCTCCGATTCCTCGCTTCCGCCGTGTTTCCCGTGCAAGTCGTCGATGAACGCCGCGTGGGCGGCGTCGCCGTGCTGGCCTTCGGCGTGCTTTTGCGGTCCCTTCTGCTGTCCGTCGTTGCTCGCCATCACTGCTCCCTTGGAGAATCGTCCGGAACCACTCTCTTGCGGTCTGGATAAGAAGTGCGGCAAACGCGGGGCCACGTTTGATTTCGCGCCTGTGAACATTCTCAGCTCAGTCCGCCGAGCGCTGCTCGGATCGCTCATCGCCGCATCGACGTCGGCGGCGCAGCACGATATGTCGCGCATGGAGGGCGATACGTCGCGCTCGCTGGTCGCGATGTCGCTCGGCCGTGCGGCGTCGGGAACATCATGGCTGCCGGACGCCGCGCCGCGACGGGCGATTCATCGCTCGCTCGGCGACTGGATGCTGATGGCCCACGGCTCGGTCTTCGGGCAGTACGATCGTCAGGAGACGTTGCACGGCGACACACAACTCGGCGTCGTGGATTGGGAGATGTTCATGGCGGCGCGCCCGCTGGCGCAGGGTTTGTTTACCGGGCGCGTGATGACCAGCCTCGAGGCGCTCGCCCTCGGCCGTCGGGGATACCCGGAGCTGCTGCAGTCCGGCGCTGAAGACGCCGGCGCGCGCTTGGCGAACCGACAACATCCGCACGATCTCTGGAATGAAATCGCGGTCAGCTACGATCACAGCGTTTCGCCATGGCTTGCCGCATTCGCGTACGGCGCTGCCGTCGGTGAGCCGGCGTTGGGTCCGGTCGCCTATATGCACCGGCCGTCGGCCGACGCTGATCCGTTCGCGCCGATCGGGCATCACTGGCAGGACGCGGCGCACGAAAGCTTCGGTGTGATCACCGCCGGGGTGTACGGAGCCCGGGCGAGGCTCGAGGGATCGGTGTTCAACGGCCGCGAGCCGGACGACTACCGATTCAATCTCGACTATCAGGGAGGACGGCTGGACTCGTACGCGGCGCGTCTCACGCTGGTGCCGTCGAGCCGCGTGACCGCGTCGGCGTGGGGCGGCTACATCTTCGATCACGATCCGCTGGACCCTGGCACCGGCATGCAACGATACGGCGCGTCCCTGCTGACTGTATTGCCTGGAGCGAAGGACGGGGCGTGGTCGGCGGCGTTCGTCGGCGGAATCAACATCCACCATCACGGGGCGCGCGCGCACAACCATGGCGTCGACCCGGCACAGAGCTACCACGTCGCGACCAGTACGCTGGTCGAGACGACCTACGAGCTTGGCGATCGCGCGTCGATCTATGGTAGAGCAGAGCAGGTGCAGAAGTCGGCAGACGATCTTGGATTCAACGGCGCCGACTTGATGCAGCTCTTTACGGTCCGCGCGTTGACACTCGGCGCGACGACGGAGCTCGTAACGGCGCGCGAGCTGTCGTTCGGAATCGGCGCCCGGGGCACGTTGAACGTGCTGCCGACGACGCTCGAACCGACGTACGGGACGCGCACGCCCGTCGGCTTCGCGCTGTTCGTGCGTGTGCGCCCGGAGCGAGCGTCCGGCCCGTCGATGCGCGCCGCGAGCCCGGTGGCTGGATCGAGGTAACCGGTTCGGGTATCATCCACTCGACCCAGTCCTCCATCCCGTTTGCGCTCGCTCTTCAACTATTTCCTCCGTGGCCTGGTCGTCGTCGCGCCGGTCGCGCTGACGGTTTACGTCTGCGTCGTGATCTTCACGACGATCGACAGTTGGCTCCGCCTGCCCGTGCCGGGTGTCGGCTTCCTGATCATGCTCGCGCTGATCACCGGCGTGGGATTCATCGCGTCGAATCTCGTCACGACCAGCCTGGTCGGTTTCGTCGATCGAGCGCTCGAACGGTTGCCGTTCGTGCGGCTACTCTATTCGTCGGCGAAGGACATGCTCAACGCGTTCGTCGGCGAGAAGCGGCGCTTCGATAAGCCGGTGCTCGTGTCGGTCACGTCCGACGGGTCGGTGAAGGTTTTGGCGTTCCTCACCTCCGATTCGCTCGCCGCGCTCGGCGCCAAGGATCACGTGACTGTGTACATGCCGCAGTCGTACGGGCTCGCCGGACACATCCTCGTCGTGCCATCGAATCACGTGCAGCGCATCGACGCCGACGCCGCCGAGGTGATGGCGTTCATCATCTCGGGTGGCGTCACGCAAGTCGAGCAGAAGCCGCTGAAGGTTCCGCTCTCCTGACGGACGACGGCTACCCGTTCGAGATTCGCCAGTCGCCGATCCAAGGATTCGGCGCATTCGCCACGCGCCCGATACCCGCGGGCACGCGTCTCATCGAATACGCCGGCGAACGCCTCACGCCCGCCGAAGCCGACGCACGCTATCCCGACGTAGAAGGTGAGCGGCACCACACCTTCCTCTTCGCGATCGACGACGACGTGGTGGTCGACGCGGCGGTCGGCGGCAACGAGGCGCGGTTCATCAACCACTCGTGCGACCCGAACTGCGATGCGGTGATCGACGACGGCCGCATCTGGATCGAGACGATTCGCGACGTCGAGCCGGGCGAAGAGGTCGCGTACGACTACGCATACGTTCTCGAGGAGCGCCACACCCCTGCGGCCAAACGCCGCTATCCCTGTACCTGCGGCGCCCGCAACTGTCGCGGGACGATCCTGGCGCAAAAAAGCCCCAATCGGCGCAAAACCCGCTAATTGGGGTCAGACCCCATTTCGTCGAATGGGGTCAGACCCTGTCGCAATTCGGGCGGCAGATTGCGCGGGCGCCCCGTCAGCCACCGGTCGAGCGGGGCCAGACGTTGTTCGTCTTGTCGACGTCCACGATCCGGTTCGTCGGGTCGAGCTGCACCTTCGTCAGCTTCTTGCCCTTGAACTCGTAAACGCGGTCGTAGAAGAATGGATTCGTGCTCCAGACCTCGGCCGGATACGTGACGTCCTGCGTCGAGCCGTCGCTGAAGGTGAAACGCGCGCGGATCGGCAGCACGCCCTTCGCATAGTTCCTGAAACGGACCGCGACCGAGTCGATGTCGCCGGACTGCTTGTGCGCCACCGTGTCGACGCCGACGTCGAAGTGCTCGTTCTCGAGGAACCATTCGCGGAAGAACCAGTCCAGACGCTTGCCGCTGACGTCTTCCATGGTCTTGAAGAAATCGGCCGGGCCCGGATGCTTGAACGCCCATCGGCGCGCGTACTCGCGGAACGCCTCGTCGAACGCCTGCGGGCCGAGGATCTCGTCGCGAAGCTGCGCCAGACCGACGGCCGTCTTCACGTACGCGTTTTCGCCGAGCAGCTGTGGGTTGATGCGGTCGGGCTGAACTTCGAGCGGCTCGTCGACGTTGTGCGACATGAAATTCTCGACCATCGCGCGGTTCTCGGCGACGCGCTGCTCGTACGTGCCCTTTTCAGGATACCGACGCGCCTCCGAGAAGTAGTTGATGAAGGTGTTGAAGCCTTCATCCTGCCACATGTGCATGCGCTCGTTGGAGCCGACGATCATCGGGAACCACATGTGGCCGATCTCGTGCGTCACGACGTTGTACAAGTCGTACTTGTCGGCACTCTTGTTCTCCATCGCGACCATCGGGTATTCCATGCCGCTGATCGGTCCCTCGACCGCCGTGATCTGCGGATACGGATACGGGAACCAGCGCTCGGAGTATTCCATGATCGACATGCGCGACATGTCCGCCGCGTCCTTCCACGTCTCGATCGCGCTCGGCCGGTAGTACGCGAACGCCATGTGTCCCTGCCAGCTCGACGCATCCCACATGTACTCGGGGGACGCCGCCCACACCGCGTCGCGCACATTCTTCGCCGCGAAGCGCCAGGTCATCGTTCCCGTCTTTCGCGGACGTGCGCTGCCGTTCTTGAGGTCGTCCTGTGTGACGATGCGCACCGGCGTATCGGACTTCGACGCCTGCGCGAGCCGCGACACCTGCGCCGCCGTCAACACTTCCGCGGCGTTCTGCAGTGCACCGGTCGCCGCGACGATGTATCCCGCCGGCACGGTCACCGAGAGATTGTAGTCGCCGTATTCGAGATAGAACTCGCCTTGTCCGAGATACGGCTCGGTGTTCCATCCGCGCAGGTCGTCGTAAACGCAGACGCGCGGATACCATTGAGCAAGCTCATACAGGGCGCCGTCTCGTCCCATGCGATCCGCGCCGTGCTCCGGAATCATGAAATGCCACGCGACGTCGAACGTCGCGACCTGTCCCGGCGCGAGCGGCGATACGAGATCCACCTTCATCACCGTGCCTTCGACTCGTGACTTGAGCGGCGTCTTCTTCGCGGCGATCACCTGATTGAAACGGTCGATGGCGTCTCCACCCTCGAAATTCCGCGCGCCGAAACGCGAGTCCGCCGGAAAGACGAAGGAATTGAGCGAACCGTTCCTGAACGCGTTCTGCTCGACCTGGAACCAGACGAAGCGCAGCGTGTCGGGCGAGTTGTTGGTGTAGCGCAGTGTCATCTCGCCGTGCAGCGTCTTCGCCGCCGTATCGAGCGTCCCGTGAAGATCGTAGTCGGCGCGCTGTTGCCAGTAGCGCGGGCCGGGCGCGCCGGAACCGCTCCGGTACACGTTGCCGGGCGGCAGATTCAAAGGCGCGAAGAGCGATGTATCCGGCGCGCCGGTCGCGTCGAACGTACGGACGGGATTCATCGGACGCGGCGGCTGCGAAGCGCCCGCGCCCTGAGCGATGAGAGAACTCGAACCGAGCGCGGCGGCGAAAACCGCGGCGGCGAGCGAACGCGAGACTGAGTGCATAGTGACGATCGGGCTGAAGACGTTGGCGAACCGACGAGGCTGCTGGCTACCAAAGCGGCTCACCGCTTCACGTATACCCTCGTCTTTCCGTCGCGTTCGAATGCAATGATGTTGTAAGGCTGCTTGGTCGAACCTTCCATCCCAGGCGACCCCACAGGCATGCCCGGTACCGCAAGACCCATGACCGCGGGTTTTTCGGCAAGCAGCTTCTTGATGACGTCCGCCGGCACGTGTCCTTCGACGACGTACTTGCCGACGACGGCCGTATGACACGACTGCAGCGCGTCCGGTACGCCCATCGTGCGCTTGACCGACGGCATATCGAGCGAGTCGCGCACCGTTGCCACAAATCCGTTCGCGCTCAGGTGCTTCACCCATCTGGCGCAGCACTCGCATGCGGGATCTTTGTACACGGCGACCACGGGAAGCGGTTCGGCCGCGACGATTCTACGTGAAACGAGAACGCCGGCGGCGCCGAGAACGGACGAGCGAAGCCAATCGCGACGAGACAGCATGAGCAACCCCCGAAATCCATCGATGATGTGTGCCCTCAATCTAGCCGGCTCGCCTCGGGCCGAGTCGCATCGGGGTCGCGTGACGTCCACGACGACGTTTGATTCCGGCATGCTCGAGATGTCCCGCCCCCGCCCCGAGCTCCGGGAGCGCATCGCGTTACGGGTGTTGCAAGCCGGATCGATCGCCCTGGTGCTCGCGTCGCTTCCCTACAAGGCCTTCGACCTCGATCGATACTTCGTCCCGAAAGAGCTCGTGCTCCACGTATGCGCCGTCGTCGCCGCGGTGTTGCTGTTGCGAGGCCTGCCGCGGTTGACGCTTTCGGTGATCGACATGGTGCTCGTGGCGTTCCTGTTCGCGGGCGTCGTCTCGTCGCTCTTCGCGGTGAACTCGTGGTCGGCCGAGCGCGCGCTCGCCATCTCGTGCTCCGGGCTCGCGCTGTACTGGTCGGCGTCGGCGATTCGCCGCGCCGGTTTGGTGGCGCCGCTGCTCGTCGCCCTGGCGGTGGGGATCGTTCTCGCCGCGGCGACGTCGCTCGCGCAGGCATACGGCCTTCAAACCGAATACTTCAGCCTCAATCGCGCGCCGGGCGGCACATTCGGCAACAGGAATTTCATCGCGCATCTCAGCGCGATCGGTGCGCCGGTCGTCGCGCTCGTGTCCCTCACCGTTCGCCGCAGAGGTGGAAGCGTCTTCGGCGCCGTGTCGATGGCGATCCTCGCCGCGGCGCTGGTCATGTCGCGCAGCCGCGCGGCGTGGCTGGCCGTCCTCGTGCTGGCCGTCCCGGTCGGCGTGCTCGCTGTTGGAACATGGAACCGGTGGTGTCAGCCGCGAACGCTACGCCGGCTGATCGTGCTCGGCGTCGCGGCGGGTGTCGGCGCGCTCGCCGCCGTGGTGCTCCCGAACCGGCTCGAGTGGAAGAGCGACTCGCCGTATCTCGATTCCGCGGCAGGTTTAGTAAACTATAAAGAGGGCAGCGGCCGTGGGCGAATTGTGCAGTACACGAATTCGCTTCACATGACGCGCGTACATCCCGTGCTCGGCGTCGGCCCGGGGAACTGGTCGGTCGTCTACCCGAAATACGCCTCGCGCAACGACCCCTCCATGTCGAGCGACGACGGGCTGACGTCGAACCCGTGGCCAAGCAGCGATTGGATCGCGTATCTCTCCGAGCGCGGCGCGACCGGCGTGGTGTTGCTGCTCGTCGCGATGGTTGGTCTCCTCGGTCGCGCGCTCTCGGATCTCAAACGACAAGACCGCAACGCCGAGCAGGTGCTGACGGCGATCACGCTCGTCGGAACGCTCGTCGCCACGGCGGTCGTCGGCGCGTTCGACGCCGTGCTGCTCGTCGCGGCGCCGACGTTTTTCGTGTGGACATTGGCCGGCGTGCTGTCGCCGACTCCCGAGCGCGGGTTTACCCTCGGACGATGGGCCCCGGTCACGGCGATGCTTGCCGTCGTGGTGTGCGGCGGAATCGCGATCGCGAGGTCGGCGTTCCAAATCGCCGCGATCGCCACGTTCAGTACGTCGACGCGTTTGGCGTCGCTCGATCAGGCGTCGTCGTATGATCCCGGGAGCTATCGAATCCATACGCGTGTTGCCGCCGCCTACTTATCGCGCGGCGACTGTGCCCGTGTTCGCCCGCATGCCCGCGCCGCCCGCGCGCTCTTTCCGAACGCCGCCGAACCGCGGCGACAACTCGCCGCTTGCGGTAGCCGGTGACGGCAAGTCCTCGCGTCGCCAACATCGGCGAACGTGGCGCGCGCCGCCGACGGCGCGCCGGAATCCTTCTCGCGGTGCTCGCGGCGGCGGCGCTCATCGCGTTGATCGTCGTCGGCGCTCCCCCGTGGAGCCGCTTGCTCATCGGCATTCCGGCGGGTCTCGCCTCCGCCGAGCTCATTCAGGCAAAGGAAAAGACGTGAGTGGCGCTTGCCACGCTCGGGAAGCGTGAGCGCGACGCCGGACCGAGCACGTTGTCGGAAGACGAACGGCCGATCGTCCGTCGCCGAGCACTCGGGATCGTCGGCCGTTCGATACTGATCGCGATCGCCGCGGCGATCGTTGCCTATCTCGTTTGAGGCGCTATCGCGAGAACTGCGCGCCGCGCCCCGGCGGCGGATTCCCGCGAGCCGGCGGGAACGGCATGCCGCCCGGCTTTCCGCGTTCGGGCAGGAGATACGCCGGCGGCGGCGGCTCGTTGTAGCCGCGATGGCACGTCGCGCAGCCGATCTTCGGCGTGTCCTTCGGGAAAAGCTTCGGCAGCTGGACCTTGTTGATGTCGTCTTGCATCCCCTGCATGAAGCGCGCGCGCACCTTGTTGTTCGATGTGTCGCTGGCCCAGTTGCCCTGCGGCGCGAGCCGATGACAGTTCGTGCAATTCCACCCCATCGCCTCGCCGTACTCCTTGTCCATCTTCGTGACGAGGTCTCCGGCGGAGATGTTCTTCAGCACCTGTACGTTCTTGAAGACCTCGCCCGCCGGCTGCGACTCGCGCCCCGCGATGTCATGCATGACCTGCGTGACGAATACCGCGCGCAGCTTGGCGAGACTGTCGCGTGACGGCGGCGGGCGTCGCGGCGGTGCGTTGGCGGGGACGTTCGCCGTCGCGTTCGGAGCGGCTGTTGTGCTTCCAGGACCCGGCGCCGGCGCCGGCGTTGCCGCTGCGCGCGTGCAGGACACCACAATGAATGTCATTCCCACCAGCGCGATTCTTTCGCGCGTACGTCCCGGCATGATCGCCCCGTCCTCGGCAAAGTCCGACACCAAAGCGCTTCCGCCTGACTACGGTTTCCGAGGCGGAAGTGTTGGCGTCCACTTGGCGATTCGTCCGCGCGGGCCGACCGCCCAACCGTCATCACGCGTCGCGAACATCACCGTGTTATAGGCGACCGAATCGATCATCGTCCAGCTCTCACCCGCGTCGTCGGAGCGCGCCGTCCCTCCGAGACCGACCGCGACGAGTGACCGGCCCGATGTTCCGGGCACGAACGCGACGCCGGACATGTAGCCGAGCGGCATCGGGCCGCGCGCGATCCGCCACGTCGCGCCACCGTCGCTCGTGATCGCGACGTTGTCGAACGGCTGCTTTGGCTTGGTGTAGTCGCCGCCGACGACGACACCGTGCGTTGCGTCCGAGAACGCGACCGAGAAGATGCCCGATGCCGAGCTTCCCGCATGAACCGGCGTATCTGCCACACTCCACGTCCGGCCGCGATCCGTCGAACGAAAGACGCGCGCCGTCGCCGCCCCACCAGTTCCGATCCAGACGTTCGACGATCCCTGAACGACGAGACAGGTGCCGCTCGCCGCAAATGCCGCCTCGCCGGGCAACATCGCCGGGATGCGATCCGCCGGGAAGCGGGTCCACACCTTGCCGCCGTTATCCGTCACGATCACGAACAGTTTGCCGTCCGCGGGATCGCTCAACGCGATGCCATGGTCGTCATCCCAAAAGGCGGGCGCGTCGAGGAACACGCCTTTCTCGAACGTCGTGAATTGTCGCGACCATCTCGCCCCGTCTTCCGTGTGAAAGATTTGTGCTTGATTGGAGTCGGCGAGTCCGGCGCTCATCGTCCACACGCGACGGCCGCTCGTCGCGAAGATGGCGCGGAGGTCGAGCGCCGCTGCTCCCGGGACGGTGTCGATCTTCCACGTCTTGCCGCCGTCGGAGGTATGCGCCACGCGCCCGCGCGTTCCGCTTGCCCAGACAACCGAACCGCTCACGGCGCTCAATCCACGAAATTCGGCTGTCGTCCCGCTCGGTTGCGGTGCCCACTGCGCCGACGCGACGTGAGCGCCGGCCAGCAGGCACGGAATCAGACTTTTCATATCACCCCCACCAGAATGACGCGGCGATGATCACATACAAACCGACGAGTGCCAAGCCCTCGATCCAGATCGTCTCGCCGTCGTTGACGATGATCGCCGACGTGAGCGTCGTGAGCAGCAGCGCCGCGATGAGCAACGGCGGCACGACCAGCGTCAACACCGGCCCCCCGAGCACGAACGACAACAACACGAGTGCCGGCGCGACCACCAGCGCGATCATCAACGAGCTGCTGAGGATCACGCTCATCGCGTAGTCCGGTCTGTTCTTCGCCGCCAGCCGGATCCCCGCCACGTTCTCGACAGCGTTTCCCGCGATTGCCACGACAACGATTCCCGCGAAGGCCTGCGAGATGTGCAGTGCTTTGATCGCCGGCTCGAGCGCCTCTACGAACCATTCCGACACCACCGCGGCGCCGGCCGACGCCAACACCAGAACGGTCACCGCGAGGCCAAGCGGCCAGTGCTGCGCGCCCGCGACGTCGGCCTGTGGGGCGTGGCGCAGCGAGCGCTGTGGATCGGCGCTGAGAGAGAAGGGAAGGCTCGCGAAGAACACGACGAGCAGAAGCACCGCGCAGGCGGCGCTCAACGGGACTTCGTGCGCCGACGCCGGCGTATGCAGCTCGAACGCCAGGGTCGGAATCGAAAACGCCGCCACGGCCAGCATCATCAGCGACACGATCATCCGCGGCGACTCGGCGTCGAACGTCTGCCGTCCGTGCTTCAGACCTCCGACGAAGATCGCGACGCCCAGCACGAGAAGAGAATTCCCGAGGATCGACCCGATCAACGCCCCCTGAACGACCTGTACGAGGCCGGCCCGGAGGCTGAACGCGCAGACCAGCAGCTCGGGAAGGTTGCCGAGCGCCGACTGCAGTACTCCCGTCGCGCCAGGGCTCAAGTGCTCCCCAACGTGCTCTGTTCCGCTCGAGACGTTCACGGCGAGGAGCGACAGCGCCGCCGCCGCGACGACAAAGCGAAGCACGTCGTTCGCGCCGGTGAAGTGCAGCACCCCGGCGGCGGCGACCGCCGCGGCCGTGATCCCGAATACGACGATGTCGTTCCGCTGGAGCACGCTGGTTCGCCTCCTAGATTTGACGACGAGCGAATCTAACACGGCCCCCCTTATCCCCTGTCACCGATGCTCGATCTCGCCGACATCCGCGATGCGCGCGCGCGGGTCTCCAACCGAATTCACATCACACCGACGCTCTCCTCCCGGCGCCTCGGCGAGCGTGCGGGTGTTCGCCTCTTTCTCAAGTGCGAGAACCTGCAGAAAACGGGATCGTTCAAGGTTCGGGGGGCGCTGAACAAGCTGGCGAGCCTGAGCGACGCAGAACGTGCGCGCGGGGTCGTCACCGTGTCGGCGGGGAATCACGCGCAGGCCATGGCGTGGGCCGCGCATTCGGCGGGCGTCCGTGCCGTCGTCGTCATGCCGCAGACGGCATCACCCGCCAAGGTCGAAGCGAGCCGCGGCTACGGCGCCGAAGTCGTGCTCCATGGGGCGAGCGGAAACGAGTCGTTCCCGCACGCGCTCGAGCTGGCGCGCGACCGTGGCCTCACCTTCGTCCACCCGTTCGACGACGAACGGATATGCGCCGGCGCCGGGACCACGGGCCTCGAGCTGCTCGAGCAGGTCGGCGACGTGGATGTCGTCGTCGTGCCGATCGGCGGCGGTGGCCTGATCTCCGGCATCGCCGTCGCGATCAAGGAGAGCAATCCGAAGATCCGCGTCTACGGCGTCGAGCCCACGGGCGCCGCGTCGACGCGGCTGAGCCTCGACTCCGGCCGCGCGATGCGACTCTCGACGATGAAAACGATCGCCGATGGTCTCGCCGCGCCGATGACCGGTGAGCTGAACTACGAGATCGTAAAACGCTACGTGGACGATGTGATCGTCATCGACGACGACGTCATCGCGGAGGGCGTGCGACAGCTACTTTCGTCCGCCAAGCTGCTCGCCGAGCCCGCCGGCGCGGCCGGAGTCGGTGCGCTGCTCGCCGGCGCCATTCCCGTGGGTGAGGGCGAGCGCGTTGCCGCCATCGTCAGCGGTGGCAACGTCGACGCCGCCAAACTCGCGACGATTCTGGCCGGCTCCTGAACCGGCTAACGCCGGCGCCTTCCGATCGCGGAATGCCCACATCGTCACGAGCAGCCACACCACGCCGACCGCCATTCCCGCGAAAACGTCCGTTGGCCAATGGACACCGAGGTAAATGCGCGAGTACAAGCTGGCGAGCATGATCGGAATGAACACGTAATACGGCCAGCTCCATCCCTTCACACGGTGGAGAATCATCGCCAGGGTGATCAGCACGGAAATGCTGGCGATGGCATGGCCGCTCGGGTACGAGCTCCAACCGTACCAGCCGCGTCGCTCGAACAAATCCGGACGGGCGCGGTCGAACATCGCCTTGAGCGACGGATTGAGCAGATAGCTGCCGAGTTGCACGACGGCGAGCCGCATCGCGTCGTTCGCGGCGTGCTGGCGCTTCCACAGCCACCACACGATCAGCGCGATGCCGGGGATCAGTGAGATGTTCGTTCCGAACCACGGGAAGATCAGCATGAACGGGTCGATGGCCGGCGGAATCGAGCCATGGATCCAGATCATGAGACTCCGCTCCCACGGGAGCCCCGTGTTCCAGTTGCCGGTCGATACGGTCAGCTTCGCGCTGACATAGCCGGCCAGAAATGCCAACCCGAAGCCGACGAGGATCTCGATCCATCGCTGGCGCCACGGACTGGGTTCGGACACGGGCAAGCCATTCTCGATCACGGTTGCCATGCCCGTGGGTCAGGGCACGTACCCTGCCAGGAAACCGGCCAGGAGGAACGACCCATGGCACACGACGACCGCAAAGATCCCGGATCACCCGACCAAGACCCGCAGCGCGAAGGTGGTGGTGGAGGCGGGGAAGAAAGACGCGAAACAGGTTTCGCGTACGGCGCGAACGAAACCGAGCAAACCCGGGAACGCGAGCGCGCGCCCTACGACAAAACGGACGAGATCGGCGAGATCACGGAGACCGAGCTGCCCTAGCACGGCTCAGTCCGCCAGTCCACGGCCTTCGACGGTCATCATCGTCCCGACCATCGTCGCGACGAGACGCTCCGTCGTTCCGTCAAACGCGAGCACCTCCCCCCAACACACTGTGACGGTCTTTCCGGCGCGGATGACACGACCCTTGGCGAGCACGTGGTCGCCTGCGGCGGGAGCGAGGAGATTGATCTTGAACTCGACGCTGAGCACGGCCGCTCCCGGCGGCATCAGCGACAGCGCCGCGTATCCGCACGCGCTGTCCGCGACAGAAGCGAGCGCGCCGGCATGGAGAAATCCGTGCTGCTGTGTGAGCTCGGTCCGTACCGGCAGCTCGAGATCGACTTCGCCCGGCTCGACCCGAACGAGCCGGGCGCCGAGCGTCGCCATGAAAAGCTGGCGCTCGAAGCTGGCGCGAACGCGCGTCGCGTAGTCCGGGTCCCGCGGAGCGTGTTGTATCATTGCTGCCGGCACGCGACGCATACCGCCGGCATTCCGAAGTCCACCATCAGCCGACGCAGCCACGATCCGTAGAGATGCTGGCCGCACAAAACGCGGCGGCACCTGGAACAGGCGCCGCCGGCGATGAGATCGAACCGAACGCCGCAGATCTCGCAGTCGGTCGCCATCTCGGTGTGGGCGAAGACGCGAACCTTGCGACTCACCTCGCGTCCCCGCCATCGATCACGTGCGTCGTTCCCACCCTCCTAAAAACGCGGCTTCTTCGCGTTCGTTTCCCGCGGCCGCGCGCGCGCCAGTGTCCACACGACGATCGTCGCGCAGCTGCTCTGGCCCGGCTTGGTGAACTGCGGTGGCGTCTCGCTGCCGTGGTACACCTCGACGGCGACGATCTCGTTCGGTCGGACGTACGAATCGACGTCGCCCGGCTGCATCGGCTCCCAGTACGTGCCGTCGACATAGACGTTCACGCATCCGCCGCTCGCGTTGCGCGAGTCGGTGATCACGTAAGTGCGACCGTCGCCCGTCGGCGAGATGCGAAGCCCCGGATCGATGCGCATCACGTCGCTGAACGACATCGATTCGTGGTTGATCTGCTTGCCATCGTAAAAGCGGCCCATGCCGGTCTGCTTACGCTGCAAGTAGCCGAGGTCGGAGAGTGCTTTGTCCTGCGCTGCCTCGACGCGCATCGTCTGCAGCATCGGAATGGCATCGCTCATCGTGACGGTTGCTGGCGTCGTGTTGTTCGACGAGAGCTCCACCGCGACCTCGGTTACGGAGTAGCCGAGCTTTCGCACTTCGATCGCCTGCGTTCCGGATGGCAGACTGTCCAGCGTGAACTCACCGTTCGCCTTCGACAAGGCCACCTTGTCGCCGCCGCCTTGAATCGTGATGCGTGCGTCGCGAAGCGGTTGGCCCTTCTTGTCGAGCACGCGTCCGCTGACGCGCGCCGTTCCCTTGGCGACGCGCTTCACCTTGCCGCTGTCGTTTTTCACTTCGACGACTGCCTGGTGCTGCGACACGATGCTGAATCCACGCAGCGCCAGGAACCCGTTCGTCACCTCGGCCGGCACTTCGCCCGAGCTGACGCCGTTGCGGAACACCTGAACCTTGCCGGTCATGTCGCCCGGGATGCCGCAGATCTTGTAGCCGCCGGTCGAGTCGACCGTCGCCTCGCGCGTACGCAGCTGCTTTCTGCCGATGATGTCCGTCTCGTAAAACACGAGCTGCACCTTCGCGCCGATCGCCGGGCCCTGGCTATCCGGATCGCGTACGAAGCCCACCATCATCGCGGGACCACGCGTGCGTTGCGCTGACGTGCAAAACACCGAAGCCAATCGCTCCGGGCTCGGGATGCTCAAGTCGAGATCGCGCACCTCACCGGCGGCGAACGTCAGCTCCGGAGTTCGCATAAGAACGCCGAGCGTGTCGAGCAGCGGATGTAGCACTGTGACGCGATGCGGCCCGGGCGGAATGCTGTCGATCCGAAAGTGGCCATCGGCGTCGGTGGCGCCCGACCGGTTGGCGCCTTCAATGACGACGAGCGCTTTCGACAGCGACGAGTTGTGCACGCTGTCGATCAAGAACCCTTTGAGAGACGCGAGGCCGGCGGCGGCGGGTGGAGTTCCGGGCGTTCCGCTTTGGGCATGGGCTGCCGAAATCGCGAACGCAGGGGCGAACGCGACGGCAAGCGTCCAGCCCACGACTCTGCGTTGGGATGAGCTTGCTTGCTTCATTTGACCGCGAGGTGGAGGGGCCGATTCACTCCCAAGTTACGGTTGGGAGGTCGCGGCTTCTACCCCTCAAACCCACGGTGGGTCGCGGTCGGTCACCCCTGATGCCTCAGGGGCGACCGACCGCCGTTCGATCACCGCCTGACTGTCGCGTTGCTCAGAGACAGGGTCGGTCGGATCGTGAAGTTGATCTTGTCACCCTTTGTGGCCGTCAACGGACCGACCAGGGCCCGCCCACGGCCGTCGTCCGGAATGGCCACTAGATACAGAATGCTCGTGGGCAGCAGGTTCGCGTCGAGCAAAATGCTCGTGGCGTCATTCGGCCCCACCGATCCAATGAACGTCGACTGCCCATTTTGGATGGAGCGGAGCTCCATGCCGCGGTCGTTTTCGTTCCTCACGTTCACCACGGCAGTCCGCGCGGCCTCAGCCGGATCGATCGTCGTGCCGGCGGCCGCGCCCTCACTGTAGCGTGCGCAGGCCGTCCCCAACGTCAGGGATGCGGCGACGAGCGCGACTGCAAATTTGCGTTGTAACATCGATTGCCTCCTTCAGTAAGCGCATGATTCGCGCGCCCGCTCCGAATGGCAGGTTCGATGCCCGGTTAGGCCCTTATGCGTGCTCGAATCGGTTGAGTGAGTCGAGCTCATCGAGCGAAACGAAGGTGTAGGGCCCGCATTGCGTGAGTCCGGCGTCGCGAAAGAAGCGGCTGTACTCCGAATCGGTCCGCTCGTGCCAGCCGATGCGGTCGCCTTCCATGTTGTCGTCGGTGATGAACGCTTCGATGTACGCCACGCCGCCGAGCAGCTGACGAATGGCGCGCAGCCCGCGGATGACCTCGGCGTCCGCGGCGTACTGCAGCACGTCGGCGCATACCACGAGGTCGACGCGCTTTGGGAGACGCATGGCGCCGAGCGTGGCGAGCGTTCCGCGACGAATATTTCGCGACTCGCCGAATCGCTCGAGCACGTACTCGCTCGAGTCGACGCCGATGTAGCGCGCCTGTGGCCGAAGACGCTTGACGATCGGTTGCCATGGCGCTTCGCCGCAGCCCACATCGAGCACGCTTCGAATCTTTCGGCCGATCAGAAACTCGGCGACTGAAACGGCCATGCGGACTTTGCGCTCGAGACTGTCGCGCGTCGCTACCCGGTCGTCACGGTGCCGATACCAGCGGTCGAAATACGAGCGATCGTAGTTTTTCACCGTTGTTTCGTTCGTGGAAAACGTTGGAGGCACATAGTCTGCGAGCCTTCGACTATCCACCTCGACGATGGAGGATGCTGGTGGACGACCAACTTCACCGCGACGAGGGTTTCAGCGGCCGCGAGCAGAAGCTCGCCGAACGCCGCGAGGCCGACTGGGGGCTCGACGAGCTCACCAGAAGCAGGGTTGAACGCGCGGAAGAACGGCCTGCGCTCACGAGACGTGAACGCGAAGAGCGTTGGCCGATCGGGTAGCGCCCCACAGGTGAGACTCACCGCTACTGATCACGGCGAGTGAACTCGATGTAGTCCGTGTACGGCGGCTCTCGTCCGGCAGCGCGTAGTTGGCGCGCGATCTGACCGCGATGATAGCCGCCGTGCATGCTGACGTGCATCACGATATCCGCTACCGAGCTCTCGTACGTGCGGCCTTTGCTGTTGCGATAGGCCACGCGTCGCGCGAGTGCGTGTTCGTCGGCGTCGGCGATCAGCGCGTCGAACAGATCGGCATGCCGCGTCGCCAACGCACGAGCGTCGCGCACGGTGAGCGAAGGCCAGACCGCGACTTCCGCGGGGCGTCCGAGGATTCGCGAATACCACAGATGCTCGACCGCCGCGACGTGCGCGAATAATCGTGCGGCTTCGGGATCGGGGTTGTCGTCGGTCAGTAGTGCGTCGGCGACGACGTTGTCCGCCCAACGCATGTGAGAGAGAAGGCGCAGCAACAGATCGTTCATGTCGAGCCTGGCGGAACGCGATGGTCTCATACATAGTGGGCCATGGACATCGCGTCACGCCCGCACGACCCCGCCGTCGAGGAGATGGCGCGTTCGATTTACGCGCTCTTTCCGCGCTGCATGCGGTGCGGCGAACCGATCGCCCGCTACGAGGACGCCGACGTTCGCATTCTCAGCCATCGCGTCGTGCATCGCGGCGCGTGCGCCGACGCCGAAGACGCTGATCCGGCGCCCGCCCGCCGTCAGGTCGGAATGCCGGGTGACGGCTGATTCGGCGGTAAGTCGATGATGCGTACCGGCGTCTCGTCCGGACCGGTGGGTCCCGGCTCGGGATGAGGCAACGGTTCAGGCGTCGGTCGTGGTGGTTCGGGGGCCGGGGCTGTCATTCGGGCGTCCATGTCGGATTCGCCCGCCGGCTTGCAGGAATCAGGCTTGAGGCTGGACCAGCGGCGGCACTCGCCGCGGAATTGGTGCCCAGCGCGAGCGAACCGTCATCGCCATGACGCCCAACGCCGGTGGAAGCACGAGCCCGATGAGCGGCACGTTGATCTGTCGCGAGATGCCGAGCACATGCATCCCGAGGGCGGTCAGCGCCATCACCACGATCACGCTCGCCAGCCGTCGCGTCGCCGCTTCACCGCGCCCGGACCACAGGTAAACGGGCAACAACACGGCGAGTCCCAGCCAAAGCGGATTGAACAGCAAAACGTTTTCGTTCGAGTGCGCAAAGACGTGGTCTGTCACCGCCCAAAGCAGCACGACGACAGTACCGAGCAATCCGATGATGAGCGACCACAGGGCGCCGACCGCGGCCGCCGCGAACCGAATCACGGGGTGCAACGGCGTCGCCAGGAAGCCGAGTGACGTCATCACCGCGGCGACGATGACTCCGCCGAACAACAGCCAAAGTCCCAGATCCGGTGGCGCGGTCGGTTCTGGTTCGCGGGTCGATTGAAACAGCACACGCTCGCTCTTCACGAGCGGCTTCATGGCTCCGTTCGCGTCGAGGACATGAACCTTCGCGATGAAGTCGTGCAACTTCCGCGGGAGGAACATTTCCTCCCACTTGGTCAGGCGTACGTCGGACGGCCGACCGAGGCCGATGTCGACGCCGAGCATGATCGGCATGTTCCCCTGCATGAGGCGGAGGCTGTGCCAGCGATACGTCGCGTCGGTCAACCCCGCGGCTTGCACCGACAACGGCCCGCCGAGCGCGTGATCGAGAATGTCGCGAACCCGCGTCGAGCAGTTGTCGCGGTAGTAGTCGTAGCGATAGTTGACGTTCTCGGGGAGCGCGTTCCGTTGAATCGTCACGAGAATCGAGTCTTTCTGCGCCGGCGTCAGGTCGAGCTCCTGCGACAGCACGCTGCGATTCCAGTACCGATACGCGGTCATCACGTCGTCCATCGAGTTACCGCCCATCGAGTAGAGCATCCTTCCCTGAAGGAAATGCGGGATGAAGTGCTCTTGATGGAAGCTGAACACGCCCCAGTTGAAGACGGTGTCTCGGTTCGTGACGTTGTCGTGGATCCACAATGCGTTGTGCCCGAACAGCTCCCAGACCTGCTCGCCGTTGCCCATCGTGAGCAGCGAGATGGTCACATTTTGGCCCTGCTGGTGGAGCGGATCCGGCTGGGCAATCAGGACCGCTTGGCGGGTCGGGCCTGGCGCAGACGCCCCGGAAGAGGGCGAGGACACCGTCTTCGCCTGGGCGCCGATGGCACGCGCCGAGCCGGCAAGTGTCAGAACGCAAATGGCCAGCAGAGGATAGCATGTTCGGAGCATTCGCCGTGGAATCCTAACGGCCTTGCCGACCGGATCCCAGGGCATGGAAGGCCGCCACGGTCGTCGGCCTGCCGCGCGTCCGGCTGCGCATCTTCCGAATCGGCGTGACGGTCGGCCGAAACGGGCAAGTCTCAATTTGAACATTACTTCCGTCACGCTGACGCGTCCGTAGTAAACGAAACGTGCGAGTTCGCTTGCGCCGGTCGGAAGCGTCTGACGAAGTTCCAATCTCCTGTCATTCGTATCGTCACATCTGACGTCGCATTCATGAAAACGCTTCTTGTAACCGGCTCGTCCGGTTTGATTGGATCGGAGGTTGTCGGGTACTTCGCGACCCAGGGTTTCCACGTGCATGGCGTCGACAACAACATGCGCGCCGATTTTTTCGGGCCGGAGGGCGACACTCGCTGGAATCAGCGCCGTTTGCTCGAGACCTACGATCGGTTCCAGCACCACGACCTGGACATTCGAAATCGCGCCGAAGTGCTCGAGTGCATCGCGGCGATTCGCCCCGATCTCATCGTTCACGCTGCGGCGCAACCGAGTCATGATCTGGCGGCATCTCGTCCGTTCGACGACTTCGACGTCAATGCCGTCGGTACGCTGAATCTACTCGAGGCGGCGCGGCGCGTCGTACCGGAGTCGCCGTTCGCGTATATGAGCACGAACAAGGTCTATGGCGATGCACCGAATCGGATTCGCCTGAAGGAGCTCGAGACACGTTGGGAGTACGACGACGCGGCATACACGAACGGCATCGCCGAGTCTTTCGCAATCGATCAGAGCACGCATAGCCTGTTCGGCGCGTCCAAGGTTGCCGCGGACGTCATGGTTCAGGAGTACGGCAGGTATTTCAAGATGCCGACCTGCTGTCTCCGCGGCGGCTGCCTGACAGGCCCGAACCACAGCGGCGTGAAGCTCCATGGTTTTTTGAGCTACCTCATCAAGAATCACGTCGACGGCAAGCGCTACTCAGTATTCGGCTACAAGGGGAAGCAAGTCCGGGACAACATTCATTCGTTGGACGTCGCGAAGTTCATCCACGCGTTCGCAATGAACCCACGAACTGCCGAGGTCTACAACATCGGCGGCGGGCGTGGAAACAGCTGCTCGATCCTCGACGCGTTCGAGCGAGTGGAGGCGCTGAGTGGACGACCAGCCGAATTCGATTACGTCGAACAGAATCGCGTCGGCGATCATATCTGCTACATCAGCGACCTGAGCAAGATGCGCGCGCATTACCCTTCGTGGGACATCACGAAGTCGCTGGATGACATCTTCACCGAGATCTACGAGGCGGCGGTTTCGAGGCACGCCCGCGTGTGAAGGTCCTGATCACCGGCATCTGCGGGTTCGTAGGAAGCGCCCTGGCGCGCTACCTCCGTGGACAGCGAGACGCTTCCTCACTGCAGATCCTCGGGCTCGATAACTTGTCGCGACTCGGGAGCGAGACGAACCGGCACGCGCTTGGCGGACTCGGGATCACCGTGTTGCACGGCGACGTGCGCCTTGCGACCGACCTCGAGGCGTGCGGCGAAATCGACTGGATCATCGACGCGGCGGCGAATCCCAGCGTCCTTGCCGGTGTAGACGGCCGAACGAGCACTCGCCAACTCGTCGACAACAATTTGACCGGCACGATCAACCTGGTCGAGCATTGCAAGTCGGTCGGCGCGGGCCTCGTGCTCCTCAGCACGAGTCGGGTGTATTCGATTCCGCCGCTCGCCGCGATGCCCGTGCGCGCCGAGTCGGGGGCGTTTCATCTTGATCTTTCCACCTCGATCCACGGGGTGAGCGCGGCCGGGATCTCGGAGGAGTTCTCGACGAGTCCGCCGCTGTCCTTGTACGGAGTGAGCAAGCTCGCGTCCGAGGCGATCGCGCTCGAGTACGGCCACACGTTCGATCTGCCGGTCTGGATCAACAGATGCGGCGTTCTTGCCGGCGCGGGACAGTTCGGGCATGCCACACAGGGCATCTTCTCGTTTTGGATCAACGCGCACCTGCGCCGGCGACCGCTCTCGTATATCGGGTTCCAAGGAAGCGGCTTACAGGTTCGCGACTGCTTGCACCCCGCCGATCTCGGCGCCATCGTCCTGAAGCAACTGGACGCCGGCGCGCCGGGTGCACGCCCGAACGTCGTCAACGTATCCGGCGGCGTGGAGAACAGCATGTCGCTCCGACAGCTGACAGAGTGGTGCGACCAACGATTCGGTGCGCACGCGGTCGCCAGCGACCCGCGCCCACGTCGATTCGACGTTCCGTGGATGGTGCTGGACTCGGCGCTTGCGTCGCGCACCTGGCAGTGGCGCCCGTGTTTTGGGCTGCCGGCGATTCTCGAAGAGATCGCCGCGCACGCCGAGGCGCATCCGGAGTGGCTGCACGTGTCAGGGGCCGCCTGATGAACCCTCCCGCCGCCAACGAATCTCTTGAACTGTTGTCGGTCGTGATCCCGGCGCGCGACGAAGCCGGCTGCATCGCCTCGACCGTGCAACACCTGCACCTCGAGCTGTCGCTGCATCACGTGCCGCACGAGATAATCGTCGTGGACGACGGCAGCACGGACGAAACGTGGGACGTCCTCCAGTCCATCGCCGCGCGGAGCCGCAACGTTCGCCCGGTGCAGAATACCGGCGAGCACGGATTCGGCCGCGCGATCATTCGCGGGCTCGACGCTATGCGCGGCGATGCCGTCGTCATCATGATGGCCGATGAGTCGGATGACTGCCGCGACGTGGTTCGGTATTGGGAAGCGCTGAACGAGGGCTGGGATTGTGTCTTTGGCAGCCGTTTCATGCGTGGCGGCGGCGTCATCGATTATCCGCGCGTCAAGCTCGCGGTCAACCGCATGGCGAACCTGTTCATTCGCCTGTTGTTTCGCATTCGGCTCAACGACACGACGAACGCGTTCAAGGCGTATCGAGGCAGCGTGATCCAGGGTTGCCGTCCGTTCATTTCGCCGCACTTCAACCTCACCGTCGAGCTTCCGCTCAAGGCGATCGTCCGCGGCTTTTCTTGGACGACGATTCCGATCACGTGGAGGAACCGCCGTACCGGACTGCCGAAGCTCAAGATCAAGGAGATGGGCAGCCGCTACCTGTTCATCTGCGCCTACGTCTGGCTCGAGAAGTATTTCAGCATGGGCGACTACCGGCACCACGACTCGGCAACCGGTTCGGTAGTCCCTCCGGTGGCGGCGCCGCGAATCCCCCCCCCGACACCGTCCAGCGTCGTCGGGCAGCCGGCGAACAAAACCTAGGCGATCATGTCGGATACCCAGGCCGAGCTGACCGCGGAACTGCAAAACATCTACGAAGCGCGGTTCGCGTCGACGCACGCGTACCGGAACGAAGTCTGGAAAGTTCTAACGGCGGTTTTTTTTCAAAAGCTCGTTCCACCGAATGCCGCCGTCCTGGACCTGGGCTGCGGCTACGGAGAGTTCATCAATAACATTGAGGGTGCCGCGAAATACGGGATGGACCTGAATCCCGATGCTGCACGCTATCTCTCACGCGACGTCCGCCTGCTGGCGCAAGACTGTTCCGCTCCGTGGGGGCTGCAGGACGACTCGCTCGACGTCGTATTTACCAGCAACTTCTTCGAGCACCTGCCGGACAAGCGCGCCTTGTCGCGCACGCTCTACCAAGCGCACCGGTGCCTCCGACACGGAGGTAAGCTGATCGCGATGGGACCGAACGTCAGAGCACTTCCCGGCCAGTACTGGGATTTTTTCGACCACCACGTCGCGCTCAGCGAGCGTTCGCTTTCCGAGGCGTTGCGTATCACCGGGTTCGCCGTCACGCGGAGCGTCGCTCGCTTCCTTCCGTTCACGCTCGTCGACGCGCCGCGATACCCGTTGTTCACTCTTCGTGCATACCTGTCGCTGCCAGTCGCCTGGAAGGTGTTCGGCCGTCAGTTCCTCGTCGTCGCGGAAAAGCAATGACCTTGCAACCAGCCGCCGTCGCCGACGCGAGGTACTCTTCGCCACCGATGGCCACGACAAGTCGAAGCGGTGGACGTTCGTCGATCGCCGCGACCGTTGCGGCGGCGGTCTTCGGGTTGCTGATGATCGTCCCTTGGCAACCGGAATGGACGCCGCATCAGCTGGGGTACCGCGATTTCTCGTGGATCTGGGCGTTGAGCGAAGCATTCAGACACGGAAGGGTCTTCGGCCGGGATTTCATTTTCACGGCTGGGCCGCTCGGCTTTCTGGGACCGAGAGGGTACATCCCCGCGACGGGGCCGGCCCTCTGGATCGGCTGGAGCGCAATCGCGGTGACCTGGTCCGCCGTGCTCTGGCGACAGCTCTCCCGATCGCTACCGCATCCGGTCGCTCGCGTCGTGTTGTTCGCTGTGACGGTGATCTGTGCCGTGGTTTCCTGCGATGCTTTCTTCCTGTCGATTCCCGTTCTTGCTGCGGCGATTGCGGTCACGGCAGCCGACCGTGACGGCGCGCCGTGGGATCTTCTTGCTATATCGGTGCTTCTCGCTGCCGGATCGCTTGTAAAGTTCTCGTTCCTTGCGGGCGGCGTCGCGACCGTTGCCATGATGACGGTCTGGGACATCATGAGACGCCGCCGGCCGCTTGTTGGTCTGGCGTACGGCGCGGCCGTCCTGATCATGTGGCTCGCCTGCGGACAGCCTCTCGGCGCATTCGCCGAGTTCATGAGAACATCCATGCAGGTATCCGGTGGGTATACCGCCGCAATGTCCCTGGACATGGGCGATCGCCGAGTGCTGCTCGCCGTTGCCGCGGCGGTCGCGCTCGTGGTTGCGGCATCGGTGGTGATCGCGATAAGGCGCCGAACAATTGGCCTGGGAATGGTCATCACGGTCTTTTTCGCGACGTGGCTCCTCGTTGCAAAGGCGTCCTTCGTTCGATTCGATTCCGGACACCAGCTGATCGCGCCACTCTGGGCGGTGACGGCCCTTCCGGTGTTGTGGACGGCGATCGCTGCGTTCGATGCGAGCGCCGCGACGATGGCGATCGTGGGCTTCGGGTTCGCCGTCTGCTGCGTCGCAACAGAGCTCGCTCTGCGAGACGCGGAACGCCCTGGATTGGCCTCGACCGCTGTTGCGGTTCCCGCAAGACTGTATCGGTCGCTCCGTACGATGATCATGCCCCGGGACGCATTGCGGCAGGAGGCGACGAGCTTTGATGCGATGCGTCGAGAAGCGGTCGCCCATGATCCTCTGCCGAAAATCGACGGAACGGTCGACGTCTACCCCGATGACCTGGCTGTCGTGTTGTCGCATGCATTCGCGTACGCACCCCGCCCGGTTCCCCAGAGCTATACCGCCTACACGCCACAACTCGCCGAACTGAATGCGGCGCATTTGCGGGGCAGAAATGCGCCGGAGAACATTCTCTTCGACATTGGACCCATCGATCTTCGCTTCTCGGCAATGGAGGACGGGTCGTCTTGGCCGGAAATCTGGCGGCACTACTCGTTCGCCGGCGACACGGGAGGGTTTCTTTGGCTTCGTCGAAGGATCAATGGCCACCCGACCGCCGATCCACGTCCGCTGCCGGGGATCACCGCGACGATAGGGACTCCATTTCAGGTGCCGGATGTGGCCTGCGGCGGCGTGATGGCTGAATTCGGGCTGCGGCCGACGTTGTTGTACCGACTTAAGACTCTGCTTTGGAAAGGGCCGAGCGTCGTCCTTCGTCTCTCACCGGGACCAGGCGATAGGGGCCTGATACCGGCAATGACGACTGTTCCTTTCTTGATTTCGCCGGTGATCGAGACGCGAAGACATTTCGCCGAGTTCATGCAAAGGGGTTTCACGGCTGATAGCGCAGGGCGCCCCCGAACCGCCGAAGTCCGGGTATTGGCAGCGAAACCGGAACGCTACTTTGCCCCCGACTTCGCCGTCACCTTTCGTTCGGTCGCGCCGATCGATGCGTGTCCCCCTACCCAGCCCTGAGGCGCCGTAGTGTCACGAGTTCTGATCAGCACATCGCCGTCCATGGACCCCATCGCCCCTCCTCCGACTCTGAACGTGGTGCGACGCAAGACGTCGCTCGCCAAGATCATCGCCGAGCTGTGGGATTCACGCGATCTCGTCGTCCAGTTCATGCGTCGCGACATCACGATCCGGTACGCCCAGGCCGTGATGGGATTCGCCTGGGCGCTGGTGATGCCGCTACTCATCGTCGGCGCTGGGCTGGTCTTCAGAGTGGTCTTGTCGACTCTCTCGAACAGTCCGATCGAGAGCGCCGGCATCGCCGGACTGGCAGCCAAGGCGGTGCCGTGGGTGTTCTTTTCCGGTGGTCTTACCACGGCGACGCAGAGCCTTCTCGCCCATTCGAACCTGATCGGAAAAGTCTACTTTCCGCGCGAGTCGATTCCCATCGCGTCGGTCTTTGCTCAGCTCCCCGATCTTGTCGTCAGCCTCGTCGTCGTGCTGATCATCGTACCGATCGTCGGCGTGTCGTTGCATCTCACGGCGCTCTGGGGGGTTGCCGTCCTCCTTCTCCTCGTGATCTTCACGATCGGTTGGGCGTTGGTCCTGAGCTGCGCGAATCTGTTTTTTAGAGATGTGAAATATATCCTTCAGGTCGCGCTCAACTTCGGCGTCTTTGCGACCCCGGTGTTCTTCGAGCCCCAAATGCTCGGGAAAAAGGGGGCCGCGATCATGCTGGCCCTGCCGCTCTCCCCGTTCATCCAGGCGATGGATGTCGCGGTCGTCCGCGGGAAGAGCCTTCTCGAGCCGCTCGTGCTTCATAGCCCGAAAGGCCCCGTTGTCGTCTGGGAGCCCTGGATGCTCGGCTACGCCGTCATTCTGTCGACAATTCTCGCATCGGCTGGAATGATCATCTTCCGTCGGACGTCCGGCAAATTCGCGGAGATGGCGTAAGTGACGCCCTATCTCGCCTTCGAGCGCGTTTGGAAAAAGTTCAAGCGTGGCCAGACGCATGATTCGCTGCGCGATCTCGTTCCGGCGATGGCTCGCCGCTTGATCGGACGGCCTCACGTCGAACACAAGGGGTCGTCGCGAACCTTCTGGGCACTGCGGGACCTGTCGTTCGAGGTAAAGCCCGGAGAGGTGTTGGGGATCATCGGTTCGAACGGCGCCGGCAAGTCTACGACGCTCAAGATCCTCAACAGGATCATGGATCCCACCGCGGGCACGGTACGCACGGAGGGAAGGATCGGGGCCCTTATCGAGGTGTCCGCGGGGTTCCATCAGGACCTCACCGGCCGGCAGAACATCTTTCTGCAGGGCGCGATAATGGGAATGCGAAAGGCCGAGGTCGAGCGGAAGTTCGACGAGATCGTCGCCTTCGCCGGGATCGATGACTTTCTGGATACGCCGGTCAAACGCTATTCGAGCGGGATGAATGCGCGCCTCGGCTTCTCGATCGCCGCGCACCTCGAGCCGGACATCCTCATCATCGACGAAGTACTCGCCGTCGGCGACGCGGCATTTCAACAGAAAGCGTTTGGCCGAATCAAGCAGATGGCCACGGGTGGCGCGCCGGTCGTTCTCGTCTCGCATCAGCTCGATCGTATCGCCGAACTGTGCACCAAGGCGATTGTCCTCGACCACGGTGCGACCCGCGTCGAAGGGGCACCGTTGGATTGCATCAACGCGTACCTCCACGGCATCGCCCGAACCACTCCCGCCACGGATTCCGGGGTGAAGATACGGTTCGACCGTGTGTTTGGGCCGAATGGCCAGGCGGTCGCGTCCGGACAAGAGATCACGATCATCGTAACTGGAACCGCCGATCTCGAGGCGGCGCCGGAAGGCTGGAGCCCCGCGTTCCGGATCCGCGACACGGCGACTGCGACGCAGGTTCACTCCGTTACAGGTTTGCAGCGGGGCATTCCGCTTCCCGTCACCGGCGAGTTCGAATACCACCTGACGCTACAGATGAACGTTCAGCCAGGCCGCTACACCGTCGAGCCGGTGATCTGGAACGCCATTTCGAATGAGACGATACTCACTGGACCCTCCTTGCCCATCGAAGTGCTCGAGCGCCTTCCGTTCTATTGCGAAGTGCAATTGAACTCGCGGTGGCTGGCGCCCAAGCTCGCGGCTGTTCCCCCGTCTGCCGACTCGAAAGCGGAGCGACAAAGCGCGTGACTCGCCGCGGAATCATCCTGGCCGGTGGATCGGGCACGCGGCTCTATCCGATCACACGATCCGTTAGCAAGCAACTGCTCCCGGTGTACGACAAGCCGATGATCTACTACCCGCTCACCACGCTGATGCTCGCCGGCGTGCGGGACCTGCTGATCATCACGACACCCCGGGACCGACAGGCATTCCAGGATCTGCTCGGCGACGGGACCGGCTGGGGGCTCAGTGTTTCATACGCGGTCCAGCCCAACCCCAACGGGCTCGCCGAAGCGTTCATCATTGGCCGCGAGTTCGTTGCCGGCGAACCCTCGGCGCTCATTCTCGGCGACAACCTGTTCTACGGGCACGATCTCGCCAAGTCGGTGCAGTCGGCCGCGGCGCGCAACGACGGCGCAACAGTGTTCGCGTATCGCGTCGCCAATCCGGACGCATACGGCGTAGTGGAATTCGACGACGGCGGACGGGCGATCTCCATCGAGGAAAAGCCGCGACAACCCAAATCAAATTTCGCGGTGACCGGCTTGTATTTTTACGACGAAGACGTCTGCTCGATCGCGGCGAATCTCAAGCCATCGCCGCGCGGCGAACTGGAAATCACCGACGTGAACCGCACGTATCTCGAACGCGGGAAACTCAGTGTTGAGGTCATGGGACGGGGAAGCGCCTGGCTCGATACCGGCACTCACGACTCACTCGTCCAGGCAACGCATTTCGTCCAGACGGTCGAGCAGCGCCAAGGGTTGAAGATCGCGGCGCCGGAAGAAGTGGCGTATCGCATGGGTTTCATCGACCGCGAGCAGTTGCGCAGTCTTGCCAAGGGCCTCGGCAAGAGCGAGTACGGCGCCTACCTCCGGACGCTCGCCGACGAGGATGCTGTTTCGTGAAGGTTGAAGCGACCGATCTCCCCGGTGTCGTCGTCGTAGAGTCGCCAGTGTATGGCGACAGCCGCGGGTATTTCACGGAGGTTTTTCACGCTGAGCGGTTCGCCGAGATGGGACTGCCGGTGCAGTTTCCGCAGGACAACCACAGCCGGTCAGCGCGGCATGTGCTTCGGGGCCTGCACTTTCAGCTTCACAACCCGCAAGGCAAGCTCGTTCGTCCCGTCACCGGCACGGTCTTCGACGTCGCCGTCGACATCCGCCGCTCCTCACCAACGTTCGCCAAATGGACCGGCGTCACATTGGTCGCCGGCGACGGCCGTCAGCTTTGGATCCCGCCCGGCTTCGCGCACGGCTTCCTTGTGCTCAGCGAGAGCGCCGACGTCACCTACAAGTGCACGACCGTGTATGACGCGAAGTCGAACTGCAGTCTGCGCTGGGATGATCCGGCGATCGGTATCGCTTGGCCGATCGAAAAAAACGTCGCACCCATTCTCTCGGCGGCCGATGCCGCCGCGCCGCTTCTCTCCGCCGCGCGTGTCTTCGTATGACGCGCCGGCTCTTGTTGTTCGGCGCGTCGGGACAAGTCGGCACGGCGCTGCAACGCACGACGCCGGACTCGTGGGCCGTTACCGCGCACGACGTCGGCGAGACGGACATTCGTGACGAGCGCGCCGTCGCGGCCACGATCGGCGGCGTTCGGCCGGACACCATCATCAATTGCGCGGCGTTCACGAACGTCGACCGCGCCGAAAGCCAGCCCGACGAAGCGCACCAAGTGAACGCCGTCGCGCCTGGCATCATCGCCGCCGCCGCCGCTCGGGCCGGCGCGCGCTTCATTCACATTTCGACCGACTATGTCTTCGACGGGGAGGCGCACACCCCCTACCGCACCGACGCGCCGACGGGTCCCCGCAGCGTGTACGGACAAACGAAGCTGGACGGCGAAAACCTGGTCAGGCGGGTGGATCCGTCCAGCGTAATCGTGCGCACGGCCTGGGTGCACTCGGGCGGCGGCGCCAACTTCGTTCGCACCACCGTGCGCCTTCTCTGCGCCGGCCGTGCGATGCGCGTGGTCGACGATCAGATTGGCACCCCGACGCGGGCCGAGCACCTGGCGACTGCTCTCTGGAAGGTAGCCGAACAATCCCGGATTACGGGGACGCTGCACGTCACCGATGCGGGAGTCGCATCGTGGTTTGATGTCGCCGTCGCCGTCCTCGAAACGTGTCGCGCCGACGGGCGTCTGCCTGAAGGCGCGGACGTCATCGCGATTCCGTCGAGCGAATATCCTACACCGGCACGCCGGCCCGCATATTCGGTCCTCGACAAGCACGATTCGTGGCGCGCCATCGGCTACCTCCCGCCGCACTGGCGCGAAGGCGTCGTTCGGTCAACATCAGAGTTATTGAATGGCTAAGCTACTCATCACCGGCGGTGCCGGGTTCATCGGCGGGAACTTCGTGCACTATTGGCTGCGCGAGCACCCGCGGGATGCTCTGGTCGTTCTCGACGCCCTGACGTACGCCGGCAACCTCGAGACCCTGGCGGGCTTCGAGGGCGACTCGCGCATGCATTTTGTCCGAGGCGACGTGGCGGACGCCGACGTCGTCGCGCGCACACTGTCCGATGATGGCGTCGACACGATCGTGCATTTCGCCGCCGAGTCGCACGTGGATCGATCGATCGTCGAGCCCGGCGCATTCGTGCGAACGAACGTCGTCGGGACGCAGGTGCTGCTCGATGCGGCGCGGGCAGCGTGGCGGACCGACACGCGCTGGCGAGACGGGGTGAGGTTCCATCACGTTTCGACAGACGAGGTGTACGGGTCCCTCTCGCCCACCGACCCGCCCTTCAGCGAGCGAACGCCGTACTCACCAAACTCACCCTACGCGGCGAGCAAGGCGGCGTCCGATCACCTGGTTCGCGCCTACCACCACACCTATGGACTGCCCACGACGATCAGCAACTGCTCGAACAACTACGGACCGTATCAGTTTCCGGAGAAGCTGATCCCCCTGATGATCGTGAACGCGCTCGGCGGCAAGCCGCTTCCGGTGTACGGCGACGGACGGCAGGTTCGCGACTGGTTGTTCGTCGAGGACCACTGCATCGCAATCGAGAAGATTCTCGGGGCCGACATGGTCGGGCGCACCTTCAACGTGGGCGGGCGCGCCGAGCACGAGAACATCTACATCGTCGAGCAGCTGTGCGCGCTCGTCGACGACGCTTTTACGAAGGATGCGTCGCTGCACGCGCGCTTTCCCGACTGCCCCGCCTCGCGCGGCGGGAGCTGCCGCGAGTTGGTTACGCACGTCCGCGACCGTCCCGGGCACGACCGTCGGTATGCGATCGATCCGACCGAGATCGCGACGCGGCTCGGATTCGAGCCCCGCGAGACGCTGCGCACCGGCTTGGCGCGAACGGTCGATTGGTATCTCGAGCGCGAGAGCTGGTGGCGGGGAGTGATGGACGGGAGCTACCGGCGCTGGATCGAGCGCCAATATGGGGCGGCGTGACGCGGGCGACTGAGGCGAGCGTGGTCAACGAGTTCACCGGCCTTCTGCCTGAGCCCCCGCCGCCGTTTCGGTATGATTTCCCCGGAGACGACCCCCAGGACCCGCATCCGCTGCTGACGAGCTGGGTGCCGGCCGGGGCCAGGGTTCTGGACATCGGCGCCGGTACGGGCACGCTGGCGGTGACGCTTCGTGACCGGAAGGGGGCGACCGTGGTATGTGTCGAGCCGGACTCCGACCGGGCCGAGTTGGCACGTGCGCGCGGACTGACCGTCCATGTGACCGATTTGGACACCTTCGCGGCAACATCGCCGGAGCCATTCGATGTCGCAGTCCTGGCGGACGTCATCGAGCATCTGCCGTATCCCGGGCCTATCATTGCGACGGCGCGCCGGCTGCTGAAACCCACTGGGCACCTGCTCGTGTCGGTGCCGAACGCCGCCCATTGGACGATTCGCGCGTCACTCTTGCGCGGACGTTTCGACTACGAGCCGACGGGCCTCATGGACGCGACGCACCTCCGGTGGTTCACGCTGGCCTCGCTGCGTCGTATGCTCGAGTCGTGCGGCTTCGCGGTCGAGGATACCCTCGGCACGCTTGGGAACTGGCATCCGGCGTATGCCAGATTTCCGTGGACGCTGATTCCGGGGCGGTATCGGACGAGTGTGCTCCGTCGGCTCGTCCGCCGCTTTCCGTCGATGTTCGGTTTGCAGAATCTCGTACGTTCCAAGCCGGTTACCTGAGGCGCTGGCGCCACAGCGCGCCCGACCGAGCCTGGGCGATTGATTGCTCGCGATTGTCAGATCGTTACAGTGGGTTGTGACGTCGATTCTGATCATCGTATTTGCCTCAATCTGATTCTTTATACAA
>Ga0207674_10001150_pt1 | contig 34275 bp, 38 predicted proteins | sample KBSCornC72_FD_184303 | JGI IMG/M metagenome (GOLD analysis project Ga0207674, IMG submission 184303) | Corn rhizosphere microbial communities from Kellogg Biological Station, Michigan, USA - KBS Corn C7-2 (SPAdes) (version 2) | ecosystem: Host-associated > Plants > Roots > Rhizosphere > Soil ...
GCAGCTCGCGCGCCCAGATCCGCCGGGCGGCACGGTACTTCGCAATCTCCTCGAAGAAGTCGAGGTGCGCGTTGAAGAAGAACGAGAGCCGCGGCGCGAAGTCGTCGACGTCCAGCCCGCGCTCGATCGCCGCTTCGACGTACGCGAAACCGTCGGCGAGCGTGAACGCCAGCTCCTGCACCGCGTTCGAGCCGGCCTCGCGGATGTGGTACCCGGAGATCGAGATCGGATGCCAGCGCGGCATCTCCTGCGCGCAGAACTCCATCATGTCCACGACGAGCCGCATCGAAGGCTCGGGCGGGAAGATCCACTCCTTCTGCGCGATGTACTCCTTGAGGATGTCCGTCTGGATCGTCCCGCGGAGCTCCGAGCGCGGGACGCCCTGCTGCTCACCGACGCAGACGTAGAACGCGAGCAGCATCGCGGCCGGCGAGTTGATCGTCATCGACGTCGAGACCTCTCCGAGCGGGATCCCGGAGAAGAGCGTCTCCATGTCGGCCAGCGAGTCGATGGCCACGCCCTCGCGGCCGACCTCGCCGAGCGAGCGCTCGTGGTCGGAGTCGTAGCCCATCAGCGTGGGCATGTCGAAAGCCGTCGAGAGCCCCGTCTGCCCATGCTCCAGGAGGTAGCGGAAGCGCTCGTTCGTCTCCTCGGCGGTGCCGAAGCCGGCGAACTGGCGCATCGTCCAGAGCTTGCCGCGGTACATCGACGGGTAGACGCCGCGGGTGAAGGGATAGACGCCCGGGTAGCCGAGCGACGCGTCGTAGTCGATGTCGACGTTCTCGGGCGAGTAGAGCGGCTCGTTCTCGAGCCCGGAGATCGTCGAGCTCAGCTCGTCGGTGCGCTCGGGCGTCGCGTCGTACAGCTCGCGCTTCCACTCCTGCACGCCGCCTTCGAGCCCACGCTTGTCCTCGGTCGTTGCCATCAGAGCGAATTCTAGGTGCCGGGACCCGTTCCCCCTGCGCCCGCGCCGGAGTACGCTCGGAAGAGTGTCCGCACGCCAACTCCCGACCGGCACTGTCACCTTCCTCTTCACGGACATCGAAGTTCGACGCGGCTGCTCCGAAGAGCTCGGGGACGCGGCGTACAGGGACGATCTGGCGCTCTCGGCGGCTAGCTCGAGCCGCCCGGCTTCCAGAGCGGTTCCGCGCCGCCGGCGTTCGCGGTGCGGGCCAGGATGAAGAGCAGGTCGGAGAGCCGGTTCAGGTAGACGAGCGCGAGCTGGTTGATGTCGATCTGCTCGGCCGCCTCGAGTGCCTCCCGCTCTGCGCGGCGGCAGACGGCGCGCGCGACGTGGAGCCGCGCCGCGAGCTCCGAGCCGCCGGGCAGGACGAAGCTCGTCAGATCGGGGAGCTCGGCGTTGAAGCGGTCGCAGTCGTGCTCGAGCGCCGAGATCTGGGCATCGCTGATCCGTAGCCGGTCGGTCACGCCGAACGGGACGGAGAGGTCGGCGCCGAGGTCGAAGAGCTCGTTCTGGACGCGCGTGAGCACGTCGCGCAGCTCGTCCGGGAGGTCGGCGGCGAGCGCCAGTCCGATGTGCGAGTTCAGCTCGTCGACCGCGCCGAACGCGGCGATGCGGCAGTCGAGCTTCGGCACGCGGGTTCCGTCCCCGAGGCTCGTCTCGCCCCGGTCGCCCCCGCCCGTATAGATGCGGGTCAGGCGGACGGGCTCGTCCCGTTCGCGCGGCATGTTCGAAGATTACGACGTATGGAGATTCGGCGAGCCCGAGACGACGAGATCGAGCTGCTGACGCAGCTGTTCATCCGAGCGCGGAACGAGATGCACTACGTGCCGCGGGTGGCGGATGAGGCGGCGGTGCCGATCGCGGCCAGCCTGCGCGCGCACGACGAGGTCTGGGTCGCGGACGAGGACGGACGCTTGCTCGGCTTCCTCGGGATCGAGCACTCGACGAACCTCGATGCCCCGGTGCTCGAGAGGCTCTACGTCGAGCCTGCGGAGCAGAACCGCGGCGTCGGCTCGGCGCTCCTCGACAAGGCGAAGGAGCTCCGTCCGGAGGAGCTGTACCTCTGGGTCTTCCAGAAGAACCCGGCGCGGCGGCTCTACGAGCGCAACGGCTTCGAGCTCGTGAAGCTCACGGACGGCGCGGACAACATGGAGCGCGAGCCGGACGCGCTCTACCGCTGGAACGGCAGCGTCTGAATCACTTCGAACACGTCCGGCTCCCGCTCCCCCATCAACACGGCTTCGTCGATCTCGAAGTGGGCCGGCAATAGACCTGACAGCCGCTGCTCGACGCGCGACTGCAACGTGGCGGGATCGTCCCCGCCGCCGAGCGTGAGCGACGCGTGTGGCGCGGGATCCTCGACTTCCCCGCGGTAGGGCGGAAACTCGGGGAAGAGCGCCCAGAGCGCCCGCATCGTCGCGCGCAGCTCCTCGTCCGGCTCGGGGACGCCGTACACCGCGCCGCCGTCCGGCCACTGCGCCACGCGTGAGATGTCGAATCCGAACGGCCGCCGCGAAGCGAAGAAGTCACGCGCCTTCGGCAGGTACTCGTCGAGCTGATCACGCGGAGCGAACGGGTAGAGAAGTGTCAGCGTGAGCGGCAGGTTCTCGGGGATCCGCTCCGGATAGAGCTCGTCGTGAGCGCGCGCCAGCTCCGGAGCTTGCCCCGCGAGCACGAGCGTGAGCACGGTGTCCATCAGCCCGACGCGAGAGCGCGCTGCTGGAGGCCGAGAATCGAGCGGGCGATCACCAGGCGCTGGATCTCGCTCGTGCCCTCGTAGATCTCCGTGATCTTCGCGTCGCGGTAGTAGCGCTCGACCGGGAACTCCTTCGTGTAGCCGTAGCCGCCGAGGATCTGGATCGCCTCGCCGGTCGTGCGGCGCGCGGTCTCCGAGGCGAACAGCTTCGCCTTGGCCCCCTCCTCGGTATGCGAAAGCCCTGCCTGCTTGCGCCACGCCGCCCGATAGACGAGCAGGCGCGCCGCATCGATCTCGGTCGCCATGTCCGCGAGCTTCCATTGGATGGCCTGGAACTCCGCGATCCGCTGGCCGAACTGCTTCCGCTCGAGCGCGTAGCCGCGCGCGTAGTCGTACGCGGCCTGGGCGATGCCGAGCGCCTGCGCGCCGATCCCGATCCGGCCGCCGTCGAGCGTCGCCATCGCGACCGTGAAGCCCTTGCCCTCCTCGTGGAGGAGCCGATCCGGGCCAACTTCCGCGCCCTCGATCGCGATCGAGTTCGTGACCGACGAGTTGAGGCCGAGCTTCTCCTCGTGGCCGGTGACCCGAATGTGGTCGGCGTCGAGGACGAACGCGCTGACGCCCCGGGCACCCGGCGTCTCCGGGTCGGTCCGCGCGAAGAGCAGGAACGTGCCGGCGTGCTCGGCGGTGGAGATGAACTGCTTCGTGCCCGTGATGCGCCAGCCGTCCCCGTTCGCCTCCGCGGCCGTGCGCAGCGAGCCGGCGTCGGAGCCGGCCTCGGTCTCGGTCAGTGCGAAGGCGCCGATCAGCTCCCCGCGCGCGAGCGCTGGGACGAAGCGCGAACGCTGTTCGTCGGTGCCGAAGGTGAGGAGCGGGAGCGTGACGGCACTCGTGTGGACGCCGACCGTGACGCCGACGCCCGCGTCCGCCCGCGAGAGCTCCTCGAGGACGAGGATGTACGAGAGGAAGTCCGCGCCCGCCCCGCCGTACTCGTCGGGAACACAGACGCCCATCAACCCGAGCCCGGCGAGCTTGCCGAAGATCTCCTTCGGGAAGCGGCGCTCACGGTCCCACTCGGACGCGTGCGGCTCGATCTCGGCCGTCGCGAATTCGCGCGCCAGCGACTGGATCTCCCGTTGCTCGGGGCTGAGCTCGAAGTCCACTACGAGTAAGAGTAGAAGCCTTGGCCTGATTTCCGGCCGAGGCGGCCCGCGGCGACGTGCTCACGGAGGAGCGGGCACGGCTCGTAGCGGTCCTCGCCGAAGCCGTCGCGGAGCACCTCCATGATCGCGACGCAGGTGTCGAGGCCGATCAGGTCGGCGAGCGCAAGCGGCCCCATCGGGTGGGCGAACCCGAGCTTCGCGATCGTGTCGATCGCCTCCGGCTCGGCGACGCCCTCGTGGAGCGCCCAGACCGCCTCGTTGATGAATGGCATCAGGATCCGGTTCGACACGAAGCCGGGGAAGTCGTTCGCCACGGCGGGCGTCTTGCCGAGCTCGCGGGCCAACTCGGTGATCGCGGCCGCGGTCTCGTCGGAGGTCTCTTTCCCGCGGACGACCTCGACCAACGACATCATCGGCACCGGGTTGAAGAAGTGCATGCCGATCACGCGGTCGGGCCGACCGGTCGCGGCGGCGAGTGTCGAGATCGGGATCGACGACGTGTTCGACGCCAGGACTGCTTCGGTCGGACACGTTTCGTCCGCGCGGCGGAACACGTCCTCCTTCACCGCAGCGTCCTCGATCACCGCTTCGATCATCAGGTCCGCCGGAACGAGATCGCCGACGGGCTGAACCCGCCCGAGGACGTCGTCCGGGTCCGCCCCGCCTTTCTCGGCGAGCTTGCCGAGGCTGCGGCGCATCGTCTGCAGCCCGCGGTCGACGGCGCCGGGAGCTGCGTCGTAGAGCGAGACGCGCCGCCCGGAGCCCGCGACGACCTGCGCGATGCCGCCGCCCATCTGGCCCGCGCCGACGACGAGGACATGCTCGAAATCCACGCGCGGAGGCTACAGCTCGTCGCGTCTGCCGAAGGCGACCGGGATCAGCAGGACCGCGGCGACGGCTCCGATGAAGAACACGAACGACATCGCGTCCGCCTCGCCGCGTTTGCGCCAGACCGGCGTACGGGGCCGCTCGCAGGCCCTCTGCGCGCCGACTCGAGGTGCAGAGCTCGGCGCGCAGACGTACGCACGCGCAGGCGCAGCGGAGCCCGCGGACAGGCAGACGAGCACGCAGACCATGACCACCAGCCGCCCGGTGAACGCCGGCCGGCGTGGCGGCGTACGCCAGAAGCCGCAGAACATCTCATTCAGTTAGACCGCGCGCGAGCGAGAGAGATAGCCCTCGCGCCGAAGTTCACTCGTCCGAGGGAGGCCTACACCTCGAGCAGGATCGCGTCGCCCTGGCCGCCGCCCGAGCAGATCGCCGCCAGGCCGAGCCCGCCGCCGTTTCGGCGCAGCTCGTGCACCATCGTCCCGACGATCCGCGCTCCCGAAGCGCCGATCGGATGCCCGAGCGCAACCGCGCCGCCGTTGACGTTCACCTTGTCCTCGTCCGCGCCGAGCAACTTCGCGGAGTTGAGCACGACGGAGGAGAACGCCTCGTTCAGCTCGACGCGCTCGACGTCGTCGATCGTCTTGCCGGCCTTCCCGAGCGCGATCGCCCCGGCCTTGGCCGGCGTCCGAGCGAGGTACGCGTAGTCGTCGGCGACGAACCCCTGCGACACGATCGTGGCCAGCACCTCGAGCCCGCGCCGCTTTGCGAACTCCTCGCTCGCGACGACCACCGCGCCCGCGCCGTCGTTCACGCCGGGCGCGTTGCCCGCCGTCGTCGTGCCTTCGGGATCGAAGACCGGAGCCAGCGCGGACAACTTCTCCAGGGACGTGTCCCGCCGCGGCCCCTCGTCGACCGAGAGGTCGCCGACGGGAACGATCTCGTCGACGAATCGCCCCTCGTCGATTGCCTCGACCGCGCGCTCATGGGAGCGCAGCGCCCAGCGGTCCTGCTCCTCGCGGGAGATCCCGAGCTCCCGGCTCACGAACGACGCCTGCTCGACCATGTGCCGCCCGTCGAACGTCGAGACGAGCCCGTCGTGGATCATCGAGTCGATCAGCTTCCCGTCGCCGAGCCGGTAACCGAAGCGCGCTTTCTCGAGCAGGTACGGCGCGTTGGACATCGACTCCATGCCGCCGGTGACGATCAGTTCGTGGTCGCCTGCACGGATCATCGAGTCGGCGATCTCGACCGCCCGGATCGACGAGGCGCAGACCTTGTTGACCGTGTCCGATCCGACCTCTTTCGGGATGCCCGCTTCGATCGCGGCCTGTCTCGCCGGAGCCTGGCCGACGCCGGCCTGGAGCACCTCGCCCATGATCACGTACTCGACCTCGGTCGGCTCGAGGCCGGCCCGCTCGAGCGCAGCCTTGATCGCGATCGCGCCTAGCGCAGGCGCTTTGTAGCCGGCGAGGCCGCCGCCGAGCTTCCCGAACGGCGTTCGCGCGGTGGAGACGATGACAGCGCGGCTCATGCCGATGAGCGTAACAACGCGCTTCCGGGCCGGGGCGACGCGTGAAGCCCCGAGCAATGGGTACATACCCTGTCAACCATGGGAAACAATGGTGATGCGGAGAGGCTCCGGCGGCTCCAGCTCGTCACGGATGCAGCGCTCTCGCATCTCGATCTGAACCACCTTCTGGCCGAGCTGCTGACGCGGATCAGGGACGCGCTCGGAGCGGATACGGCCGCCGTCCTGCTGCGCGACGAGCTCAGAGACGAACTGGTCGCGCGCGCTGCGGTCGGGCTCGAGGAAGAGGTCGAAGCGGGCGTGCGGATCCCGATCGGCGGCGGCTTCGCCGGGAGTGTCGCTGCCGGGCGGCGCCCGATCGTGCTCGACGACGTCGACCACGCGCACGTCCTGAACCCGATCCTGCGCGAGAAGGGCATCAAGAGCCTGGTCGGAGTGCCGCTGATCTTCGCCGACGACGTGCTCGGCGTGCTTCACGTCGGGACGCTCACACCTCGTCGGTTCACGGAGGACGACGTCGAGTTCCTCCAGATCGTGGCCGACCGCGTCGCTCGCGCAATCGAGCACGCGCGCCTCTTCGAAGCCGAGCGGCAGGCGCGGACACGACTCGAGCAGGTGCACTCCGTCGTGGAGACGACTGCTGCGAGCCTCGGTTTCGACGATCGCGTCGGGGAGCTTCTTCTGCGGTTGCGAGACGTGCTGCACGTCGACACGGCCGCGGTGCTCATGCTCGACGACTCGACGAACGAGCTCGTCGCGCGGGCGGCCGTCGGGCTCGAGGAAGAGGTCGAGCAAGGCGTCCGCATCCCGGTCGGCGGCGGCTTCGCGGGCCGGATCGCGGCCGAGGCACGTCCGATCGTGCTCGACGATCTCGACCGCGCGCACGTCCTGAACCCGATCCTGCGCGAGAAGGGCATCAAGAGCATGCTCGGAGCCCCGCTGATCTCGTCGGACCGCGTGATCGGCGTCATCCACGTCGGGACGCTGGAGCCGCGCTTCTTCGACTCGGACGACCAGGAGCTGCTGCAGCTCGTCGCCTCGCGCGCGGCGATCGCGATCGAGGAGGCGAGGATCCACGACGAACTCGTCCGGCTCGACCAGATGAAGCTCAACTTCGTGGCCATCGCGTCGCACGAGCTACGCACGCCCGCGACGTCCGTGTACGGGATCGCCTCCACGCTCAAGCACCAGCGCGACGTGCTCACTCCCGACGTCCGCGAGGAGCTCGAAGACTCGCTGTGGGAGCAGGCGGTCCGCTTCCGGAGCCTGATCGAGCAACTGCTCGACCTGTCCCGCCTCGATGCGAAGGCGATCCGCATCGAGCCACAGTCGCTCCGCCTGCGCGAGCTGATCGCCGACATCGCGGACGCGGCCGCGCCCCAGGCGGACGTCGAGATCGACGTCCCCGCGGAGCTCGAGATCGAGGCCGACCGGCACGCGCTCGAGCGCGTCTTCGGCAACCTGATCGCAAACGCGGTGAAGTACGGCGAGCCGCCGGTCGTCGTCAGGGCCCAGCAGCGCGATCGCTATTTCCGCGTGAGCATCGAGGACCGAGGCGAAGGCGTCCCGCCCGAGATCGTGCCGCGGCTGTTCGAGCGGTTCGAGCGAGGCTCGGTCGGGCAGGGCAGCGGCCTCGGGTTGTCGATCGCGAAGGCGTACGCGCGGGCGCACGGCGGCGACCTCTTCTACGACCAGTCTTCGAGCGACAGCACGCGGTTCGACTTGATCCTTCCGCGGGCGCAACCCAGTCTGTAACTCCTGCTACGTTGGCGTTAGAGATGGACCACCTGGCGGCAGTCGGCGATCCCGAGCTCCGCGAGGCGCTGCTCTTCGCGAGGAGCCATGCGCGTCCCGTGACCGCGGACGAGCTGGCCCGGGAGAAGGGGCTCCACCGGAACGTCGCGCGCTCTCGGCTCGAACGGCTCGTCGAGGCGGGGCTGCTCGCGGTCTCCTACGAACGGCGCACAGGGCGCTCGGGCCCGGGCGCTGGCCGGCCTGCGAAGACGTACTCCGTCGTCCCTCAGCTCGAGTCGATCGAGTTCCCGGCGGACCAGAACCAGCCGGTCGCGGCTCTGCTCATCGATGCGCTCGTCGCGCGCGCGGGCAACGAGCCGCTGCGCGAGGTCGGCGTCGAGTTCGGCCGAGAGCTCGCACGGTCGGCGCGGCTTCGTCCCGCGAAGAGACTCGGGACGGGGTTCGAGCGTGTCTGCGACGCGGTCCGGCGCCTCGGTTACCAGGCGTCGCTCGAGCACGCCGACGAGGATGGAGCCGTGATCGCGACACCCACGTGCCCGTTGAGGCCGCTCGTGCGCGCCCGCCCCGAGGCGGTCGAGATCGACCGCGGGATGTGGGCGGGTCTCGCGAGCGCCGCACTCGACGGCGTCGAGGTCGGCGAGGTGCGATGCGAGACCCGCGACTGCTTCGACGACCACGCCTCGTGCAAGGTCGTGTTCGAGCTGACCAGGCGTTGAGTTTCTAAATACTGCTCTTTGGTATAAAGAAACCACGATGGAAGCGACCTCTGCCACGTTCGGCGGGCTCGAGCTCGCCACCAGCCCGTTCGTCATGACCCCGCGAGAGACGAGTCTGGGGCTCGTCGCCAGTGCGACCGAGCACCTCGAGCAACGAGCCGGCGTGGTCGTCGACGTGGGCACCGGCTCGGGCGCGATCGCGCTCGCCGTCGCAGAAGCGGCTCCGCACGCCGCGGTCTGGGCGACGGACGTCAGCTCCGTTGCGGTCGAGCTGGCCAGGCTGAACGCGCGCCGGGCCGGGCTCCACGACCGTGTCACCGTTCGTCGCGGGGACCTGCTCGACCCGTTCCCCGGGACGGCCGACGTGATCGTGGCCAACCTGCCCTACCTCCCGCTCTCCGAACGGCCTATTCATCCCGAGCTCGCCGCGGAGCCGGTGAACGCGGTCTTCGCGGACGGCGACGGGCTCGGGCTCGTGCGCCGGCTGGTCGCAGCCGCACGCCGGCGCCTGGCCCCCGACGGGTTGCTCGCCCTGCAGGTCCGTGGCCGGATCCACGCTGCGCGCCACTCCGAGCTGAACGCACTCGAGCACCTGCTCGCAGCACGCGAGCCGATCGCCGCTTAGACCCCGGCTGAGGCTGTGGGTACGATCCGAGGGCGCGCCTCCGGCGCGTAGTTCCTCGTGCAGCGACGTCCATGATCAAGCTCCCTTTCACCGACCCAGGCCAGCCGGACACCCGGTCGCCGGTGCGTTTTCTGCTCTGGATCGCACGGCACCAGTGGACGACCCTGCTCGCGGGAGTCACGTTCGGCGTCATCTGGATGGTCTCGCAGGCCCTCATGCCCGCCGCGATCGGCCAGGCGATCCAGCGCGGTGTCGTCGACAGCGACAACGAGGCGCTCGTCGAGTGGTCGCTGATCCTGCTCGGGCTCGGCGCCACGACCGCCGCGGCAGGCGTGATGCGGCACCGCTGCGCGGTCTCCAACTGGCTCCAGGCCTCATTCCGCATGGCGCAGATCGTCGCGCACCACGCCGCGCGCACCGGGCCCGCGATCAAGAAGGGTCATTCCACCGGCGAGGTCGTCGCGACGGTCTCGAACGACGCGATGCGGGCGGGCGGGGCGTTCGACATCACCGCGCGGCTCGCCGGGGCGATCGTCTCCTACATCGTCGTCGCGATCATCCTGCTCTCGTCGTCGGTCGTGCTCGGGCTCGTCGTCCTGATCGGCGTCCCGATTCTCGTCCTGTTGATGGGCTTCGTGATCAAGCCGCTCCAGGCGCGCCAGGCCGAGCAGCGCGAGGAGGTCGGGAAGCTGACTGCACTCGGCGCGGACACGGCGGCCGGGCTGCGTGTTCTGCGCGGCATCGGTGGCGAGCAGGCGTTCTTCAACCGCTACTACAAGCGCTCGCAGGAAGTGCGCCAGGCGGGCGTTCGGGTCGCTCTCCCCCAGTCCACGCTCGACGCGGCGCAGGTGTTCATTCCGGGCCTGTTCATCGTCCTCGTCACCTGGCTCGGCGCGCGCTTCGCCCTGGAGGGCGAGATCGACACCGGCGATCTCGTCGCGTTCTACGGGTACGCCGCGTTCCTCGTCCTGCCGCTGCGCACCGCCGCAGAGGCGGTCGACAAGCTGACGCGCTCGTACGTCGGCGCCAAGCGCATGCTCGCGATCCTCGCGGTCGAGTCCGACATCGCCGAGGCCGAGAGCCCGGCGGCGGAGCCGGCGCCTCTCGTGCCGCTTCACGACCACGGCTCGGGGCTCCGCGTCGAGCCCGGGCGCCTGATCGGGCTCGTGTCGGCGCAGCCCGACGAGGCTGCCGCGATCGCGGACCGGCTCGGCCGCTTCGGCGACCACGACGGCGTGCACCTCGGCGACGTCCCGCTGACCGCGCTCTCGATCGACGCGGTGCGGCGCCGAATCGTCGTCAGCGAGGCCGACCCGGTCATCTTCTCCGGCACGCTGCGGCGCGAGCTCGACCCGTGGGAGCGCGCCGACGGCGACGACGAGCGGATCCACGGCGCGATCGCGGTCGCGAACGCCGAGGACGTCATCGAGGCGCTGCCCGAGGGCCTGGACGCCTACGTCGACGAGCGCGGACGCTCCTTCTCGGGCGGCCAGCGCCAGCGTCTCGTGCTCGCCCGCGCACTCCTCTCCGACGCGGAGGTGCTCGTGCTCGTCGAGCCGACGAGCGCCGTCGATGCGCACACCGAGGCCCGCATCGCGCGACGTCTGCGCGAGGCTCGCGCGGGCAAGACGACCGTCATCATCACCGCCAGCCCCCTGATGCTCGACCAGACCGACCGCGTCTACTTCGTCGAAGCCGGACGCGTCGTCGCCGACGGGACGCACCGTCAGCTGCTGTCGGAGCACGAGGGCTACCGCTGGACCGTAACGCGGGGTGAGGACCTGTGAACGAGCTGCTTCCGATCGCCGCCGGCGACGAGCTGCGCGCGCAGGCACGGCGGCTTGGGCGCCGAAACCGACGGGCGCTCCTCGGGATGGTCGGCCTGCACGCGGCCGCGGCGACCGCGGGCCTCGCAGGTCCGGCACTCCTCGGCGCGCTCGTCCAGTCCGTGCAGGACGGCACGACGACGAGGCACGTGGACGAGATCATCGGCGTCCTGGCGATCTTCCTCGTCTTCGAGACGGTCCTGACCTGGTTCGCGCGCAGAGCCTCGTTCGTGCTCTCGGAGAAGATCTTCGCCGAGTTGCGCGAGGACTTCATGCGCCGCGTGCTCGCGCTTCCGCTCTCGACCGTGGAGCGCGCCGGGACCGGCGATCTCGTCTCGCGCACGACCGCGGACGTCGACTCGCTCGCGCGCACGGTTCGCTTCGCCGTGCCGGAAACGCTCATCGCAGCGATCACGACGGTCGTGACCGTGGCCGCTGCGATCTGGATCAACGCGCTCGCAGCCCTGCCCGCGCTGGCCGGTGTGCCGCTGCTCTTCTTCAGCACGCGCTGGTACCTGAAGCGGGCCCCCGCCGGCTACCTCTGGGAGCGCGCGTCGTACGCGACGCTCGCGGGCACCGTCAGCGAGACCGTCGAGGGCGGCCGCACGGTCGACGCGCTCAACCTGCGCGAGAAGCGCGTGCAGCGCATCGACAACGACCTCGACAACGCGTACCGCGCCGAGATGCGCACGCTCTTCCTGCGCACGGTCTGGTTCCCGACCGCCGAGTTCGCGTACGTCCTCCCGGTGGCGACCGCGCTCGCCTGGGGCGGCTACCTCGTCACACAGGGCCAGGCCACGATCGGCGAGGTGACCGCGGTCTCGCTGTACATGGTCAAGCTCGCCGATCCGGTCGACCGGCTGATCTCGTGGCTCGACGAGATCCAGGTCGGCGCCACGTCGTTCGCGCGCCTCGTCGGGATCGTCCGCGTTCCGCCGGACCGGGAGGCGAAGGACGACGAGCCGGAGAACGAGCGCATGCGCGCCGAGGAAGTGCGGTACGCCTACTACGCGGATCGCGACGTCCTGCACGGGATCGACCTCGACCTCGAGCCTGGTGAGCGCGTCGCCGTCGTCGGGCCCTCGGGAGCCGGCAAGTCGACCCTCGGGCGCCTGCTCGCCGGGATCCACCCGCCCCGCGAGGGCCTCGTGGAGGTCGGCGGCGTGCGGCTCGTCGACCTGCCGCTCGACAGCCTGCGCAAGGAGGTCGCGCTCGTCACGCAGGAGCAGCACGTCTTCGTCGGGACGCTGGCGGAGAACCTCAGGCTCGCACAGCCGGAGGCGACGGACGAGGAGCTCGTCGACGCGCTCGCCGCGGTGGACGCGCTCGACTGGGTGCAGGTGCTGCCGGAGATGCTGAACACCGTCGTCGGCGCCGGCGGTCATCCACTGACGCCCGCGCAGTCGCAGCAGGTCGCTCTGGCCCGACTAGTGCTCGCCGACCCGCACACGCTCGTCCTCGACGAGGCGACGTCGCTCCTCGACCCGCGCGCCGCGCGGCATCTCGAGCGCTCGCTCGCTTCGGTGCTCGAGGGCCGAACCGTGGTCGCGATCGCGCACCGCCTGCACACGGCGCACGACGCGGATCGTGTCGCGGTCGTCGAGGACGGGCTGCTCGAGGAGCTCGGAACGCACGCGGAGCTCGTCGAGCAGGGCGGCTCCTACGCCGCGCTCTGGGACTCCTGGCACGGCGACCGCTAACCAGGGACAGTCCCCCATTTGCAATTGGCTCGAGGGACTGTCCCTCGGTGAGGACGTAAGGACCGGGCGCTTGGCGACACATACCTCCTTGCAACCCGACAAGGAGGAACGGTATGCCATACGGGAGCTGGGTCAACGACCTGCCGACCGGATTTTTCCTGGCCGTGCACATCGCGGCCTTCGCGCTCGGAGCCGGCTTCGCGTGGCTCGCGTTCAAGCGTGACCTGCGCCTGATCGGAACCGCGTTCTCGCTCTTCGCGGCCGCCGAGCTCGTCTACATGACGTACCACCTCGACTGGACCGTGTTCCTGTTCGCGCACACGATCGCCGAGGTGCTCGACCTCGTCGCGTTCGTCCTCGTCTTCGCGTCGGCCGTCCTGCAGGTCGCGCCGGCACGCAGGCCCGCCCTCGAGCACGGAGCCTGATGTCACGGCTCGGGCTCCTGCTCCCCGTCGTCGCACTCGTCGCAACTCTGGCGGGCTGCGGCGGCGGGGGCATCTCCGGGCCGCTCGTCAAGTCGAACCACGTAACGATGATCAAGAGCTACCGCTTCGACCCGGACCGGGTCCAGATTCACGCGGGCCAGACGGTCACCTGGACGAACGACGACAACTTCACGCACACGGTGCGCGTGGACGGCCAGGACGACCACAAGGTCGAGCGCGGGCACAGCGTCTCGATCACGTTCGACAAGCCCGGCACCTACGAGTACGAGTGCACGCTGCACAGCATGGACATGAAGGGCGAGGTGGTGGTCGTCCAGTGACCCGCCCCGTTCTCCAGCGCGACGTCCTGATCCTCGCCAGCGCGATCAGCGCGGGGATCCACGCGGCGCTCGTGCCCGAGCATCTCGAGGAGGGACGCGCGGCCGCAGGCGGCTTCGCGGTCAGCGCGGTCCTCCTCGGGGCGCTCGCGATCGCGCTCACGTATCGAGTGACTCCACGGCTGCTGTTCGCGGCCGGAGTGCTCATGACCGGCCTCCTCGTGAGCTACGCGCTCGCGATCACGACCGGCATCCCCGTCCTGCACCCGGACGTCGAGCCGGTCGAAGGACTTGCCCTGTTCACGAAGGCGGTCGAGATCGCCGGCCTCGTTGCGGCAGGCGACCTGCTGCTGAGCCGCCTGCATCTCGTTCGCCAACCAAAAGGAGCTCTCGCATGAAACGTCCCATCCCACTCGCGCTGACCGCCCTCGTCGCGTTCTTCAGCGCGCTCGCCGCGCTCGCCGTGTCCGGCGGCCACGCCGCCCGGGCGCACGGCCTCGCGCCCGCCGACCACCGCCATCACGCCGCCGCCCAGAGCCGCCGCCCGATCAGCGTCGAGGAGCTCCAGCTCCGCAACGACATGCGCAAGCTCTGGGAGGACCACGTCACATGGACGCGGCTCGCCGTCATCAGCCTGATCGACGAGTCGCCGGACACGAACGCCACCGTCGCGCGACTGCTGCAGAACCAGCAGGACATCGGCGATGCGATCAAGCCGTTCTACGGCAACGCCGCCGGCGACGCACTCGCGCAGTTGCTCCGCGAGCACATCCTGATCGCCGCCGACCTGATCGCTGCGGCCAAGTCCGGCGACCAGGGCCGCATCGACGCCGAGCAGGCGCGCTGGCACCAGAACGCGCGCGAGATCGCCGCGTTCCTCAGCCACGCGAACCCGCGCTACTGGAAGCAGGATGCGATCACCGAGATGATGTTCACGCACCTGCAGCTGACCACCGACGAGGTCGTGGCGCGTCTTCAGGGCAACTGGGACGCAGACGTGGCCGCGTACGACAGGATCCACGTCCACATCCTCGGCCTGGCCGACACGCTGTCGACCGGGATCGTGAAGCAGTTCCCGGGGCGGTTTCGCTAGGCGTGAGCGCGGCTAGTCTCAGGGCGATGGAGCCGATCACCACGTCTCCGGAGGCGCGGCTCGACGAGTCGGAGAGCCTGCTGCGCGACCTGCGCAGCCCCCGCCGCGAGGCCGCCCTCGGTCGGCTCCACGCTTTGCTGCTCAGAGCCGCGCGCTTCGAGGTGGCGCGACGTCGTCCCGCTCTCCCCCACGTCCGCGGTGACGAGCTGGACGACATCGCGGTCGAGGCGGCCGACGACGCGATGATGAGCGTCCTCCGGCGGCTCGACGACTTCGAGGGCAAGAGCCGCTTCACGACGTGGGTCTACAAGTTCGCGCTGCTCGAGGCGGCGGTGAAGCTGCGCAAGCGCGCGTGGCAGGGCCGGGAGGTGCCGCTCGAGCCCGAGAGCTGGGCGCTGTTCTCGAGCCCCGGCCTCGAGCCCGGGGACAGCGCGGAGCAGAGCGAGCTTCTGAGCACGCTGCAGCGGGCGATCGACGACGTCCTGACCGACCACCAGCGGCGCGTCCTCGTTGCGATCGCACTCAACGGCGTCCCGATCGACGTCCTCGCCGATCGCCTCGACACGACCCGAAACGCCCTCTACAAGACGCTCCACGATGCGCGCCGCAAGCTGCGGCTCCATCTGGACGAACGTGGCCTGTCCGTGGAAACCTGGTTGGAGGAAGCTCGATGACGGAACGCCCGGATCTCAAGCAAGCACTTGGACGGCTGCTCGGCCCGGCTGAGCCCGAGGTCGACTGCGACGCGTGCTTCGCGCTCCTCGACCGCTACGTCGAGCTCGAGCTCACCGGCAAGGACGCGGACGCCGCGATCCCGGGGCTGCGCGCGCACCTCGACGGCTGCCCCGCGTGCCGCGAGGAGCACGAAAGCCTGAAGGCGCTCGTCGGCGGCGAGCAGGCTCTCTAAGCCGCGCGTTCGTCGAAGGCGGGCTCGCCGACCGGCGCTGCCTCGTGCGCGGGCAGCTCCTGGTTCCGGAGCAGCAGCCCGCCGATCACAGCAGCGCTTCCGGCGAAGATCGCGCCGATCAGGAACGCGGCGTGGTAGCCGCCCGTCAGCGCAGCCACCTGGGAGTGGCCGGCGTCGAGCAGGCTCGAGGTTCGTGAGTCCGCGACGCTCGCCAACACGGCGAGACCGAGCGCTCCGCCCATCATGAACGACGTGTTGACGATCCCGGAGGCAAGGCCGGACTCCTGCGGCTCGACGTCGCTCATCGCAGCCAGGAGCACGGGGTTGAACGCTATGCCCGCGCCGAGCCCGAGGAGCACCATGCTCGGGAAGATGTCCGTCGCAAAGCTTCCGTCGACGGGAGCGCGCGCCAACCAGAGCAGGCCCAGGGCCGCGAGCCCGAGGCCGGTCGCAAGCGGCGGCCGGAAGCCGTAGCGCATGACGAGCTTCGCCGAGAGGCCGATCGAGAGGACGCCCATGATCAGGTTCCCCGGCAGGAAGGCGAGGCCGATCTGCAGCGGGCTGTACCCGAGGACGAGCTGCATGTAGAGCGCGGTCAGGAAGAACCACGCGAACATCGCGCCGGCCCAGAGCACTCCGACCCCGCAAGCGGTCGCGAGGTTCCGCAACTTGAAGAGCGCAAGCGGCACGAGCGGCGATTGGACCCGAAGCTCGATCACCAAAAAGACGGCGAAGATGACGGCGGCGAGGCCGAGCAGACCGAGCGTGTGCAGCGAGGTCCAGCCCTTCACGTTGGCGTTCACGATCGCGTAGACGGCGATCACGAGCGCGGCCGTCGCGGTGATCGCGCCGCCGACGTCCAGCCGCATCGACGTCCCGAGGTTCGTCTCCGGCAGCCAACGCAACGACAGGACGACGACGAGGATGCCGATCGGGAAGTTGACGAGGAAGATCCAGTGCCAGCTGATGAGGTCTGTGATGAACCCGCCGAGCAGGACACCGATGCTGCCGCCGCCCGAGGCGACGAAGCCGAAGATGCCCATCGCCTTGGCGCGCTCGCCAGGCTCGGTGAAGAGGTTGACCATCAGCGAGAGCGAGACGGCCGAGGCAATCGCGCCGCCGAGGCCCTGCACGCCGCGCGCGGCAATGAGGAAGCCCTGCGACGTCGAGAGGCCGCACGCGAGCGACGCGACCGTGAACAACGAGATTCCGATCAGGAACAGACGCCGGTTCCCGTAGAGATCGCCCAGCCGGCCGCCGAGCAGCAGAAAGCCGCCGTACGTCAGCAGGTACGCATTCACGACCCAGGCCAGCGAGGTGTCGGAGAAGCCGAGGTCGTCCTTGATCGAAGGGAGAGCGACGCCGACGATCGTGACGTCGAGGACGATCATCAGGCTTGCGAGACATAGGACGTAAAGCGCGAGCCAGCGCGTTCGGGCGTCGAGGTTGCTCATTCGCTAACGCATCTCCTTGTCGTCGATTTCAAGCGTTAAGACGTTCCAACGAACGAGAACTCATCGGTCGTCCCCGGCCGATGAATTTCGCTCAGTAGAGCCGTCTTAACGGAGCAAATGCCTGTCCACGTGTGCGACCTCAGCGGCGCGCGACCGACCGCCGCCACGGTCGACTCCCTTGCGCGGCTCGCCCTCCTGATCCGGCGCGAGGGCTCACGGCTCGTGCTCCGCAACGCCGCGCCCGAGCTCGTGGAGCTGATCGCGTTCATGGGGCTGACCGACGTGCTAGGCGTCGAGCCGGAGCGGTAGCCCGAAGAGCGGGAAGAGCGTCTCGGTCTCGAGGAAGAACGTGAACTCGACGATCTTGCCGTTCTCGATCTCGAGCACCTGGAGCGCCCACGGGTCGTAGCCGCTGCCGGTGTCGCTGGGCTTGTACTGGCCGAACGCGGGCGCGCCGTTGGCGGCCACGGTCGGGATCACGCGCGAGCCCTTGCACCCGATGCCGGGGCCGTACCACCAAGTGAAGATGTCGTCGCGCCCGCTCAGCCACATGTCGAACGGCGGCATCGACTGGGTCGCGTCCTCCTGGATGAGCTCGGTGAGCGCGTCCATGTCGTACGCCTCGAAGGCCTCGACATAGCGCGCGAGAAGCTCCTCGTCCGCGTCGTCGACCGACCGTCTCGCATCTCCCGGCTCGAGGTTACTCGCCTCGAGCGTGGCCCGCGCCCGCTGCAGCGCGCTGTTCACCGACGCCACGCTCGTGTCGAGGAGCTCCGCGACCTCACTCGCCTTCCAGCGCAGCACCTCGCAGAGGATGAGGACGGCACGCTGGCGCGGCGGGAGGTGCTGGAGCGCGGCGACGAGCGCGAGCCGGGTCGTCTCGTTCGACTCCGCGACGACCGCGGGATCCGGAATCGGCTGCACCCAGGTCGCCTCGGGCAGTGCGTTCAGGTTCTCCTCGACCGGCTCGCGCGAGGGGCCGAGATCCATCGGCCGGGCGCGGCGCTCCCGACTGCCGAGCATGTCGAGGCAGACGTTCGTCGCGATCTTGTAGAGCCACGAGCGCAGCTGTGAGCGGCCCTCGAAACGGTCGATCGCCCGCCACGCGCGGATGAATGTCTCCTGCACCGCGTCCTCGGCCTCGAACGGCGAGGCGAGCATCCGGTAGCAGTGAGCGGTCAGCTCGCCGCGGTACTGCTCGAACTGGGCTTCGAGCTCCTGGGCGGCAGGCGTCGTCTGCACTTCGTCACCCTAGCCAACGAGCTTCATCACCAGGAGCTCGACGTCGCCGAACGTCTCGTCGTGCTCGATCACGCTGTCTACGCGCTCGAAACCGCATTTCTCCAAGACCCGGATCGAGCCGATGTTGCCGGTCGCCACTTCCGCGTAGAGCGGCCGTACGGTGAGCTCCTGGACGAGCTCGGCGAGAGCGCGGGTCGCCAGCCCGCGCCCCCAGAACTCGCGCCCGAGCCAGTACCCGACAAGTTGCTTGCCGTCCCGCTCGAAGCTGACCACGTTTCCGGCCACCTGTCCGTCGCTGACGATCGTCTTTGCGATGAGTTCCTCGTCCCGCATGATCCTGTGCCAGTGCTCGAAGAACGGCTCGCGCTCCCTCGGCGGGAACGCGGCCATCTCGACCGCCTCCGGATCCCGCTGCTGCTCGAACAGGACCGGGAGATCCTCCTCGACCACGTCGCGCAAGACGGCGCCCATGTCGGGAACCTAGCGAGTCAGTCCCGTGCGGCGAGTTCGTGGCAGGACTCACGTTGTTTGCCGACTCGCGGGTCGGGCACCTTTCGAAACAAGGGTTAGAGGAGGAAGCGCGATGGCCGCACGTTCACCGATCGCGTCCACCGAATCCGAAAGAACTGCTTTCCATGACCAACCACGATCCGGAGGTGTTGAGCACGATGGCTGACATCCACAAGTTGTCGGAGCAGGTGATCGACTACGCGGAGCGCGCCGCGAACGTCGCGGATGCCGCGAAGGGCAAGGGGACGGGAGCCGGGCCGGGAGCCCGCTGGCTCATCCTTCCCGCAGCCGGGGCTGCTGTGTACGCGTTCGTCAAGAGCGACTTCTTCTCGCGGAACGCGAAGGTCGTCGCCGGCGAGGCGAAGAATCGAGCGTCGGAACTGCCCGACGACCTGATGAAGGCCGTGCGGCAGACGTCCCCGACGTCCCAGACGACCCCGCGACGAACGACGGCGTCCCGCTCGCGGAGCTCGAGCGGAGGTCAGCGCCGACGACGCACGAGCTCGTCACGCCGCACGACGGCGGCGTCGCGTTGAATCAACGAGGGACAGTCCTCGACCGGGGACTGTCCCTCGCCAAACTGGCTACGTCGTCGTGCCGACCGCCGCGGACTCCTGCTCGGGCTGCGGCACGACCCGGATGTACGGCTTGGGCGCGTCCCACTCGCCGAAGATCTGCTTCGCCTCGTCGTCCGAGACCGAGCCGGCGATGATCACGTCCTCGCCCTGGCGCCAGTTCACCGGCGTCGCCACCTTGTGGCTCGCCGTCAACTGGAGCGAGTCGATGACCCGCAGCACCTCGTCAAAGTTGCGCCCGGTCGTCATCGGATAGATGAGGATCAGCTTCACCCTCTTGTCCGGCCCGACGACGAAGACGTTGCGGACGGTCTGGTTGTCCATCGGCGTCCTGTCGCCCGCGTCGCCGGACACCTCGGCCGGGAGCATCCCGTACAGCTTCGAGACCTCGAAGTCCGCGTCGCTGATGATCGGGTAGTTGGGCGCTTCGCCCTGCGTCTCCTCGATGTCCTTCGCCCAGCCCTCGTGATCGCTCGTCGTGTCGACGGAGAGGCCGATGATCTTCACGTTCCGCCGGTCGAACTCGGGCTTGATCCGAGCCATGTAGCCGAGCTCGGTCGTGCAGACGGGCGTGAAGTCCTTCGGGTGCGAGAACAGCACCGCCCACGAGTCGCCGATCCAGTCGTGGAAGCGGATCCGCCCGTCGGTCGAGTCCGCTTCGAAGTCAGGTGCCGTATCGCCGATCTTCAATGTCATGGAAGTCCTCCTTCCGCAGGAAGCGTGTATCCCATCACAACGGGGCACACCCCAGCGCTATTCGCCTGTGGCATCCTCACCTGATGGACGAAACCCAGATCCACGAGCGCATCGAGCAGCTCGTCGCCGAGGAGCACGAGCTCTACGGCCGGGTCGGCGAGGGCGGGCTGAACGCGGACGAGCACAACCGGCTCGAGTCGATCAAGGTCAGCCTCGACCAGTGCTGGGACCTGCTCCGCCAGCGGCGCGCGCTGCGCGAGGCGGGCCAGGACCCGGACGCGGCCCACGTGCGCGACCCCGAGATCGTCGAGCGCTACGAGCAGTAGCCGATCGGCGAAGATTGCCGGTGTGAGCGACGCCGGGACCCTCGAGGGCGAAGCTTCGGCGGACGAGCGCGAGGCTGCGATCCGCGACGTCGTCCAGACGATTGCGCGGACGACGTTCGACCTCGATGCCGTGCTGCAGACGGTGATCGACCGCGCGGTTCGTCTCTGTCGCGCCGACAACGGCAACATCGCCCAGCGCGTCAGCGACCAGGACGAGTATCGCGTCACCGCCTTCACGAGCATGCTGCCGGAGTACGAACGGCTCGTCCGCGAGCGCGTCTACACGGCCGAGCGGGGGTCGATCGTCGGCCGTGCGATTCTGGAGCAGAAGGTCGTCCACATCGTCGACGTGCTGGAGGACCCCGACTACGTGCTGCTCGACCTGCAGAAGATCGGCGGCTACCGGAGCGCGCTCAGCGTTCCGATGATGCGCGAAGGCGTGCCGATCGGCGCGATCGCGGTGGCGCGCAACGTGGTTCGTCCGTTCAGCGACGCGGAGATCCGCCTGATCGAGACGTTCGCCGACCATGCCGTGATCGCAGTCGAGAACGTCCGGCTGTTCCAGACCGTCGAGCGGCAGAAGACCGAGCTTGCTCGCTTCGCGCCGCAGGTCGCAGACCTCCTTTCGAGTGACGAGGGCGAGCAGCTCCTCGCGGGGCACCGCCGCGAGATCACCGCGGTCTTCTGCGACCTCCGCGGTTTCACTGCGTTCGCCGAGACGGCGGAGCCCGAAGAGGTGTTCCGCGTCCTGCGCGAGTACCACACCGTGGCCGGCGAGGCGGTCGCCGCCAACGGCGGCACGATCGAGCACTTCGCCGGGGACGGGCTGATGGCGTTCTTCAACGACCCGGCGGTGCTCCCGGACCACGAGCTGGCCGGCGTGCGCACCGCGACCACGTTGTGCGAACGGTTTGCCGGCCTCTCGGCGGACTGGCGCAAGCGCGGCTACGAGCTCGGCCTGGGCATCGGCATCGCGACGGGGTACGCGACTCTCGGCCGGATCGGGTTCGAAGGGCGTTTCGACTACGGCGCCGTCGGCAACGTCGTCATCCTGGCGTCGCGGCTGAGCGACGTGGCCGGGCCCGGGGAGATCCTGATCAGCCAGCGGACGCATGCGCAGGTCGAGCCGCACGTCGCCACCGAGCCGGTGCACGAACTGGAGCTGAAGGGCTTCTCACGTCCGATCGTCGCGATGCGCCTGCTCGAGCTCGACGGTTGAACCGGTAGCCGCCGGACCGACCGTCAGTACCATCGGCCTCTGTGATCCGCGTCGCGCTCAAAGGCCTGCTCGGACGGAAGCTGCGCACCTCGCTGACCGCGATCGCGATCGTGCTCGGGGTCGCGATGGTCGCCGGCACGTTCATGCTGACCGACTCGATCGACAACGCGTTCAACTCGATCTTCACGGACGTCCGCAAGGGCTCGAGCGCGGTCATCAGCGGCAAGACGGCGTTCGACATCTCGACCGACGTCGGGGCTTCGGCCCCGACGCTCGACGACTCGCTCCTCGGGAAGGTGCGAGGACTGTCCGATGTCGAGGCGGCCGAGGGCAGCGTCAACGGCCAGGCGCAGCTGATCGGGGAAAACGGGAAGGCGATCGTCTACGGCGGCGCGCCGAACCTCGGGTTCAGCATCGCGCACGGCGCCTCGCGCTTCAATCCGCTCACGCTGGTCGACGGCTCGTGGCCCAAGCAGGGCGACGTGGTGATCGACAAATCGACCGCGAACAAGGAGCACTTCAAGATCGGGCAGTCGGTCGGAGTTCAGGCCGAGGGGCCGGCACGGCGCCTGCGCATCTCGGGCTTCGTCCGCTTCGGCTCCGTCTCGACAATCGGCGGCGCCACGCTCTCCGGCTTCGACCTGCCGACGGCCCAGGCCCTGTTCGACAAGCCCGGACAGCTCGACGAGATCGCCGTCGCGGCGAAGCCTGGCGTCTCGGACGCCCAGCTCGTGAGCCAGCTCCAGGGCGTGTTGCCGTCGACCGCCCAGGTCAAGACCGCGGCGCAACAGGCGAAGGACGACGCGGCCGAGACGAACGGCTTCATCTCGTTCCTGCGCGGGTTCCTGCTCGCGTTCGGCGGGATCGCCCTGTTCGTCGGCAGCTTCGTGATCGCCAACTCGCTCTCGATCACGATCGCCCAGCGAACGAGGGAGTTCGCAACCCTGAGAACCGTGGGCGCGTCGCGTCGCCAGATCTTGACCTCGATCATGATCGAGGCGCTCGTGATGGGGGTGTTGGCCTCGCTGGTCGGGCTCGCGTTCGGCGTGGCCCTGGCCAAGGGCCTGTTTGCACTCTTCGACGCTTTCGGCTTCACGCTGCCGAACAGCGGGCTCATCCTGACGGGAACCGCCGTCGCGATCGCGCTGGCCGCGGGCATCCTCGTCACGCTCGTCGCGAGCCTCCGACCAGCCCTCAGGGCTACCCGAGTGCCGCCGCTCGCTGCTGTGCGCGAAGGAGCGACGCTTCCGAAGTCCCGCTTTGCGTTCCTGCGGCTTCCAGGGTCGATTCTCTTGACCCTCCTCGGCTTTGCGGCGCTGTCCTGGTCGCTGTTCGCACCCGGCCTCAGTACGACTTCATTGCTCGTCTGGATGGGCGTCGGCGCGCTGATGATCTTCCTCGGCGTCGCGCTGCTCGCGGAGCGCCTCGTGCGGCCGCTCGCAACTGCGCTCGGCTGGCCCGCGGCGAAGCTGGGCGGCACGGCCGGGATGCTCGCGCGCGAGAACACGCAGCGGAACACCCAGCGGACGGCCTCGACCGCGTCCGCGCTCATGATCGGACTGGCGCTGGTCACGCTGGTGACCCTGCTCGCCGCTGGAATCGTCTCGACGTTCAAGGGCGCCGTCGATGACCTCTGGAAGAACGCCGACTACGCCCTGACCGCCCAGAACAACTTCTCGCCGATTCCGGTCAGCATCGCGGACGCGGCTGCGAAGGCGCCCGGCGTGGAAGCCGTCGGCGACGTCCGGGCCGGACAGGCGAAGGCCTTCGGCAGCGTCTACAACGCGACGGCCGTCAACCCCGACACGAGCCGCATCTTCTCGATGGACTGGAAGGACGGCTCCGACGCGGTGCTGGCGAACCTCGGCAGCGACGGCGCATTCGTGGACGACGGCTTCGCGAAGGACCACCACCTCGTGGTCGGCTCGACCTTCCGCCAGACCTTCCCCAGCGGCGAGTCGGCCGCCTTCCGCGTGAAGGGCATCTTCAAGCCGCCGACGGGCGGATCCCCGTTCGGTCCGGTCACGATCTCGGCCGACACGTGGGACCGCTTCAACCCCCAGCCGGAGAACCTCTATTCGTTCGTGATCATGAAGGGCGGCGAGACGGATGCCAACCGAGCCGCGCTCGAGCAGACGCTGAGGGAGTTCCCGAACGCCAAGGTGCAGACGCGAGGACAGTTCATCGACAATCAGATCTCCGGGCTCAGCTCCGTGCTGAACATCCTCTACGTCCTGCTCGCGCTCTCGGTCCTGGTCAGTTTCTTCGGGATCGTGAACACGCTCGTGCTCACCGTTTTCGAGCGGACGCGCGAGATCGGGATGCTGCGCGCTGTCGGGATGACCCGCCGCCAGGTGAGGCGGATGATTCGCCACGAGAGCGTGATCACCTCGGCGATCGGCGGCGCGCTCGGGATCCTGCTCGGGATCGCTCTCGGCGGGCTGCTCGTGGCCCGTGTCGATTTCATCGACTTCACGCTCCCGGTCACGCAGCTGGTCGTCTTCGCGGTCGCGGCGATCGTCGTCGGGGTCATCGCCGCCATCTTCCCCGCGCGGCGCGCTGCGCGGTTGAACGTGCTCCAGGCGCTCCAGTACGAGTAGCGGCTACTGGTAGCGCTCGATGAAGGCGAGCGTGCGGTTCCAGGCGTCCTCGGACGCGTCCGCGAACTCCTCCTGCTTGCGGTCGAAGAAGCTGTGCGGAGCGCCGGGGAAGGCGATGACCTCGTGCTCGACGCCGGCCGCGGTCAGCGCCTCGTCGAACGCGTCGTTGTGCTCGGCCGTGATGTGCTGGTCGGCCCCGCCCTGGAGCGCGAGGATCGGGCTCTCCATCGCGCCTGCGCGCTCGATCGGGCTCGGCGAATCGCCGCCGGGCATCCCGTAGAAGCCGACCGCGCCTTTAAGGCCGTGGCCCGCGGCCGCGGCGAGCCAGGAGTGGCGGCCGCCGAAGCAGAAGCCGACGGTGAAGATCGACCCAACACCCTGCGCGCGGAGCCACTCCACGCCGGCGCGAACGTCGGCCTGGACGCCTTCCGGGGTCGTCTGTTGCCGATGCTCGGGGTAGTCGAACTCGTCGCCGCGCTTCGCGACACCCGCCGTGCGCCCGTAGAAGTCGATCGCGACGGCGGCGATCCCGCGCTCGGCGAAGCGCAGCGCGAGCTCCTCGTAGAAGCGGTAGAGCCCGCGGACGTCGGGGATGATCACGACGCCGACGCCGCTCGCCTCCTCGGGCAGCGCGGCGAAGGCGGCGAAGCGATTGCCGTCCGCGGCGTCGAGCTCGAGGTCGCGATGGTCGACCGCCCCGCCCTCGATCGGCGTGATCGGCGGAACCGAGTCGAGGTCGAAGCACACGCAGCGAGACTACCCGGCGCCGGCCGCGGATTAGACTCGAACCGCGATGGCGAGGCCGTTCACCGCAGACGATTTCGCGGCGCGAATGGAGCGCGCCGCCGACTCGGCGCAAGACGCACGGCTCTCGGGGGTCCTCGTCACTCCGGGGGCCGACCTCCTGTATCTGACCGGGTACAGGCCGATGGCGATCACGGAGCGGCTCACGATGCTCGTCCTCTCCGCCGACCACGAGCCGTCGATGATCGTCCCCCTCCTCGAGCGGCCGGATGCAGACTCGGCTCCCGGCAGCTCGAAGCTGATGCTCTCGGACTGGTCGGACGGCAGCGACCCGTACGAGAGGGCCGCGGCGATGCTCGATCCCAAGGGGCGATACGCGATCTCGGACGCGGCCTGGGCGATGCACGTGCTCGGGCTCCAGGCCCGTTTGCCCGACTCCGGCTACGTCGCGATGACCGAGGCGCTGCCGATGCTCCGCGCGATCAAGGACGCCGACGAGCTCGAACGCATGACCGCAGCCGGCGAAGCAGCCGACGCCGCGTTCTACGACATCCTCGAAGTCCCGTTCGCGGGCCGGAAGGAGACGGAGATCGGAGCCGATCTCGCCGCGGCGCTCGAGGCGCACGGCCACTCCGAGGTCGAGTTCACCGTCGTCGGCTCGGGACCGAACGGCGCCAACCCGCACCACGATCTCGGCAAGCGGGTGATCGAGGAAGGCGACATGGTCGTCCTCGACTTCGGCGGGCTCAAGGACGGCTACAGCTCGGACACGACACGCACAGTGCACGTGGGCGAGCCAACGGACGAGGAGCGGAACGTGCATGAGATCGTGCGTGAGGCGCAGCAGGCGGGGTACGAGGCCGTCCGGCCGGGCGTCGCGTGCCAGGAGATCGACCGTGCCGCGCGCCAGGTGATCGCCGGCGCGGGCTACGGCGAGCAGTTCATCCACCGCGTCGGGCATGGGATCGGCCTCACGAGCCACGAGCCGCCGTACATGGTCGAGGGCGAGGAGCTCCTGCTCGAGCCCGGGATGTGCTTCTCGATCGAGCCTGGGATCTACCTACCGGACCGGTTCGGCGTCCGGATCGAGGACATCGTCACGGTCACCGAGAACGGCGCGCGCCGGTTCAACCACACGCCGCGCGAGCTCCAGATCGTCACGTAGCCGGGCTCGTCTCCTCGAAGCGCTGGTCGAGCGCGCGCATCGCGAGCCACGCTGCGGACGCGGCGAGGACCGACGCCGGGATCGTGTCGACGCCCTGGAGGCCGACGAGCAGCGAGGCGAAGAGCATCGGTGTGAGCAGCAGGCCGGTCATCGCGGCCATGCCCGCGGCGGCGCCGATCGCGACCGCGACCGTCGGCGAGATGTCGAACCAGACGACTGGCAGCGTGATGACCGCGATCCCAACGTACATCGCCGGGAAGATCGGCCCACCGCGGAAGCCGCAGCCCAGGCTGACCGCGTAGGCCAGCCCCTTGAAGATGAGCAGCACGAGCACGATCTTCGTCGAGGTCTCCGCGACGAGCGCCGGCACCGAGGCCTGGCCCGAGAAGAGCACGTCCTGAGAGTCGGCACCCAGGAGGTCGGCGACCTCGGCGAGCACGCCCACCGCGAGGCCGCCGCCGAGCAGGAGGACGGGCATCGTCGGCCGCGGCAGGTCGGCGACCCGGTGTGCGAGCCGGCGCACGACCGTGACCAGGATCGCCGTCGCGACTCCGGCGAGGACCGCGAGGATCAGGTCGTAGACGTGTGTCCCCTGGTACGGCGGTAGCCCGGGCTCGACGAGGCCCGGCGCGCCGAGCCCGCCCCAGTTACCGAAGCCGATGAAGACGACGTAGCCGGTCGCGGCCGCGACGAAGCCGGGGAGCAGCGCGGGCGCGAGCGACGCGCCGAGGCCCGCGGCGCCCGACTCGACCATCATCACGCCGCCGACGATCGGCCCGCCGAAGAGCGCGGAGATCGCCGAGAACGCGCCCGCGCCTGCGAGCAGGGAGCTTTCGCGCTCACCGAGTCTGAGGATCGGCGTGACGAGGAGCCCGACGACCATCCCGAGCGCGATCAGCGGCATCTCGGGGCCCAGCGCCGCGCCGAACGCGAGCGTGCCGACGGCCGCGAGCGCGATCCCGGGCGCGTGCGCGAGCGGCGGCGGCTTTTCGCCCCCGAGGCCGACGAGCGGCGAAACGCCGCCGTCTCCGGGCAGGAAGCGACGCGCGACGAGCACGACGAAGGCACCGGCCAGCGGGAGGCCGAGGACGAGGTACCAGGGCGGCGAGGCGTGGCCGAGACGGTCCGGCAGGTCGGTCCAGAGCCAGTGCTCGAGGTCGTGCACGAACGCGAGGAAGAGCGCGGCGACGAGCGCGGCCGGAACACCGACCACTGCCCCGAGCCCGACGAGCTTGAGGTACGCGGTCCCGCCGAGGTCCTGTCGCGCTTCGGCCAAGCGGAGCCGAGTCTACGGTCGCGGGCGGGCGGCGAGCGACTCGCCGAACCACTCCGCGAGGCGGTCGAGCATGGCCGTCCCCGACTCGACGCTGCCGTCCCGAGGCGCGGCGGCGAGGGCAACCGCGTGCGTGCCGACGATGCCCATCTGCCGGACGAGGTGCCGCCCGTCGGGATCCGGGCCCCAGCCGCCCTTGAGCTCGACGTCGTCACCGAGGACGCCGAGCCCCCAGCGCTGCTCGGGCACGACGCGCCGCATGCAGTCTCGAACCCCGGCGGAATGTGGGAGCTCCGGGAGCGCCTCCATCAGCTGCGCCTGCGCCGCGAGCGTCCACTGCGTCTGCCCGAACGGCGTGAAGCCCGCGCGACGCACCCTCGTCTCGATCCTCGTCGTCGTGTCTCCTGCCGAAACGAGGACGTCCTGCACGGCCGCGCCGGCGACCTCGGGCGGGCCGAGGCGTTCCCACAGTGTGTACGCCGCGACGTTGTCGGACACCGTGAGCGCGAGCTCGATCAGCTCCTCGTCGAGGGCGGTGGGCTCACGGGCGGCGACGGCGAGCGCGAGCGGAACCTTGATCGTCGACCAGGCGACGCCGCCGCGAATCGTCCCGAGCTCCTCGCCCGACGAGAGCGCTACGCCGACCTCGCCCTCGAGCGCGAGCGCCTCGAAGCGCGCCCGGTCCGTGGCCGCGATCGACACGTGCCCTAGCGGCTGGTGTACGTCGCCACGATCACGCCGCCCGTGGCCCGGCTGTCCTCGAGGTTCCAGTTCTTGCGTGCGCCGTCGTCGGGCAGGAAGCGCTTGCCGCCGCCGAGCGAGATCGGATAGATCACCAGCCGCAGCTCGTCGACGAGGTCACGCTCGACGAGCCCGCGAACGAGCTCGGTGCTGCCGATCACGTGGATGTCGCCGCCGTCCTCCTGCTTCAACGCGTTGACGGAGTCCTCGAGCTCGCCCTGGAGCAACGTCGAGTTCTCCCACTCGAGCGGCTCGGTCAGCGTCCGTGACGCGACGTACTTCGGCTTCGTGTTCAGCGGCTGCGCGATCGCCTGCGGCGCCTCGGGCGCGGTCGGCCAGTATCCGGCGAAGAGCTCGTACGTACGCCGCCCGAGCAGGAAGCCGCCGGCCCCGGTGATGTTGTCGAGGGCCCAGGTCCCCGGCGTTTCGCTGCCCCCCTCGTACTGCAGCTGCCAACCGCCGTGGCGGAAGCCGCCGCTCTGATCCTCCTCGGGCCCGCCCGGCGCCTGCGCGACGCCGTCCAGGCTCATGAACTCGTCGACGACCACCTTGCGCATCTCGTCCTCCTTCACTCCCGTCGGTTGCTGCTCAGACGAAGCGACAGGGTCGGATTCATCGGAGAGTATGCGGTAAGGGCCCGTAGCGGTCCATGAAAGGGCCCCGCTGAGCGGGGCCCCTCCATGCCGCGCTGAGACAGCTCTAGGGAACGGGCACGCCGTCGAAGAACAGCGGGATCGTGCCCGGTGCCAGCTGACTCGAGTCCAGGGTGTCGATGCCCGACCCGGTGTTGAGGTCGAGCCGGTCGTTCGCGAACTCGGGGCTCAGGATCTTGACCCCGGTGTGCAGGCCGCTGACCTTCACGCCGCCGGCGTCACCGTTGACCGTGATCGCGTCGTTGCCGTCGGTGCCCGCGACCGCCACGCGGTCGGCTGCTCCGTCGGCCTCACCAAGGTCGACCTGCAGACTCGCGAGGTCGGTTCCCGTGAGATCGCCGACGTCGACGAGATCGGCCCCGCCGAGCGCCTGGAAGTCGATCTGCTCGACGCCCGCGAGATCCATCGTCACGTTCGCGATGTCGCGGACGAACAGCACGCGGCTCCCGTTCGCCGACACGTGGATCTGCTCCGCAATGTTCGCGCCGATGAACTCCATCGAGTCGCTGCCGTCCCCGCCTTCGAGGACGTCGCTCCCGTCGCCGGGATCCCACTCGAAGGTGTCATCGCCGGCGCCCATCAGCGCGGTGTCGTTGCCCTTGCTTCCGTCCATCGTGTCGTTCCCATCACCGCCGAGCAGCATGTCGTTGCCCAGCCCACCGAAGAGCTCGTCGTCTCCAGCCCCTCCGTCGAGCGTGAGGGCGACTGCCTGAGCGGGGAGATTGGCCGCGGCGATGTCGTCGTTGCCGTCGAGGCCCTTGACGAGGAGCGCGTCGCTCGGCTCCTGACTCTTGATGGTCACCTGTGCGCTCAGACCGCTGATCGCGAGGCCGGCCGCGCCCTGGTTGACGCGAATCCGGTCGGCGCCGTTCGTGCCGTTGACGACCACGCGGTCGACCTGGGCATCGGCGCCGCCGGAGTCGACGTTCACGTTCTTGACGTCGGTTCCCGTCAGGTCGTCGACCGTGACGAGATCCGCTCCGCCGAGCGCGTTGAAGTCGACCCGCTCGACACCCGCCGTGTCCATCGTGATGTTCGCCGGGTTACGGAAGAACCGCAGCCGGTTCCTGTTCGCCGACAGTTCGACCTGGTCGGCAACGTTGGCGCCGTTGAAGCGCATCGTGTCCGCGCCCGCCTCGCCTTCGACCGTGTCGCTGCCGTCGCCCGGATCCCAGACGAAGGTGTCGTCGCCGGCGCCCATGAGGGCCCGGTCACTGCCGCCGTTGCCGTCGATCGTGTCGTTGCCGTCGCCGCCGAGCAGCAGGTCAGCGCCCTGGCTGCCGGCGATCGTGTCGTCGCCCGCCCCGCCGTCGAGCGTGAGGGCGATCGACTGGGCAGCAAGCATCGGCGCCGAGAGGGCGTCGCTGCCTCCGAGTCCGCGTACGACGAGCTTGTCGCTCGGCTCCTGATGCTGAACCGCGACCAGCGTCCGTAGGCCGGACACGAGGACACTGGTGGCGTTCCCGCTCACCCCGACCGTGTCGTTCGCATCGGTCCCGTTCACCTCGACCTGGTCGACCTGACCGTCGCCGCCGAGATCGACATTCAGGTTCGCGAGGTCGGTGTTCCTGAGGTCGTCGACCGTCACGAGATCAGAGCCGGCCAGAGCCTCGAAGTTGACCCGCTCCAGATTCGCGAGATCCATCGTCACGTTGCCGACGTCGCGGGCGAACCTGACGTGCGTCCCATTCGCCGAGACCGTGACGTGCTCGGCAACGGGCGCACCGTTGAAGCCCATCGAGTCTGTTCCGGCCTCGCCGTCGACGGTATCGCTGCCGTCGCCCGGGTTCCAGACGAACGTGTCGTCGCCCGCCCCGAGCCGGACGTGATCGCTGCCGCCGTTCCCGTCCACGAGGTCGGTCCCGGCGCCGCCGAGCAGCGTCTCCGCACCGGCGCCGCCGCTGAGCGTGTTGTTGCCGTCGCCGCCGTCGAGCAGCGTCGGGATCCGATCGGTGAAGACGCCGTGTCGCTCGTCGATGCGCACGAGGTCGTTGCCTCCAGCTGCATGAACGCTGATGCGCGCAATCCGCTTGCGCTTGAAGCTGAAGTCAGCCTTGCCGTTGTCGCCGAAGTCGACCTGCAGCGTGCGCGGGTCGCCGGCCTTGAGGCGGAGCGCGATCCGGTCGCTCGCGCGCGTGCCCGCGATGTTCAGCGAGCCGTGCTTGAGCGTCGGGCGCTTGGGCATGATCTTGAACGCAGAATGGGTTGCCGCTTCTGCGGTGGGAGCCAGGACGGCGCCCGCCAGCGCGAGAGCGGTAACAGCGAGCAGCCGGCCGAAGCGCATTCGATTGATCTTCTTCCTGTTCATGGCTTCCTTTCGTTGAGTCGACCTTCGTAGCGCTAGGGACTCCGATGGGCGTCACTTATTCCCGCCGCCTCGGGAATAGCTCCGGCGCAGCGGTGTCTTCCGACTCAGAAGCAGAAACGTTCAAAGGGAGGCACGGCCATGAACGCAGACCCCACCAATACCCTCGTCCTGGCGCTGGACGATGCTCCGATCGAGGCGCCGCGCGGAAACGTCCTCGTCGTCGCACCGGCGCTCAACTCGTGGCTTCACCGCTGGGCTTCGGATGACCGCCGCGCACGCTGTCTCGCCGCGAAGCGGATGCGTGCGTTCATCGAGCAGTTCGAGTTGCGAGGCGTGCACGCAGAGGGCCGGATCGGCGACTCGGATCCGCTGCTCGCGATCGCCGACGCGTTGACGACGTTCCCGGCGGACGAGATCGTCATCGCCGCGGACGCCCGAGCCGAAGAGTTGGCCCGTCGGGCGCAAACGCGCTTCTCGCTGCCGACGTTCCGGGCCGGGGAGCCGCTGCCGGTCGCGGCGTAACGTCGCCTCGGGGACACGGCTGCCCAGCGCCCATCTATGCTCGCCCGGACCCACCGGCCGCTTCCGGCCGGTACTCGGATGGAGCGCACGCTCGACCCCGCCCATCTCGGCGACCACCTCGACCGGCTCTACCGGGCGGCCTGGGCGCTCTGCGGCTCGCGTGAGGACGCCGAGGATCTCGTCCAGGAGACATACGCGCGCGTCCTCGCCAAGCCACGCCTGATCCGTAACGAGGACGACCTCGGCTACCTCCTCCGCGCCCTGCGGAACACGTTCTTCAGCCGCCTGAAGACGGAGAGCAGGCGACTGAGGCCCGGCGCCTTGCCCGAGCAGCTCGACCTCGTCGCCGATCCGCACGCACGCGATCCGGAGGCGGCCGTCGAGGCGAGCGAGCTCTACTCCGTCATCGCCTCGCTACCCGACGACTTCCGGGACGTCCTCGTCGCCGTGGACGTCACGGGCCTGTCCTACAAGGAGGCCGCGCGAGCACTGCGCATCCGCGAGGGGACGGTCATGAGCCGCCTCTATCGCGCGCGTCAGCAGGTCGTACGTCGCATCGACGGCGGCTCCGACTAGCCGCCGCGCGCGTAGGTCGTTCCGACGAGCACCTTCTCGCCCGATGAGCCCTGCTCGCCGTCTGCCCGCTCGCGGGTCACGGTCAGCGTCGAGAAGTCCTTCGGCGACACGCCGGCCCAGAGCGTCACGTGGCGGCCGTCGTTGAACGTCCCGATCGGGACGAGCACGCCCGAGGTGTTGCGGAGCCAGGCCTCGTAGAAGCGTCCGTTCTCGAGTCGGGGAAGCCCCGTGGCGGTCAGCTGGATCCGCCATCCGGACGAAGTCTTCGTGAGCGTGGCCTTGCCTCTGGCGCCCGGCGCGAGGGCGGTAGGCCCGAGCGCGGCCTGGAAGCGCTGGGCAGAGCTCCCTGAGCTCAGGATGGTGATCCCGATCGCGACCACCAGCACGGCGGCCACGGCTGCACCAGCGAGGATGAAACCGCGTGGCGGCCGCACCCTGCGAGGCCGCCGCTCGGCTTCGATGCGCGCCCGCAACGCCTGCGGTGCCTCGACCTCGGCCGCTGCGCTTCGGGCCAGCGAGACCGCGCGCTCCTGCTCGGCGAGCCGGTCCGCAAGCTGGGGAGAGGCAGCGACCTGCTCGCGTAGAGCGGCGCCGCGCTCCGGGTCGAGCGATCCGTCGGCAAGCGCCGCCAGCTCGGCGCTCTGATCCTCGTCGTGTCGCCCGCGTCCCATCCTCGGAATGTCCAGGAATCGTCTCACACTTGCTTAGACCACTTTTTGGCGGCCCTATTCCCGGGCCACAGTTCGGGAATACACGGCGTTGTCCGGTGTCTACAGGGTGCGAAGGCCCACTACCCCCGAAAGGAAACACCATGACCCCGACCCGACACCTCATGGAAGAGATTCGGACGCTCGTCGCCGAGCGGCAGGCGCTACGGCTGCGAGGCGCCGGCTGCCGCGCGCTCGAGACGAACCGGCTCGAGCTCGGGCGCCGGCAGCGCGACCTCTCAGGCGCGCTGATCGATCGCTATCTCCACCAGGCTCACTGACCGCGAACAGCCTTGAGCCGCTCGAGGCTCTCGGCCGGCCAGAGCGCCTTCGAGTCGTAGTAGACGTCGACGGCGTGCGCCGACTCCGGAAGCGTGATCCATGGCACCTTCGACCGAGTGAAGATGTGGACGTCCGGGGTGATCGCCGATGGATCGTCCAGCGTTCCGGCGCGGACGAAGAGCACCTCGGTGCGTCCGTACTCGCTGTAGACCGCGACCTGGCACGTCGGGCAGCGATAGACGCGCTGGGCGCTGCCGTCGTCGCGGGGCACGTCCACGGGCTGCGGCTCACCGGCGAGCAACTCCACGCGGTCGGCCTCGATCAGCAGGTTGATCACGAACGCGCTGCCCGTCTGCCGCTGGCAGTTCAGGCAGTGGCAGCAGTGGACGTACATCGGCCCGGAGGTGAGCCGATAGCGCACCGCGCCGCAGGAACACCCGCCCTCTCGCATGGCTGGGACGTTAGACGACGGGCGATGGGGGAAGAGATTTGTCATGGGCCTCTTCAGGACAGTTGCTCGCACGACGATCGGCGCGCTCTTCATCGGGCACGGCACGCAGAAGCTGTTCGGCTGTGGTCGGCGGCGGCGTGGGGGGTCGGCGCGTCGAACTCGTTCGACTTCTTCCTGGCCACCGACGACATCGTGGGCGGCACCCATTCGCGCGGCCCGGTCGGCGACCTGCGGCTGCACCCGGACCTCGACGCGCTCGTGCCCCTGGCCGCGCAGCCGGGCTGGGCGTGGGCGCCGGCGTGGCGGTACGACCAGGAAGGCGAGCCGCACCCGCAGGACGCGCGAGCGCTGGCGGCCGCCGCGACGGCCCGGCTCGCGGAGCTGGGCTACAACGCCCGGACGGCGTTCGAGATCGAGTGGGTGGTCACGGCGGCCGACGCGCCGGACGACCCGCGCTCGGCGACCGCGGGCCCGGCCTACGGCTACGCGCGGCTGTCTTCGCAGGCGGGTTACCTGCGCAAGCTGGTGTCCACCTTGGCCGCCCAGGGTGTCGCGGTGGAACAGGTCCACCCGGAGTACGCGGCCGGGCAGTTCGAGGTGTCGGTGGCCGCGGGCGACCCGGTGCGCGCGGCGGACGTCGCGGTGCTGACGCGCGAGACGATCC
>Ga0207674_10001151_pt1 | contig 34261 bp, 31 predicted proteins | sample KBSCornC72_FD_184303 | JGI IMG/M metagenome (GOLD analysis project Ga0207674, IMG submission 184303) | Corn rhizosphere microbial communities from Kellogg Biological Station, Michigan, USA - KBS Corn C7-2 (SPAdes) (version 2) | ecosystem: Host-associated > Plants > Roots > Rhizosphere > Soil ...
ACGCCAGTCCCCCGGACTGGCTAGGCTGGAGCGGGTAACGGGAATCGAACCCGTGCGTTCAGCTTGGGAAGCTGACAGGCTACCATTACATCATACCCGCCCAACGGCGCTGCAAGCGCCGTGTCAGTTAGGTCGCGGACCTTTGCCCGTCAACGCGTCGGCGAGCAGCTCGCTTTGATCGAGGTCAAGTTCCGGAACGGGCGCGTTCCGCCCTCGCTCTGGAAGGCGAGGTGCGGCAGTTTGGATCGATCCGATTTGGCCTTGCTATCGACCCGGCGAGCCGCGCTGGCTTCATGAAATCGGCTGTCGCCTGGGGACTCGCGCGCATCCGCGCGGTGCAGTGAGCGTTCACGCGAAGTGCCGCAGATCTTTTCGCGCACGGCGGATAGCTGGCTCCGGGCAGTCGCCTGGGGTGCGCTCCTCTTCGCGATTGGCCTATTCCTCGTCGCCTTCGCCTTCGCGCGATCGCAATATTGGGACGTCGTCGCGCGCACGCCGCTGCAGCCCGTCCCGTTCAGCCACAAGCACCACGTCACCGATGACGGCATTGATTGCCGTTACTGTCACTCGACGGTCGAGACGAGCGCCAACGCGGGCTTCCCGGCGACGCACGTCTGCATGACGTGCCACTCGCAACTGTGGACCAATGCCGAGGTGCTCGCGCCGGTCCGGCAGAGCCTGGCAGAGAACCGTCCGATCCTCTGGCGCCGCGTCGCGCGCGTGCCGGACTATGTTTATTTCCGGCACGACATCCACATCGCGAAGGGAGTCGCCTGCGTCGAATGCCACGGGCGCATCGATCGCATGCCGCTGACCTATCGCGCCAAGGCGTTCGAGATGAAGTTCTGCCTCGACTGCCATCGCGATCCGGCGCCGCACCTGAGGCCGCGCGACCAGGTCTATAATTTCGAGTGGAAACCCCCTCCCGATCATGCCGCGCTCGGACGAAGGCTGATGGCCGATTATCACATCAAGTCGCCAGCCGAGCTCACCAGCTGCGGGACGTGCCACCGATGAGCGGCAAGAGGTTCTGGCGCTCGGTCGAGGAATATCAGCGCAGCGACGCGTTCAGCGAGATGCTGAAGGTCGAGTTCCCATCGATCTTCGAGCTGTGGACCGTCGACCGGCGCGAGGTGCTGCGCGTCATGGGCGCATCGCTCGCGTTGGCGGGAATGAGCGGGTGCAAGCCGGTTCGGTCGGACGATGTCGTTCCTTTCGTCAACCGGCCCGAGGGCCTGCTCGAAGGCCGCACCGACCATTATGCGACCGCCGTCCTGTTCGAAGGTCATGCGCAGCCGGTGCTCGCGACCACCTCGGGCGGCCGCCCGATCAAGCTCGACGGCAACCCCGAGCATCCAGCGTTCCGCGGCGGAAGCACGCCCTTCATGCAGGCGGCGATCCTCGACCTCTACGATCCCGACCGCAGCCAGGAGCCGCTCTTCGGCGGCCATCCGGCGAGCTGGGCCGATTTCGACGGGCAGATGGGGAACTGGCGCGCTGCCTGGCGGCAAAACCAGGGCGCGGGATTGCGGATCCTCATCGGTCCGACGACGTCGCCGACGCTGCTTCGGCAGATAGCGGAGCTCAAGAGCGCCCTGCCGCAAGCACGTGTGCATTTGTTCGATCCGCTGACGGGCTATGCAGGTGAAGCCGCTTCGCCGCTGCAGGCGAATATTGCGAACGCACAAGTGATCGTCAGCCTGGACGACGATTTGCTCGGCCCCGGGCCGATGCAAGCGACCAATGCCCGCGCCTGGGGCGACCGGCACGGGGATCTCGATGGCAGCGGACGCATGCGGCTGTTCATGGCCGAGACGACGCCGACGCAGACCGGCGCCAAGGCCGACCGGCGGCTTGGCATTCCGCCGTCGCGGCTGCCGACGCTCGCAAAGGCGATCGCCGGCGGCGGCGAGGTCACTCTCACGGACTCGGAGCTCGCCTGGGCGAGGGAGGCGCGACGGGCGCTGGAGACCGCGCGCGGGCGCTCACTGCTGACCGTCGGCCGGTTCGCGCCGGCGGATCTGCACTCGATCTCGCTGCAGGTGAACGAGGCACTCGGCAATGTCGGCCAGACGTGTGAGATCGCCGCGCCGCTCGGCTTCGTTCCGCAGGCGGGCGACTCTTTCCTGGACCTGATCCGCGACATCGAGGCGCGGCGCGTCTCCGCCCTGTTCGTGATCGGCGCGAACCCCGTCTATCAGTCACCAGGCGACATCCCGTTCGCAGCGATCTACGCGAAGGTGCCGCTGCGCGTGCACGCCGGCCTTCACGTCGATGAGACCGCAGCGATCAGCAACTGGCACGTCCCGCTCAACCATCCGCTCGAAGACTGGAGCGACGCGCGCTCTCCAGACGGGCTCGCCACGATCATCCAGCCGGTCGTCCGGCCGATGTACGACAGCCGCTCGGTGCACGAGGTCCTGGCTGCGCTCAGCGCCGACGAGGTACCGCCAACGCGCGATATTGTCCGGCCGACCTGGGCGAAGCAGATCGGCGACGAAACGGCGTGGGAGGCCGCGCTGAAGACAGGGTTCGTCGCGATGGCGCAGCAGGCGGAGCAGGCGGCCGCGCCGGTCACCTCGGCCACCGCGCCGGCGCCGCGTGAGGGCGAAGTCGAGATCGTCATCCGGCCCGACCCGACGATCCACGACGGAAGCTTTGCGAACAACGGCTGGCTCCAGGAGCTGCCCAAGCCTTTGTTCAAGACGACGTGGGAGAATGTCGTCGCGATCAGCCCGCGCCTCGCGTCCGAGCTGAAGATCGACAGCGGCGACATGGTTCGGGTCGACAGCAATGCCCGCACGGTCGACGGGCCCGCGTGGGTGCTTCCGGGCCAGCCCGAGCGCGTCGTCACTCTATACCTCGGATACGGCCGCAAGCGCGGCGGGCGGATTGGCACGGGCATTGGTTACGACGCCTACCGGATGCGCAACGCCGCGCAGCCGTGGAACTGCACGGGCACCGTCAGGTCGACCGGTGCACGCACGGTGCTCGCCGCCACTCAAGAGCAGCATCTGATGGATGGAGAAGTCGAAGGGCTGGTCCGTACCGTCACGCGCGAGCATCCCTCGGCGCGTCGCGAAGAAGAGCGTGAGCAGGACTCCTTCTACGCCAAGTGGCCGCAGGGGAAGCCAGCCTGGGGCATGGTCATCGACCTCGACCGCTGCATCGGCTGCAACGCCTGCGTCGTCGCCTGCCAGTCCGAGAACAACGTCCCCGTCGTCGGCAAGGACCAGGTCGCGCGGGGCCGCGAAATGGCATGGCTCAGGGTCGACCGCTATTACGCCGGCGATCCGCAAGACCCGGAGACCCATTTCGAGCCGGTGCCGTGCATGCACTGCGAGCAGGCGCCGTGCGAAATGGGCTGCCCGGTCCACGCGACGGTGCACAGCCCCGAGGGGCTCAACCTCATGGTCTACAACCGCTGCATCGGCACCCGGACCTGCTCGAGCTACTGCCCATACAAGGTCCGGCGGTTCAACTGGTTCGATTACACGAGCGACGCGCCGAGCCCGACCGAAGCGCAGCGCAACCCCGACGTCACCGTCCGCGGTCGGGGGGTCATGGAGAAATGCACCTACTGCATCCAGCGCATCGAGGACGCGACGGTTCAGGCCGACATCGAAAACCGAGCGGTGCGCGAGGGCGAGGTGAAGACCGCCTGCCAGCAGGCCTGTCCGGCGCAAGCGATCAGCTTCGGCAACCTCGCCGACCCCGAGAGCGCGGTCGCGAAGCAGCGCAGAAGCCCCCGCAACTATGCGCTGCTCGCGGAGCAGGGCACGAGACCCCGCACCACCTATCTCGCTCGTATCGGAGAGAAATCCGATGGCGAGTAGGACTCCGGCGATCCCGCTCAGCGAGACCTATCGCGGCATCACGACCGAAGTCGCCCGCGTCCCGCTGCAGATGCCGGCGCGCGTCCCGTGGCTGATCGCGCTGATCCTCAGCCTCGCTCTGCTGGCACTGTTCCTCGCGTCGGTGACGTGGCTGTTCGCGCGCGGCGTGGGGATCTGGGGACTGAACATCCCGGTCAACTGGGCATTCGCGATCCACCTCTACGTCTGGTGGTTGGGCCTCGGACACGCCGGGACGCTCATCTCGGCGATGCTGCTGCTGATGGGGCAGGACTGGCGCAACAGCCTGAACCGCTTCGCCGAGGCGATGACCGTCTGCGCCGTGATCTGCGCGGGCATGGAGCCGATCCTTCACCTCGGACGACCTTGGTTCCTCTACTGGATGTTCCCCTACCCCGCGACGATGGGCGTGTGGCCGCAGTTCCGGAGCCCGCTCGAGTGGGACATCTGGGCGGTCCTCACTTATCTCACCGTCTCGGTACTCTTCTGGTACATCGGGCTGGTCCCGGATCTCGCCACGGTCCGCGATCGTGCGAAGAAGCGCGGCTGGCAGGTCTTCTTCGGCATCTTCGCATTGGGCTGGCGCGGATCGGCGCGGCACTGGGCCGTGTGGAACAAGACCTATCGCACGATCGCCGCGATTGCCGTGCCGCTGGTCGTCTCGGTGCACAGCGAAGTCTCGCTGCTGTTCGCATCGGGCCAGGTCCCCGGATGGCACTCGACGATCTTCCCGCCCTACTTCGTGCTCGGCGCGGCATTCTCCGGCTTCGCGATGGTCGCGATGATCGCGATCGTCATGCGCCACACCTTTCAGCTCGGGCATATCGTCACGGAGCGGCACCTCGACGTGCTTGCCAAGGTCACCCTCGCGATGGGGTTGATGACCGCCTACGGCTATGTCTTCGAGGTCTTCGACGGCTATTATTCGGGCGAGCTGCGCGAGATCGCGACGCTGCACGACCGCTTCTTCGGCGCGTATGCCTGGGCTTATTGGGGCGCCGTCCTCTGCAACTTCGTTCCGCTTCAGGGGCTGTGGGTGGCAAGGATCAGACGCAGCCCGGTCCTGCTCTTCCTGATCAGCACCTCGGTCGTCGTCGGCATGTGGCTCGAGCGCTACATGATCCTGGTCACCAGCCTCTACAAGGACTTCCTGCCTTCGAGCTTTGGCTACTATCACGCCAGCTTCTGGGACTGGAGCACCTACATCGGGATGCTCGGGCTGTTCATGACGCCCTTCCTGCTGTTCGTGCGCTTCCTGCCGTCGATCTCCATCTTCGAGGACAAGGAAGTGCTCGAGCGCGAGAAGGAGGCGGCGGCGCATGGCTGAGCACCTCCTCGGCTATCTCGGCGAATTCGGCACTGCCGACGCCCTGTTCGACGCAACGAAGCGCGCGAAAGCGGACGGCTTCAGCTGCATTGACGCGTTCAGCCCGTTTCCGATCGAAGGCATGGCCGATGTGCTTGCGCTGAAGCGCGACCATCGCATCGGCTGGATCACGCTCGCGGGCGGCATCTTCGGTATCCTCGCGATGCTCGCGACCCAGCTGTTCGTGAACGTCGATTATCCGATCGAGGTCGGCGGCCGTCCTCTGTTCGCGTGGCCGGCGTTTGCGGTGGTCGACTTCGAATTGATGATCCTCTGCGCGGTGCTGTTCGCCGTCATCGGCATGTTCGTGATCATCGGCCTTCCAAGGCTTCATCACCCGCTCTTCGGCACGCCGCGCTTCGGCCTCGCCTCCGAGGACCGCTTCTTCCTCTACATCGACGCGACCGATCCCAAATTCGACCGCCAGGAGACCCGAAGCTACCTCGGCAGCCTCGGCGCCTGGACGGTCGAGCCGGTGCGGCCATGACAAGGGTGCTGCTCATGGCCGCACTGGCACTTGCCGGGTGCAACCAGAATTTGACGATGAGCGACCAGAAGAAGCTCGCCGAATGGGAGCGCTCGAGCGTGTTCCGCAACGGCAAGGTGCTTCAGGTTCCGCCGGAGGGAAGCGTTTCCCGAGAGCAGGACCTTGGCAACGTGCTTGCCGAAAAGCCGCCGATGACCCTCGCGCTCGTCCAGCGCGGCCGCGAGCGGTTCAACATCTTCTGCTCCGAATGCCACGGACCGGGCGGCGATGCCGACGGGATGGTGGTGCAGCGCGGCTTCCCCAGCCCGCCAAGCCTCCACGAAGCGCGGCTGGTCAATGCGCCCGACGAGCATTTCGTCGACGTCATCACCAACGGCTATGGCGCAATGTACAGCTACGCCGATCGCGTTCCGCCGGCAGACCGCTGGGCGATCGCCGCCTACATCCGCGCGCTTCAGCGGATCAAACCGCCAATCGAGACGGAGCCCAAATTCCAGGGGCCGGTGCGATGAGGCGCGATCCCCCGCTCCTCATCGGAATGATCGGTCTTGCCGGCTGCACCCTGGGATTCATTTTCGCACCGCGTGACGCGCTGATCGCCTGGCTCGTATGCTGGCTTGGCTGGGGTTCGATCCCGATCGGCGCGCTTGCCCTCCTGATGTTGGTGGCGCTGATCCCCGGCACCTGGCGACAGCTGTATGAGATCCCGCTGCGCCTCGGCACGACGCTGGTACCCCTCGTCGCGATCGCCGTGATCCCGCTGCTGATCGGGATCGAACTCATCTACCCATGGACGGCGCATGGTGCGACCGCCGGTTATGCTTCGTTCAAGGCGGCGTGGCTATCGACCGGCTTCTTCGTCGGCAGGACCATTGTCTACCTCGTCGTCCTCAGCCTCCTCGCCTGGGCGCTCCTTGCCGCTCAGCCGAGGCTGCGCGCGCCAATCGCCGCCGTGGGCGTGATCCTCTATGCGCTGATCGGTTCGCTGATCGGCATCGATTTCGCGGAATCGACCGAGCCCAATTTCCATTCGTCGATTTACGGCCTCCTGGCGCTCACCAATCAGTGGCTCGCGGGGATCTCCTTCGCGATCCTGCTCGGGCTCTGGAGCCACGAGGGTCAGGCGCCACGCGCTGCGGCGGGCGTGCTGATCACCGCGATCCTGATGTGGGGCTACATGCATGCGATGCAGTACATCGTGATCTGGGCCGGCGACATTCCCGCCGAGGCGCGCTGGTATCTCGAGCGCGGACGCCACGGCTGGTGGGCGCTCGCCTGGATTCTCTACGGTTTCCAGGGCCTCATCGCATTCTGCGCGCTCCTTTCCCCATCCGTACGAAACAGCAGCAGGGCGATGATCGTTCTCGCCGTGCTGACCCTGGTCATGCGTCTGGTCGAACAGGCCTGGCTGGTGCTGCCCGGAATGCCCGGCCTCACCTGGGCCGTCGCGCCGCTGATCCTTGCCGCATCGCTGGCGATGCTCGGCATTGGCTGGTTGGCGGCGGTTCGGCTCGGACGCCGATCGGACGAGGGCAAGCGCGCGAATGAATGGAGGAGTATGCCATGAGTGAGAGCCATCCCGAGACCGTCGTGATCACCGGCGGGACGGCAGGCATCGGCCGTGCAACCGCCCGCGAGTTCGCCCGCCACGGCTGCAATGTCGCGGTCCTCGCCAGGGGCAAGGACGGGCTCGATGCAACCAGGCGCGACATCGAGGAGCTCGGCGGAAGGGCGGTGACCATCCCAACCGATGTCGCTGACTGGAGAGCCGTTGAAGCGGCGGCAGACCGGACAGAGCAGGAGCTCGGACCGATCGACATCTGGGTCAACAACGCCTTCGCAGGAATCTTCTCGCGCTTCATGGACGTCACCCCGGACGAATATGAGCGCGTTACGCAGGTCACATATCTCGGCCAGGTAAACGGCACGCGGGCGGCGCTGAAGCGGATGCTTCCGCGGGGTCGCGGCAAGATCGTTCTCGTTGGGTCTGCCCTCGCCTATCGCGGGATCCCGCTGCAGTCGGCCTATTGCGGCGCCAAGCACGCGATCCAGGGCTTCATCGACTCCGTGCGCTGCGAGCTTCTGCACGAAAAAACCAACGTCACCATCACGATGGTCCAGATGCCTGGAGTCAACACGCCGCAGTTCGACTGGATCAGGGCGAAGCTGCCGGGCCAGCCGCGGCCTGTCGGCAAAGTGTACCAGCCGGAGGTCGCCGCGCGCGCGATCTACGCCGCCGCGCACGATACGAGGAAGGAGATGCTCGTCGGGCTCCCGACGGTGGAAGCGGTGTGGGGCAACAAGGTCGCATCCAGCATGCTCGATGAATATCTCGCAGCCACCGGCTTCAAGAGCCAGCAAAGGCCTGAGCGAGTCAGCCCCGACCGCAAGGACAATCTGTTCGAGCCGGTCGCCGGTGATCACGGCGCGCATGGCAGCTTCGACGACGAAGCCGTCGATTCAAGCACGGAGCTGTGGATGACCGAGCACAAGAAGCAGCTCGGCCTCGCGGCCCTGGGCGCAGCCGCAATCGCCGGCGCAGGCTTCATGCTCCGGTCAAGCAGCAGGCAGCCGCAACGCGGGCGGAGCAAGGCGAAAGGGCGGAGCTGAGCCTTGCTTGCACCGCGCCAGCCTGAACCTTCGCGCCGGCCGCTGATCGTGGTCGCGGCGGCGACGGTAACGGCCGCAGCGGGGATCGGGTGGCTTTTGCAGCGCGCATGGAAACCGACGGGCGACCCAAACCGAAGGGCGGCGCAGGCGCTCGGCGCGGGCGCTGCGATCCTGTGCGTCAGCGTCGCGCTCGACAGCGCGATCGAGCACTACCGCGGCGAGTTCAAGGACCGCGCGATGTTCGTCGGCCCGACCATGGCGGCGCTCGGAATTGCCGCCTCAACGTACATTGCGTTCCGGCCCGAGCGCGCGAACGAGACATTGCCGAAGGTTGCGCTGGTGACGGTCGGCGCGACCGGCCTGATCGGGCTCGGATTCCACGCTTACAACATCCTGAAGCGCCCCGGCCAGCTCGACGCCCTCAACCTTTTTTACGGAGCCCCCGGGGGCGCTCCCGCCGCGCTGACGCTCGCCGGACTGTACGGCGTCATCGCCGGCGAGATGCTGAGCGGGAAGAGCTACGTGCGGACACGCCTGCCGAGGCGTACGGCGGCGCTCATTGCATTCTCCCTTGTCGGCACGGTCGCCGAGGCGGCCTGGCTCCACTTCCGTGGCGCGTTCCAGGACCCCGCGATGTACGCTCCGGTGACGATCCCGCCGCTGGCGGCGGTAGCGATCGGCGCCGCCGCGCTGTCGCCGCGCGCAATCCCCGTCGCCGAACCGCTGCTGAAAGCAACCGCTGTCCTCGGCATCGCCGGGCCGATGTTCCACGCCTACGGAATCCACCGCAACATGGGCGGCTGGAAGAACTGGAGCCAGATGATCCTCCAGGGACCGCCGCTCCCTGCCCCGCCGGCGTTCCTCGGTATTGCCGCCGCTGGTCTCGGCATCCTCCCGTTGCTCGAGAACCCCCACAAGTGAGCGGCTTCGAGACGCCTTTTCTGACCTACGACGTCCTCGACAAATGGGATTCGCCGTCGTGGAACGAGCAAACGCGCGAGGTCGTGCGAAAGCGCCTCGAGGAGGTTCCGCAGCGGCACTTCCTCACTGCTGGGCAATGGTCGCTTCTCGAAGCCATCGTCGCTCGGCTGATGCCGCAGCCCGAGCGTGACGAGCCGGTGCCGATCGTGCCGTGGATCGACGACATGCTGCACCACAACCGCTCGCCAGGGTATCGCTACGCTGACATGCCGCCGATGCGCGACGCGTGGCGCAAGGGCCTCGACGCGATCGGCGCCGAAGCCCGCAATCGGCACGGCAAATCGTTCGAGCAATTGTCGCCCGAGGAGCAGGACGCGCTCCTCACCGACGTCCAGCACAACCGTGTCGAGAGCCGCTACTGGGACGACCTGCCCGCCGGCGGCTTCTTCCTTCATCACCTGCTGAAAGAGACGATCGGAATCTATTATTCCCACCCTGACGCTTGGAGCGAGATCGGCTTCGGCGGCCCGGCTTCGCCCCGCGGCTACGCGCGGCTCGGATTAGACGAGCGCGATCCCTGGGAAGCCAGGGAGCTCGACTTCGAGGCCGAAGATGCTTGACGTCGCCGAACCGAGAGCCGTGAACGGCCGCGCGCCCGACGTCTTCCGAGCCGGCAAGTGGGTCGAGATGCGCGGCTACGACGACCATGAGGAAGTCGACTTCGCCATCGTCGGCACGGGTGCTGGCGGCGGCACCCTTGCCTGTAAGCTGGCCGAAGCCGGATTCTCGGTCGTCGCGTTCGAAGCCGGACCCTTCTGGCGCCCGCTCGACGATTTCGTCTCCGACGAGCGGTGGCAGGGCGGGCTGTTCTGGACCGACGAGCGGATCACCGGCGGCGCCGACCCGGTCGAGCTCGGCTCAAACAACAGCGGCCGCGGAGTAGGCGGCAGCACCGTCCACTACACGATGATCGCGCTCCGCTGGCGACCCGAATGGTTCAAGTGCAAGTCGACACTCGGCTACGGCCGCGACTGGCCGATCAACTTCGACGAACTCGAACCTTACTACGAGGAGGCCGAAGAGGCCCTGAAGATCTCGGGCCCGATAAGCTACCCGTGGGGCAAGCGCCGCAAGCGCTACCCTTACCGCTCGCACCCGGTGAACGCGCCCGGCCTGGTGCTCGCGCGCGGATGCGAGGCGATCGGCATCAAATGGTCGCCGATCCCACTCGCCACCTTGTCGGCACCGCGCGGAATGGCGCACCCATGCGTCTATCGCGGCTTTTGCGCCTACGGCTGCTCGACGAATGCCAAGCAGAGCGTGCTCGTCACCTTCATCCCGCGCGCGCTGAAGGCCGGCGCCGAGATCCGCGACCTGGCGATGGTCGGCCGGATCGACATGGGCAAGGATGGCAAGGCGACCGGCCTCACCTATCATCGCAACGGCGAGTGGCGGCACCAGAAGGCGAAGCACGTCGTCGTTGCCGGCTATGCCATCGAGACTCCGCGGCTTCTGCTCAACTCCAAGTGCGGCCGGTTCCCGGATGGGCTCTGCAACGAGAACGGTCTCGTCGGAACCCACATCATGATCCACTCCGGTCCGGGCGTCTGGGGCGTGCTCGACGAGGACATCCGCCAGTACAAGGCGCCGCCGTGCATGGCGGTCACCGAGCACTGGAATTACGACGACAGCGACAAGAAGGATTTCCACGGCGGCTACGCGTTCATGAGCCAGGGCCCGCTGCCGGTCGGCTGGGCGCAGGCCACGGCGATCAACCGCGGCATGTGGGGCATGAAGCTCCGCCAGGAGATGACCCGCTACAACCATGTCGCCGGCCTGCGCATCGTCGGCGAGACCGAGCCGCAGCGGCACAATCGAATCGAGGTTGCCGACGAAAAGGATCAGTTCGGCCTCCCGATACCGCGCATGACCTTCAGCTATTCTGAGAACGACCGCAGGCTGATGAAGCATTCGATCGGCTCGATGAAAGCCGTTCTCGAAGCGGGCGGCGGCAAGGAGCTGTGGGTCGATGACGATACCTCGCACCTCATGGGCGGCTGCCGCATGGGCGACGATCCCAAGGACAGCGTCGTCGACAAGGACGGACGCAGCTGGTCGATCCCCAACCTGTGGATCTGCGATGGTTCGCTGTTTCCCACGAGCGGTGGAGTCAATCCGTCGCTGACGATCCAGGCGCTGGCCTGCCGCATCGGCGACCGGATCAAGGACATGGCTTCGCGGGGCCAGCTATGAGGAAGCCGCCCGACACGATCGCCAGCATCGAAGACCTGAGAGAACGCGCGCACGCCCGCGTGCCGAAACCGTTCATGGATTACATGGAATCGGGCTCGTTCCAGCAGATCACTTTACGCGAGAACCGTCGCGACCTCGATTCAATCCGCTTCCGCGAGCGGGTGATGTTCGATGTCTCCAACCGCAAGCTCGAAACCACGATGCTCGGCGAAAAGGTGAGCATCCCCGTGGCGATCGGCCCAACTGGCATGTGCGGCGCGATCTGGTCCAACGGCGAGATCCTCTCCTGCCGCGCTGCGCACGAGTTCGGGATCCCCTTCTCCCTTTCGACGAACGCGCTGCTGTCGATCGAAGACGTCAGAAGCTCGGTCGACAGGCCCTTCTGGTTCCAGCTCTATCTCGAAAAGGACCGCGGCTTCTCGAAGGAGCTGCTGGAGCGGGCGAACAAGGCGGGCTGCCCGGTCCTGATCCTGACGATGGACCTGCACGTCGAAGGGACGCGCTATTGCGACAAGCACAACGGCCTCGGGGTCCCGCCCAAGCTCACGCCGGCGAACATCTGGAGCATCGTCTCGCACCCCAGCTGGGCGTTCGCGATGCTCCATTCGAAGCGCTGGAGCTTCGGCAATTACGCCGGGAAGGTGAAGAGCGGCAACGTCGCCGAGATGGCGGAGCTGGTGAAAAGCCAGCTCGATTCCTCGTTCGACGTGAAGACCCTCGAATGGGTGCGCTCGCTCTGGCCGGGCAAGCTGGTCGTCAAGGGCCTCCTGGACGTGGAGGACGCGAAGCTGGCGGTCGGCGCGGGCGCCGACGCGGTCCTCGTTTCCAACCATGGGGGGCGGCAGCTCGACAGCGCGCCGTCCACGGCATCGGTGTTGGCCAGCATTGTCGATGCCGTCGGCGACCAGACCGAAGTCTATGTCGACAGCGGTGTGCGCTCCGGCCTCGACGTGCTGAAGTTCCTCGGCCTCGGCGCGCGCGCCTGCTTCATCGGTCGCGCCTATCTCTACGGGCTCGGAGCCTACGGACAGGCGGGAGTCGCCAAGGCTCTTGAGATCCTGAAGGACGAGCTGAGCGTCGCGATGGCGCTGACCGGCGTCACCGACATCGCCAAGGTCCCGCGGGACATCATCCTTCGCCCGCCGCCTCCGCCATCAAGTTCTGCAACCCCGACCAGCGGCGGACCGTTCAGGGACGTGCGCGTTTACGAAGAAAGCTAGGACTGGAGAAAGACCATGGCGATGACCGGCGGCGACATCCTCGTCGAAACCCTGATCGACTGGGGCGTGGACACGATCTTCGGGATCCCCGGCGACGGCATCAACGGCGTCTTCGAGGCCCTTCGCCAGCGCGAGGATAAGATCCGCTTCGTCCAGGTGCGGCACGAGGAGGCGGCTGCGTTCGCGGCCTGCGCTTACGCCAAGTTCACTGGAAAGCTCGGCGTTTGCGTGGCGACGTCTGGGCCGGGTGGGATTCACCTCCTGAACGGCATTTACGACGCGAAGCTCGACAACCAGCCGGTGCTCGCGATCACCGGCGCCCAGCACCACGACCTGATCGAGACCTACACCCAGCAGGACGTCGCGCTCGACAAATTGTTCATGGATGCAACCGCTTATTCCGTGCGCGTGATGGGACCGGCGCACGTCGAGGACGTGGTCGAGCAGGCATGCCGGACCGCGCTCGCCTACCGCCAGCCGACGCACGTCATGATCCCGGTCGATTTCCAGTCGCAGCCGGTCAAGGACAGGTCGGGGCGGAATGTCGCCGATCATGTGTCGAACGTCATGGCGCGCGGCGGTCAGCTTCCCGATCCCGAGATGCTGCAGCGCGCCGCGGACATCCTCAATAAGGCGGAAAAGCCCTTCATCCTCGCCGGACGCGGGGCGATCGGCGCGACGCAGGAGCTTCTCGCCGTCGCCGAGCGCCTGCAGGCACCGATCGGCAAACCTTTGCTGGGCAAGGAATCTGTGCCTGACGACAGCCCCTACACCACCGGTGGCGTCGGCTTGCTCGGCACCAAGCCGAGCCAGGAGGCGTTCGAAGGCTGCGACACTTTGCTGATCGTCGGCTCGAGCTTCCCCTACATCGAGTTCTATCCGAAGCCTGGGCAGGCCAGGGCGGTCCAGATCGAGTTAGACCCCAAGCGCGTCGGGCTTCGCTATCCAGTCGAGGTCGGCCTCGTCGGCGACAGCAAGCGCGTGCTTTCCGAGCTGCTGCCCCTCCTGAAGAAGAACGACAGCGGCAAGTTCCTCGAAAGCGCACAGAAGAGCATGCGCGAATGGCGCGACCTGATGAACGAGCGCGGCACTCGGCGCGAGACGCCGATGAAGCCCCAGGTCGTAACCCACGAGCTCAACAAGCTTCTCGACGACGACGCGATCCTGATCACCGACAGCGGGACGATCACCGCCTGGACGGCGCGCCACGTGGACATGCGCGGGCAGATGCAATTCAGCTGCTCTGGCACCCTCGCAAGCATGGCATGCGGCCTGCCTTATGCGATCGGCGCTTCGACCGCGTTTCCGGACCGCCAGGTGGTCGCGGTGGTCGGCGACGGATCGGCGGCGATGCTGATGGGCGATTTCGTGACGCTCAGGAAATACAATCTCAACGCCAAGATCATCGTCATCAAGAACAACGCGCTCGGCCAGATCAAGTGGGAGCAAATGGTCTTCCTCGGCAATCCGGAGTTCGGCTGCGAACTCGAGCCGATCGATTTCGTGAAGGTGGCCGAAGGCTGCGGCATCAGTGCCATCAGCATCGACGATCCGGCGCGCTGCGCCGACCAGCTCCGCGAGGCACTGGCAACTCCAGGTCCGTGCCTCATCGAGGCCGTGGTCGATCCATTCGAGCCGCCGATGCCGCCGAAGGTCGAGCTCAAGCAGGCGCTGCACATGGGTGAGGCGCTTGCCCGCGGGACTCCGCAGGCGATGAAGACTGCGCTGACCCTCGCCTCGGACACGGTGCGCGAACTCGTCTGATGTCGAGCGAGCCTCGGCTCGCCACGCGTGCGCCCAACGGGCAGGTGCTGCGTGAATGGGACCGCTACTCTGCGGATGCCGCGCGTGCGCTTCAGGCCGACCTGGAGCGGGCGCTCGGGGGATCGATCGACTTCAGCGCGCAGGCGAAGGCGCTCTACGCGACCGACGCCTCCAACTACCGACAGGTGCCGATCGGCGTCGTCTTTCCGCGCAGCCGCGACGAGGTCGTTGAGGCGGTGCGCATCGCCCGCGAATATGACGCACCGATCGTCGCGCGCGGCGGCGGCACGAGCCTCGCCGGCCAAGGCTGCAATGTCGCCCTCTGCATCGATTTCTCGCGGCACTTGCATCACGTTATCGAAATCGATCCTGAGGCGCGGATCGCGCGCGTCGAGCCCGGATGCATCCTCGACGCGCTTCGCGATGCAGCCGCGCCGCATGGACTGACCTTCGGCCCCGACCCCGCGACTCACGACCACAACACGCTCGGCGGGATGATCGGCAACGACAGCTGCGGCGTTCACTCGGTCAAATGGGGGCGAACCCTCGACAATGTCGAACGGCTGCTCGCGGTCACCTATGACGGGCTGCAGCTCGAGCTGGGTCCAACGCCGCGAATCCCCGACGAAATTGGGCGTCGCGGCGACGTCTACCGCGCGCTGGTCGCGCTCCGCGACCGCTACGGGAAGCTGATTGAGGAGCGCTTCCCGAAGATTCCGCGGCTCGTGTCGGGCTTCGAGGGGCTCGCAGCGCTGCTTCCAGCGACAGACTTCAACGTCGCCCGGGCAGTGACGGGCACCGAGGGCACGTGCGTGATCATCCTCGAGGCCGAGGTGCAGCTGGTGCCGCGCCCGAAATGCAAGGCCCTCGGACTGCTTTCGTTCGACGACGTCTATGCCGCAGCTGACGCCGTTCCGGCGTTGCTCGAGCAGGATCTCGACGCGATCGAAGGATTCGGCGGCCGCATGTACGACGCGATCAACCGTTCGAAGGCAGTGTCCGGAGTCTCCGCTTTCCCGGAAGGACGCGGGTTCCTGATCGTGGAAGCCGGGGGCGACACGCTCGCGGAAGCTGAAGCAACAGTTCGGCGGAAAGTCGAAAAGGCCCGCACCGGCGCCCGCACGGCGTTCGTCTCTGATCCTGCACAGCAGCAGCAAATCTGGGAAGCGCGCGAGGCGGCGCTCGGAGTGACGGCCTTCGTTCCGGGCGGTCCGGAGCATTGGCCGGGCTGGGAGGACAGCGCGGTCCCGCCGGATCGGCTTGGCGATTATCTGCGCGAACTGGACAAGCTGCTCGCGGCCCATGGTTACACGGCCGCGCTCTACGGCCACTTCGGCGATGGCGTGACCCACGGCCGGATCAACTTCGATTTCCATAGCGAAGCGGGTCTGACCAACTACCGCCAATTCATGCTCGAAGCTGCCCGTTTGGTGCACCGCTTCGGCGGCTCGCTCTCGGGCGAGCATGGCGACGGCCAGGCACGCGCCGAGCTGTTGCGCATGATGTACGGGGAAGAGCTCGTCCAGTGTTTCCGCGAGTTCAAGGCGATCTGGGACCCGAAGAACCGTCTCAATCCCGGCAAGGCGATCGAGCCGTTCCCGATCGACTCGAACTTGCGCCTCGGCCTGACCTACAAGCCCAAGCCGCTCGACTCCTGGTTCCAATATCCCGACGACCACGGCTCGTTCGCGCATGCCACGACGCGCTGCGTCGGCGTCGGCAAATGCCGGCGGCGGCAGGTCGGCGACGAGGTGATGTGCCCGTCTTACCTCGCCACCGGTGAGGAAAAGCACTCGACCCGCGGCCGCGCGCATTTGCTGCATGAAATGACTCGTGGCGAAGTGGTCGCGGACGGTTGGGAGAGCGAGGCGGTCGAGGACGCATTGTCGCTCTGCCTCGCCTGCAAGGGATGCAAGGCCGACTGCCCGGTCGGGGTCGACGTCGCGACCTGGAAGGCGGAATTCCGCGCACACCATTATGCGCGGCGGCTGCGGCCGCGCTCGGCTTATTCGATGGGCTTCATCGACCGCTGGGCGCGCGCAGCCGCTTACGCTCCTGCGGCCGTCAATCTCCTGGCAAAGACGCCCTTCGCCAAATGGGCAGCGGGAATTCACTCCAACGCCAAGCTGCCGAAGTTTGCATCGCAGACCTTCCGGTCCTGGTTCGCCGACCGAACCAGAGGCATGGGCGGCGACCGGCTGGTGCTCTGGCCGGACACGTTCAACGACAATTTCCGACCTCAGACGCTGATCGCCGCAACCCAGCTGCTGGCGCGTGCCGGATTTGATGTGGTGATCCCATCGGAGCCATTATGTTGCGGACGACCGCTCTACGACTGGGGCTTTCTCGACAAGGCGAAGGCCCGCTTCGAGCGCATCTTCGAGGTGCTCCGCGATGATATCGACGAGGGAACGCCGATCGTCGTCCTCGAGCCCGCGTGCGCGTCGACCTTCAAGGATGAGCTGCTGAACCTGCTTCCACAGCAGGCGGAGGCGAGGAAGCTCTCGTCACAGGTCACCTACATTGCTGATTTCATCGCTGACGGCATCAGCCGCTTTCCATCATTGGTCCGGGGCGGCGACGCCCTCGTTCAGCCGCACTGTCATCATCACGCCATCATCGGCTTCGGCAAGGAGATGCACTTGCTCGACACGCTCGAACTGCATGTGGAGCGGCCTCGGCAGGGCTGCTGCGGAATGGCCGGAGCGTTCGGAATGGCGCGGGAAACGTTCGAGCTCGGACGAGGAATCGGCGAGCGGATGCTCCTTCCCCGTGTTCGTGAGCTCGATCTCGAGACGATCATCGTCGCCGACGGTTTCAGCTGCCGCGAGCAGATTGAATTGAACACGGGTCGGGCGACGATGCACATCGTTGAACTGCTTCGCGAGCGCCTAGTCTCGTGAACCGGCCGTGGCGGCCTTGTTAATCGTTCTTAATGGGAACGCGTGCCGAGCCAGTTAATTTTGATTTCAGATCAATTCTGGCACAGACGCACACGGCATATGGACACGATTCCCGCAATCGGCGCGCGATTCGGCGCCCCCTCGCCCACCCCGGTGCGCGACATTTTCGACATTCCCTTGTTCGCCTCCATGCCGGAAGCCAGCCGCGAACGGCTCCTCGCCGCCGCACGGATCGAGCGAGTCGCGGCAAACTCGACGTTGTTCAGCGCCGGCGAACATGCGAGCGACCTTCACGTCCTGCTGCGCGGCATGATCGACATCGCCTGCAGCTACCGAGGTAAGCATTGCACGGCTATGCTGATGACTTCGGGCGACGTCCTGATGCTCGGGTCTCCGCTGTACAATGAGCCTTATCTCGTCTCTGCGGAAACGCTTACTCCCTGCCGGATCATGCAGATCGACGCGGCGCTGGTCCGCGACGAGGCGAAGCGCAGTCCCGAGCTGGCATTCGCGATCGCCCGACTGCTCGCCGGCCACTGGCGGATCGCACTGAGGATCATCCTCGATCTCAAATGCCGCACCCCTTCGCAGCGGCTTGCCGCCTTCCTCCTCAGGCTGCACGACTCCTGCCCGCCCGGGACGGTCGCTCATATCCCGATCGCCAAGCGGCAGCTCGCCGCGCGCGTCGGAATGCAGCCCGAAACCTTGTCGCGCACGCTTCAGGTGCTGGGGCAGAACGGACTTCGCGTGCGCGGCCGGCAGATCATTGTCGTCGATCGGGAAAAGGCCGAGGCTTTTTGCGGCCCCGACCCCTACCCCGGAAGCCGGGAGGACGAGCTTGGAGTCCACGCGCTTTAGCTTGCTAATTGATCGAAGATAAGAAATGCAACGGCCGGTAATCGGGCCGGATTGTTCCATGCGTTCCTTGAAAGGAGCGGATGGGGAGTGTGTTGGAGCAGGACCAGGCAAGTCCAACTGAACGGGCCGTCCGCTACGAGCCGAAGGACGTGCCTCCATTTTTGCCGTTGGGGCTCGCTTGCCTCATCGGGGGATTCGTCGCGCTCGTCCTGATTGCGATCATGATTGGCTTCCCGCTCGCCGACCATCAGCAATATCGAGGTCCGATGCAGGCGCTTCCGCCCGCTCCTCGCCTCGAGGTCGCGCCTGTAGAGCAGCGCCGCCAATACGAGACGGCGAAACAAGAGGAGCTCCGCACTTCTCCGGTGCCGATCGACGCGGCGATGCAGGCGACCGCGCGGCAAGGCTGGGGTCCACCGAAGTGAAATTCACACTGCTGCTTCCCCTCGTGCTGCTCGGCGCCAGCGCACGGGCGAACGTGGATCCGGGCAACTTTGCGGGGCTTGCTTTCCATCAGCATCCCGGAGCGCAGTTGCCGCTCGATGCACAGCTGATCGACGCGAACGGGCGTCCGGCCCGCCTCGGCACAGCGCTCGCCGGCCGCCCGTCAGTTCTTGTTCTCGAATATTTGCGCTGTCAGAACCTTTGCAGCCTGGTTCTCACCGGGGCGGTCCAATCGATCTCGGGCGCAGGGCTGACTCCCGGGCGCGATGTGGACCTCGTCGCAATCAGCATCGATCCACGCGAGAAGCCGCAGGATGCGGCTGCGGCGCAGGCGATGTATGTCAAGCGCTTCCCCAACCCGGGCGTTGCCGCAGCCGGCGTCCGCTTCTTCACCGCGGCGCCAGACCAGGTTCGGGCAATCGCCTCCGCGATCGGCTTTCCCTACCGGTACGACCGCGCCAGCGGCCAGTTCGCGCATCCCGCGGGCTTCGTGGTGACCACGCCCGATGGCCGCATCTCGCGCTACGTGCTCGGTCTGTACCCGCCGCCTGGGCTGCTCAAGCAGGCGGTGGCAGAGGCTTCGGCGGACCAGGTCGAGCCGCCCGCGCACCCCTTGCTTCTCCTCTGCTTCGGCTACGACCCCGACGAGGGGACAGCTGCCGCGCTCGCCATGCGCCTCGTCCGCTGGTCGTCCGCCTTTCTCATTCTGTTGATCGGCGGTTTCGTCGCGTTCCTGTCGCTGAGACGCCGAGCGGCCTAGGTGCACGGCTTTCCGATCTGGCCGGATACGGCGAGCGCCTATGCGAGCCAGGTCAATTTCCTCTTCGGCAGCCTGCTGGTGATCGGCGGCCTGACCGCCGGCCTCGTATTCTTCCTGCTCCTGTTCTTCGCCAACAAGTACCGGCACGGAAGCAACGCTCACCGGCATGAGCCGACCAAGAAGACGTGGCGCTGGGAAGTCGGGTGGACGACGGCTTCGCTGCTGATCTTCGTCGGCCTCGCCGTGTGGGGCGGCAATCTCTACGTCCACCTCTACAACCCGCCGCCGAACGCGCTGCAGATCTTCATCGTCGGCAAGCAGTGGATGTGGAAGGCGCAGCATCCCGGAGGCCAGCGCGAGATCAACGAACTGCACGTACCGGCAGGTCAAGACATCCGGCTGGTGATGGCCTCGCAGGACGTGATCCACAGCTTCTTCATCCCGGCGCTGCGCATCAAACAGGACGTCGTCCCGGGCCGCTATGAGACGATGTGGTTCCGCGCCGACAAGGTCGGGCGCTATCATCTGTTCTGCGCCGAATATTGCGGCACCGATCACGCACACATGGGCGGATGGCTCACCGTCATGGACCCGCGCGACTTCGGCAACTGGCTGCGCGCGCAAGGGGGTCAGAAGACGCTCGCGGCACAGGGCGAGCAGCTGTTCCACAGTTACGGCTGCAGCGGCTGCCATGAGCCCGGCGGAACCGTGCGCGCGCCCAAGCTCGACGGAGTATTCGGAAGTCCCGTGCCGCTGTCGGACGGACGAGTGGTCACCGCCGACGAGCGCTACGTCCGCGATTCCATCCTCGACCCGAAGGCCGAGGTCGCCGCCGGCTACGCGCCCGTGATGCCTACCTTCGCCGGGCAGATTGGCGAAGACGATCTCGCGAAGCTCGTCGCCTACATCGAGTCGATCGGCCCTCAGCGCCGGGCTGGAAGCCGCTGATGCACGCACCGCATCGAGAGAGCTATCTCAGCGCCACAGTCGGAATCCGCTCGTGGCTGCTGACTACCGACCACAAGAGGATCGCGCTTCTCTATTTCGCCGGGATCACCTTCTTCTTCTTCATCGGCGGGATGGCCGCCACGCTCATCCGCCTCGAGCTGATCACGCCGCAGCCCGACCTCGGCAGCCCCGATTTCTACAACCGCCTGTTCACCATGCACGGGATCATCATGGTCTGGTTCTTCCTGATCCCGTCCATCCCGACGACAATGGGGAACTTCATCCTGCCGATGATGATCGGCGCGCGCGACCTCGCCTTCCCGAGGCTCAATCTCACGAGCTGGTACCTCTACATGGCGGGCGGGATCATCACCATCGCGGCGCTTCTGCTCGGCGGCGTCGACACGGGCTGGACCTTCTACGAGCCCTATTCGACCTTCTACGCGACCGGCTACATCATCCTCGCCGTCTTCGGCATCTTCGTCTCCGGTTTCTCGTCGATCCTGACCGGCATCAACTTCATCGTCACGGTCCACAAGCTGCGCGCGCCAGGGATGACCTGGTACCGGTTGCCGGTGTTCGTCTGGTCGACCTACGCGACCAGCCTGATCCTGGTGCTGGCGACCCCGGTTCTGGCGATGACCCTGCTGATGCTGCTCGCCGAGCGCGTCTTCCACGTCGGTATCTTCTCACCCCAGCTCGGCGGCGATCCCTTGCTCTTCCAGCACATGTTCTGGTTCTACAGCCACCCTGCGGTCTACATCATGATCCTGCCCTCGATGGGGGTGATCAGCGAGATCGTGCCGTGCTTCGCGCGCAAGCCCCTGTTCGGCTACGAGTTCGTCGTCTGGTGCAGCATCGCCATCGCGGCGATCGGGTTCCTCGTCTGGGGCCACCACATGTTCGTGGCCGGCCAGTCGCTCTACGCCAGCCTCGCCTTCTCGTTCCTGAGCTACCTCGTCGCCGTGCCGTCGGCGATCAAGGTGTTCAACTGGACGGCGACCCTGCACGAGGGGTGGATCCGCTTCGACGCGCCGATGCTCTACGCCTTCGGCTTCATCGGACTGTTCACGATCGGCGGGCTGACGGGCCTGTTCCTCGCCGCTCTCGCGGTCGACGTCCACGTCACGGACACCTACTTCGTCGTCGCGCATTTCCACTACATCATGGTCGGCGGCGCGGTGATGGGATATTTCGCAGGCCTTCATTACTGGTGGCCGAAGATCACCGGCCGGCTCTACCCCGATTACTGGGCGCGGTTCGCGGCGATCCTCGCCTTCTTCGGCTTCAACCTGACCTTCTTCCCGCAGTTCATCCTCGGCTATCTCGGGATGCCGCGCCGCTATCAATCCTACCCGCCGGAGTTCCAGATCTGGCATGTGCTGTCATCGGCCGGAGCGAGCATCCTCGCCGTCGGCTATGCGCTCCCGCTCTTCTATCTGCTGTGGTCGATCCTGCGGGGGCCCCGCGCTTCGGCCAATCCGTGGGGCGCGACCGGCCTCGAATGGTCGACGCGTTCGCCGCCGCCGCCGGAGAATTTCGAGAAGACTCCGACGGTGATCCGGCCACCCTATCAGTACGTGCGCGGCGAACCCTGCATGCAGGCCGAGAATGGCTGAGGACGCGCTCGGCATCCAATACGCGACTCCGGCGCAGGAGCGCGAGACGGTCACGCTCGGCATGTGGGCGTTCCTTGCGACCGAAGTGCTGTTCTTCGGCTCGTTGATCGCCGCTTATCTCAACTACCGCATCTGGTTCGGGAGCGAGTTCATCGCCGCCGCCAGCCTGACGAAGGTGGTCTTGGGCACGATCAACACCGCCGTGCTGCTGACCAGCAGCGCGTGCATGGCGATGGCGGTCACGGCGCGCGACGCGGGCGCGCGGCGAGCGCCGGTGCTGTGGCTGATCGCGACCGCGCTGCTCGGGCTCGGTTTCATCCTCATCAAGGGCTACGAATATTCGCTCGAATATGGCGAGCATCTCGTCCCGGCGCTCAACTTCGATCTCGCGAGACACGGGGGAGTCGCCGAGATTTTCTTCATCTTCTACTTCTGCGCAACGGGGCTTCATGCGCTCCATCTGCTGATTGGCATTTGCCTCGTGAGCTGGCTCGCCTTCGCGATCGGGACCGACCGTCTGCGGCCCGGCTCGACGACGAGGCTGATCGGCCTCTATTGGCATTTCGTCGACATCGTCTGGATCTTCCTTTTTCCGCTCATCTACCTCGCAGGGAGAAATGGATGAGCGGCCGCCTCGTCCTGCGCTGCTGGCTGGCGCTCATGCTGCTGCTCGCCACGACGACGGCCCTTGCATTCGTCCCGCTCGGGTCGGCGAACCTGTTCATCTCGCTCGGCATCGCCGTGGCTAAAGCGCTTGTGGTTCTTTTGTTCTTCATGGAGCTTAAGGCCGGAAGCGCCCTCGTTCGCGTGTTCGCCGCCGCCGGCTTCTTCTGGCTGATGATCATGATTGCCCTGACGAGCGCCGATTATACTCACCGAAGCGACCAGCGCGTTCCGCTCGACCAGGTGCCCTGAGCTAGCGCCCCTGTTCCTGCCGCTGCTGCTTGAGCGGGTGCTCCTTGCCCGCCGCGGCATTCGGCCCGAGCTCGGCGCGCTTGGATCCCTTCTCGAGGCTTTCGTGCAGCGGCCGGTGGACGAACGGCATCAGGATTCCGATCGCGGCGCCCCACACCAGCATGGAGACGGCGACACCGAGCGCGGCCGGCCCCGCGGGCGCTCTCCCGCCGCTCAGGATCGGAAGCACCAGCACCGCGCCCGCTGCCCACAGGGCGAAGCCGGACGCCATTCCGAACAGCCATCCGCCATGGACGTTGTTCGCAGCCCGTCCGAAGATCCGCCCGTAAAGCGCTCCGGCGATCGCCATGACGAGCCAGCCCGCAGCCAGGGTCTCGATCTCGGAAAGACCGAGGATGCGCGCTTCGACCTTGAGCGATCCGAACCACAGCAAAGCCGCGATCGCGGGAATCGTGGCGAGCACACCGGAGATCGCACCCGCCGAGAAGGGCCTCTGGCTGGGCCCGGGGTCGTATCCATGTGCCTGGAGAAAGCTTGCCATCAGGCCATGATCTCTTTGAGGGCCTTGCACTCGCGGTAGTCCGGCTGGTCGCGGTACAGGTCGATGAGGTGCATGTAGGAGAGGCCGACCGTCCGCGCCTCGCGGTTCAAGTCGAAGAGGCCGACGGGATAGACGATCCCGACCGCCTGGCTCATCGCGATGCTCCAGTCGATCTGGTCGGTGAGGCTGTACCAGGTGAAGCCGACCAGCGGTACGCCCGCCTTGGCGAGCAGCTGGACGTTGTGCCACTGCCGCCACAGCCAGCGCGGCGCCCCTGCCGCGTCCATCTTGTTGGTCTCGGTGTGCATCATCGGGCGCCGGTATCGCTGCCAATATTGGTCGGCGATCACGTACCAGCCGAACAGCTCGCCGAGTGCGAGCGCCTTCCCTTCGAGGTCGATCAGCCGCTCGTTCCACTCGTAATAATCCACGCCGAGAATCGATCGTTTGGGAACGGCGCGATGCACGAGCCGGTCGATGTCGTCCTGTGAAATGCCCTGCCCTCTCAACAGATCATGCATGCGCCTGCTCAAGGGATGTGCGTAAATCAGGTCCAGCGGCAGGAAGCGCCGTTCATTCGATTCCTCGGCAATCTTCCGCACATGCTCGTCTGGACAGCAAGGCTGGTAAAACTCGCCGCTCTCGCTGTTGATGAACACCGCGTCCTCACGGCGCTCGAGGATCGCCTCGCTCATGCCGATACTCGCGTTCGCCAAGTTCCAGGCCGCGCGCGCATAGGCACCTTCGTCGCGCAACTGCTCGTTCCACAACCCGTCGAGCGCGCTCATCCGCGCGGAGACGTACATTTCGTTGACCGGCGTATAGAAGCGCACCCACGGATAGCGCTCCGCGAAGGCTCCGGCATATTCGGAAAGCGCCTTGGCGATGTCGGGGTTTTGCAGATTGCCGAGCCACGCGGGAACGCCGAAGTGGCACAGGTCGACGATCGGTTCGGGCCCGTGATCGCGCAGCTCGGCCATCTGCGGATCGCAATAATCCCAGTCATATTGCCCAAGGCCCGAGAAGATCAGGTGGAGCGGCGGGCCGTAGCGAATGTGCGTGATCCCTATCCTTCGCGCCAGCTCGAAGTCGTGCTGCCAGAGCGCGTAGTGGCGCGTCGAATCCATCTCGTCGCGACGCCATGTTCCCTGCTCGATCGTCGGGTAGCTGCACTCGATTCCAGTCGCGAACATGAAGGCCGTCGAGCCTTCCTCACGCTTCGCCTTGCTGCCGTTTGTCTTTCTTGGCGGGGGGACGCCGGGCTTGTGACCCACCGCATAGCCGACCGGCTTGCGGTAGATCGCACCCATCGTGAGGCCGAACAGCGCGTGGCTAACGATCAGGCTTGCGACGGCGGCGACAGAAAGCGGCGCGAAATACGTGCCGAGGTCGATGGTGACGATGTCGGCAGCGCGGCGCATCAGCGCGAGTTCGGGATAGACCACGAGGATCGCCAGGGTTGCCGGAATTGCAGCGAACAATAACCCCTGGATCGCCGGCCGGAGGCGCAACCGCCCCCAGAACATGAACGCGTAGAACACCGCCCAGGCGACGCCGATGCTGAGGTGAACCGCCAGAGCAGCTCCGGTTGCGAGCAGCGGCCATTGGCGAAAAGGAACCGAGCTCAGCTGCTGGACAAGATCGACCGTGTGCAGCCCGGCGAGCCTGCCGCCGACCGAGAAGACCTCCATGACTGCAGCACCGGCAACGCCGGCCGCGATGGCCTTGTTAAGCGAGACGACGCGGATCATGCCGGCGCCGACGCTCCGCCCCGATCAGTGCTTGCGCTTGCCTGGCTCCTTGCGGCCGCCGCTGGCCGCGGGACCGCCCGCGCTCCCGGCCTGCATTCCGCCTTCGACACCGCCGGCAAGTTCAAGCTCCTTGATCTCTTTTTCGCTCAGATGCTTGCGACGCTCGCGAGCCGTCTTGTCCTCGGGTAATCCGGTCTTCTTCTCGGCCATGACTGCGCTCCGTCGCCGATGGAACAACGTGCAGTCGCCAGTCGAGTTTCAGGGCCGCCGCTAGATGCCGCCCGCGACCGGCTCGTACCCCGCCTCGCGAAGCCGCCGCGACAGCTCCTCTCCGGTCCGGCGCGCCAGTTCTCCATCCTCGGAGCGGACGACAAAGTTCGCGCCGTGCCGTCCCTCCCTGAAGAACGGATAGCTGCCGATCGCGACTCCGGGATGCGCGGCTTCGGTCTCGCGCAGCAGGTCGGCGACCTCGCTTTCGGCCGCTCTTGCCCCGACCGTCACCGACACGATCGGACGACCGCCCTCGAGCTTGCCCGTCAGCGCCTCGAGCATGCTCCCGGCGATATTGGGCACTCCGGCAAGAATGAAGACATTCCCGATCTTCACGCCGGGCGCCCCCGAATAGGGATTGGGGATCAGCTCGGCGCCTTGGGGCACGCGCGCCATCCGCAGCCGGGCTTCGGTGAGGCCACCCGCCCGGTCGCGGTAATAATCCTCCAGGATCTTGCGCGCGGCGGGATGGATGACGACCGGAACGCCGAAGGCCACAGCCATGGCATCGACGGTGATGTCGTCGTGGGTCGGGCCAATGCCGCCGGTCGTGAACAGATAATCGTGGCCGGAACGAAGCGCATTCACGGCTTCCGCGATGCGATCGGTCTGATCGGGCACGATCCTCACCTCGGCAAGACGGATGCCCTGCTGGTTCAGCCACAGCGCGACCTGGCCGACGTTCTGGTCCTGGGTTCGCCCGGAAAGAATCTCGTCGCCGATCACCAGCAGGGCGGCCGTCCACTGCCTCGTCTCACCGCTCAAGCGCCGTTCTCCCGTTCGACTTCTTTCGTGCCAGTGCCTATCTATGCGCCATGACTCAATACATCAGCGTGGCAGCCGACGACCGCGTCGAAGCGAAAAGCGGGATCATCAAGCTTCACGGCCCCGAGGGCTTCGAAGGCATGCGCCGCGCGGGACGGCTCGCCGCCGAGATTCTCGACGCGCTCGCGCCGCACGTGGTGCCCGGCGTTTCCACGCAGGAGCTCGACGACATCGTCTACCAGATGACGCTCGACGCCGGCGGAATTCCGGCGACGCTCGGATACCGCGGCTACACCAAGAGTTGCTGCATCTCGGTGAACCATGTCGTCTGCCATGGAATCCCGAGCGAACAGCGCGCGCTGAAAAGCGGCGACATCGTCAACATTGACGTGACTCCGATCATGGACGGCTGGCACGGCGATTCGAGCCGCATGTATCTGGTCGGCGACGTGCCGCTGCGCGCGCGCAAGCTGGTCGACGTCACCTACGAATGCCTGATGCTCGGCCTCGAGCACGCCAGGCCCGGCAATCACCTCGGCGACATCGCCAACGCGATCCAGCGGCATGCCGAGGCGCACCGCTACAGCGTCGTCCGCGATTTCTGCGGCCACGGAGTCGGTCGGGTCTTCCATGACAGCCCCGAAGTGGTCCACGCCGGACGTCCGGGCACCGGCCCCGAATTGAAGCCCGGCATGATCTTCACCGTCGAGCCGATGATTAACATCGGCCGCCCCGACGTGAAGGTGCTCGAGGACGGCTGGACCGCGGTCACACGTGACCGTTCGCTATCCGCCCAATTCGAGCATTCGATCGGGATCACCGACACCGGCTGCGAGATCTTTACAAGAAGCCCCGCCGGGCTCGACAAGCCGCCCTACGCTTAACCTCCTTGGCAACTCTTGGTAGCGCTGCCGCTGGTCGGGCGGGAGTGATGCCATGGGTACGATGTGGGCTGGAGTGGGCGCGGCAATGTTGGCGATCGCGGCTCCGGCATTCGGCGCCGCGCCGCAAGACGGTACGGGCGCCTACGCGACGGGCCATTACCGCAACCTGTTCGCCGAGCAGCTCGGCAAGAGTCCCGCCGAGGCCCACGCCAAGATCGAGCGCGCATTCCACCAGCTGTTCCACGGCGACGGGCAGGAGGAGCGCCTCTATTTCGAGACCGGCGCCAACGCTAATGGCCCGCTGGCCTACATCACGGACTGGGCCAATAACGACGTCCGCACCGAGGGCATGAGCTACGGCATGATGGTCGCCGTCGAGCTCGGCCAAAAGCGCGAGTTCGACGCGCTGTGGAACTGGTCCAAGACGTACATGCAGGTGACCGATCCGAAGGACCCTTCGGTCGGCTATTTCGCCTGGTCGTTCAGCACCGACGGAACTCCGCGGGCCACCGGCGCTGCGCCCGACGGCGAGGAATATTATGCGATGGCGCTGCTCTTCGCCGCGCACCGCTGGGGCAACGGCAAGGGCATCCACGATTATCAGGCCGAGGCCGAGAAGATCTTGCGAGGGATGCGGCATCACCCGTTGCTCACGGGCACTCCGCCGTTTCGAATCCATCCCGGAGACCCGCCGTTCATCCAGCCGGACAGGCCTTGGCGGAGCCCGAACAACCGTCACTTGGCGGAGGAAGCCGCCGCTGAGGGCAAGCCGTGGCCGCCGCCGATGCGGTTCAATCGCCAGCCCCGCTCCGTCACCGTGGGGCCGATGGTCGACGAAGCCTCACATATGATCCGCTTCGTGCCGGAGACTGCGATCCCAGGGACCGACTCTTCCTATCATTTGCCCGGATTCTACGAGCTGTGGGCGCGCTGGGGGCCGCCCGAGGATCGTGCCTTCTGGGCCAAGGCGGCGGAGGTCAGCCGCGGTTTTTTCTCCAACGTGACGGGACCGAGCACCGGCCTCGCGCCCGATCGCAGCAATTTCGACGGCACGCCGGCGACGGGCTGGGACGGCAAGCCCTCACAGTTCGGCTATGACAGCTGGCGAACGGTCTCCAACTGGTCCGTCGATTACAGCTGGTGGGGGAAGAATGCCGCCGCGCCATCGCTCAGCGCAAAGCTCCAGCATTTCCTCATCGGCCAGGGCATCCACAGCTTCCCCGACCGCTACACGCTCGACGGCAAGCCGCTCTCCACGCGACACTCTCCGGGAATGGTCGCGACCGCGGCGGTTGGCGGGCTGGCCGCTCCGCCAAGCGCGGACACCAAGGCTTTTCTCGAAGAGCTGTGGAACATGCCCGTGCCATCGGGCGAGCAGCGTTACTTTGACGGCATGCTCTATCTGATGAGCATGATGCACTGCGCCGGCGAGTTCCGCATCATCGAGTCACGGGAGAAGCGTAGCCACGCCGGTTGACTTGCTGTCTTATATGCATCATACACCTGCTACACCGCCGCTGGGCGATTTGTAGAATTTCGATTGCAAGCTGTCCGAGCCTCGTTGAGCACGGGGCCAAAGCCGCCTTCGCGCGGTGCCGCATGTGCTCATCGACGGCGGACGCAACGTCGTCGTGAGGCTTAGGAGGAAGTTAAGGGCATGAACTTCCGGAACATCTCGTCCTGGTGCATCCGCAACCCGGTCTTCCCGATCGTGCTGTTCGTCGCGTTCATGCTGGCGGGGCTGATCTCCTTCGCCCGGATGCAGGTGAACAACGCGCCGGACATCGATTTCCCGGCCGCGATCGTCGACGTCGTCCAGCCCGGCGCCGCTCCCAACGAGATGGAAACGCAGATCACGCAGCGGGTCGAATCCGCGATCCGCGGCGTGAACGGTGTCGACGAGATGAGCAGCACCGTCACCGAGGGCGACAGCACTACCTTCGTTCAGTTCCAGCTCGGCACCCCGACCGACCGCGCCGTCAACGACGTGCGCAATGCCGTCGCGCAGATTCGCAGCACGCTTCCTGACGGAATCCTCGAGCCGCAGATCACCCGCGTGGACGCCGAGAACGACCCCATCTCCTATGTCGGGGCCACCACCACCGACATGACGCTGGAGCAGCTCAGCTGGTACATCGACGACACGATCGCCAAGCGCCTGCTCGGCCTGCCCGGAATTGCGTCGGTGCAGCGCGTCGGCGGGGTCGACCGCACGATCCGGGTCATCCTCGATCCTCACGCGCTCGAGGCGCAGGGAATTACTGCCGCCGAGGTCAACCAGCAGCTCCGCCAGAGCAACATGAACGGTGCGGGCGGGCGTGCCGAGATCGCCGGATCGGAACAGTCGCTGCGCGTGATCGGAAACGCCGACACGGCGTACCAGCTCTCGCAGACCCAGATCGCGCTCCCCGGCAACCGCTTCGTCAGGCTTTCCGACCTCGGCGAAGTCAGGGACAGCAATAGCGAGCAGCGCTCGATGGCGATGATGAACGGCCACCAGGTCGTCACCTTCATGGTCCAGAGGGCCAAGGGCGCGTCCGAGGTCACCGCTTACGAGTCGATGTGGAAGGAGCTTCGAAAGCTCGAGAAAGAAGACCCCAGGATTCACTTCTCAGAGGTCTTCACCCGCGTCGACTACACCAAGGCGCAGTACCGCTCGGCCATGGAAGGCCTGATCGAGGGCGCGATGCTCGCGGTCCTCGTCGTGCTCCTGTTCCTCCGCGACATTCGTGCGACGATGATCTCGGCAGTCGCCATCCCGCTCTCGGCGATCCCCGCCTTCTGGCTGATGACGATGATGGGGATCACGCTCAACTTCATGTCGACGATGGCGATGGGCCTGGTCTCGGGCGTGCTCGTCGACGACGCGATCGTCGAGATCGAGAATATCGTCAGGCACATGCGCATGGGCAAGTCGGCCTATCAGGCGGCGCTCGACGCCGCCGACGAAATCGGTCTCGCAGTCCTCGCGACTACCATGGCGATCGTCGCCGTCTTCTTCCCCGTCGCGCTGATGCCGGGCATCGCCGGCCAATATTTCAAGGCATTCGGCTTCACCGTGGTCCTGTCGGTGCTGATGAGCCTGTTCGTCGCGCGAATGATCACGCCGCTGATTTCCGCCTATTTCCTGCGCTCGCATGGCAAGCAGCCGCACGCGGCCTGGAAGTGGATGGATATTTATCTGAACGTGCTGAACTGGAGCCTCGATACGACCAAGGCCCATGCCTTGCTCGAGAAGCTGCCGAAGCCGTCACGGAGGTGGGGGTACTACGGGATCGGCTTCGTCCTCCTGCTGCTCGTGTTCGCGGCATTCGTCGGCGGCACGGGCGCCGCGATGGCGGGTCTCGGCAAGCTCGGCTGGAATGGCGCGATCACCTTCGTGCTCGCCCTCCTGCTCGGCGGCGGCATCGCTTACGGCGCCGCCAAGCTCATCGGCTTTGGCGCGCAGCATGTCGGAAGCGGCGAATTCGCCGAGTGGCACGGGCTCGTCGCCGCGCGCTGGAACGCGCGCATGCAGGATCACCGGCTGGTGATGGTCTGGGCAGGCATCGGAACGCTTCTGGTCAGCATCATCCTGTTCGGCACGCTGTCGGTCTCGTTCTTCCCGCCGCAGAACAGCGATTATTCGCGCGTCAACATCACCATGCCGCCGGGGACAACGCTCAACGGCACGAAGTCGGTCGTTGACCGCGTCGCCGACATCATCAGCAAGGATCCGAGCGTCGACCGCGTCTTCGAGCGGATCAATGTCGGCGAAGGGCACGTCAACATCGTGCTCAAGAAGGACCGCAAGGTGAAAAGCACCGAGTTCGAGCGCAACCTGCTGCCGAGCCTCGCCTCGATCCCCGACGCGCGCGTCAGCTTCCAGAGTCAGCAGGGCGGCGGTCCGGACGCGGATTCGCGCGACATCATGCTGTACCTCGGCGGCGAGGATCCAGCTCGGCTGCAGGCGGTCGCAAATCAGATCGCCAAGGAAATGCAGACCATCCCGGGGCTCCGCGCGCCGCGCGTCGGAAGCAACCTCGCGCAGCCGGAAATCACCATCAAGCCGCACTTCGACCTTGCGGCGAACCTCGGCGTCACCACCGCGGCGCTCGGCCAGACGATCCGCATCGCGACTCTCGGCGACATCGAGCAGAACAGCGCCAAATTCTCGCTGTCCGATCGCCAGGTGCCGATCCAGGTTTCATTGTCGGAAAACGACCGCAAGGACTTGTCGACCTTGGAGAACCTGCCGGTTCCCACGGCGAGCGGTGGTTCGGTTCCCTTGAAGTCGGTCGCGACAATCGGCTGGGGTTCGGGTCCGACGACCATTCAGCGCTCGAACCAGCTCAGGCGGCTCTCGATCGGCGCCGACCTCGCGCCCGGCGTGGTCCAGGGAGACGTGTGGACCGCCGTCAACAACCTGCCCACCGTCAAGCATCTCCCGCAGGGCATCCAGAAGATGAACCTCGGCGACCAGAAATGGCAGGCCGAGCTGCTGTTCAACTTCGCCATCGCGCTGATCTCGGGCGTCCTGCTGGTCTTCGCGGTGCTGGTGCTGCTCTATCGCCGGTTCTTGGCGCCGTTCGTGAACATGGGCTCGCTGATCCTCGCGCCACTGGGTGCGGCGGTCACGCTGCACATCGCGGGCCAACCGGTTTCGCTGTTCGTCCTGATCGGGATCCTGATGCTGTTCGGAATCGTCGCCAAGAACTCGATCCTGTTGATCGATTTCGCGGTCGAGATGATGAACCACGGAATGGCGAAGAACGCGGCGATCTGGGAAGCGGGCCACAAGCGCGCTCAGCCGATCGTGATGACCACCGTCGCGATGGTGGCGGGCATGTTGCCGACTGCGATCTCGATCAGCGGCGACAACAGCTGGCGCGCGCCGATGGGGATCACGGTGATCGGCGGGCTGATCTTCTCGACTCTGCTGACCCTGCTTCTCGTCCCCGCTTATTTCTCGATCGCGATCTCGCTGGAGACTCGCCTCGCAAGGCTATTCCAGCGTCTGATTGGCCTCGAAGCGCACGCAGTGGGGCACGCCGTTCCTGCCGAGTAGGCCGGGACGCTGGACTAGGCCGCCGCAGCCTTCTCGGCCGCGTCCCAGCCGGCGGTAAGCTCGCGGGCGCGCTCGACGTCGGGCGGGAAGTCGACCTCGCCCCATTCCTCGCCGGCGATGTCGAGCGTCCACACGTCGTCGGTCTGGGCGATGTGGTTGATGACTCGCAAGTACCAGATGGTCGTGCCCTCGGGCGTGCGCATCGCGCGTTCGATCGCATCACGGAAGCGCTCGGCGCCGCCAGAGCGGAACGCTAGCAGTCCGATCGACTCGGCGTTGACGCCCTCCTTCAGGCGTTTGCCGATGGCCTTCAGCCGCCCCTTTTCCTCGACGACCTTCATGTCGTCCTCGTCGTAGGACTCCTTGCGGTCGATGGTCACGGAAATGCCCGAGCGCTCGTTGCCGACGACGCGGCTCATCAGCGCGTTGGAGACCAAAGTATCGCCGTTCCACACCAGGCAATCGCCGGAAAGCTCCTCGCGCGCCATGTACAGCGACCCCGTATTGTCCGCGACCTTGTAAAAGGGATTGAAGATGGTCCGCACCGCGGGGCCCCCGTTCCGCGCGGCGATCGCCCCCTGCACCAGCTCGTCGTGAAACCCCGTGACGACCACCGCTTCGCGCACGCCGTTCGCCTCCAGCGTATCGAGTTGGCGATCGAGCAGGGTGCGGCCGGTGAAGTCGATCAGGCACTTGGGCCTGTCGTCGACCATGTGGCCGAGCCGTGACCCCTGCCCCGCGGAAAGAATGATCGCTTTCATGACGCGCGCCTGCCTAGCAAATGCGGCGACGATTGGGCATTAGCACGTTCGATGATTGGATGAGGGCAGGCGCGTGAAGAAGATCGAAGCCATCATCAAACCGTTCAAGCTCGACGACGTGAAGGACGCGCTTCACGAGGTCGGGGTTTCCGGAATCACCGTCGCCGAGGTCAAGGGCTTCGGGCGGCAGAAGGGCCATACCGAGCTCTATCGCGGCGCCGAATATGTGATCGACTTCCTGCCCAAGGTGAAGATCGAGGTGGTGGTCGAGGACAGTCTTGTCGACAATGTCGTCGAGGCAATCGAGAATGCCGCTCGCACAGGGCGCATCGGCGACGGCAAGATCTTCGTGTTCGACGTCGAGCAGGCGATCCGGATCCGCACGGGGGATAGAGGGCATGATGCCATCTAGCCCCCATCCGCTCATCCTGAGCCTGCCGAAGGACGACCGCGGGGCGGACGCGATTTGAACATTGAAGCTGGTCACCCTGAACTTGTTTCAGGGTCCATCTTCGGGAGGGGCTCAGCGAGTCTCAGGGAATGGATGCTGAAACAAGTTCAGCATGACGGCCTTTCTCGTCCGCCACAGCTTGGCTAGAGAGGTGTCAATGGCGACTGGCGCGCGAGAGATGACCGATAATCGCGAAATGCTCGCCTCGATGTCGCCCGACGAGCTCAAGTCGGCGATGCGCAGCCTCGGCTATCGCACCCAGAACGACCTTGCCCAGGCGATCGGAGTCTCGCGCTCGGCCGTCAGCCTATGGCTCGAGGGAAAGGTTGGAGTGCCTCGCCCTGTCGCCATGCTGCTGCGGATGCTGGTGAACGCTCAGCGCCGAATTTACTGAGGTTGAGCCTGGGCCTGGGGCTGCGCACCAGGCTGTGACTGCGCGCGCTGCTCGCGCAGCTGCTGCCGCTCGGCGGCAGTGACCGTTCCGTCGTGGTTGAGGTCCATGGCATCGAAGCGGGCGAGCGCCTGCGCCTCGAACTGCTGCAGGGTCAGCGACTGCGCGGTGCCGAACGCCTGGTCCAACATGCGCTGCATGCGCCCGCCGCCGCGCCCATTGTCGCCGCCCCGCGACGCCTGGAACTGGGCCAGCGCCTGCTGAGCCTCGGCCTTCGTCACCGTGCCGTCGCGGTTGGCGTCCATCATCTGGAACATCATGTCGGCGCGTTGCTGCGCCTCCGCCCGCGTCTGGTCGCGCTGACCCCAGCCGCCGCCTCCCGGTGCCTGCGCCATGGCGGGCGCTGAAACGACCGCTGCGCCGAACGCGATCGCAAAGATTGCTTTCTTCATGCTCTTGAAATCCTTCGATCTTCCGC
>Ga0207674_10001152_pt1 | contig 34252 bp, 34 predicted proteins | sample KBSCornC72_FD_184303 | JGI IMG/M metagenome (GOLD analysis project Ga0207674, IMG submission 184303) | Corn rhizosphere microbial communities from Kellogg Biological Station, Michigan, USA - KBS Corn C7-2 (SPAdes) (version 2) | ecosystem: Host-associated > Plants > Roots > Rhizosphere > Soil ...
CGGCCGGATCGAAGACTCCTGGCAGAGCACGTCGCGGCGCGGTCGAATGCATAGCCTTAGCGTATGAGCGCGGCGACGACGTACCGCTGGCAGGGCGGCTTGCTCGAGGCCCGGGACGACTGCGATATCGCGCCCGCGGTCATCCTCGCTGCTGACTCCTGGCTCGTCACGGAGGGCGCCGTGCTGGCCATCGGGCTGCACCGCGCGCGCTTCGTCGACGCGGTGTCCGAACTGGCCGAACGGCAGGGGCGCAGCGTCGAGGTCGACGCGCTCGACCTGGATTCCTTCTGGGATGCCACGATCTCGAGCATCCCGCGCAGCGGCGACTGGTTCCCGAGGGTCGAGCTGCGAGTGCAGCACGACGCCGCCGAGCTCCTGCTGCGGATGCGGCCCTCACCCGCGCGCGCCCGCTCCCTCCGGCTCGCGACCTATCGCGGCCGCGACCCGCGCACCGAGCCCTGGATCAAGGGTCCCGATCTCGAGGCGATGACGCGCCTGCGCACCGAGGCGCAGCAGCACGGCGCCGACGAAGCCGTGCTGCTGGATACCGGTGGTGGCCACCACACCGGCGTCGTGGCGGAGGGCTCCACCACCTGTCTGGCGTGGTGGGTCGGCGACGCTCTGTGCGTCCCGTCGATCGAGCTGCCGAGGATCGACTCGGTGACGCTGCGGACCGTGCTCGCCCTGGCGACCGCGACCGGCGTCGACGTGCTGCACGAGAAGGTGGCGCCCGAGGCACTCCACGGGCACGAGGTCTGGGCGCTCAACGCCCTGCACGGCATCCGGATCGTGACCGAGTGGGTCGACGGCCCGACGATGGCCGAGCTCCCCGGCCGGCTCGACGCCTGGCGGGCCCGTCTCGACGCGTTGCGCAAGCCGCTGCCCGATCCATCGACACCCGGTGCCGCCTGATGTTCGACCCGCTCGGCTGGATCCTGTCGATGGTCGACCACGTCGACCCCATCACCCGCTCCCTGCTCGCCGCCCTCGGGATGTTCTGCGAGACGACGATCCTCATCGGCCTGATCGTGCCGGGCGACACGATCGTGCTCGTGGCCAGCACCGGTGTGCAGGACGTCCCGCAGTACATCGGGATGCTCGTGGCGGTGATCGTCGGATCGCTCAGTGGCGAGAGCGTGGGCTTCCTGCTCGGCCGGTGGTTCGGCCACGGCATCCGCGCATCCCGGCTCGGAGTCCGTCTGGGCGAGGGCAACTGGGTGCGCGCCGAGCGGTATCTGGAGCGGCGGGGCGGGCTGGCCGTCTTCGCCTCGCGCTTCCTCCCGGTGCTGCATGCGCTGGTCCCCTTGACGGTGGGGATGACGCGCTGGCCGTACCGGCGCTTCATGGCCTGGACGGCGCCCGCCTGCATCCTCTGGGCCGCCGCCTACGTCACGGTCGGCACGCTCGCCGCCGGGGGGTACCGCGAGATCGCCAACCGGCTGCATTTCGCCGGGTACCTGTTCGGCGGCGTCGTCGTGCTGTTCTTCGTCATCGTCCTTCTCGTGCGCCGCCGGATCGAGAAGGGCGAGGCGCGGCACTGGGCCGAGGAGCACGGAGCCGATCAGCACCCGGGCGAGGCGCTCGATGCCGGGGATCCGGCTCCCCGCGACGTCACGTAGCGTCACGAGAGTTGGCACGCTTCGGACGAGGCGCGACCATCGAGGCATGAGCGCAACCGACATCCCGGCGCGCCTGACCTCGGTGGTGGGGGTCAGCGGCAGCCCGACCCGGCCGTCGCGAACGACTGCCCTCGTGCAGGAGGTCGCCGACACCTTCGCCGACCGTCTCGGTGGTCGCTCGACCCTGATCGAGCTCTCGCCGCTGCTCGCCGAGCTGGGTCAGGGGCCGTTCCGCGGTGACATCGGTCCCGCTGCCCGAACCGCCCTCGAGGCCGTGGAGAAGGCGGATGTCATCGTCGTCGGCTCGCCGGCATACCGCGCCACCTATACCGGCCTGTTCAAGCTGTTCTTCGACCACGTCGGGCAGTACGCGCTCGTCGATAAGCCGATCGTGCTCACCGCGACCGGGGGGAGCGATCGTCACGCCCTCCTGGTGGAGCACCAGATGCGGCCGCTGTTCGGCTTCTTCCAGTCGCTCACGCTGCCGCTGGGCATCTTCGCCAGCGAGAACGACTTCACCGACTATCGGGTCACCTCCGACGATCTGCGAGCACGCATCGACCTCGCCGTGCAGCGCACCCTGCCGCTGCTCAACTCGCACCTGCAACTCGACCCGCGCCTCGCCGACGACGATGTGCCGGCTTTCGCCCGACCCGACGCGTTCTGATCCGACCATGAGCATCGACGACATCGGATTCGCCACCGCCCAGATCCACGCCGGTCAGGATCGCGGTGCCGCGCACGGGTCGCGGGTCGTGCCCATTCACCTGGCTTCGGGCTTCGCCTTCGACGACTTCGACCAGGCGCGCGACCGCTTCTCGGGCGCCGACGACGGCTACAGCTACACGCGGATGGGCAACCCGACCACGGCGGCCGTCGAGCGCAAGCTGGCCGCCCTCGAGGGCGGGCGTGAGGCGCTACTCGTCGGCAGCGGCCAAGCAGCCCTGACGGTCGCGCTGCTCGGTCTGCTCCGCGCCGGCGACCATCTCGTGTCGTCACGCCACATCTACGAGGGATCGCGCGGTCTGTTCCGCGAGAACCTGGCCGGCTTCGGCATCCAGGTCTCGTTCGTCGACGACATCGACGACCCGGACGCCTGGCGTGCGGCCGCGCGCCCCGAGACCCGGGCCTTCTTCGGCGAGTCGATCGCGAACCCGCGCAACCAGGTGCTCGACATCCCTCTCGTCTCGGCTGTGGCGCACGAGTCCGACCTGCCGCTCATCGTGGACAACACCTTCGCCACCCCCTTCCTCCATCGCCCGCTCGAGTGGGGGGCCGACCTGGTCGTGCACTCGACGAGCAAGTTCCTCTCGGGCCACGGTGCGGCGCTCGGCGGCGCCGTCATCGAGGGCGGGTCATTCGGGTGGAGCGGGGATGCCGCTCGCTGGCCCCAGCTCGACCGCGCCACCCACGGCGACCGTGCCTTCTTCGTGCACCTGCGCAACACCGTCGCGGGACGCCTCGGACCGACGATCGCCCCCTTCAACGCCTTCCTGCTTCAGCAGGGCATCGAGACCCTGTCGCTCCGGGTGGCGCGGCACTCGGCCAACGCGCTCGAGGTCGCCCGCTGGCTGCAGGAGCAGCCCGAGGTCACCTCAGTGGACTACGTGGGCCTCGAGTCGAGCCCGTGGCACGCGACTGCGCGCCGCCTGCTCGCGCGCGGCGACGGCTCGGTCTTCGCCTTCACGGTGGCCGGGGGGCAACCGGCCGCCGCCGCCCTGATCGAGCGGCTCGAGCTGTTCAGCCACATGAGCCACCTGGGTGATGTCCGGTCGTTGATCATGCATCCCACCACGACCTCGCACGCGCGGCTGAGCGACCAGGAGCGTGCGCAACTCGGGATCGATCCGGGGATGCTGCGGGTCTCGATCGGCATCGAGGATGCGGCCGACCTCATCCGCGACCTGCGCGCCGGCTTGGATGCCGCGGCTGCGGCGACCCCGGCCGAGCTCCAGAACGCGGCGATCGCGAGGGGATGACCATGGCCCGTCTGCAGCACTTCGGCTGGTTCTTCGCGCGCGGCTTCGGCCCGCAGGGCTGGGGCCGTCCCTACTGGGAGTGGGGCTACGACTGGCGCCGGCCGGAGCTGTATCAGCAGGCGGCGCGCGAGCTCGATCAGGCGGGGCTCGACATCCTGGTGATCGAGGATGCCATCTCGCTCGGCACCGACGAGACCCTCGACCTGCGCATCCGTTCGGCGTACGGCGGGCCCAAGCACGACCCGCTGCTGCTCGCGCCCTACCTGTTCGCGGCCACCCAGAACATCGGGATCGCCCCGACCGTGAACGCGGGTGCCACGCCGCCCTACCTGGCCGCGCGTCAGGCCGCGACCCTGCAGCACCTGAGCTCGGACCGCTTCGGCATGAACGTCGTGACCGACGTCAAGAGCGCCCGGCACTTCGGTCTCGAGGAGCTCGCGCACGACGCGGCATACGACCGCGCCGAGGAATGGATCTCGGTGGTCCGCCGCCTCTGGCACAGCTGGGACGACGGGGCCCTGGTGCAGGATGCCGCGGGCTCCCGCTTCGCTGACGCATCGCGGGTGCGGCCGTTCCAGCACGAGGGCGAGTACTTCCGGGTGGCCGGACCACTCAACGCGATCCCGTTCGAGCACGGCGATCCGGTGATCGTGTCGCCCGGTGGCTCGCCGCGCGGGCTCGGCTTCGCGGGAGCCAACTCCGACGTGCAGCTGGCGGTCGCCTCGCTCGACACCGAGAAGGTGCGCGCCTACCGCGCGAGCGTGCACGCGGCCGCGCTCGAGAAGGGACGCTCCCCCGCCGACATCAAGGTGCTGTTCGCGTTCACGCCCGAGATCGTCGACAGCGGCGACGAGGCCGACCGAGTCGTCGCGGCGTCGCTGCATCCGGATGACGCGACCCTGCGCGCCACCCTCGCCAAGCAGTCCAGCGACCTCGAGACCGATCTCGAGAACCTCCCGCTCGACAGGCCGCTCGATCCCGCGGTGTTCGGCCAGCACGTGTCGCAGGGCTCGATCGGCTCGCTGCTCGGGGGCCTCGACATCGCCACGGCCACCTTGCGCGAGATCGCGACGAAGAAGGCCCGCAAGGGCCGGATCACCGAGCGGGCCGGCTGGGTCGGTACGGCCGACGAGATCGCCGACTTCATCGAGCAGCAGGGCGAGGACGCCGACAACGACGGCTTCCTGTTCTGGGGCGACCTGCACCCGGTCGGGGTGCACCAGATCCTCGACCGGCTGGTGCCGGTGCTGCGGCGCCGCGGCATCCTGCGCACCGAGTTCGGCGGCGGCGGGCTGCACGGCAACTTGCGCGACTTCTGATGTCGGCCGGCGGCTCGCTGCCGACACGGGTCGGCATCATCGGCACCGGGCGGATGGGCTTCCCCATCGCCCAGCGCCTGCTGGCTGCGGGGTTCGAGGTCACGGCCTTCGACGCCGACCTCGCCGTCGAGCCGCGACTGCTCGCCGCCGGAATCGCGACGGCGCCGAACGCCGACGTCGTCGCGGCCTCGGTCGAGGTGCTGCTGACCGTGCTGCCCGACGGGGATGCCGTGCACGCCTCGCGCAGCTCCCTCTCGGCCGTGCGCCCCGGCAGCGTCTGGGTCGACCTCAGCTCGGCCGACCCCGCTCTGGCCGAAGAGGATCAGGTCTGGGCTCGCGCCCGCGGGGTCCGCACGGTGTCCGCGCCGATGGCCGGCGGCCCGCACGAGGCCGCGAACGGCGAGCTCGGCTTCTTCGTCAGTGGTGAGCGCGTCGACGTGGCCGCTGCCCTGCCGGTGCTGTCGCGGCTGGGACCGGCGGGCAAGCGCACGATCGTCGGCATCCGGCCCGGAGACGGTCCGCTGGTCAAGCTGCTGGCGAATCTGCTCTGGTTCGGCCAGTTGATCGCCGCGACAGAGGCCCTGCTGCTGGGGGTGCGCAAGGGGATCGACGTCTCGGTGCTGCGCGAAGCCCTGGGCGCGAGCGCCGGTGGCAGCGCCTTCTTCGATCGGCACATCGACCTGCTGCTCGCGGGTGACTACCTGGAGGACTTTCCCCTCGACCGCTGCGTCGACGAGCTGCGCACCATCACCCGTATCGCCGAAGAGGCGGGAACGCCCCGCGAGCTGGCGACCGTGGTGACCCGTATCCACGAGCAGGCACTGGACCGTTTCGGGCCGGTGCTCGGCGAGATGCTCGCCGCTCGGCTGCTCGAGGAGCGGGCCGAGGTCGAGCTGCGCGCCTGAGACGAGCGAAGAAGGGGGCGGATGCCGCGCACCCGCCCCCTTCGTGTCCGTCGACTACTTCGTGAAGCCGTTCGCCTTCAGCCAGTCGTTCGCGACCGTCTGAGGATCGGCCTTCTCCGAGCCGCCGATGCGGCCGTTGAACGCCAGCAGATCCTTGGTGGTCAGCTTCGCGGACACCTTGTTGAGCACATCCAGCAGCTTGGCGGTGAGCTTCTTCTTGGTGCCGATCGGCACGACCTGCTGCGACGCGAACAGGTTCTTCGGGTCGGTGAGCGTGACGAACTTGTCTTCGGTGATCGACGGCGTGGTCGAGTAGATGTCAGCCACCTGCACCGTGCCGTCCTGAAGCGCCTTCGCCGTGGCGGGGCCACCGCTGTCGTTGATGGCCTGGAACGTCAGGTTCGTGAGACCGTACACGCTCTTCAGACCCGGGATGCCATCCGGCCGCGTCTCGAACTCCGGGTTCGCCGCGACGATCACGCTGCCCGACACGTTCGCCAGGTCCGCGATGCTCGTCAGGTTGTTGGCCTTGGCGTAGTCGGCCGTGACGTTCAGCGAGTCGGAGTCTGCCGCCTCGGAGAACGTGCCCGCGACCAACGTCGACGGGAGCGCCGAGTCCAGCGCCGACTTCACGGCGTCGCCCGACTTGGCGTTGGCCGACTTGTCGAGGTACGACAGGATGCTTCCCGCGTACTCGGGGACCAGGTCGATCTCGCCCTTGGTGAGGGCCGCGAAATAGGCCGAGCGCGCCCCGATGTTCACCTTGTAGCTGACATCGGCGCCCGCCGCCTTCAGCGCTCCGCCGTAGACGTACGCGAGTGCGACGTTCTCGGGGAAGTTCGCGGAACCGACGGTGATCGACTCCGCCTTCCCTCCCCCGCTGCCGCCGCCGCTGAGGCTGTTGGAGCTCGCGCATCCAGCAAGCGTGAGGCCGACGACCGCTGCTGTGGCGATCGCTCCCAGCGCTGCTCTGTGGAACTTCTTCATGACTGCATACCTTCCTGGAGGACGGGCATCCGAGTGCGGCCTGCAGAGCGTCTGCTCCCGGTCCGCGGCGACCCGGCAGGGTCGGCCCTGCCGCGGGACACCCCGCGCGGCACGACGAGTCTCTGGACGACGGCGAGGATGCCGTCGAGGACGAGCACCAGCGCGACGATGAGGATCGCACCGGCCAGCATCTTGACGTAATCGGTGGACGCGAGTCCCTGAGTCACCAGGTACCCGAGCCCGTTCGACTGGAAGTACGAGGCGACGACCGCGGTGGCGACGACCTGGAGCACGGTGGCCCGGAGTCCCCCGAGGATCAGCGGCAGGGCCAGCGGCAGCTCGACCCGCCCGACGATCTGGAGCTCGGTCATCCCGACCGCCCGCGACGCATCGATGGTCTGCCGATCGACGGATTCCACCCCGGCGTACACCCCCGCGAGCAACGGGGGAATGCCCAGCACGACGAGCACGATGACCACCGGGACGAGCCCGATCCCCATCAGCAGCACGAGCAGCGACAGCAGCCCCAGGGTGGGGACCGCCCGCGCGATGTTGCTCGCGAAGATGGCCACCGTGCGCCCACGACCCGTGTGCCCGATGAAGACGCCGAGGGGGAACGCGATGAGGATGATGAACAGCAGGCTCCATCCGGTGGTGACCAGCGTCTCGAGCAGCCGCTGCAGCGCGACGGGGCCTGTGACCCAGTTGGCGCCGGTGAAGATCCAGGCGATGGCTTGTCCGAAGATCATCAGGCACCACCGTTCGCCGTGCGACGCAGCCAGATCGGCTTGGGCGCCACCGCGCGCGGTCGCCACGGCATGAGCACCCGGCCCAGAGTCGACAGGATCACGTCGAACCCGGCGGCGATGACCAGCACCAGCACCAGCGCCACGTAGGCCTCGGTCGGGAACGACACCTGGAACGCGTTGGTGAAGAACGAGCCGAGGCTCTCGATCCCGATCACGGCGCCGATGGTGACCAGGCTCACCGTGCTGACCGACACGACCCGCACGCCCGCCAGCAGCACCGGGCCGGCCAGCGGCAACTCGACGGCGAAGAACCGCTGCACGCCCGAGTAGCCCACGGCGACGGCCGACGCTCTGACGTCGGCCGGGACGGAAGCGAACGCGTCGGTCGCGACCCGCAGCATCAGCGCGATCGAGTAGATCGTGAGTGCCACGACCACGTTGCGCGGATCGAGGATCGGCAGATTGAGCGCGACGGGCACGAGCACCAGCAGCGCGATCGACGGGATCGTGTAGAGGATGTTCCCGGTCGTGAGCAGGATCGATCGCAGAACCCGCGTTCGCGACGCCCAGTACCCGAGGGGGATGGAGATCAGGAACCCGATCACGATCGGCGGCGCCGCGAGCGCGAGATGCTCGAGGGTGCGCGTGCCGATCAGCTCAAGGTTGCGCCCGATCCATCCCCAGTCCATCAGGCGTCGCCCGCCTGGTCGGTCTTGTTCGAGATGCTGCGCGACTTCGGGCTGGCGTTGCCGACCTCGAGCCGGCCGCCGGGTGCCGAGATGACGCCCACGGGATAGCCACCGGCATCCACCAGGACGCGGTCGTCGCCCCGGGCCGACGTCGTCGACACCGTCAGGCGACGCTTGCCGCGGTCAGCGCCGATGAACGAGGCGACGAAGTCGTTGGCCGGTTTCGCCAGGATCTGTTCGGGCGTGCCCTGCTGCACGATGTGGCCGCCGGTCTCGAGCACGACGACCTGGTCGCCGAGCAGGAACGCCTCGTCGATGTCGTGCGAGACGAACACGATGGTCTTGGCCAGCTTCTTCTGCAGGCTGAGCACCTCTTGCTGCAGTTCGTCGCGCACGATCGGATCGACGGCGCTGAACGGCTCGTCCATGAGCAGGATGTTGGGGTCGACGGCCAGTCCGCGCGCCACCCCGACGCGCTGCTGCTGACCGCCCGAGAGCTGGCTGGGGTAGCGATCGGCCAGCGCGCGGTCGAGTCCGACGGTGTCCATCAGCTCGAGGGCCCTGTCGCGTGCCTGCTTCTTGGGAACGCCGTTGAGCCGGGGCACGGTCGCGATGTTGTCGGCAACCGTGCGGTGGGGCAGCAATCCCGAGTTCTGCATGACGTAGCCGATGCCCCTGCGCAGCCGCACGGGCTCGATCTGCGACACATCCTGGCCGTCGATCTCGACAGTGCCGGACGTCGGGTCGACCATCCGGTTGATCATGCGCATCAGGGTGGTCTTGCCTGATCCGCTGGATCCCACGAGCACGGTGATCTGCCGCGCCGGGATCACCAGCGAGAAGTCCCGGACGGCGTGCGTGCCGTCGGGATAGGTCTTGGTGACGTCGCGGAACTCGATCATCGATGCCCGCTCCGTTTCCTCGCGCGGCATTCTGCCGCAGACCCTTCGAAACCTTATTCGCGACCACCGTCACGGCGGCTTGGATGACGAAAGGTGTCAGCCAGCGAACAGGAACTCAGGTGCGCCCCGGCTTTCGGGACGCTGGAGAGGTCAGCGCTACCCGGCGGGGAAGTATTCCTTCAGAAGAGAATCCGCGGCCAGCATGGCGTGACGGAGGATCACAGGATCGCCCTGCGCGTCGCGTTGGAAAGCGTCGGCGGCGATCGCGTCGGCGAGGGTGAGAACCGACTGGAGTGTGAGTTTCGCCTCCACGCTGTCAACCATGCCGAAACGCGAGACCAGGATGACGGTGGCGCGATCGGCGAAGACGCGCAGCGCGGGCGCTCCCGAGAAGGGACGCAGATCGAGTACGTCGCCGAAGCGGAGCGCGGCGAAGCCGGGCTCGCTACGGAACGCGGTGGTGAACACCTCGAAACCCGCCTTGAGCGCCGACCGCCAGGTGCCGTCTCCGCCGTTCCGGAGCTCGGAGAAGGAGTGCTCGCCGATCCGCTCGGCATTGCGCGCGGCGAGGCTCTGAAGCACCGCGATGCGGTCGGGGAAGTAGCGGTAGACCGTTCCGATGGAGGCGCCCGCGCGCTCGGCCACCATCGCCGTGGTGAGTCGCTCGTAGCCGATCTCGTCGATGACGTGGGCCGCCGCATCCAGCAGGGCCGCGAGGCGAGCGGTGCTGCGCGCCTGGACCGGTTCGTTGCGGATCGGCGCAGAGCCGTCGGTGCGACTCGACAGGACAGAGGTGTCAGTCACGGGTTCTCCTCACATCGGCCCGCGGGACATGCGGAGCATGCCCGTGTTCCACGGGTGGGGCCGATCTTATCGCCTGGCCCCGCAGGCAGACCTGTCGTCGTGCCGTGACACACTGAGAAAATGGACAGGGAGAGCTCGCCCGCGCACTGGCTCTCGCGCCTCGAGGATCGCCTGCACGGCATGCGCCAGCGCCGGGGGCTCCGACGCGGGCTGGTGCCCACCGTGATCCCGTTCACCGGCTACGGCACGACCGACTGGGTGCGCGTGCTGGGCCGAGTGGTGCTGCGCAAACCCGGGACGCCGCGCACCGACCGGGCATCGAGCTTCCGCGGATGGCGCAGCTTCGTGAGCATCCCGGTGAGCGGTGCTGCCGTCGAGGTGATGATCGACGGCGCGAGCACGACGGTCCGATCGGATCGCGGCGGCGTGCTCGATGAGGCCATCCCTGCGCACCTCACCCCGGGCTGGACGGCGGTGACCCTGAGCATCGCGGGCGACGAGGTCGAGGCTCCGATGTTCGTGGTGGAGGACGGCGTCCGCTTCGGCATCGTGTCGGATGTCGACGACACCGTGATGGTCACCACCCTCCCCCGCCCGCTGCTCGCCGCGTGGAACACCTTCGTCGTCGACGAGCACGCTCGGCGGCCGGTGGCCGGGATGGCGGTGCTCTACACGCTGCTGCGGCAGGAGCATCCGGGAGCTCCGGTGATCTACCTGTCGACGGGCGCGTGGAACGTCGTCCCGACCCTGTCGCGGTTCCTGGGCCGCAATGTGTATCCGCGGGGTGCGCTGCTGCTCACCGACTGGGGGCCGACGCACGACCGATGGTTCCGCAACGGGCAGGAGCACAAGGCGAACAGTCTCGAGCGGCTCGCGCGCGAGTTCCCGGGCATCAGCTGGCTGCTGATCGGCGACGACGGGCAGCACGACGAGCGGATCTACCGGGATTTCGCGGCGGCGCATCCGAACAATGTCACGGCCATCGCGATCCGGCGTCTGACCCCCGGCGAGGCGGTGCTCGCCGGTGGACGCGCGGGAGGGGTGGATCACCGCCCCGACGACGTGCCCTGGCTCTATGCCGACGACGGCGCTGGTCTCATCGAGCAACTGCGAGCACTCGACGTGCTGGCGGCCGACGAAGGCTGACGCATTCGATGTTGACCCCCTGAACGGGGGCTGATAGATTCTCGGTGTCTTGCGCGTGTCCTCCTTATGGTGGACCTGTGCCGGGCTCCCCCGCATTCCCGAAGAGCTTCACCGCCGGGTCCCCCCTAGGCTCGGTTCCCCCATTTCGAAGGCATCCCCCATGTCTGCACCCGACTCCGGTCTGATCGCTGCCGTGATCCTCGCGGGCGGCGTCACGGCGGTCGTCGCGATCGCGATGACGGTCGTGCGGCAGTACCGCGCCGCGCAGCTCACGCCGGGCCGGGGCGTGCTGAGCGTGACTCTCGGGCTCGGGATCATGGCTCTGGCAGGACTCGGAATCGTCGCACTCTCACCGGTCGCCGCGCAGGCGTCGGTGACGCCGTCCAACAGCACGACGGTCAGCAGCACCACAGTCAGCGGCACCTCGAGCCCCAGCAGCGTCGACATCCAGCTGCCGACGCTCCCGCTCGGCGACTGAACTCCCGGCTGAGTCGGCGGCTCGCAGCATACTGGCTGCGTGCCAGCTCGTGACTTCTCGCCCGGGCGCCGGCGTCTGACCTCGTTGCGTCTCGCCGCTCAGGGGATCGTGCGGCCGGCAGGCGAGCAGGTGCCCGACGATCCGACCGAGATCGTGCGCGGCATGCTCGCGATACAGGCGCAGGATTACGCAGGCGCACTGTGGTCGATCGGGCTGCGCACGGCATCCGCGACGCGCCGCAGCATCGAGGCCGTGCACGAGAGCGGGGCCTTCGTGCGCTCCTGGCCGATGCGCGGCACCCTGCACTTCGTCGCCGCCGAGGATCTGCCCTGGATGCTGTCCCTCACCGGCGAGCGGATGATCCGCTCTGCCGAGGGCCGACGTCGACAACTGGAGCTGGACCAGCCGCAGTTCGACCGCGCCGAGGCGATCGCTCGCGAGCGTATGGCCGACGGCGCGACGATCTCACGGTCCGAGCTGTTCGCAGCGTGGGAGCAGGAGGGGCTTTCGACGACCGGACAGCGCGGGGTGCACATCCTCGCCCAGCTGGCCCAGAACTCGGTGATCGTCCTGGTCGGGCAATACGAGTGGGCGCTGCTCGAGCATCGGGTTCCCTCGCCGCGCATGCTCGAGCGCGCGGATGCCCTGCGCGAGTTCGCGCTCCGGTACTTCACCTTCCACGGTCCCGCCACCGACCGGGACTTCGCCTGGTGGTCGTCGCTCACCCTCACCGACGCGCGCCTCGGCATCGCCGCAGCGCGCGATCAGCTCGACGAGCTCGAGGTGGATGGCACGCGCTACTACCTCCGGCCCGGTCTCGAGCCGGCGGCACGGGCGGTGCGCCTGCTGCCCGGCTTCGACGAGTACCTGCTCGGCTACTCCGACCGCAGCGCGCCGCTCTCGGGCGGCGACACCGCGGTGATCGTCCCGGGCGGCAACGGGATGTTCCTGTACACCGTGGTGGTGAACGGCGAGGTCGTCGGATCCTGGCGGCGCAGTCAGCGCGCGAAGAAGGTCCAGCTCGCCATCGATCCGCTGCACGAGATCCCGTCGACCGCCGCCCGCGGGATCAGCGCGGCCGCCGCGCGCTACGGTGCCTTCCTGGAGCAGCCGGTCGAACTCATCCCCTGACCGCTCAGCTCTTGACCGCTCAGCTCTTGACCGCTCAGCCCTTGACGGCGCCCCCGAGCCCGGCGCTGCGCAGGAACAGGCGCTGGAACACCAGGAACAGCACGATCGGGATGATCATCGAGATGGCCAGCGCGGCCAGGAACACGCCGAGATCGGTCTGCGACTGGATATTCGGCAACCGCACCGACAGCGGTTGGATGGCGGGATTGGTGAGCACGAGGCTCGGCCAGAGGTAGTCCTTCCACGCGGTCACGATCGCGAACACCGAGACGACGCCGAGGATCGGGCGCGACATCGGCAGGACGATCGACCAGAACAACCGGAACGGGCCCGCGCCGTCCGTTCGGGCAGCCTCGAAGATCTCGCGCGGCAACCCGTTGAAGAAGCGCGTGACGAGCACCACATTGAAGGCCGAGGTACCGGCCGGCAGCCAGACCGCCCAGTAGGTATTGATGAGCGATTGATCGAGCAACGGCGGATGCAGGATCGTCAGATACAGCGGAACCAGCAGCACCACACCCGGCACGAACAGGGTGCCGAGCACGAGGCCGTTGAGCACCTTCGCATACGCCGGTCGCAGCACCGCGATGCCGAAGCCGGCCGTCGTCGCGACGATCAACTGCACGGCCCACGAGCCGACCGCGACCCAGATCGTGTTGAGGAACTGCGTGCCGATCCCGACCTGCGTCCAGGCGGCCACCACGTTGTTCCAGTCCCAGCCGTGCGGAAAGATCGCGATCGGCGTCTGGAGGGTGTCCTGCGTCGGGGTGACCGCCGATTTCAGCAGCCACAGCAAGGGGAAGACGCCCCACAGGATGAGCAGGATGAGAAGCACGAGGTGCACGGTGCCCAGGCCGAACCGGATGCCGGGGCGGCGCCGGTCCGACGTCGAGATGGCGGTGCGCTCGCCCGAGTCCTCCACGACTGCCCGGCTCAATTCTGGCTCCAGGCCCGGGTGAGGCGGAAGTAGACCAGCGAGAACAGGGCGAGGAAGACCGCAAGCAGCAGGCTCAGGGCGGTCGCCTTGCCGTAGTCGACCCCGATCCCGCTGCCGAAGGCGTAGCGGTAGATCAGTTGGAGCACCGTCAGCGTCGAGTTGGCGGGACCGCCGAAGGTGAGCAGGAACGGTTCGAGGAACACCTGAGCCGTTCCGATGATCTGGAGGATGAAGGTGATCAGCAGCACCGGACGCAGTTGCGGCAGGGTGACGTGCCAGATCTTCTGCCAGATGCCCGCGCCATCCATGTCTGCGGCGTCGTAGAGCTCGGGCGGCACGCTCGTCAGCGCGGCGAGATAGATGATGATCGTCCCACCCGCGGCCGCCCACGTGGCCTCGAGCACGATGGAGGGCATCGCCGTGGCGGCGCTCTGGATCCACGGCTGCGGCGGGATCCCCACCCAGCCGAGGATCGTGTTGAACACGCCGTGCGGGCTCGCGTCGTAGAAGCGCTTCCAGAGCAGGACCGCGACGACCGGTGGCACCACCACGGGCAGGTAGGCGAGCGCGCTGAACACGCCGCGGAGCCTGCGCACCTCGCTCATCAGCACGGCCACGACGAGGGGAAGCGGATAGCCGAAGATCAGGGCGAGCAGCGCGAACCATGCGGTGTTGAGCACCGCGGTCGGCACCAGCGGATCGCGGAACAGCGCGGTGAAGTTGTCGAAGCCCACCCAGGTGGTCACCACGAAGGTCGTGCGCTGGAAGGTCATCACCACCGAGCGCAGGATCGGCCACCACGAGAACACGCCGAAGACCACCAACAGGGGTAGCAGGAACAGGAGATTCGCCGGTCCGCCGCCGCGGATCCAGGTGAGAGGCGTGCGCGGTCGTCGACGGCGGACGACGGTCCGCGGCGCCGTCAGCGGGGCGGATGGGGTGGTCATCGAGTCCGTTCCGTTCTGAGTCATCGGGTGGGGCCGGCCGTCCCCGTGGAACGACCGGCCCCGTCGGCCAGCGGCTCAATGCCGCGGCCGCGTGCTTCTTGGTGTCGGCTTACTTCTTGGCGTCGGCGTCGATCAGCGCCTGGATCTGGGTGTTGACACCCTTCAGCAGCGCGTCGATGTCGGCATTCTTGTCGGTCAGCACCGCCTGCACGACGCTGTCGAGCGCCGCGTAGAGCTCCTGCGTGTGCTTGGCCGGCTCCGGGATGATCGTCTGGTCGAAGATGCCGTTCTGGAACGGAGCGACATTGGCCTTCGGCACATTGATGTAGGAGTCGATCCAGCCCAGCGAGGTGTCGAGCTGCTTCTTGTCGAAGATCGGCAGTTGCGGCACGCCAACAGGCTGCTTGTTCGCCACGAGCGACTTGGCGTCGGCGATCGCGGAACTCTTGTCGAGCAGCTTCTGCATGTAGTAGAAGTCGATCCACTTCACCGATGCCTGCTGCTCGGCCTTGCTCGCGCTCGGGCTGACCACCGCGACGTTGCCGCCGCTGAGCACACCCGAGTTGTCGCCCTGAGTCGGGATCAGCGCCAGGCCGTAGTCCTTCGGGTCCACGCCGTTCTGCTGCACCAGGCTGGTCAGCACGTCGGAGCCCGACGGATACATCGCCGTCTGACCGGAGCCGAAGTACTGGTTCATGCCCGACCAGTCGAGGTTGAAGTTGCTGCCGAGCGAGTTGTCATCCCACCGCATCTGCTGGAGGAACTTCAGCGCGGCGACCGTCTGCGCGTTGTCGGCCGTCACCGTGGTGGTGTCGCCCTTGGTGACTTCCATGCGCCCGCCTCGCGAATAGGTCTGCTCGGTCAGGCCCCAGCCCCCGGTGTTGCCGGAGGTGAAGACCATGAAGCCGGCGATCCCGAGCTTGTCGGAGATCTGCTTGGCGTCCGAGCGCACCTCGTCCCACGAGGTCGGCGGCTTGTCGGGGTCGAGCCCGGCCTTGGTGAACAGCGCGCGGTTGTACGAGAGGCCGTAGGCGTACGGCCCGTAGGGGATGCCGAAGATGTCACCGGCGTCGTTCTTGGCCACCGCGAGCAGCGACTGGTTGAACTTCGAGGCGTAGGGCAGCGCCTTCACCTCGGACGTGATGTCTGCCAGCTGTCCGGCGTTCGCCAGCGTCTTGCTGTCGGTGAAGGGGACGTTGAACACGTCGGGCAGGGTCCCGGCCGCGAGTTGCGCCGAGAAGGTCGGACCCGTCCACTGGTACTCGACCGGCTTCACCAGGATGTTCGGGTTGGCCTTCTCGAAGTCCTTGACCCGCTGGTTGAACTGCGTGAAGGCGTCGGCCGAACTGCCAGGGATGAGGCTCGCGACGGTGATCGCGACCTTGCCGTTGCTGTTGCCGGAATCGCCGCCGGCCGAGCAGCCCGCCAGCAGACCGCCAGCCACAGCGGTCACGGCGAGGATCGCCGCGACCTTGCGAGGTGACTTCATTGTCTTGCCTTTCTCTTGGTGTTGGGGTTCTCCGTTGGCTCGTGCTGTGGTCGCAGCCACGCCGTGGAGTCCGAGGGAAGCTTGCCGTCGACAAGCTCCTCGCTGCCCAGGATCAACTCTGCGCCCTCCGGGAGCGCGAGCGAGTGAGCGGCGAAGTTCGTGATGCAGATGAAGTCGGCTCCGCGCCGGAAGGCCAGAGTGGTGGGCTCCGCGTCGATCCACTCGAAGGGGCCGTCCCCGAGGCCGATGCCCGCGCGGCGGAGGTCGAGCGCGTCGCGGTAGAGCGAGAGCATCGAGCGCGGATCCTGGAGCTCGGCCTCGACCGTGTACTCGGCCCACGCGGCGGGCTGCGGCAGCCAGGGTCCGGTCGCAGCGTGCTCGGAACTGAATCCGAAGGGCGGCCGCGTGCCGCTCCAGGGAAGGGGCACGCGGCATCCGTCGCGACCCGGATCCACGCCGCCCGAGCGGAAATGCATCGGGTCCTGCCGCAACCCCTCCGGGATGTCCTCGACCTCGGGCAGCCCGAGCTCGTCGCCCTGGTAGATGTACAGCGATCCCGGGAGCGCCGCGGTCAGCAGCGCGGCAGCGCGGGCGCGGCGGGTGCCCAGGTCGCGGTCGGTCGGGATGCCGAACCGCTTCGCCAGGAACGCGAAACTCGAGTCGTCACGTCCGTACCTGGTCACAGGCCGCGTGACGTCGTGGTTGCTGAGCACCCAGGTGGACGGCGCCCGAACCGGCGCGTGCGCAGCAAGCGTCATGTCGATGGACTGCTTCAGTTGCGCCGCATCCCATGGCCTGGCCAGGAAGTCGAAGTTGAACGCGGTGTGCATCTCATCGGGCCGCAGGTAGGCCACGAAGCGGTCGATCTCGGGCAGCCAGATCTCGCCGACCAGCACCCGTGTTCCCGGATACGAGTCGGCGACGGCACGCCAGCCGCGGTAGATGTCATGCAGCTCGTCGCGGTCCTGGTTGGGGTGCTCGCCCGGGCCCGGGTTGTCGGGCACCTCCGCCAGGTTCGGGTCCTTGACCAGCAGGGCGGCCGAGTCGATGCGCACCCCGGCGACCCCGCGATCGAACCAGAACCGGAGGATGTCCTCGTGCTCGCGGCGCACGTCGGGGTGGTTCCAGTTCAGGTCGGGCTGCTCGGGCGTGAACAGGTGCAGGTACCACTGCCCGGGCGTTCCGTCGGGGTTGGTGGTGCGCGTCCAGGTCTCGCCGGCGAAGGGCGACACCCAGTGGTTCGGCATGCCGTCGCCGTCGGGCCCGGTGCCGTCGCGGAACCAGAAGCGCTCGCGCTCGGGCGACCCCGGAGCGGCGGCCAGGGCGGCCTGGAACCAGGCGTGCCGGCTCGAGACGTGATTGGGGACGATGTCGATGATCGTGCGGATGCCGAGTTCGAGCGCCTCCTTGATCAGCAACTCGGCCTCGGCGAGCGTCCCGAAGTCCGGGTGGATCGCGCGGTAGTCGGCCACGTCGTAGCCGCCGTCGGCGAGCGGCGAGGGGTACCACGGGGTGAACCAGATCGCGTCGATGCCGAGGTCGCGCAGGTAGCCGAGGCGCGATCGGACCCCGGCGAGGTCGCCCGTTCCGTCACCGTTGCCATCCGCGAAGCTGCGCACGTAGATCTGATAGATCACGGCGCTGCGCCACCACAGCGGGTCGGTGGTCGGCGGGTGGACAACCGCGGTGCGGCTGCTTAGGACGTCAGAGTCCAACGGTGCTTCCTGTCGTTCCGGGGGTGCGGACGACGGAAGGTCTCCGTCGACATTCCGAAATGTAGCTTTGTCGACAGAATGATGCAAGAACTAAACAGACTGCAAGAAACTTGCGGGGGCTTGCAGTCCGCTACGTGCTGGGCGGGGGTGCGGTGCTCCCCCGAACGACCAGTTCCGGCTCGAAGAGGTACTCCTCCGGGGGCGCTGCCGTGCCCGACAACTGCGCGACGAGCAACTCGATGACCATGCGGCCCATCGGCTCGATCGGCTGCCGGACCGTGGTGAGCGGCGGGTCGATCGAGTTCATCAGGGCGGAGTCGTCGAACCCGACGACCGACACGTCGTTCGGCACGTTCCTGCCCGCGCGGCGCACAGCCCGGATGGCGCCGAGCGCGAGCGGATCGGACGCGCAGATCACGGCGGTGACCCCGGAGGCCAGCAAACGCGCGGTCGCGGCCTGGCCCGCCTCGAGGCTGTAGTGCGAGTGCACCACCTGCTGGGCGGGGAGCGGGACGCCCGTCACCTGCGCGATCCGCTGGGCCGCCGCCAGCTTCCGCCGGGACGGGATGTGGTCGGCCGGCCCGAGGACGATGCCGATCCGTCGGTGACCGAGCTGCACCAGGTGGTTCCAGGCCAGTTCTACCGCCACCGCGTCATCCGTGGAGACGGTCGCGAACGACAGCTCGGCGACAGGCGCGTTGACGAGCACGGTCGGCAGTCGCAGCCCGGCCAGGCGGAGGTAGTGGTCGTGCGGAGCATCCTGCTGGGTGTACTGACCGCCGACGAACACCACACCCGAGACGTGCTGCTGGAGCAGGAGCTCGACGTTGTCGGCCTCGCTGATCCCGCCGACCGTCTGCGTGCAGAGCACCGGGGTGTAGCCGTTCTGGGCAAGGCCTCCCCCGACCACCTCACCGAACGCCGGGAAGATCGGGTTCTGCAGCTCGGGCAGGAACAGCCCGACCAGACGGGCCTTCTCGCCGCGCAGCTTGCTCGGCCGCTCGTAGCCCAGCACATCGAGCGCCGTGAGGACGGCCTGCCGGGTCGCCTCGCTGACTCCGGGCTTCTCGTTCAGGACCCGGCTGACGGTGGCTTCGCTGACACCGACCTGCTTGGCGACTTCCGCGAGACGACGGGACATGCAGGAATCCTACGCAAACCACGCAAGAATTTGCAGGTCGACGCGAGCCGGCTCGCCGATCAGTGAGATCAGCCCGGAGGCAAGCCGTAATTCGCGCGGAAACTGCTGTGCTCGTAGTCGGTGTGATAGCGCCCGCGGTTCTGCAACTCGGTGATCACCCGCTTGAAGCGCTCCAAACCGTCGGGCTGAACGTCGACGTTGATGTTGAATCCGTCGGCGACGTCGGTGTCGATCCATTCGATGATGCGATCCGCGATCTGCTCCGGCGTGCCGAAGATCGCGCGCTGCCCGCGGTTGACGTTGTGGTGAACGAGCTGTTTGACGGTGAACTCGTTGGCCTTCGCCACCCCGCCGATATCGCCGCGGCGGTAGTTGATGATCTCGTCCTCGGTGGGGATCGAGTCGAAGAGCTCGTACGGAAGCTCCTTGTTCGGGTCCAACTCCTCGACCGGCAGCCCCAACTGCTTGGCGAGGTTGTTGACCAGGAAGTTCAGGTCGAGCATCTCGTCGAACTGCGCCTTGCGCTTGCGCGCATCGGCCTCGGTGTCCCCCACGACCGCGTAGAGGCCCGGGCACACCACGAGATGGTCGGGATTGCGGCCGAACTTCGCCGCATGCGCCTTGGCCTCGGCGTAGAAGATCCGATCGTGATCGAGGTCGGGTTGCGAGGTGAAGAGCACGTCGGCGTACTTCGCCCCGAACTCCCGGCTCTGCTTCGAGACGCCCGCCTGGAACATCACCGGGCGGTCGCCCTCGTACCGGCCCGGCAGTTGCAGGATGCCGGACGAGCTGAAGTGCTTGCCCTGGTAGTCGACGCCCCGGGTGAGAGAGGTGTCGATGTAGACGTCGTTCTCCTTATCGGCCGTGATGGCCTCCCTCGGGAAGGAGTCCCAGAAGGCCGTGACGATCTCGACGAATTCGGCCGCCCGCTCATAGCGGGTCGTGCGGTCAAGCTTCTGATCGATCGGCAGCCCCAGCGCCTGAAGCGCCTGATCCTCTTGGCTCGTGACGATGTTCCAGCCCGCTCGGCCCTTGCTGATCTGCTGCAGGGTGGCGAGGTCTCGAGCCACGACGTAGGGGTGGCCGGTCAGCGCCGACCGAGTGCCGATCAGACCGAGGTGCTGCGTCTCGCGCGCGATCGCCGACAACAGGATGATGGGGTCCAGCCCCCGCCTCGGCTTGCGCAGGAAGCTGGTGCCAAGCACGGCGTGGGTGTCTGGCAGGAAGATGGCGTCGAACTTGGCCTCTTCGGCCAATCTGGCGAGCATGATCTGGTGATCGACGTCATCGACGAGGGTGGTCGCGTCGTCGAAAGCCTTCCAGCCTGCGTCGTGCCGGCCTGACGTGTGGAAGATCAGATTCAGGCGGATCTGCTTGACCAAATGACGAATCCCTCTCTCGGTGCAACCCCTTACGATAACGGACGCCCGGCCCGGCATAGCCTGTGCTCATGCTCCGCCACGCCAGCGCGCTCGTCCGGTCGACCCACCCGGGCCCGGCTCTGGCCGTCACGGTCGTCGCGGTGCTGCTGGGCGTGGCCGTCGGTCTCGAGCCGTGGCGGGTCGCGGTGCTCGGCATCGCGATCCTGTTCGATCAGGCATCGGTCGGCCTGTCGAACGACTGGATCGACGCCGAGCGCGACCGCGCCGTCGGGCGGACCGACAAGCCGGTCGCGCTCGGCCAGATCGGCGCTCCGACCGTGCGCACCGCCGCCTTCGTCGCGGCGGCCGCGAGCGTGGTGCTGACCCTCCCCCTGGGACTGCCCGCGACGGCCGTGCATCTCGTGACTCTCGGGTCGGCCTGGGCGTACAACGCAGGGCTGAAGAACTCGATGCTCTCGGTGGCGCCCTACGTCGTGAGTTTCGGACTGCTGCCCTCGATCGCGAGTCTGGCGCGGCCGACTCCGACGCTTCCGGCGTGGTGGGTATTCGCCGCGGGCGCGCTGCTCGGCATCGCGGCGCACTTCGCCAACGTGCTGCCCGACCTCGACGACGATCGGCGCACAGGCGTCCGCGGCCTGCCGCACCGGCTCGGGCTGCGGGCCTCGATCCTGATCACCTGGGTGGCGCTGCTGCTCGCAGCGGTGGCCGTGACGGTCGGCGTGGCCGCCGGACCGGGCGGACTCCCGGTCTTCGCGGTCGTCGGTCTGCTCGTCTCGGTGGTGATCTCGATCCTCGGAACGCTGCTGGCGCTCCGGCGAGGAGTCGGGCGCTGGCTCTTCCGCCTCGTCATCGCGGCGGCGCTCGTCGATGTGGCGATGCTGGTGCTGGCGGGCACCCGGATGCTGGCCTGATGAACCGCGCGACCCCTCACTCCGTTGATCCCTACGAGGGAGGTGTGCGCGATGCCCAAGGATGACGCGAAGGCGGACGAGGCCGCAGCCCTTCGCGCGCTCGCAGACGCGCACTCGGCCGCGCTCTGGCGCTACGTCGTGCACCTCACGGGGGATCGCGCGGGGGCCGACGACGTCGTGCAGGAGACGCTGCTGCGCGCCTGGCGGTCCCCCGCGATCCTCGCCCAGCCTCCCGACGGCACTCGCGCGTGGATGTTCACCGTGGCGCGTCATCTCGTGATCGACGAGGTGCGCAGTGCGCGCAAGCGGCACGAGTTCACCGCCGAAGAACTGCCGGAGCGCGCCGAACGCGACAAGACGGACGCCCTCTTCGAGTCCCTGCTGATCGAGGAGGCTCTCGCCTCGTTGAGCTGGGATCACCGCGCCGTCATCGTGCACGCGTACTACGGCGGTCGCAGCGTGGCCGAGGTCGCGCGCGAGCTTGCCATCCCGGAGGGCACCGTCAAGTCGCGCATGCACTACGGACTGCGTGCGCTCCGTCTGGCCCTGCAAGAGAAGGGAGTGACGCGATGACGAGCGGTCACACCCACTACGCCGACTGGGATGCGGCATACGTCCTGGGTTCACTCTCGCCCGCCGAGCGGCGCGAGTTCGAAACGCACCTGGAGGGGTGCGAGCGCTGCCGAGAATCCATCACCGAGCTGTCCGGTCTGCCCGGCCTGCTCGGCCGACTCGATGCGGACCGCGCCTTCGCGCTGCTCGAGCACTCCGACGAGGCGGATGCCGCCGAGCCGGCACCGATTCCTCCGGTGCCCGCCGACCTCGTGGCCAGGATCCAGGGGCGGGATGCCGCGCGGCGATCGCGTCGGCGCACGCGCCTCGTGCTCGGCCTCGCTGCCGCAGCAATGGTCGCGACTGCGATCGCGATCCCGGTGTCGATCGCGGCCGCCCCGCATCCGACCGTGTCAACCGCCCTGTCGCAGGTCGTCGCGAGCCCGCTCAGCGCCGACGTCGAACTCACCTCGGTCGGCTGGGGAACGCAGGTCGAGATGAGCTGCCGCTATCGCGACATCGATACGGATGCGCCCCCGGCGACCCGCTGGGTGTACGCCCTGTGGGTGGTGCAGAAGAACGGAACCGCGAGCGAACTCTCCAGCTGGTCGGCAGCCAACAACACCACGGTCACCCTGAGCGCCGGCACTTCCGTGCCGGTCGACCAGATCGCCGCGGTGCAGGTGCGATCCGTACGCGATGGCAAGGTTCTGCTCCAGTCGGACCTGGGGTCCTGACGCTACTGCTCTGCTGCGCCCGCTGACGGGGCCGTCGCCGTCGCGGCGGCATCCTTCTCGTGAACGGGGTTGCGGATGCCCAGGAACGACACGATGCCGCCCAGGATCAGCAAGGCCGCGGACGCGATCATGGCGCGGTGCACGCCGTTCAGATCGAGGCTGCCGCCGACGATCACGGCGAGCATCGCAATGACGATCAGCCCCGCGACGCGCGACACCGCGTTGTTGACCGCCGAGGCGATCCCCGAGCGTGAGGTCTCGATCGACCCCAGGATGGCCGAGGTGAGCGGCGACACCGTCAACGTGACTCCGAGCCCGAACACCAGGATGCCCGGCAGCACCTGCCACCAGTAGTTGAACGGGTGGTTGATGAGCAGCATCAGCAGGGCACCGAGCCCGGCGATGATCGGACCGATCGTCATGAACAGGCGAGGGCCGAATCTGCCCGACAGGGCGCCGACGCGCGAACTGAACAGGATCATCATGAACGTCACCGGGATGGATGCCAGGGCCGCCCACGTCGCCTTCAGCCCCGCGCCCTGCTGCAGGTACACGCCGAGCGCGAATCCGTTGAGCGAGAGCGCGCCGTAGATCAGCGCGGTGGCGACGTTGCCTGTCCAGAAGTTGCGCACCCGGAACAGGCTGAGCGGCAGCATCGGGTTGCGGTGCACTCGCTGGCGGACCAGGAATCCGGCGAACGCGAGAATGCCGCCGGCCAGAGGCAGGTAGATGGCCGGGCTGCCCCAGCCCAGTGTCGACTGCTCGATCAGCGCGAACACCACCCCGCCGAGTCCGAGCCCGCAGAGGACCGCGCCGAGGTAGTCGATCGACACGCCCTCCTCACGCACATCCTTCTGGCCGAGCAGCTTGAGCAGGACCAGGGTCACGGCGATGGGGAGCACGTTGATGACGAAGGCGTAGCGCCACGACAGGTTGTCGGCGAACAGACCGCCGATCACGGGCCCGGCGATCATGGCGATCGTCGTCATGCCGGTCCAGGTGCCGATCGCCTTGGCCTGAGCCGGCCCCCGGAAGTTGGAGGTGATCAGCGCCAACGAGCTGGGCACCAGGAGCGCTCCCGCGATCCCCTGCACGGCCCGCGCCGCGATCAGGAATTCGACGTTCGGCGACAGGGCGATCGCCAGCGACGCGACCCCGAAGGCGACCAGTCCGACCCGGATCACCGTGATGCGGCCGTAGACATCGCTCACCGAGCCGGCCACGAGGATCAGCGAGCCGAGGGTGATCAGATAGGCATCCACGATCCACTGCTGCGCCTCGAGCCCGCCGCCCAGCTCGCGCCGGATCGCCGGCAGCACGACGTTGACGATCGTGCCGTCGAGGAACGACACCAACGAGGCGAGGATGGCGATGGCGAGGACGAGGCGTTGTTCCTTGGTCACGGCCTCACGCTATCCCCGACCGTCGACGTCGCGCTTGTTCAGCGGTCGACCGCCTCCACCACGGCATCGATCACGCCGGGTTCGAGCAGGATGCGGAAGTGCCCGACCACCGGCAGTTCGACATTGCGCGCGCCCTCGAGCACGCACCCGTCTGGGATGTGCGGATCGAAGCTCGGGTAGATCGACGTGATCCGCTCGTTGACGGCGCGCTCGGCGGCCAAGCCGGCGATCACCGGGTCGGTCGGCAGAAAGGCGCGGAGCGCGGGATTCGGCGCAATCCTCGCCATCGCAGAGCCGCTGAACGGCGAGGCGATCGCCACCATCCGGTCGACCAGGCTCTCGCGATCGTCGAGCGCCATCACGTGCTTGCCGACGATGCCGCCCTTGCTGTGAGCGACGATCGCGACGCCCGTCAGGCCCCGATCGACCAGGTAGGCGTGCACGCGGGCGGCCGTCGCGGGGATCGGAGCACGGTTGAGTCCGAGGGCCGGGATGACGTGCACCGGATGCCCGTCGGTGTTCAGCCGCTCGGCGATCGGACGCAGATAGTGCCAGCTCTCATAGATGCCCGGCAGGATCACCACCGGTCGCAGCCGGCCGTCGGCGAACGACGGTGGAACCGCCCAGGCCCGAACGGCGTCCACTCGGAAGCGGATGGCGTTCGGGTAGTCGGCCAGCAGCCGCAGGGCGTGCTCCCGGCGGCTGACCATACCCAGAGCCTAGGACGGGAGTCCCAGAGCCACCCCGGGGTCTTCGGCCAGCAGCTCGCGCACCCGCGGAATGACCTCGCGGCCGTACAGCTCGATCGAGTTCATCAGCAGCTCGTGCGGCACGGTGCCGCTCGTGTACTTGAGGTCGAAGCGCTGGATGCCGAGCGAGCGCACGGTGTCGGCGATCTTCTGCGCGACCGTCTCCGGCGATCCGACATGCAGCGCGCCGTCGTGGATCTCCGCCTCGAAACGATCGCGGTTCGTGGGCGGCCATCCGCGGTCACGGCCGATCGAGTTGATCATCACCTCGTGGTGGGGCCAGAGGATGTCGGCGGCCTCCTGGTCGGTGGCCGCGATGAACCCGGGCGAGTGCACCGCGACCGGCAGGGTCGGCTGACCGAGCTGGGCCAGGGCGCGATGGTAGAGGTCGACGTAGGGCGCGAAGCGTGCCGGCTGCCCGCCGATGATGGCGAGCACCAGGGGCAGGCCGTGCCGGGCGGCGCGCACGACCGACTCGGGGCTGCCACCGACGCCGACCCAGGCCTTCAGCCGGTTGGCGGTCTTGGGATAGACCTCCTGCTCGGTCAGCGGCGGCCGGATCGTGCCCGACCAGGTGACCGGGCCCTCGTCGAGCAGCTTGGCGAGTAGGTCGAGCTTCTCTTCGAACAGGACCTCGTAGTCCTGCAGGTTGAACCCGAACAGCGGGAACGACTCGGTGAACGACCCGCGCCCCAGGATCATCTCGGCGCGGCCGTTGCTCACCGCATCCAGGGTGGCGAACTTCTCGTAGACGCGCACCGGGTCGTCCGAGCTCAGCACGGTGACGGCGGTGCCCAGGTGGATGCGCTCGGTGCGGCTCGCGATCGCGCCGAGCACGACCTCGGGAGACGAGATCGCGAAGTCGTCGCGGTGGTGCTCCCCGATCCCGAAGAAGTCCACGCCTACCTGGTCGGCCAGCACCGCCTGCTCGACCACGTTGCGGATGACTTGCGGGTAGGGCACCTTCTCGCCCGCCGCATCCACCTCGACATCACCGAAGGTGTCGAGGCCCAGCTCGACCGGCTTCTGAGTGGATTCGAGGGCCGGGTCGGTCTTCTTCGCCATGCTGTGCTCCTAGTTCATGCGTTCGTATTGACTTGAACACCCTCGCTGCCTCGAGTATTCCTGGAATACTGTCGAGCGGAGTAGGGGGTGCCGATGCCGTTCATCGACTCGACAGGAGCGCCTGTCGACGGCGTCCACCTGCTCTACCGGCCGGCCGCGGTGCGGCTGTTCCAACTCGAGCGGGGCTTCGCGTGGATCGACCCGCGCGACGGATCCCGCACCGACATCCCCGCGCACGACCCGACCCGGCCGCCCACCGATCCGCACAACTCGACCGATCTCGCGTCGGTGCCCGCGTTCCTGTGGGGGCTCGTGGCGAGCTACGGCCATCAGACGCTGCCGGCGATCCTGCACGACGCGCTGTCCGATCGGGCGGACGAGGCCGCGCCCGCCGATCGATTCGCGCTGCGGCGTGCAGCTGATGACGCGTTCCGGGTCGCGCTCCGCGAGAGCGGGGTGACGACCCTGCGGGCCACGACGATGTGGGCCGTGGTGTCGATGCAGCGGTATCTGCGGTTCCGGACGGCGCTGGGCGTCGTCCTGGTGGCGCAGGTAGTGCTCGGCGGTCTCGCGGTGATCGCGGCGGTGGTGCTCGGGTTGCTGGGGCATCCGCTGCTCCTGTTGCTCGCGCTGGCACCGGCGGTCCTCGCGCTGGCCTGGGGCCGCGATGCGCCCGTGGTGATCGCGAGCAGCTACCTTGGCGCCCTGTACTCCCCCCTGATCGTGACCGCGGCCATCGCCTCGGCGATCGAGTACCTGATCGCGCTCGTCGTGTTCGTCATCACCGGGCTGCGTGGTGCTCTCCCCCGACCGGGCCCAACCCTGCGCAAGGAGTGACGTGGCGGCGCACAGCGCGGGGATCCTGCTGCACCGGATGACGGCATCCGGTCCCGAGGTCTTCCTCGGTCACATGGGCGGCCCGTTCTGGGCGCGCAAGCAGGAGCACGCCTGGTCGATCCCGAAGGGCGAGGCCGAGGCGGGCGAGAACGACCTCGAGGCCGCGCGGCGCGAGTTCGCGGAAGAACTGGGGGTGCCAGCGCCCGACGTTCGGTATTCCGAGCTCGGGACGTTCCGCTATTCGAGCGGCAAGACCGTGGCGGTCTTCGCGGGCGAGGCGCCCGGCTTCGAGCTGGACGAGCTGCGCAGTAACGAGTTCGAACTGGAGTGGCCGCCGCGCTCGGGGCGAGTGCAGCGCTTCCCCGAGTTCGACGCGGCGCGCTGGGTGCCCGTGGCCGAGGCGACGTCGCTGCTCGTGGCCGGACAGCTGCCGCCGGTGGATGCGCTGCTGGCGCAGTTCGGCTCATGAGGATCGGCCATGCTGATCACGGCCGATTCGTGGCCGAGGCTGCCTACGGCTTCAGCCGGGCTCGCCGGTGCGCCCGTGCTAGCCGCCGGGAAATGTCGCCGGCGGTTGAGGCGTCCATGTTGCGCGTGGGTTGCCGTCGAGTGTGACGGCGGTGGCGTCCTGCAGCCGTGCCATCTCGACGATGTCGGACGGACACACGATGTTGCCGGCCCTCGCGGTGAGGCGAGGACCGGTGTCGACCACGATCTCGGCGCAGACATAGGCGAAGACCTGCACTGGCTCGAGGTGGCCGTACCCCACCCCCGCGCTGATGACGTCAAGCACGGCGTCAGCGCCCCATGCGCGGGTGCGGTAGGCCACGGGTTCTTGGGGCAGAGACCAGGCGAAGCCTGCTGAGGAAGCATCGACAACTCTGGGGCGGTCGCCCGCACCACCGTTCTTCCGAAACGCGTCGATCCACGCCGCCGGATCAGTCGGGAGACTTCCGTCCTCGACAACCGCTGACGTTGCCGCGGTGATCCCCGCGCGCGCGTTCATCGCCGCTTCGTCGATACCCGAGAGATTCGCAATGCATCCGCTCAGCGACACGGCAACGAGGATTGCCGCCGCGACGCCCCAGGTGAGACGTCTGAGAGCCTCAAGCCGCGCGATCATGGAACTGACGGTACCTCAACAGCTTCGTCTCGCGTCAACAGATGGGGAGCGGCTCAACTGGAGCGGTGGGTGGATCTGAGGGGATTCGAACCCCGAGACGCATCGCGTCTCGCGTCAGCAGATGGGAGCGGCTCAACTGGAGCGGTGGGTGGATCTGAGGGGATTCGAACCCCTGACCCCCTGCATGCCATGCAGGTGCGCTACCAACTGCGCCACAGACCCGCAGCCCCGATACCGGGGCAACTGAAATAGGTTACTACATCCCTTCACCGCCGGAGTGTCGCTTGCGTACTCCATACTCGGTATGCATACTCGGTATGGTGTCGATCAAGAACAGCCTCCTCGCCCTCCTCTGCGAGCGACCGCACTACGGCTACGAGCTGCGGCAGGAGTTCGAGTCGCGGACCGGTTCGACCTGGCCTCTCAACATCGGACAGGTGTACACCACCCTCGATCGTCTGCAACGCGACCGTCTGGTCGAGGCGAGCGCCGGCGACGCCGAAGGCCGCAAGGTGTGGAACATCACGCCCACCGGTCGGGATGTCGTGGCCGGGTGGCTTGCGCGACCGATCACCAGACCTGCTCCTTCACGGGACGAACTCGCCATGAAGCTGGCCATCGCGGCGTCGTTGGATGGCGTTAACCTCTCGGCGATCATCCAGACCCAGCGCGAGGCAACCGCGCGAACCCTGCAGGACCTCACCCGCACGAAGGCCGCCGGCGGAGACCCCGCGGCGCCTCACGAGCTGGCGTGGCTGCTGGTCGTGGACTCGATGATCTTCCAGGCGGAAGCAGAGATCCGCTGGCTCGACCACTCGGAGCAGCGGCTGTCGAACGCCGCGGTGCGCCAACGCGCGACGAGCTGGGGCCCGCGCGCGCATGGGGAGGCAGGCGCCGCGCAACCTACGGCGACCATTCCGAGGATGGGCGAGCGATGAGCGACCAGCAGCTGCTTCGCCTGGACGGCGTGTCGATGCACTACGGAGTCGGCGCCACGGCCGTGGTCGCGCTCGCCGGGATCGACCTCACGGTGGATCGCGGCGAACTGGTCGCCATCATGGGCGCGTCCGGCTCGGGCAAGTCCACCCTTCTGACCATCGCGGGCGGGCTGACCAAACCGACAGGAGGCGAGGTCATCGTCGACGGGCGCTGGCTGTCAGAGCTCGACCCGCGCCAGCTGGCGGCACTTCGCCGCCGCACGCTGGGCTTCGTGTTCCAGGATTTCAACCTGGTTCCGGCTCTCACCGCGCTCGAGAACGTCAGCCTGCCACTGGAGCTGGATGGCTGGAAGTCCAGCAGGGCCCGACGCGCCGCCCGAGATGCCCTCGCGGTCGTCGACCTGGCTGACCGGGCGAGCCACTACCCCGACGATCTCTCCGGAGGGCAGCAACAGCGGGTCGCCATCGCGCGGGCGGTCGTGGGCGGCCGATCACTGATCCTGGCCGACGAGCCGACCGGTGCGCTCGACTCCACGACCGGCGAACTGGTACTGCGCATGCTGCGCCATCGCGTGGATGCCGGCGCCGGCGGCATCCTGGTTACCCACGACCCACGGCACGCCGCCTGGGCCGACCGCATCGTCTTCCTGCGCGACGGACGCATCGTCGGCAGCTCGGAGAGCGAAACCGTCGACGCGCTGGCGCGGCCGTGAAACGGGGGTCGGACCTGCCGCGTCGCAGCAACGGCGGCCTGCGCCTGGCGTTCCTGCTCGCGGCGCGCAACCTGCGGCGCGCGCCGGGGCGCAGCATCTTGATCTCCACACTCGTGGCACTGCCGGTCATCAGCATGGCCGCTGCCGCAACGGTGGGATTGAGCAGTCTCGGCAGCCCGGCCCAGACGACGCAGGTACGACTCGGCCAGATGGCGGCGGTCCTGGATGTGACCGGAAGCGCCGTCAAGCAGAACGCGGCAGGCGACAACTGGGAGGGGGTCCAGCTGAAGCCCGACGTCTCGACCGATCCCCGTGAGTATGTGCCGAACCGCTGGCGGCTTGTCCCGCTGCAGCCGGCACAGCTCTATCTCACGACCGCGCACGGCGTCGCGAACTTCCAGGGCTGGGCGGGGCGCAGCTGGGATCCCGCGTTCGCCGGACGCTATGACCTGCTGACCGGTCGGGCGCCGATCGATAGCGACGAGATCCTGGTCAGCCCAGCAGCACTCGCCCACCTGGGGGCCCACGTCGGCGACACGGTGACCAGCGGCGACGGACCTACCCGCTACCGCGTGGTCGGCACGATGCGCGATCGGACCCAACCGGCGTCGACGGAGACCGTGTTCGGAGGCAGCTCGGCGTTCCACCTGCTCACCGACGATCCGCAGAGTTCGACCTGGTACCTGGCCGGGCCGCCCGTCGAACGGGCAACCGTGCACGACTTCAACAAGCACGGCGCGCTCGTGCAGTCCCGCGCTCTGACTCAGCGGCTGACGTCCGTGAACTACGGCGGGTCAGATGCCGGAGGCGGGTGGGCCATCGTCGCGCTGGTGGGCATCGTGGGGGCGTTCCTCCTGTTCGAGATCGCGCTCCTGGCCGGAGCGGCGTTCCTGGTCGGGGCGCGGCAGCAGCAACGCGCCCTCGCCGTGCTGGCCAGTGTCGGTGCCGACCGGCGCCTGCTTGCGCGCTCGGTCGCGGTGGGTGGCATCCTGCTCGGCCTGGTCGGCTCACTGGCCGGCGTGTTGCTCGGCATCGGCGCTGCCGCTGCGCTGATGGAACTGATCGCCAACGGCAGCGACACCCAGTTCTTCGGATTCGTCGTCGATGCACGGGCGCTCGCTGTGATCGTGCTAGTCGCGGTTGCCACGTCCTGGATCGCTGCGGCGATACCGAGCCGCTCGGCGACCCGCTTCGACATGGTTGCCGCACTCCGGGGAGCACGGCGGCCGCCGCGGCCCAGCCGACTGGCGCCCGCGATCGGTGCCGTCGTCATGGTGGTCGGGGCCGGATTGGCGATTCTGGGCGGGATCGTGACCCTGATCGTCAACACCCGGAATCCGCCACCGCCCGGCACCGCCTGGATCGGTCCCACCATGATCGTGATCGGATCGATCGTGTTGCAGCTGGGTGCGGTGCTCGGGGTGCCGTTGCTGCTGCGCCTGCTCGCCCGGGCGGCTTCGGGCGGCAGTTCCGCAATCCGGATGGCGACGCGCGACGTGGCGCGCAACAGCGCGCGAGCGGTCCCCGCCATCGCGGCGGTGATGAGCACGGTCTTCGTCGGCGCGTTCCTGATGTCGGTGCTGGCTGATGGCGAGCGCTCGAACGCGCTGACCTATCAATATCGAGGACCACTCGGCAGCACCATGATCCAGTTCACCCCGGTCGATCCCGCCCTGCCGACGCCCGATGCCGACAGCTACGTCGAGGCCGCGGACCGGATCCTCGGGGTGTCGAACGCCCGGCTGATCTCGGGAGCTCCGGATGCGAATCTCGGCAATGACGTCACGACGCGTCCGAGCGGCGGACACGCGGTGCCGGCACCGCGAATCAACAAGGCGTCGCGCTGCGTGTATGTCGAGGACGGCACCGGCACATGCACCGCGCCCTTCTACCTGTCATCGCTCGGCACCGGCGTTCATCTGGTGGTGGGCGATGCCGACGACCTCGCGGTAATTCTTGGCCGCGCCCCGTCGCGCCAGGCGCGAGCGGCTCTGGACGACGGCCAGGCGGTCGCCATATATCCGCAGTACGTCGAGAACCACCAGGTGACACTCGACTGGTGGACTCCCGCTCAGGTCTTCGACGGCGAAAACTACCGACCTGGCGGAGTTCCGGAGCACAGCGACACGCTCAGGGCGGTCGTGGATTCTCCGTCGCCCCTCAACGGCTTCGGAGTGATGGTGTCCCCGACAACTGCCCGACGACTGGGTATTTTGGTCACTCCTCGGGTCGTTCTAGCGCCGAGTGCCTCGGCGACGACTGTGCAGCAGGATGCTCTGAACGCCTACCTTCAGTCGCACGGCACGGCGTCCCAGCCTGCCGGGTACGTGAACGTCGAGACCGGCCCTGTGCAATATGCGGGAGCTTTCGCCTGGATCATCCTCGCCGTTGCGGGTCTGATCACACTGGGCGCCTCGGCGATCGCGCTCGGCCTCGCGCGCATCGACGGGCGCCGCGACGAGTTCACCCTCGGAGCGGTTGGCGCGCCACCCTCGACGCTTCGCGGCATCGCATTCTGGCAGGCTCTCGTGCTCGCCGGTCTCGGCTCGCTGATCGGAACGGCGGTGTCGCTGGTCCCGGCCTATGCCCTGTCACTCTCGATGTCGCCGCCCGCATTCGTTCCGCCCTGGATCCCGCTGGTGGCAACCGCGCTCGGGGTGCCGCTGCTCATCGCCGGGACGACCGCGATCACCCGGCGCACGAGGCGTCCGATCGTGCTCGGCAGGAACGCGATCGACTGAGCGAGCAGTTACGCGGTTTCGGCCGCCGAGTGCTCGGGCAGGTCGAGCGGCACTGTCGGGCAGTCCTTCCAGAGCCGCTCGAGCGAGTAGTACATGCGATCCTCTTCGTGGAAGACGTGCACCACCAGGTCGCCGAAGTCCAGCAGCACCCAGCGGCCCTCGGCACGTCCCTCGCGGCGCAGTGTCTTGACGCCGGCCTCGTTGAGCTTGTCTTCGACCTCGGATGCGATGGCGAGCACATTGCGCTCGTTGCGCCCGCTGGCCAGCAGGAAGATGTCGGTCAGCGGCAGAGGGCCCGAGACGTCGAGCGCCACTAGATCCTCGCCCTGCTTGGAGTCGGCCGCGTGAGCCGCGATGCGCACGAGTTCGCGCGCGTGATCAGATGCCGTCACAGTGTCCTTCGAAAATCCGTCACGCACTCAGAGCGTGCCCGAGACGAGGCCGGCGACCAGGAGACCGACGACCACGACGGCCATGGCCGAGGCGGCCACGATCAGGATGGTGAATCCGCGGGTGCCCGGCTGCTTCGTCGGCGCGATGATCGCGCCTGTTGCCGTGTGGGTGCTCACGGCCTTGATCGCCCGCACCGGCATCGAGTCGGTGTTGGCGACCTGGTGATCACCCGGGTCGAGCAGGTGATCCAGGTCGGATTCATCGAGTCGCGAGGGATGAGCCCCCGTCGACGAGTAGCTGTGCGGCAGGGAGATCGAGCCGGTGAGCAGGATCTCGCCGTTCCCGCTCATCGGGCCGGTGATCGTGTGCTCGGGGACCGAGGGCAGCACCAGGGCGCTGGTGGTGATGGCACCGCTGCCTGCTCCGACGCTGCGCGAGATCGTCGTCTCGGTGACCTGCTCGGCGTCGTCCAGTTCCGCCTGCGTCGACCAGTGACCGACCGAGGTCGGACCGGATGCGGGCCCGCTCGGCGCCGCAGCAGGCGCGCCCGACGGTGGCTGCACCAGCGCCGGAGCACCCTGCGGCGCCGGCGCGGACAGCAGCGGATCAAGGACCGGCGCCTGAGCAGCCGGTGTCTGGGCAGCCGGCGCCTGTGCAGCCGGCGCCTGGGCAACCTGCGTCTCTGGGGCCGGCACCGGGGTGACGACCGGCGGAGCGAGCAGTTGAGCCGCCGCTGAGGGGGCGGGGGCCGCGGGCTGAGCCACAGGCTCCGCGGGCACCGCGAAGAGCGATTCGAAGGTGGAGAGGGCGTCCTGCTCCTCGGGTGCGGCCTGCGCGTCGGGCTGCTGGGCGGCACGGCGGCCGGGCAGAGGTGTCGGGGCATCCGGAGCTGGCGTGAACGGCTCGCGTCCCGCGGCGAGGGCGTCGAACTCCGCGAGGGCCGAGTCGAGCCGCGTCGAGGGCTGAGACGTGGGCGCCACAAGCGGCGGGGGCGTCACGAGGTCGACGGCTTGCGGTGCGGCGACGGGCGCGGCAGCGGGGGCGACATACGCAGGAGCAGCTGGAGCGACCGCCTCTGGCGTGGGAGTCGGGGCGGGCGCGACAGCCGGAGAGGCCGCCACGATGGGCGTCTGATCCGTCGGAACCGCGGTGATGCCCTCCGCCTCGCGCAGTGCGCGCAACTCGCGACGAGTCATCGTGTGCTCGCCCTCGGCCGCCGGCACCGTCGGCGCATAGCTGGGGCTCGCAGCGGCCGCGAGAACCTGGTCGCGGTTCTGCGTCTGGAAATCCACGGTCCCGTCGTACGACGGCGCCCAGCTCGGTGTCGCCGAACGGCGGCCCTCCGGGCTGTAGTCCTTCGGCCGGTAGGACGGCGCGTCCTGCGCGGGGAGCGCCTGAGTGGGCGGCAGGTCGGTGTGCCCGGGCGTTTCAGCGGTGCGCCGGGGGCGGAGGTTCTGCCCGTCGTACTGCGGAAGCGGCGGACGCGTGGTCGTCGCGTAGTTGAGAGGCTCTGCGTTGAGAGGCTCCGCGTTCGCATGCGAGGCGGGAGCGGAGGGAGCGGTGGATGCGGGGGGCTGAGTCACGGCATTCGGGTCCGCGAAGGCTCCGGGCGGGGCGTCGGCTCGCTCGGTCTGCCGTGCCGCTCGTCGCGATTGCAACGGCGGTTCCTGATATGTTGTCATGTCCTACTCCGGTAGAGGTGATGCTTGGAGATGTACTGAACAACACCGTCGGGGACCAAGTACCACACCGGGAAACCCCGGTCGACTCG
>Ga0207674_10001154_pt1 | contig 34241 bp, 31 predicted proteins | sample KBSCornC72_FD_184303 | JGI IMG/M metagenome (GOLD analysis project Ga0207674, IMG submission 184303) | Corn rhizosphere microbial communities from Kellogg Biological Station, Michigan, USA - KBS Corn C7-2 (SPAdes) (version 2) | ecosystem: Host-associated > Plants > Roots > Rhizosphere > Soil ...
AGCTAGCCGGACTCGAACCGGCGACCTCCTGGGTGCGATCCAGGCGCTCTCCCAGCTGAGCTATAGCCCCGCGAGGGGCTCAGTGTAGCCATGCCCCAGGAGCCCGGCTGGCCCCGCCAGGGCGAGGGCAGCCCGAGTTCACGGAATGAGGGAGCGGCTCAGGCGAGCGCGCGGGCGATGATCGCTTCGACGACCTCGCTCTTCGCATCCGCGTAGTCCTGCACGTACTCCCAGTGCCGCGCGCCCAGCTCTCGCTTCGTCTGCTCATACAGCTCGCGGTCGGCCTCGTTCGCGCGCAGGTGGTCCCGGAACGCGAGCATCCGGTCGATCTCCACGCAGCCGGCCGAGAAGACGTGGAGGTTCACGCCCGGCTCGCTCCGCTTCAGCACGCGGTGCTCGTACCAGTCGGGCTCGCGAATGCGCAGCTCGTAGCCCTCGGCCTCGAGCGCGGGCACGTAGTCGTCCTCGTTGGACGAGTCGGGAACGGCCAGGACGATGTCGATGATCGGCTTCGCGGCGAGGCCGGGGATCGAGGTCGAGCCCGCATGCTCGACCACCAACGCCCGCTCGCCGAGCGCGTGACGGATGAGCTGCGCCTCTCGCTCGAACCGGACCGGCCAGGCGTCGTCGTAGTCCACGAGCGCGATCGGGCCGTCGTGGCGCGGCCGCTCGTTGATCCTCAAAGCGGCCAGGTAGCGCGCACGGGCTCGAAGTCGCCGCCCCAGTCGCTGTACGCGACGCGAGGCGTGTCGGTCTCCTCCGGCGTCGATGCGCCGTAGCGTGCGGCGACCTCGCTCACCGGGTAGTGCAGCTTCTTGCTCTCGCCGCGCAGGCCGGCCATGAGGATCGCGCACGGCCCGTCGCCCGCCCCGACGATGATGTGGTTCGTCCCGGGCGCGCAGTGGAAGAAGTCCCACGCCTTGAGGTGCCGCTCCTCATCCTCGACGATCAGGATGCACTCGCCGGCGAGGACGAGGAAGTCCTCCTGGACGGACTCCGAGTGGTACTTGCCGTTCGGCTGGCCGGGCTCGAGCACGTGGACGCCGATGCCGTAGTGCTCGAAGCCCTCGGGCGGCTCGAAGTCCGTCCACCGGCCGGCGACCTCGTAGCCCGTCCAGCGTGCGTCCGCGAGGTTGAGCACGAACCAGCCCGGCTCGGCCGCGGTCAGCCCGTGCTCGGTCTCTTCGACCTTCGCCTGCTCGCCCCCCATGGCGAGACCCTACTTGCTCAACCGTGCCTCTCCGCTCCGGTCGCCTCGAGCGCGTCGTGAACGTGAGCGGCGACCTTCCGGTCCGGCCGTGCGGCCAGGAAGTAGATCGCGCCGACGACCGCGATGATCACCATCACGGTCAGCGTGATCCAGTCGTAGTTGAAGAGGCCGCGCGCGCTCGTCAGCCCGGTCGGGACGACGACGTTGAGCAGCATCAGCCCGAGATAGGCCGCCGCGATGATGGACACGGTCCAGCCCCAGCGCCCGAGCTTGAAGGTGCCCTCGGGCACCCAGCCGCGGCTGCGGGCCACGATCGCGCCGATCACGGTCAGTAGGAACGACAGGTAGATGCCGCTCACGCCGAACGAGATCAGAGAGAGCAGTGCATTGATGTTCGCGGGGTACGTGATGAACCAGATGTCGACGTTCTTCGACGGCGAGTAGTAGACGAGGAACACGAAGAGGAGCGAGATCACGGCGCCGACGAGCAGTGCGTTCACCGGGGTGCGGAAACGCTTGTTGACCGAGGAGAGCCATGAGGCGGCCGGAAGCGCGCCGTCGCGCGCGAACGAGAAGGCGAGCCGGCTGCCGGCGCCCTGGATGGAGGTGCCGCACGAGAAGAAGGCGAAGATGATGAGGAGGAGCAGGAAGTCCTGCATCCCGCTCGAGAGCTGGCCGAGGATCGCCGGCACGCCGCCGCCGTCGAACGTCGACTTGATCGGATCGCTCTTCGGCATCGCGAGCAGTAGCGCGGCCGTGAGCACGAAGGACGAGATGCCGCCCCAGATGAGGGCCCAGCGCATGGCCGAGGGAATCTTGCGGCCGGCGTCCTTCGTCTCCTCGGCGATGTCGCCGGCGGACTCGAAGCCGTAGAAGATGTAGACCGGTGCGAGCACGGCGATCAGGGCCGCGGCAAGCCAGTTGCCGCCGAAGCCGACGCCGAACACGTTCGTCGACGCGTGCGTCGCCCCCTGGGTCGAGAAGAGGAAGCCGAGCCCGTGGTGGAAGCCGTGGATCGCGAGGATGAGCGCGATCCCGAAGGTCCCGATGATCTCGACCCCGACTCCGAACTGGGCGACGCGTCCCATCACCTTCGCCCCGGTGATGTTGAGCGTCGTCTGGATCGCGAGCAGGACGACCGTGATCAGGAGGACTGTCGTGTGCTTCGTGGGATCCCAGTTCGTTCCGAACCAGTTGTGCGCCAGCGATGTGACGTACGGGACGACGCCGGTGTCGACGGCAGCGACCGTGACCAGCAGGGCAATGCCGTAGAACCAGCCGACGAACCAGCCGTACGCGGGGCCGACGTTGAACTTGCTGTACTGGTAGAGCGCGCCGGCAACCGGGTAGTGGCTGGCGAGCTCGCCGAAGACGAGGGCGACGAAGAGCATCCCGATGAGTGGGATGAAGGTCAGCCAGAGGTACGCCGGGCCGGCGAGGGCCACGCCGAGGATGAAGAGCGAGTAGATGCCCACCATCGGCGACAGGTACGTGAACGCGACCGCGAAGTTCTCGAAGAAGCCGAGCACGCGGTTGAGCTGGGGCTGGTAGCCGAGGCTCTCGAGCCGCGCATCTTCGTCGGGGGCGTGATCGGGGACTTCCGGGACGGCTACGTCCGTCATGGTTCCTCCTGGTCAGGGGCCGCAGGGCGGGCTATCTAAGACCGGCCGCGAGGCCCGTGTCAAGGAGCCCGGCCCCCTTGACTTCTGCCAGCGAAGTTAGAGACTTAGGCCACAGGCTGCGGCCACAGTCAACGTAGTCAGGAGGATCAGGGATGAAGAGTGGATTCCTGACCAAGACGATCGCTGGCCGCAGGATCGAGCACATCCCGTGCCCACATCCAGGCGTGCCGATCGATGTCAACGCGCCTGCGGTCGGCGTCATGCACACGATCGAGGGCAGTCTCGGCTCTGGCCTCAGCGTCTTCCAGCAGCACTTTGCACCGCACTTCGCTTTGGACGGGCGCCGGATCGTGCAGATGGTTCCGCTCGGAATGATCGCCTGCGCCCTGGAGAACCGCCCGGGTGGCGTCGAGACGAACCGGGTCGTGCGGGCCCAGATCGAGGTCTCCGGGAAGTCGTCGGAGAAGCCATGGCTCCCCGACCCGCAGACTGCCGACGCGCTCGCCGACCTGATGGCGACGCTCAAGCTGACAGCCGACATTCCGCTCACGCGACCGTTCGCCGAGAAAATGCCGCCGAAGCCGTGGGCCTCCGCGAACTTCGTTCGCCGCAGGTCTGGCAAGTGGGGCAGGACTGCCGGGTGGTTCGGTCACGTCGAGGTTCCCGAGAACGCGCACTGGGACCCCGGCAACCTGCAGTGGGGCAAGCTGCTCACCCGAGCCCGCAAGATCGCCGCTCAGGCGGGAACGGTGCAGGCGAGCCAGAACGGGCGAGTGGCGAAGGAGCCCAAGCCGATTCCGGATTGGTACTGGGTCTGGCTCAACTGGCACCTCGGCGCGGGCAAGTTCAAGCGCTTCGGCCCGCACGACATGAAGCATCGACCCGAGTTCCCCTACGGCGGCGCCGGCCAGGACCCGATGCCGGCATGGGCCTGGCGAAAAGCGGCGGCCTACTCCGCCGCGCGACACGGGGCACACCCGTAGCATCGGCGCAGGACCGTTCCCCGTGAGCGACGACGTTGCAGCGCTTCTCCAGCGCTACCGCCCGGTCATCCAGTACGACTCGCACGAGAGCTTCTACGCGGACTCGGTCGCGATCATGACCGACCGAATCACGCCCGGCGACGGCAAGCCTCTCCGGTGCAACACGCTGAAGGACGCGGCGGGCAAGGTGATCGCCGCTGCGGAGCCTTCGATCCGACAGGCGCAGCTGAACCTCGGCTTCCTCCGCCTGAAGTACGCGATCGGCGGGACCGCGCAGCGCGGCGACTACCTCGACGCGACGGGCCGCGACTACGTCGCCGACGCGCGTCGCATGCACGCCGTGCCCGAGTATCGGAACCAGATCTACGGCCACGGCGTGGCCGACCAGCAGGGACGGCTCTGGCTCCAGTACTGGTTTTTCTACTACTACAACAACAAGGCGTTCCTCGGCATCGGCCTGCACGAAGGCGACTGGGAGATGATGCAGATTCGCCTCGACCGGCAGAGCAAGCCGAACGTCCTGACGTACTCACAGCACCGGGAGGGCGCACGAGCCTCGTGGTCGAACGTCGAGCGCGTCAAGACTCCCGACGGGCCTGCTCCTGTCGTGTACTGCGCTCGCGGGTCGCATGCCTGCTACTTCCGGCCCGGCGTCCACAAGGAGGCGCCCATCGTGCCGGACTACAACGACGCGAAGGGGCCGCGCATTCGTCCTGACGTGGTCGTCATCTCCGACAACTCGCCGCGGTGGGTGCGCTGGCCGGGTCGCTGGGGAAGCACGCCGAGGCGCAATTTCCTGGAGAGCGACAGCCCGCGCGGCCCGCTTCAGCACTGGCAGTGGCGGGATCCGAACAGGTTCCACGCCGAGGCGCGACCGGCTGCCACTGGCGTTCCGCGAGCGGAGCCGCCGACCGCGATGGTGCCCTCGCCGAAGATCGCCGTGCATCGCGACGGCGGCCACGCAGTCATCGACTACCGCTTCAAGAAGCCGACCGGAGACCAGCCTCCGCCGGTCGGGATCGTCGTCAGCGTCGACGAGGCCGACGACGGTCTGCCGCCGGCGACATACACGTTCCCCGTGTCCGATCTCGAAGGCTCGGTCGAGCATCCGCTCGAGCTCGACCAGCATCCCTATGTCGTCCAGGTCACGGCGTTCTCGCAGGCCGGCGACGCCGGCGACGCCGTGACTCGACGGCTTACCGGTTGAGCCCGGGAACGGCGCCCTGGCGGAGCGTTGACCCTTGACGAGAGGCGCGCTAGGGTCGAAGCAGAGCCGATCAAGGAGGGCTAGCGTGACTGCTGCGGCAGGACGTTGGCTGCGGCATCGGGCTCGCTGGCACGGGCGTTCGGAGCCGTGCCCGTGAAAGGCGGCCCGGGGGTCTTCCTGCCGAGGGATCTGCTCGAACGCGTCAAGGGCGTCGAGGCGGGCCTCAAGCGCGGAAAGAGCATCGAGAAGGCGGGGTGGGGCGCGTTCATCGTCTCGGCCGCGACGGTCGCCTACGGCCTCGTGACGATCAAGCACGATCAGATCCCGATCGTCGGCGACTCGAGCTTGTGGTGGCCGTTGATCCTCGCGGTCATCGCCGTCGTCGTCAGCGTGATGCTCATCAACTGGACGCGGGTCTGGGTCCGTGCGTCGCGAAAGTCGTTCCGCTACACGTACTCGATCGCGCCGTTCGAGCCGATTCCGGGGAATGCAAGCCTCCCGCGATTCCCCGCCGACGCAACCCCTGCCGCGGGGACGGACGGGGGCATCGGCATCCAGCCGCCCGACGGCACCGACGACGCTACGGCCGAGCCGACCGACGACACGACCGATCCGACCGCCGAGGCGACCGACGGCACCGGCGCGGCGACCGACTCCGAGACCGCGGAGCCCGACGGCCCAACGGCCGACACCGAGGCCAAGACCAGCGACGGCTCCGAGGTCGACGCCATGACCTCGGACGCCGGCGTGAGCGACGACTCGACCTACAGCGACACCTCTGGGAGCTACAGCGACGGGTCGGGCTACAGCGACGGGTCGGGCGGCTACAGCGGCGACGGCACCGGCACGAGCGCCACGCCGCTGTCGTGGCTCGTCCAGGATCTGACCGACCGGCTCAGCCGCCGGATCGGCCGCCTCTCGCTGCTCTCGGAAGAGCTGTCGAACCAGACGACGGCGCAGTCGCACATCCACATCGGCGGGACGTACGGCGTGCGCGAGAACTCGCAGGGCGTCTGGAACGTCGAGGTCCTGCCGTGGGTGCGAATCGGCCGTAGGGACTCGCCGGCGACGGTCGCACACCTGGTCAAGTTCAACGTCGGCCCGGGCCAGACGCTGGCGCCGGAGGCGTACGAGAAGCTCCTGGAGCGCCTCTACTTCAGCGTCGCCTCGCACCTGTACGGGCAGATTCGCGTCGACGTCGGCCGCAAGATCGACCTGCTGCCGAAGCGCTTCTTCCGCGCGAGCGCGTACTTCCACGAGGCAGGCGACTACGCCCGTTCGAACACGCTCGACGCGTACGAGCAGGCCCGCGAGCTGTACGCGGAGGTCATCCGCCTCTACGACCCGACGTGGTGGCACTTCTCGGGCTCGAAGATCCGCCGCTCGTACCAGCACTTCTCGGCATGGTGGCTGGGCGTCACGATGAAGGTGCGGTCGAGGGCGGCGCGCGTGTTCCCGCCGCTCGCGAGGGCGCAACTGATGGTGGCGAAGGCCGAGCTCGGCTACGCCACGATGGTGCTCAACCGGCGCACCCTGGCGGGCATGTCCGGCCAGCGTCTGAACTCGGTGTTCGAAGCACGACCTGTCGCCGAGAACGCGCTCGAACGCCTCGGGCAGCTCGCCGACGACACGCCCGGCTGGGACGAGACGTGGTTCGAGGCGAACGTGACGCTCGCCGCCTCCCACGCCCAGCTCGGGTCGGCTGACCACGCGGCCGACTACCTGGACGCCGCGAAGAAGCTCGATCCGGCACGTGCCCAGGCTGACTCGCGGTTTCTCCATGTCCACGGCCAGATCGTCGAGACGCGCCGCTCGATCCTCGATCTGCACCGCGCGGTCGAGCTCGATTCCTCCTCCGACGTGGCGCAGTTCGACCTCGCCAGCACGCTCGAGATCCTGTGGCGCGCGCGGACGACGCTCGAGCGGGACGTCGCCGAGATCGTGCGTGACGAGTACGAGCGCGTGCTGACCGTGAACCCCGGGAACATCAGCGCCTGGGGGAACCTCGGGTACATCGACTGGCTGCTCGGCGATCTCGACCAGGCGGCGAGGGTCTTCGAGCGCGGCCGCGAGTACAAGGAGATCAAGCGGGAGACGTTCGTCTCGGAGCTCGACTACGGCCTGGCCAGGATCGCGGCCGAACGAGGTGACTTCAACGAGGCGTACCGGCGCTACATCGAGGCGGCCGGCGCGCGTTTCGGCCAGGGCGTCGCGCACGATCCGGGCTACACCGCGTACCAGTTCGCGCGGGTTACGAGGGCCGTCGTCGCCCGCTTCGAGTCGTATCGCGATCACGTCCACGAGCAGTGGAAGCAGCTCGGAGCGTCGAAGAGCGAAGACCCGTCCGAGCGAGTCCGCAACGCCGTGTACGCGTTCGTTCTGAACGACTACGCCGAGGCCTGCCTCAACTACTTCCTGCGCTCCGCGAACCGCCGCTACCTCGAGAAGGCGAGGAAGTCGCTCGAGTACGCCGAGCGTGACCTGAAGGCGACCTACCCGATGATCTACTTCAACCTCCACCGCATCCTCTCGCTCGACAAGCACGCCGCTTCGGACCGCGTGGGCGAGTGCATCGAGCGCGTCGTCGAGCTTCAGCCGGACTGGGTCGACGGCAAGCTCGAGCGGTCGCTCTGGTATCTGGACGTCGCAACCCGGGGGCGAAAGCGAGCGACGCAGCTCACGGCCGAGGCGGAAGGACTCGGGGGCGACGTGCGGCGCCATCGCGACCAGGCCGAGGTGCGCCGGAAGCGGGGAGAGAGCGCGCTCTTCGGGAAGCGCGAGCAGAGTGAGGGGCACCTGCTCTCGCTTCTGCGCTCGGGAGCGATCGAGAAAAGCGGCGACCAGGCAGGAACCACGGCCGAAGGCGGCCTCGGCTGGGAAGGCGGCGAGCATGTCGAGTCGAGAGGAGCCCCCTCGCCGAGAGCCGCTCCCGAGCTCGATCTCCCGCTCCCGCTGACGACGCCGCTCGAGGATCAGGTCGCTGCGAGTCAGCTCGACCAGGAGGCGGACACGATTCACGAGCGCGCCGAGGACCTGCGTACGCGCGCCCAGGACGAGCTCGCGTCCGCCACCGAGCGGGAGCGGGACGCAGTCGCGGTCGTCCGGGAGCTGCTGCCGCACGGCTGGCTCTGGAAGAGCGTCGACGGCGGGGAGGCGCTCGACCTCTCCGCCTTCGACAATCCCGAGTACATCCGGACCCGGCGGTGGGAGCGGGAGCTCGACGACGTCCACGTGCGGGCGCTGGTCATGTGGTGCCGCGTCGCCAAGTCCGCCCAACCGAGCGACCGGGCGCGTGTCCTCGAGTTCGTCCGGGAGCACTTCCTCCCGAGCGACTACGACGTCCTGACCGAATCCTCGACCCTCGTGAAAGGCGGCGACGACGAGACGGCGCTGCGAGCTGTCGTCCGGGACTGGGTCGAAGGCGAGCACGCGTGGTGGTCGCTCAGGCGTGTCACCGACGGCACCCTGTTCGATCCCGAAGACGCGGCCGGCGTCCTCCTTCGTGTCTCACGCACCGACCAGGCGCTGCCTGACGGTCTCTTCCTCTGGCTCTCGGGGCAGCTCGACCGCCTGGCGAGCTCGCTCGAAGGCAGGGAGAAGTCCGGGCCGTCCGGGCCTGACCCGGCCGAGCTCGCGCGGACCTGCCGCAGCGAGGCCGAGAACTGCCATCGCCGGGTCCGCCACAGCCCGCTCGCCGACCCGTCGGTCCTGTACAAGCTCGGCAACGTCCTGCTCGGGCGCGGGGACGACGAGGCCGCACTCGACGCGTACGGAGCAGCGGAGAAGATCGACGAGGAGGACGGCTACACGACCTTCGACGCCACCGAGTACCGGATCAAGATGGCCGTCCCCCTCTGGAAGCTCGAGCGCTACAAGGACGCGCTGGCCGAGTTGACGCAGATCGACGAGGCGAACCTGAACAAGCCGTGGCGGGACAAGCTCGTCTGCGACCTCGTCGACTGCGGAAGCGTTGGGACGTCCGCGTCCTACCGCTTGCTCAAGGACTGGCTCGGGCGCGTGCTGACCGCTCATCGCGGAGACGAGCACGTGAGGCAAGACGCAAGCACCGCTCTGCTCCGTCTGGGGTTGCGCAGGTATCACGCCCTGGAGCGGCGCACGCTCGAGCCCGAGGCTGCCGCGACGATCACGAGCGCGATGACGCCCACCGTGCCCCCGGTCGTGCTCGAGGCCGATGCGGACTCGTTCTTCCCGGCCGACGACCAGACGCCGTGCGTACAGCGGATGCTGGCGCCCGAAGGCGACATCGCGGAGATGCTGGACCGCGTCGGGGCGCAGACCGGGATCCGCGTCCCGGCCATACAGCTTCTGTCCGGCCCCAGCCTCGGGAGGGGCCGATACAACGTGATTCTCGACGGCTCGATCGCGGCGACCGGGCTGCTGGACCCGGAGTCGGTGTTCGTTCCCGATCTCGAGGCGTGCCGCCGCCTGGGCCTCGACGGCTGGGTCGGCGTCGATCCCATGGACGAAAGCGGGCCGGGCGGCTTCTGGCTCGCGCATGACGAGGACGAGCCGGCCGAGCTCGAGGTGCTCGATCGCTACCAGTACGTCCTCAGGCACGTCGAGGCCGTCCTGCTTCGCAACCTCGACGTGTTCTACGGCATCGAGCAGGCCTCGGCCGCATTCCGCGACGCGGACATTCCGACAGCGCCGGAGTGGCTCGTGCGGATGGTCGCGGTCTCGCGCGCGCTCCTGCGCGAGGGAGTGCCCTTGACCGACCAGGCCACGATCGCGACCGAGGTCGCGACGCCGCTCGCCGACGACGTCGAGCTGCCCGCACTCGTCGAACGCGTGCGCGAGGCGCTCGCGCCGGCACTGCCCGGTGCGGATGGCTCCCGCCCGCTCGTGTCCGTTCGCCACGACCTCGAGGACGCCGTCGCCCAGTGGACGCAGCGCCGGGACGGCAAGGAGTTCGTCGCCCTCCCGGGTGCGAAGCTCGCCGAGCTGCGCCGCCTGGTCGACGAGCAGGTCGTGGGCCTCGAACACGGGGCGGTGCTCGTCGTCAGGCCGCGTGGCCTGCGGCGCTTCGTCCGTCGAGTCGTGGAGCTCGATCATCCAGCGATCACGGTGCTCGCCTTCAGCGAGCTGTCGCCGGATGTCCAGCTGCAGGTCAAGGAAGCGCTTCCCGAGTCGACTCCGCCGGTGGAGGTCGTCGCATGAGGGCGTCTGCCAACGGCCGTCGGCCGCGCTCGCCGTCGCTGCGGCTTCTGGTCGAGCTCGGCACCCCGCTCCATCCGCTGGAGGACACCGCCGCGGGCGCGCTGCGGCGCACGATCGGGGCCGACGTCGAGGGCGTCATGCGCGCCCTGGGCCTCACGGGACACGCGCAGGTGGAGGTGAGCTCAGGGAAGACGGAGCGACCGCTGCGCGTCTGGGCGAACGGTGCGCTCCAGGCGTATCCGCCGGTGCTCGTCCGGCGCGCGTGGGTCGCTGTCGCCCCGCCGGAGCTCCGCGCACGGGCCGCGGCCACGAGCAAGGCGCCCCCGGGGGCCTATCCGAGCGCCTGGCTCGCCGAGTACGTCGACGAGCTCGACGCCGCAGACACGGTCGGCTGGTCGCTGGTCGCGGAGGTCGTCCGGCGCCTGACGCTCGCGATCCTGCTCGAACGACCGTCGCGCCTCGTCGGCGACGGGCAGGTCACCTCCTACGCGCGCGCCACGTCGCTGCCGCCCCGGGCAGTGGCGCCCGCGCTGCGGCGGCTGCTCGACCTCGGTGTCTCGGTCCGGGAGAGCGAGGTCGTGGCCGAGACGGTTCGCGAGGGCGAGGAGATCCAACGGCCGCGCGACGACACCGTCGAGGCGGCTTTTGCGCAGCTGCGCTCGCACGCGGCCGAGCTCCGCATTCACCCGGACACGCTCGCCGTGCTGCTCGAAGGGTCGCCGCCGGCCGAGCCGATCTCGGTGCACGCGCCGACCGTGCCCGAGCCGGTGCGCGCGACGTTTTGCGACCTCGAGCAGATGTTCTTCACGCAGTTCGGATTCCAGCTGCCCGAGCTGACGTGGGTGCCCACTCCGTCGATCCCGGAGGGCATGCTCTCGGTGAAGCTCGAGGAATGGACGGGTCTGCCGATTCCACTCGTTCTCGGAGAGCAGCTGATCGTCGACGCGGAGCCGGAGGGCCTGCCCGTGGAGTCACTCGGGACGGCTGTGCACCCTGTCACCGGCGCGGCCCGGGCGATCGTCGATCACTCGGCGGAGCGCGCGCTCGAGGACGCCGGGTACGTGACGCGCGGCCCGATCGACTGGGTGGTCGTCAACGTCTTCGCCGAGGCGGCGGCGCACGCTGACCGGCTCCTCGGGCTCGAGGACGTGGAGTACCAGCTCGCCCGCCTCAGGTACCAGCTCGTTCGGCTTGACAACGGCGACCACGTCGTCGTCGAGGGGACGTACCCCGCACTCGTCGACACCGTGCTCGCCCGGTACACGCTCGGAGACCTGACGCGCGTCCTGCGCGCGATGACCTCGGAGGGGCTCTCGATCCACAACCTGCCGAGCATTCTCGAACGCCTGCTCGAGTACGACACGGTTCCGGTCGACCCGACGGCGTCGGTCGTGCTCGACGACCGCCTGCCCCTCGCACCCGGCACGCAGAACGGCTGGCAGGCGATGTACGCGGCGCTGCGCCGCGGGCTCCGGTCGCAGATCAGCCATCGCTTCACGTGGGCCGAGAACACCGTCGTCGCCTACGTGCTCGAGCCGAAGCTGGAGGCGCGTCTGGCGACGGGCATCCAACGGACGCACGGCATCCCGAACCACCCGCTCCCGGATCAGGAGGCGGAGGCGTTCCGCGATGCCGTCTGGCACGAGCTGAGCCAGACGGGAAACGGCTCGGCCGGCCCGGTGATCCTGACGACAGAGGGCGTGCGGGCCAGCGTCCGCAGGCTGCTCGAGCCCGAGCTTCCCGACCTGCCCGTCCTCTCGTACGCCGAGCTGCGACCGGACCTCAACGTGCAGCCGCTGGCACGGATCCCGGTCGAGTAGCGCCCCCGCTACCTGGGGGAGAGCTGCAGCGCACGGAACGCCGCTTCGAGGGACTGCAGCGACCGAGGCTTGTAGACGCGGCTACCGCAGATCGGACAGATGCCCTGCGAGACGTCGAGCAGCGGCACATCCTTCCGTCTCCCTGTCCGCCGGGCGGTGACCGCGACCACGTGCTCCCCGAACGCGCCACCGCAGGCGCAGGTCCCGAATCGTGAGCCCAGGGTCTCCACGCCGCTCCTGGGCCAAGTCTACGCCGCGGGCGGCCCCGCGGCGCCTCACTGGTACGTGCCGTGACTGAAGAGCGCGCCCTCCGCCTTCCGCCTCCGAACGAGCCCGGGCAGCCGCTTGCCGCCGGACATGACCCACTTGTTCAGCTCGCTCGGGACGGCCTTGTATTCGCCGCGGTTGAGACGCTTGCGCAGCGTCGACGCTGCCAGGCTCCCTTCCCCGCAGTTGAACGTGAAGCTGATCAGCGCGTCGAGCTGGTGCTGATTCAGCGGCACCTTGATCAACCGGCGGACGCTGCCCGCGGCCTTGCCCGCGTCACCGGTCAGCAGCTGGAGCGCGCGCATGCGCGTGATCCCATGCCGAAACTCCTGCGGCTCGTGCCCATTGATCGGGCCCATGTGGATCAGGTGCCCCACGCCGATCGTCGCATTGCGCGTGGGGTCGTTGTACATGCGCAGGACGCAGCCCTCGAAGCGGGCGATGAAGCCCGCGCCGCGCTGGCTGAGCCTCGGCGGCATCCCGCGCGCGTCGGCGTCGTCGTCCGTGCCTTCCGGCTCCGCGTCGTCGATGCTGCCGTCCTCCGGAACGTCCGGCGCCGCGTTCGAGCCCTCCAGCGTGGCCAGGTCAGCCGTTTCCTCCAGCTCGAGCTCGTCGATTGTCTCCGTGTCGCTCATCCGATCGCTCCCTCTGGGGTTCGGGTCTTCGTTTCCTCGGGGTCGTAGCCCTCGTCGATCGATTCCTTGTCGGCGTCGTCGAGCTCGTCGTTCGGGCGATCCATCCGCTGGAGGAGCAGCTCGATCGACGCGTCGACGTCCGCGACCGTCACACCGTGCTCCTCGAGGTCCGCCTCGGGCACCTCCAGGTCCCGCGGCTCGGGCTTCGTCGGCTCCTCGGGCATCTCCCGGGTGCCGCTCAACTGCACGTGCCACGGCTCCCAGCTCATCGGGCGGAACAGGAGGTTGGAAGAGCCGTCCAGCTGGCTTCCGAGCGAAACGTCCACGGCACCCTGCCCGCCTTTCCGGCCGTGCCTCGAGGTGCCGGGCCGCGCGACCCACTTCGAGGCCGCCTGCTCGCTGCCGTACTTCTTGACGGCGGCGTCCCACAGCCGCTGCTGGTACCAGGGCGGTCGGTAGCCACTGTTGATGACGCCGTGCCACCGGCCGGCCTTTCGCTCGGCGAGCACCTGTGCACCGAGCTGCTTGTCGACCCAGCGGCCGTCGATCGCGATCAGTCCAGGCTCGTACGGGATGCCGTTCAACGCAGGCGGCTGGGAGTCGACGACTTGCTCCTTGAAGCCGAGCCCGTGCCACGTGGCCGGTCCGACGACACCGTCGGGCTTGAGCTGCTTGTCCCGCTGGAAGACCTTGACACCCTGCACCGCGCTCCGCCCGTAGGTCCGTGAGGCGGGGTTGATCAACGACGCGACCTTCTCGTGGTTTCGCTCCAGGAGCGCTTGGACGACGGCCTTCTTCAGCTTGACCACGGCGGGATGCGTCTGGCCCGGTCTCAACACCGGAAGAGCCATCTCGCGCACCTCCTCAATTCGCCTGCTAACGACTCGATCCGCCGCAGGGAATCGTGGCTCGATAGTGGCACTAAGCCCACCTCCTTGTCAATCGGCAGACGGCGGGCTCGCTCACGCCTCGAAGCCCGTGTCCGCACCGGTGATCATGAGCCGACCTGGCTTCAGCTTGCGCTCCCCGTTGCGCGGGCGCGGAACGAAGACCGACCACATCGTCCCGCGGAGGTGGCGCTGGAAGATGTGCCGGACGATCGCCCCGCGGGGGTGGAGGAAGTTCGTTGCGCGCAGCCCTTCCACGAGCCGCGTGAGGCCCTCGCCGAAGAGCGGCACGCCGGTCGAGATCGCGTCCGTGAACGCCTGCCGCGACTGCGCTTCGTTGCCGGCCGCGGCAGCCGCTTCCCCGCGCAGGACGTACCCGTCCGAGATCCCGGGCGCGACCGCGATCACCGCATCGGCGACCTCGCCGGCATCGGCTGCGTGGCCGAGCCGCAGGAGCGAATACCCGGCGAGACATCCGGCGAGGGGGTCGTCTGCGGCCCTCTCGGCGAGTTGACGAGCGACGGGCTCGATCGCCGCGAGACGGCCTGCGAGCACGAGGCGCTGCGCCTGCTCCGCGATCCGCAGGAGGTCGACATGGCCCGTCAGCAGGAACTGGAAGATCCGGGTTCGCTCCTGCTCGAGATGGGCGACCACGAGCAGGGGCAACCCCGGCAGGAGCGTGAGCGCGAAGACCATCGGCGCGTCGTCGCCCGACTCGATCGAGAGCCAGTGGCCGCCGGCCTCGGCGACCGGGGCCACGACCGACGCCACGTCCTCGGCGGCGGGCCGCGGAGCGTACGTCTTCCGCGGAACGGGATCGCCTCCTGGCCAGACGCGAAGCGTCGTGTTCTCGACCTCTGGGCCGTCGAGCAGGACGACGACGTACGGCGGGACGTTGCCGCGTCTGGGCCGTGGCAGATCGAGCCCCAGCCACGCACCGTTGTCGTCGCCGTGGTGCGCGGCCGCCGCGGCGAGCGCAAGCATCGTCGTCCGCCGAGGAGCGATCAGCTTCTCGCCGTTCAGCGCGACCACGCCGTTGCGCTGGACTTTCGCCCCCAGCGCCTTCGCCAGCGGCCGGACGCCCTTGTAGAGCGGAGGCGGCGCGAGCGCCGACGGCGCCTCCTGCTCGGCCGGGGCAAGCGCGATCGACAACGGTTTCCCGACCGCCTCCGGCGTGACGATGCGCAGTTGGTAGAAGCCCGGATCGAGGTCCTGGTCGAGCCGGTGGAGAGCCTCTGCCGCAACCGCCCCGGTGTTGTCGCGCACCTCGACGAACGCCAGCCGGTCCGGAGCCTCGGCGACGATGTGCCCGGGCCCGGTCTTCGCTTCCGACGGCGGTGGCTCGGCGCCTTCAGCCTCGGGCGTGCCGTTGTGGCTCTGCAGCGAGATGCTCAGCTTCTCGTCCGCATACAGGTCGACGGGCTCTTCCGTGTGCCCTTCCTGGTAGCCGTCCGCGGCGGCTCGAAGGGCGTACGTCTTCGGTTCGAGCTCGAAGCGAACTGGGCGGCCGCCGGTCTTCGCCTCGATGTCCTCGACGGTGTCGCCGATTGCGTCCAGGACGCGCACGCGTCCCTTTTCGTAGATCTCGTCGGGCTCCAGTTCGACCTCGAGGACGACCTTCTCGAACCGATCCGCGGAGAACGACGCGACGACGGGGTCGCGATCTCGTCCGGCGACGCCACGGCAGCCGGCATCCTGCGGGACCTGGATCAGCGGCGAGCCGGACGCCCCGCCGGCTGGGTGCTTCTCGCTCTCGAGCCGCTCCTTGACGTAGTCGGTGAGCCGCTCCCAGCGCACCTCGTAGCACGCGCGTTCCCACGACCAGGCCTTGGCGAAGTCCGTGCCGGCCAGGCCGTCGAGGAGCGCACCGGTGAATGCTCCGTGCTCGTTGCCGAACTCCTTCGACTCGGCCGCCGTCAGGCCCGGCGACGTGGCGTAGAGGATGAACTGCTGGACCGGGTCGAGCGCCGGATCCCGCGCACGCGGCAGCGTCCAACGGCCGATCTCGAACTCGCGGTTCTCCCACGGGATGTTGCGGCAGGCGTCGACGAAGAAGAGCTGGTCGCGGAACTGCGTCGTCTCGAAGAACTCCCACAGCGACCTGAGGGCGATCGAGTTGTCGGTGTTCACCGCGTTGAAGTCGGACGCGACGAGCGCGTTCTCGTCCCGGTTGTCCACGCGCGCCGTCAGGCCGTGCCCGGCGTAGAAGAAGTACAGACGCTCGCCCTGGCCGCCGCTCATCGAGAGCAGGTCGTTGATGGCGATCATGATCTTGTCCTTCGTCGCGTCGACGAACGTCAGGTCGGGACGGTCGTCGTCCCGCGGCCCGAGCACCAGGACGAGGTGCTCCGCCGGAACGCCGCCGCCCCCGCCGTCGAGGAGCCACTCGCGCATCCGCAGGGCGTCACGCACGGCGCCCTGGAGCGTGGCCTCCTCGGACCAGTACTGGTCGATCCCGATGACCAGCGCCCAGTTCTCGACGCTGCTGCCCGCAGTCGGAGTGACCGCTCCCGGCACGCGATGCTCCGTTAGATCGTTAGCGGCGTCTGGTGCTCGAAGTCCGCGTCCTTGGTGCCCACCGGGCTGTAGTTGGGGCTCTGCGTCGGCGGCATCTTCGCGGCGACGGCCTTGTGGAAGCTCGGATGCGAGCCTGTCCACTTGCCGTCGTCCCAGACAGCGAGGACCTGCTGCGTGAAGAGCCCGTTCCGGTCGCCGTCCATCGAGAACTGATTGTCCTGGCAGCCGGAGATCAGGATCACGCTCGCGTCGACCTCGGCCTTCTCGCCGTTCTTGTGGCTCTTCTGGATGTCGTCGTACAGCTTCTTGTGCTGCTCGTACGTCCGCTCGGCGACGTCGGTCGGCAGCGTCTTCGGGCGGACCTCGTCTGTGTCGGTCATTGCCGCCGCGACCACGTGCGGCATCGAAGCGACGTAGAACGCGCGCGTCACGGAGCCGCTGTGGCAGCTGTCGGAGAACACGAGAATCCGGGTCCCCGCTGCGAACTGCGACCACAGGTCGTAGAGCTCGTCGTCGACGAGCTGCCGGTCGTAGAGGACCCACGTCTCGTCTTGCTGGTCCTGCTCGTCGCCGTTCGTGTCGGGCACCTGACCGCCGTGGCCGGAGTAGGTCAGGAACAGCTCGTCACCCGACTCCAGCTTCCCGGCTGCGTCGGTGATGGCGCTCGTGACCGCGTCCGCCGTCGCGTCGTCGGTCAGGATCGTCGTCGTCTCGAAGTCGCGCGAGGCTGCGATCCGGGCCATGTCGCCCGCATCTGCCTCGCACGCTCGCAGCTGGCCGGACCAGCCTCCGTAATGGTCGGCGTCGACCTGGTTGAGGCCGATGTGGATCGAAATTCCCTGCGGCACGGAACTCCCCTCTCAGTCGTCGCGTCCGACCCCGGGACGCAGTTGTACGGTCGTCGATTCGTCGCTCACAGCACCACGCTCTCGGGCTGGTCGAGCTCCCTCACCGTCTCCTCGACGTCGCGGCTCGCGAGTGGATCCGCGTGGACGAGGCCGAACGAGAGGTGGCTGAGCTTCTCGACCCTGGTCACCGGCACCTGGTACGTCCGGTAGGCACCGTACGAGAACGCCTCGCGCGTGCGAAGCCCCTGGATGAGGGCCTTCTGGCTCAGCAAGTACGCCGTCGCCGAGAGCTTGCGGTCCGTCTTGACCATGGTCACGACCTTCCAGAACTGGCGTGGAAGCTGAACCCCCTCGTAGGCGTCGTCGTCGTCCGCGAGCACCGGACCCGAGAAGACGTTGGCCTTGAAGTGCAGGTTGGCCGCGTTCGTCAGGATGTAGTCCTCGAGGCCCGCCCAGCTCGTCTTGTTGCGATTGAAGTCCTTGTGCTGAGGACTGCAGTTCGTGAAGTGAAACGTGTCGTCATTCGCGACCTTCGCGACTTCTTCCGTCTTGCCCCACGCGGGGTCGAGACGGCGGACGAGGTGGCCGAGGTCGAGCGGGTTGTTCTCGTAGACCTTCTTGCCGGTCTGCTCGTCCTCGGGGACACGAGGATCGAAGAACCACTTGTCTTCCTGACGAGTCGGCTTCTGGCGGAGCTTGCCGTCGATGTTCACGGCGGTGAAGAAGGCAAGCCGCCGCTCCTTGTTCATGACGACGGTGAAGTGGTGGTAGGGCAGGAGGTACTTCGGGTCGCTCTTCGCGAGGCTGTTCGTCGCCGCGAGCGGAACGAGCTTGTCCGGCAGCGACGGCAGCGGGACAGAATGCTGTCCGCTTCCGAGGAATTCGCTGTCGTACCCGCGGCGCGACGCGTAGTCGGGATCGATGTGGATATCGCTTGGCGTAGCGCCCTCCCACTTCCCTGCTGACGGCCGCAGCGAGTCTCACGCTACGACGATCTCCGACGCTTGTCAACGGGCATGCGCGAGGCCGGCGAGTTAAGGTTTCGCGAGCTCGCGGCCGGGTTCGACAGGGTTTTTCTGCACCGGACGAAGGGAGGCGACGAAGGCTCACCGAGATCGACGTCGACTGATCCGCTCACGCTGAACCGACCAGGGGAGGGGCAATGAACGACCTGAACGACTTCTGCGGCGGGGGCGGCGACTTCAATTCGATGACACTCGACCAGCTGCGCGCGAACTGCCAGGACTTCGGGCAGGCGTTCGCGCTCAGCACCGCCGAGATCGTGCTGCTGATCCTGGCCGTTCTCGTCGGCTTGTTCTGGCTCCTCGCGGCGCGCCGGCGGGCTGGAGCCGATGTCGGGACGACGGTCGGCAATACGATCGAGGGCGCGTTGTACGCCGCGATCGGGATGTTCGCCGGATCGGGCTTCGGCCTGTTCGTGGCGGAGGTCGTCCCACCGGATCTCCTCGGAACGATCTTCTGGCTGGTCGGCGGAGTCGCGCTGCTCTTCGCGATCATCGGGGCCGCGAAAGGCGACGGCGACACGGGAGGCAAGGCTGCCGCTGTCGTTCTAGGCGTGCTCCTCGCTGGGATCGCCGTGACGCTCGCGGCTCTCGCGTACGCCGTGCCGAACTCGGGCGCCGCCGGCCACGACTACAAGACCTACGTCAACATCGTCGCGATCGCGCTGGGGCTGCTCGGCGCACTCGACGGCATCGTCGCCGCGTTGCTGCGCGGCCCGCACTGGGGCGCCGGCTGGGCGCTCGTCTTCCTCAACAGCTCGTGGGGCTTCTTCGGCAACATCCTCGGCCTGGGCACGCACCTCGGCTCGTACCTCTGCTGGGCGAACGACGGTGCTCCGGACCGCGACAACCGGAAGGCGTACACGCTCTACCGACGCGGCCTGACGCTGCGCGACGAGCCGGGCAATCGGTACGCGTTCACGCAGGGCTGGGTCATGTCCTGCGATCGCCCCGGGGACCTGGAAATGCACGAGGCGATTCACGTCGGGCAGCACTTCCTGCTCGGCCCGGTCTACGTCGTCTCGCACGGGATCTGGGACGCGCTCGGCGCCCTCTTCGGCGTCGTCGCCTATCTCCTGAAGCGCTGGTTCGGGACGCGTATCGGCTTCTCCGACGCGGTCACGAAGATGAGCTACTTCAACAACCCGTACGAGATCATGGCCTACGCGACGCACAACGGCGCCCGCCAGGACGCGGACACGCTGATCATCCCGTCCCCGTGGTCGTTCATCTTCATGGCGGCCTGGATTCTCGGAGCCGTCGGGCTCACGATCGGGCTGGTGATCAGCTGGACCTGAGTCAGGCGCTGGTCGTTAACGCGAAGACGACCGCGATGATCGACCCGATCAGCACGACGATCGCCCAGATCAGAGCGAGGATGCCGACGATGATCGCCGCCAGCGCGTCGGTGATGCTGACGAGCAAGATCGGAACGAGGCCATGCAGGAAGCTGACGATGATCGTCGCGACGAACGACGTCGCGATCAGCAGGATGAGCCCCTTGTCGTCGAGGAACCGCGGATGTGAGATCGGCAGGCAGATGGACGCGACGATCTTCAAGAGCATCAGTAGCGACAGGACGGCCGCTGCGGCGCCTCTCGGGAAATGGCCGAACTCGAACCCGTAGACAGCGGTGCCGAACGGGATTGCGAAGAACAGGCCCACCATCAGCAGCAGGTTGGCGAGCGCGACGAAGATCAGCACGATCGTCGCGAGCGCGAGGAAGAACATGAGAATCACGCCGACGATCCCCTGCACCTTCGCCTGCAGGTTGTCCGGCAGCAGGATGGCGAACACCATCAGCCCGAGGCTGTAGGCGAGGATGCCGTCGACGAGCGCGAGGTACGGGATACCGAGGCCGGGGGCATCGCCCGTGTGCATGAACGCCGCCGAGCTCATCTCGATGAGCACGCAGACGACGACCAGCGCGAGGGCGACGATCAGAGGCAGCTTCCGCATCTCTCCGGCTCCGGACTTCACGGCCACGGCTGCGAGCGCGCTGCTCACTCGGGGCAGCCCTCCCGCTGAAGAACGATGGTCGTGTTCCCGGTCAGCGAGATCGTTCCGCCCGCATGACCGATCGACGTTCCGTAGCACCGTTCCCCTGAAACTTGATCGCTCTGCGTCGGCCCTTTCCTCGGATTGACGTCGACCCGCAGCGAGGGAAATGTGCTCGGTGTCGTACAGCCCGGTGGGTCGACGCAGTTACGGAATGCGACGCGCGTCGACTTTCTGAAGAACGCGCGCTTCTGAAGGCTGATGAAGCACGTGCCGTTTACTCTCAGGGTCACGGCGTTGATGACAGCGCAGTTCGTGCTTGCCTTGTCACCGATGACGAGGAAGCGCTTCCCCTGCAGCCCCTTCAGCGCCCCGACGACACCGGCGTGATCCGGGTCCGGCCGTCTCGAGCCGTGACACCCGGCCATGCCGAGCGTGATCAGGAAGATCAGCACCAGGACGACGAGCACGACGATCAGCAGCTTCTGGCTCATTTCGCAGCGAGGAAGGCGACGATGATGAGCACGATGAGCGCGCCGGCGACGATGAGGATCCAGGGAACGATCGGTCTCTTGTGCTGCTCCGGTGCCTTCACGTCGAATGTGATCGACGGGCCCTCGGTGAAGTCCTCGTCAGGAGCGACCTGCGAGACGGCGTCGAGCCGGAAGGAGTACGAACCCGGCGGGCTGCCCTGTGGCACGGCCAGCTGAACGACGACCTGCGCCGGCACGTTGGGAGCGAAGTCGCGGGTCGAGTCGCCGACGACCGAGAACCACTCCGGCCTCGCCGCCTCGCTCGGCCTCGCCAGCAGGCGCCCCTTGAGCGTCTGCGCGCTCGTGTTCGTGACCGTGAACGTCCCGCGGGCGGCGCCCGACGAGTCGAGCTTCAGCTTCTTGTGAGCGGCCGTGACGGTGAAGCTGGGCACTCTGCTCGCCGTCCTACTGCGCCTTCTGGAAGAACTGGGTCTCGGTCCGCGAGGGGCGACCGTCCGTGAACGTGTGCGAGCTGGCGACCCGGAGGCGCTGGCCCTGGCGCTGGTTCTGAAGAGTCATGTCATCGACCTGCCGCTTGAAACCGAAGTTCCACACGATCGTGAACGTGCCGTCGTTGGCGTCCGAGACGGGCACCGTGCGCGGGCCCCCGACGCTTGCGGCCCAATCGCAGTCGGTTGGGCTACAAGCTCCGAAGCCGGAGATCTGGAGGACGTCTCCGTTCTTCGCGATCACGTAGTGGGTCGTCGACCGCGTGGCGGGATCGACGTTTCGCCACGTACCGACCAGTTGCGTCGCCGTGTCGTTGTTGTTGCTGTTGCTGCTGCTGCCCCCGCCCCGGGTGAGCAGGAACACGACCACGCCGATGATGATCAGCAGGACGACGGCGCCGATGATCGCGAGGATCCACCACGGGAACTTCTTCTTCGGCGCGGCCGGTGGCGCCGCGACGTCGAACGCAACGGACGGCCCCTCGGTGAAGTCCTCGTCGGGATCGACCTCCGAGACGGCGTCGAGCCTGAACGAGTACGACCCGGGCGTGGTGGTCGGCGGGACGTTGAGCTGGACGACGACCTGTTCCGCGGCGTCGGGGGCGAAGTCGCGAACCGGGTCGCCGGTGACCGAAAGCCACTCGGGCTTCGCGGGGTCGGTGGGCGTGGTCAGCAGCCGTCCCCTGAGCGGCTGCGTGCTCGTGTTCGTGACGGTGAACGGCGCTTGGGCCGCCCCCGATGGATCCAGGCTCACTTTCTGTCCGGCGGCGGTGACTGTGAAGGTTGGCAAAGCGACTCGCCTCCAATCAGATGTGGTGTGTGCGGATCAGGAGGACGCTCCCGCGCGCGAGCACCGCCGGGACGGCGAGCAGCACGACGGGGGAGGCCGCCGCGGCGACGATCGGGTGGTGGTCGAGGAGCCGGAAGACCGTGAGGAGCATGAGCAGGCTCCAGAGCGGCATCAGGATCGCCAGGAACAGCCCGGTCAGCTTGTGGCCGCGGAACCGGCGGATGCGGAGTGCGATGGCGGCTCCCAGTGACGCTCCGACGAGCATGAGCCCGAAGCCCAGGAAGATGAGGAAGAGCCAGAAGAAGATCTCGCGGAACAGGCAGTTCCAGAAGCCGTCGCAGTTCCCCGAGTCATGGGTCAGGCCGAGGACGACGACGATGATGTTGAGAACGATGCCGCCGATCAGCGCACCCGCTAGCGTCGTCAGGTAGCCGCGCGGAGTCGTCAGCTTCGGCGGCTTGGAGGCTGGAATCGTGACCTGGCAGCTCGGCCCCTCGCTGTAGTCGTCGTCGGGATGCTCGATGCCGACGGCGTCGAGACGGAAGGCGTACGTGCCCGCGGGCACGCCGAGCGGCGGGTCGACGCGGACGACGAACTGGCGCGCCGCGCCGAGCTCGAAGTCCTGTTCCGCGTCGCCCACGACCGAGAACCAGTCCGGGGGCGCCCCCTGCGCCGGAGTGACCCTCACCCGGGCGCGCAACGCCCGGTCGCTGACGTTCGTGACGGTGAACGGCACCTCGCCCATGCGGTTCGAAGCGAGGGTCACGGAGACGGACGGCGTGGTGACCGTAAAGACCGGGGCAGCCTTCACCGTGCTCACGTCACACCTCCTCCAATGCGACCGTCGCGATCACGTGAGCCGGCTTCTCGTGCTCGACGATCCGCCCGACGAGATCCTGGAACTGCTCGGCCCCTCGCGGCACGACGACGCGGACGCGGAACGGAAGCGGTTGCTTCTTATCGTCGGTCACGGTCTCTTCGATGCGATAGCCCTGGACGCCGGTCGCCCGCTCGAGCAGTCGGACCAGCCCCGCGGAGGTGCCGCGCCACTTCGATTCCGCCGCGGCCCAGGCGATCAGCTCGCGCAACCGGCCGACGCCGCCTGCGAACGGCTGTTGGACGTCGGTGTAGGGATTGTCGGGCGGATCGAGGAGCAGCCACCCATAGTCGACCCACCCCGCGAGGTACGGGACGAAGGCGTCAGTCGTCCGGCGGGGATCGACGTAACGGCCGAAGCCCGCGAGGATGTCCTCGTCGCGGTCGTGTAGCTGCTCCATGACCGCGAGCAGCTGGGCGAGCGGGTTGTCCTCATCCGTGGCGGCTTCTTTGAAGATGTCCGGCAGCCGCTCGACGATCGCTTCCCGCTTCACGAGGGTTGGTCTCCTTCGCTGACGACCGTGATCTCGTGCGTGCCCGAGACGAACAGCCACGTGTTCGGAAGCGCGACGGTTTCTGCGAACTCGGTCTGGGACTGCGGGGTGTATTGCTCGCCGTCGGTGCTAGCGAACACGCCCTTGTCCCCGCCGGCGAGCACGAGGCCGCCCAGCCCCGCCGCCACGGTGTCGAGCTGCTCGAAGAGAAAGAGCTTCGGGTCCCGCAACGGCAGACCCGAGTTGATGCTTGGAGACTTCCACGCGGAATCCGCGCGCCGCGCGTCGAGGTAGGCGACTCCGCCGTGGTGGGTCGCGGCGTAGACCGTTCCGTCGTGGAAGGCGAGACCCCAACAGCTTCCGGCCTGCCAACCGCTTCCGAACGGGACCCAGCCTTCCGCCGGGTCCTCGCCGCCGCGGAGCTCCCACCGCCAGGCGCCCTTGCCCGGATCGTCACTGCCCGCGGCGGCGGCCCCGGCCCAGAGGAACGCGCGCGGCCCTTCGCGTTGGATCGCGAGCACCCGGATGTCCTCGTTCGTCAGCTTCTTGGTGTCGCGGAACGTCTGCGGCGCGCCGCCTTCGCTCGAGAGCCACACTCCGCCACCGGCCTGGGCGGCGACGGCAACGTGGCGGGCGCCGAGCCCGTCGAGGGCGACCGCGACCGCGTAGAAGCCGCGCGTCTGCTGCGGTGTGACGAGGATCTGGACGAACGTCGCGCCCGAGTCGAGCCCGATCTCGTACAGACCGACGTCGGAGGCGAGCAGCAGGAGCGGTGCGCCGTCCCGCATGCTCCAGGCGACGTCGTTGACCACGAACTCGGGCTTGCGCAGGGGCTGGACGTCCCACGTCTCTCCGGTGTCGACGGAGACGTGGAGCCGTGAGCCGCCGGCAACCGCCGTGACGACGACGACATGCCCCGAGAGCTCGGGGTGGCTCTCGATCCTGCGCACGGCCTCGCCCGGGAAGCTGGCGACGGGCTCCCAGCTGGCCGCGTCGTTGAGCGAGCGAAAGACGGTCTCTCCGGCGCCCGCGTACCAGGTACCGGGCTGGAACTCGTCGCGTGCGAGGGCGAGCACGTTCGTGTCAGGAGCGCTCTCGACGAACATCCGCACGCCGTCCACGAAGCGCACGCCCGGCTCCTTGAGCAGGATGTCGTAGACGTGCGAGGCGCGCAGCGCCTGGCCGAAAGACCACCCCGGCCACTGGTCGGCATCCGACTTGAGCGGGTTGATCGTCGTGTACAAGCGTTGCTCGAGCCGTTGTCGGACCGCGTCGAGATTCTCCTCGCGCCGGACGACCACGACGGCCTTCACGCTGACCGTCTTGTAGCTCGCCCAGTTGACCTGGCAGGTCGTGCCCAGCGGCCGGCGCTCGTCGATTGCGAGCTGGATCTGCGCCTGGGCCGTCTCGGTCTCGTGCGCATGCAGGATCTCGGGCGTTAGCCGGCCGCCGCTGAGCTCCTGCTTGTCGACGTTCGGGACGAGCAGGACCTCGACCGTGCCGGGTAGCGCGTGCTCCCAGATGGCAGCCTTCGTGAAGGCTCGTGCGCGGTCGACCGCTCCGCCGGCCTTCTTGGCGATGGCCTCGTAGTCGTCCGCGGTCACGGCGCGCTCGCCGCCGTGCAGGTCCTGCGGCCCGCGAATGAGCGCCTCTTCGAGCAGCTCGGCCGGCCGGCCACCGGTGGCGGGAGCGGCGTTCGTGACCTTCCGGACACCGGGCACGGTGTCTTTCAGGACCGAGATCGTCCCGGCCGGGAGGTTCCCGTCCGACCCGCCGCCGCAGCGGTACCAGGCGCGGATCTCACGATCCGCCGCGGGAACCGCAGCCAATGTCGTCGCCGGGGCATTCGGGTCGTCCCCGGGCAGATGCAGCGCGGGCGCGAACGCGATTCGGCCCGTGAAGCGGTCGGCGACGTAGACCGTGTCGTCGTGCGAGCTGTTGACGAAGCTGTCCACCTCCTGCCAGATGCGGAACGGCTTGCCGTCGAAGTTGCGCGCAGGCACGCGATCGCTCAGCTCGCCCGGACGCGCCTCGACGCCGACGACGAGGTCGAGCTCGTTGCCGGTCGGAGCGATGATCGGGGGCCGGCCGACGACGACCGCCTGCGCAGGCTGGCTGGTGCCGGTGCCGATGACCTCTCCGTCGACGAAGTCGCAGTGATGAGCCTGGACGGTCACCGATTGCTGGCCGACCTCGATCGAGGCCGGATCGTCGGTGGTGAACACGGGCGGCTCGGTCCCGCCCGAAACACGGTTGACGCTGACGCGCACGCCGCGCGGGATGGGAATCGGAGCCGTCGCCGGCTGGTCGGCCTGGAACTCGAGCTGAACGACCGCGGCTGCCGGCGGCCGCATCGCGAGCCCGATGAGCCGCAGGTACTCCAGGTACGCCTTCTCAGGGACGCGGTTGAGCCGGTAGATCATTAACTCGGTCAGGTGTGCGAACAGCTCGACGAGCACGACGCCGGGGTCGCCGGCCGAGAAGTCCGTCCACGCGGGCGTCTTGGCCTGGAGATACGTCATCGCCTCTTGGCGAAGGTCCTCCCAGGTGCGGTCGTCGAGCTGCGGGACCGGGATCGTCACGGCTGAACCCCTTCCTGGAGGTCGACCCCGACTACGAGGGTGTCGGCACGCAACGTGGCGCGGACGCGATAGTCGAGCACGATCGCGAGGCGCGTCTCCTCGTCCGGATCGCGATTCGCATCCACGCGGATGACCTCCACGCGGGGCTCCCAGCGTTCGACTGCCTGGCGCACGAAATGGATGGCGAGACCGGCGGTCGTGTCGTCGTTCGGCGAGAAGACGAGGCGATACAGGTCGCAGCCGTACTCGGGCCGCATCACGCGCTCTCCGGGCCTGGTCGAGATCAGCAGCAGCAACGACTGTCGAATCGCCTCGTCGTCACTGACGGTGTCGATCCCTCCGGCAGGGTCGACGACCAGGCCGATCGGCGCATCCTCCGGCGCGTCGTACGCCGGGACCCGGAAGCGCCAGCCTCTCGTCTGCGGGCTCACGCGGCCCCCGCCACGAACGTCTGCGCCGGGTCGACGACGTTGTACTTGAATCCCGGCGGCACCCCGTCCGTGAAGCCCAACAGGTTGTCGAGGCACACGGCGTGGCCGTCGATGCGAATGAACACGGAGTAGCCGACGGTCACCTTCAGCGTCTTCCCGCACGGCTTGATGCCGTGCGGCCCACGCCAGGGGCAGCGGTCGATGTCGCGGCCCTCCGGGTCGTTGTCGACGAGCACCGATTGCTTTTCGACCGTGACCCAGTTCTGACTCGGCTGGTTGCGGACGACGCCCTTGTGCGGGCACTTCAGGGTGGACTTTTGGGTCACGAACTTCATCAGCCCTGCTCGAAGTCGACGCTCTTGGCACGGACGACGACGGCACGACCCGGCGCCTCGATCGTGAGGTCGACCGCCGCGTGGACGGTGACCTGGTCCGGCGTGAGCTCGATCGAGCTTCCCGTCACGTCTTCGAGGCGAAGCTTCTGGTTCTCGTCGTCGAGCGTGATGTGCTGGCCGCCGGACGTCCGCATGCTGAAGCGCTTCACGGCAGCGTCCGCGACGCCCGGGTCGGGAGGCCCGCCCGTCCCGTACAGCCCGCCCACGATCACGCCCGTGGCGGGGTCCTCGTGTGCGAAGGCGACGAGCACGCGGTCGCCGACGTCCGGGAGCGCGACGATGCCTCTCTCACCACCGGCGCCGGGGACGACGACGCCGAGCCAGTCGCTCTCGACGTCGCCGTACGCAGGGAAGCTCACGCGCACGCGGCCGCGGCCGTCGGGATCGTCGACGCTCGTCACCTCGCCGAGGGCTGCGGCGGCGGCACTGCGGCGGCGGCGGACATCGGGCGGCGCGCTCGAGAGCTCGGTCAGGTAGCCGCGGTTGCCGTCGATCGTGTGCGTGACGTCCGTCAGCACGTAGCGGCCGTCCAGCTCCTCGCGGAGCCCCGTCAGCTCGACCGGGGTCCCGGCCCGGAGCCGGGGATCGCCCTCGGCAACGCCCCAGAGCGTGACCTCGCCCGCGGAGCGTGCGTCGAGCTCGGCCTGCGCGAGCGCGGCTGCATGGGCCTCGTCCGAGGCGTATTCGCCGAAGAGCGCGACCTCGCCGGTGCCGCCGACGTCCGTGGGCGCGACCTCGGCGCCGACCTCCCGACCGCTCCGCGGCGAGCTTGCCTCCGCCTCGTGCGACTCGGCCTGCAACGGGTCCCAGCCCACGGCGCTCACCGAGCGCGCGGCCCGCTCGCCGTTGAGCTCGACCCGCGCCTCGAGCAGCTCTTCGCCGACCGTCAGCTCGACCGGGTCGCCGTCTCCCTCGAGCGTGATCAGGTGGAGCGTCCCGTCCCGGATCACGGGGTAGAGGCCGCAGCGCGCGGCGAGGACGACGAGCAGCTCGAGATCGGTCTCGTTGTGCTGGACGACGTTCTGCCAGACCGGTCCCGACTCTGCGGCCTCCGAGTCCAGCCCGAGGTCCTGCGCCAGCTCGTTCGCGAGTCCGTCGACGGTCGTCTGCACGAGAGCACGGGCGCGCTGGCGCTTGCGCAGGCGGTGGAGCGCGTCGTAGCCGCGCACGACGAGCGAGTAGTCCCGATCGGGCCCGAACACATGCTCGACGGCCGTCACCTGACCCTCGAAGACGCGCGTGTCATACCCCGCGACGGCGACGCGCAGCTCGGCTCCCGCGCGGGGCAGGTCCGTCTCCACAGGGCCGTGGAACGTCAGCTCGCACTGAGCCGGCGCGGCGAGCCGCTGGCGTACGCGGACAGCCGAAAGCTCGTTGATCGCGGCCTCCTCCAGCTGCGAGCCGTCGACCTCGACGAGAACCTGGGGGAGTGCGACCACGGACTTCACAGGCCGCCCCCTGCCTCGGCCGAGGGCGGAATCCGCAGAACCGTGCCCGGCGCGACGCTCGCGGGATCGACGATGTCGTTCGCCTCGGCGATCAGCCGCCACTGGGAGGGGTCGCCGTAATAGAGGAACGCGATGTCCTCGAGGCGCTCGCCCGAGCCGGGCGCGTCGCTGCCGCCGCCGACGACCTGGTGCACGGCCTCGTTCTCGGGGCCTGAGCCCGGGAGCAACGACGGCGCGGCCGCCTGCGGCGTCGAAGCCTCGGCCGCAGCCGACTCGTTGACGCGCACGAAGCGCATCCGCAGCCACGATCTGGTCGGCGCACCGTCGGGTCTGAACTGCTCGAGCCGTTCGGCGACCGCGGTGATGACGCCCGGCATGTTCCAGGACTTCCCCCAGAGGAAGCGCACGACGGGTGGAGCCGCTCCGGCCGAGGCCGACGTGCTCTCGGCGAGATCCCAGAGCGGCCTCGTCAGGTCGCGGACGTCGCTCGTCTGGATCGTCGAGCCGGCGATGCCGATGTCGAAGAGCAGGTCGAGCGCGAGATCGGTCTTCCCTCCGCCGGCGTACAGCAGGGGGTCGTCGGAGATGCCCGCGCCGGCGAGCAGGCCGGTCGCCGAGCGCCGCCGGCGGACGCCCGCGTTGCGCGTGACCTGCAGGCTCTCGGGATTCAGGAGACATCCGAGCCGTTCGCCCGTGGACTCGACGACGAAGGTCACGCGTTCCATCAGAGCCTCGTCTGCTCACGATCGAGCCGTTGCTGGTGCTCCCACGCGCGCAGCGCGGCTTCGACGTCGCTGTCGTCATGATCGAGTGGCGGCGGCAGCTCGGGCCAGGGATGGACGGCGACCTCGGTGAGCGGCTCGGGACGGCTCGGGATCGCACTCGGCTCCACGGACGCCTCCCGCTGCGGCACCGGGGGGCGAACAGCCGGCTCGACCGCACGTGTCCCATCCGACTCTCGCTTCGGTGCGGGCATGGGCACTGCCCGCTCCCGGACACCCTTGGTCCTGACCTCGGGCTCGGGTCGACGCATGCTTTCTTCGGACGCGGGGGCGAGACCTGCCTCGAGCCGCTGCTTCGGGCTTGCTGCTCTTTCGGACCGCGGCGCTCTCGATTGCAGGGGCGCATCGAGCTCGCCGACCTCGGCCGTGCGCTGGCGGCGACCCGCTCGCTCCGCCTCGCGCTCGTCCCGCTGCCGAAGCCGTTCGGGCGGAGGCGCCGGCGGGAAGTCCGCGTTTCTGCTCACGTAGGGGGCCGGCTCGCCTGGCAGCTCGTCAGGCAGCGGCGCCGATGCAGCTTCGGCCGGAGGCACCGTCCGTGGCGGCTCTCGTCGCAACGTCCTCCGCAACCGCGAGAGCCTGACGGGGGTCGCTTTCCGTCGAGCCGCCGACGGCTCTGGTGTCGCCTCGTCGCGCGCGATCTGCTCAAGCGGCTCCGGTGGAGGCGTGGGCTCGGTCGCCGGAGGCATGACACGTTCGGCCACCGGTTGTTCCTGCGATCCGTTTCGCTCACGAAACGACGGTTCGAGCAACCCCGGCGCACCTTGCCGGACACGTTCCACCCAATGCTCGGGCGGCCCGGCTCGGGGCTCGTGCCCGTCCGACCGCCCGCGGCGCGGCCTGCCGGGCGCAACGGCATCGACGATCGTGCGCCGGAGGCGCGCGACCTGCCCGACAAACCACCGCCACGGCTTCATCGCGCTACGCGCGCTGGAGCGTTTCGAACACCAGCGTCAGGTTCTCGATCGCGATCTCGCGGTTGAGCGCGTCCAGCGGAGCCCCGCGCCAGCGCGCCGGCCAGGCGTTGGTCAGATCCCAGCGGACGACCTCCGTCGCACCCGTGCTGTCGAGCATCAGGATCGAGACGTTTCGCCTCTCGACGCTCCCGCGAACCGCGCTCAGGAGCCAGGTCCAGAGCTCGATCGACGACGTGAGGCCGTACGAGAGCGTCACGTCGCCGTACGAGACGGGGCCGGGAATGACGTGCACGACCTGTCCCGCACCGCCTTCGCGGTAGCGGATCGGGTGAACCTCGACCTCGAGGCCGCTGCACTCGGTGAAGTGGCCCTCGGTCACCCCCTGGATCTGGAGCTTGAAGTTGTAGGCGCGAAACGGGTCGATGAACGTCCCCGGCTGAGCGCCTGTGGTTGCGGGAGCGGCGGTCTCTGCGGCTTCAGGCATCTCGACTCTCCTCGTTTCGCTAGCCGCCGGCGACGGTCGAAACCACCGCCCCGGCCGCCGACTGCATGACTTGGAACACGACGAACTCCGCAGGCTTCACTGGAGCGATGCCGACGATTGCGACGACCTGGCCTGCATCGATCACGTCCGGTGGATTGGTCTCGTCGTCGCACTTGACGAAGAAGGCCTCCTCCGGGGTGGCCCCGAACAGCGCGCCGTCACGCCAGACGCGCGTCAAGAACGCGCCGATGTCCCGGCGGATGTGCTTCCAGAGCGTCCGGTCGTTGGGCTCGAAGACGATCCAGTTCGTCCCCTCGGCGATCGACTCCTCGATCATGTTGAAGAGGCGCCGGACGTTGAGGTAGCGCCACTCGCTCGCGGGGTCGGCGAGCGTGCGGGCGCCCCAGACGCGGATGGAGCGCTGGAACAGCCGTATGCAGTTGACGCCGACGTCGTTGAGCACGCCCTGCTCGTCGCGCGTCAGCCGGTACGTGAGGTTGAGCGCGCCGTTGACGACCTCGTTGGCCGGTGCCTTGTGGACGCCGCGGTCGGCGTCGGTGCGCGCCCAGATCCCGGCCATGTGGCCCGACGGCGGCACGTCGACCAGCGTGTGGCTGAACGGGTCCATGACGGTGATCCAGGGGAAGTAGAGGGTCGTGAAGCCGCGGTCGCTCTGCCCTGGAAGCAGGCCGCCTTCCTTCGGCCCCTGGTCGGTCCCGCCCGCGCGGCTGCCTTTGCCGCCTTTCGGCACCGGCACAGTCTCGAGTTGCGTGAGCAGGCCGATGTCGTCGACGTTCTCGATCGTGTCGAGAATCCCGACGCGGTCCTCGAGTTGCTCACAGTGGGCCTGGATCGCGGCGTGCGTCGCGGGGTCCGATCGTCCCGGGGCGGCGACGATCGCGATCTCGTCCTCGGTCGCGGCCGCTGCGAGCGCGTCCTCGAGGCCGGCCTTGCCGCCGGTGTTGACGATGAAGCAGCGGCTTCCGCGGTTCTCGAAGAAGCCGAAGACGGCGTTCGACAGGACGGTGCTCTCGCGGTCCTTCTCTTCGCTCGGCATGTAGCGCGCGACGAACTCGGACCAGTTGTTCACGGCCCGGGCCTGGTTCACGAACGCGTCGTCGAGCGGTGCGTCGCCGATGAAGACGGGGGTGCTGGTTCCGACGGCCTGGATGGGACGCGGCCCGGCTGGAACCTCTTGGACGTAGACACCGGGCGTGTGCAAAGCGCTTATTGGCATCTCACACCTTCGCTAGGTCGAGTCTCAACACGGACGGTTTCGAGCTGTCGACGGTGAACGGGAACTCGCGCGCCTTGGCGCGGACGCGGAGCTGCTGCTTGGCAGGCGCCGTTGGGATCGCCGCGAACCGAAACCGGCCGCGACTGTCGGAGCGGGTCGTGAGTGCGAGCGAGGGGATCTCGACGAACGCATCTGAGATCGGCACGTCGCCGGGGCCGAGCACGACGCCCTCCATGGCTCGAGCTCCGGCACCCTGCACGCGCAAAGGGCCTTGCACGGGAGGCGGGGGCTTCACCTCCACGGGTTGTCTGAGCGGGACGGTGAGGATGAAGCCCGCCCGCGGTGGTTGGCCGACTGCGGTCCAGAACTCCGCGATGTCGCCGGGGTAGCGCACATCCCAGTCGGGATGTGTCAGCGCCGCGAACAGGAGCTTGCCGAGACGGCTGTGGGCGAGTGCCACGTCGGCGCCCGACGTGGTCACCAGGTACCCCAGTCGAACCTGAAGCGGCGGACGCGCCTCGCCGCGGGCCGGCGGCAGATCGGCCATCTCGAACAGGTAGAGCCCGACGTCGTCGCTGGCTCCCGCCGGGCCGTCGAGCGTGACCGTGACCCCGGGCAGCACGTCCTCGACCCAGGCCGAGAGCTGCTGGTCGACTTCGTCGATCACGTGTGGGCCGGCGTGGTCAGAGGCGTCGGGGCCGTCGCCGGCGCGCCGACGGGGTCACCCCACATCGGGAAGATCGGCCCCAGGCGGCTGCTCTGCGGGACATGGCTCTCGGCGAAGAGCTCCGTATAAGCCTGGTTGTGCCCGCCGAACACGTTCTCGTCGAGCGCGCCGATCAGGTGGACGATCGCGCCCCAGATCCCGAGGTTGAGCGTATGGCCCGACTCGTGTGCGTAGAGGTAGTCCGAGGCCTTGCCGTGCCTGATGAAGGCAACGGTGCCCATGTTGAAGCCCGTCGAGTCGGGGTTGAGGTTGGCGTTGCCGCCCAGCCCGCCGACGAGGAACGTCGTCCCCGTCTTCGCCTGCATCTTCAGCTTCTCGACCGTCAGGAAGGCCGACTTGGTGGCCAGATTCACGAGCGCGAGGATTCCGCTGAAGATCAGGATCAGGAGCCCGATGGCGACGATCGGCCACGACATCGGCAGGATCCAGTTCCACCAGCCGAGGACGGCCTGGTAGATCTCGGACCTGGCGACGGGCTCGATGATCGCGAGCGTCGGCACCACGCAGATCACGACCGCGACGATCGGCCCGACGAGCGCCGCGATCAGGACGCCGTTGGCGCCCGTGTTGAGCCCGAGGAGGAGCCCCGGCATGAACTCGCCTGCGCGTGACTCCGGAGCAGTGCGCGTTCGCGCGACCAGATAGAGGATCACGCAGACGAGGATGAGGCCGGCCAGAGCGAGCAGGCCCAGGCCGAAGTTGGCTCCGAACCCCTTCGTGATGCCGAGGCCGAGAGCGATGCCGCCGACACCCCCGGCCAATGCTCCGAGCAGCCGCCACGCGGTGGCTTTCATGAGAATCGCCTTTCGTCGCTGACTTACCAGCCGCAGCGAACGAGGGCGGGCCTGCCGCCGGTCTGCCCCTCTGAGTGGAGTTTCTAGACCATTGGCCTGACCCGTGTCAAGCATGCGTTAGAGTCGCGAATCGAGTCGAATTTCGGTCGGAGGGACACCGCCAGGAAATGATTCCGTTCCTCATCGGACTCGTGGAGAGCGCCACCGCAATCGGTGTGGTGTTCCTGCTCGGCGCGCTCGATTGGATCAAGAGCTCGAGCCCGGACAAGTGCTTCCAGAACGGGATCGACACGTGCTACTGCGAGCGCGTGCACGACGGGATGATCAAGCAGCCGAGCAACACGTGGTCGAACCTCGGCTTCGTCCTGGTCGGGCTGATCATGCTCGCGAGCCTGCCGGCGGTGGTCGCCGGCTCGGGTCGCGATCCGCTCGAGGAGCGAACCTTCTACGGCGTCCTCTACGGCTGCATCGTGATCTTTCTCGGGCCGGGGTCGATGTTCTTCCACGCGTCGATGAAGAAGTGGGGCGGCTGGATCGACACCCTCTCGATGATCCTCTACACGGCCTTCCTGCTCGTGTACGACATCGTCGGCATCTTCGACGCCGGCAAGGCCGTGTTCCTGATCGTCTACCTGGTGCTGGTGGCCGGGCTCGCGGTGCTGACGTGGTTCGTGCCGGAGTCGCCGTTGCCCCACTTCTCCACCGGCGCACTGGCCTTCGGCTCGATGGCCGTGCTCTGGGCGCTCCTGCAGTTCTTCGCGATCCTCGGCATCGGAGGCATCGACCGTGACAACGGGCCGGCGATTCTCCTCTTCATCGCCGGGGCGATCGTGTTCGGCATCGCGTTCCTGATCCAGCAGCGCTCGAGCACGGGCAAGCCGTGGTGTCAGCCCGAGTCGGTCGTCCAGGGGCACGCGATCTGGCACCTGCTGACCGCGGCCACGACGGTCATCCTCCTCTTCTACCTCCGCACCGAGATCGGCGCCCGCTAGCACGGACTTTGCCTTTCGCCCGGCCTGGAGTAGGCTGGGCGCTTCTCCGGATAGCCGAAGGAGGAAGGCAATGCATCGTCACGAGCATCGTTTGATGCATCGCTGCGGCTTCCCTCGGG
>Ga0207674_10001158_pt1 | contig 34191 bp, 25 predicted proteins | sample KBSCornC72_FD_184303 | JGI IMG/M metagenome (GOLD analysis project Ga0207674, IMG submission 184303) | Corn rhizosphere microbial communities from Kellogg Biological Station, Michigan, USA - KBS Corn C7-2 (SPAdes) (version 2) | ecosystem: Host-associated > Plants > Roots > Rhizosphere > Soil ...
CAGCGGCGGGAACGGGGAGTTTGTGCCGGAGAGGGGAATGATTGTCGGCGGGTACTAGCAGCCGTCAACAGCGCTATTTGCGCGTGGCATTGCTCAGTGATTCGATGTGCTGCCTTACGGCTTCCTGGTGTTTGGCGGGGAGCGCAAGAAACTCCTGGAACAGATTCCGGTCGCGCGCACCGACATTATCGGGCCATTCTGACCGTGACTCGCGGACACTCGACGCTCTACTGCCAAAAAGCAGCGAACAAGGGTCGATGCCGAGCATTCGCGCCAGACCCACCATCGCGTTCAGTTTCGGCAAGTGCTTTCCGCTGAGCCAACCGGAAATGGTTTGCTGCGTCACCGATATGCGCCCGTCACGTGCGAGCTGTTTCACCAGTTCCGCCCGAGTCGTGTCATAACCACCCTTCTCCAGATGCTGGCGCAACCGCTCGGCGAAATCCGCGTGTTCTGGTTTCTTTGTCATGGCGCATGACCTTAGGTCCACGCGCTGCTGAGATTGAAAATTTGACTTTCACTAATGTGAAAAAGTAATTTACACAGCCATCTGCGTTGGTGGCCATCGTGCCCAAATCACTGGTGAAAGAGCTTCCGCCATCCACATTGGGGGCGGCATGATCACGCCCGTCGACGCGCTGAGGGAATATGCGCAGGCGATCGAGCGGGAGCTACGCAGCGGTCGCGCCGGTGAACATAGCTATCGACCGGCATTGAAGACGCTGCTCGAGGCGCTTGCCTCACCAGAAGTGCAGGCCATCAATGAACCCACCCGGGAAGCGTGTGGAGCGCCCGATTTCATCGTCCAGAGAGGCACAGTGCCGCTTGGCTACGTCGAGGCGAAAGACGTCGGTGAAGACCTTGGCAGAATTGAGCGTAGCGAGCAACTGAAACGCTATCGCGACTCTCTCGCCAACCTCATTCTCACGGACTACCTCGAATTCCGCTGGTATCTAGATGGCGAATTGCGCCTGACCGCGACGTTGCCGCAGCCTGGCAAAGACGGTCGAATTCGCTGGAACACCGATGCCGCGTCAGAAGTAGCCCAGCTTCTGCATCAGTTTCTTGTTGCAGACATCCCGCTCAAATCGACACCGCACGATTTGGCCACCCGCATGGCGGGCATTGGACGCCTGCTACGTAATCTGATCGAACAGACGTTCAGGGCAGAAGGCGACACGGGTGGCCTGCATGCAGAACTCGAGGGATTCCGCAAGGTACTGATCGAATCGCTCAGTGTCGAGCAGTTCGCCGATATGTACGCGCAGACACTGTGCTATGGCCTGTTCGCAGCCCGCTGTAATGCGCCGGCTAGTGGATTCACACGCCAGATCGCCGCGAACGCACTGCCGAAAACCAACCCGTTCCTGCGCAAACTCTTCAACAGCATCGCCGGGCCGGATCTTGACGAGCGCATCAGTTGGGCGGTTGATCAACTCGCCGAGCTGCTAGCCCGCGCGAACATGGGCGCAATTCTCGAAGACTTCGGCAAACGTACGCGGCGCGAGGACCCGGTCGTGCACTTCTACGAAACATTCCTCGCCGCATACGATCCGAAGATGCGTGAAGCACGCGGCGTTTATTACACGCCTGAGCCCGTAGTCGGGTACATCGTGCGCAGCGTCGATGCGTTGCTGCGCAAAGATTTCAACCTGCGCGACGGTTTGGCCAATGCCAGCAAAGTGCGCTGGAAATCTGTCAAAGTCGATACCACGCACGGCAAGAAAAAATCGTCGACTCGTATCACCGAGACCGAACCGTGGGTGCACCGTCTGCAGATTCTTGACCCAGCCGTTGGCACCGGCACGTTTTTATACGCCATCACCCGCCAGATTCACGAGCAATTCTCCGGCAATGCCGGCGCATGGCCGGGCTACGTGTCTGAACACTTGCTGCCGCGTCTGTTTGGATTCGAGCTTCTGATGGCGCCCTATGCTGTCGCCCACATGAAGCTCGGCCTCGTGCTCGAACAAACCGGTTACGACTTCGCCTCTGAGCAGCGCCTCGGTGTATTCCTGACCAACACCCTTGAAGAAGCGCATGCAATGACCAAGCTGCCGGGCTTCAGCTCTTGGCTGGCTGACGAGGCGAATGCGGCATCGGAAGTGAAGAAAGATGCACCTGTTATGGTCGTGCTTGGCAATCCGCCTTACTCGGGCATTTCCGAAAACCGGGGAAATTGGATACAGACACTTGTAGACGAATACAAACGAGAACCCGATGGCACACCACTCCGTGAACGAAGACATTGGTTGGATGACGATTATGTGAAGTTCATTCGCTTCGCGCAGTGGCGAATTGCACAAACAGGTCACGGCATCCTCGGCTTTGTTACCAACCATGGATATCTCGACAATCCGACTTTCCGCGGCATGCGCGAAAGCCTCCTGCGCGACTTTGATGAGATCTACCTGCTAGATCTGCACGGAAACAGCAAAAAAAAGGAAAAGACACCTGACGGCGCCAGAGACGAGAATGTCTTCGACATTCAGCAAGGCGTCGCAATCGGTATTTTTGTACGCAAGCAGAACGGCGAGCGTAGTACCAATCATCACGCAAGAGTCTTCCATGCCGATCTCTACGGCACCCGCGCGGAGAAATACACTGCACTGGACGATGGCGACGTCACCAGCACGAGTTGGGATGAGCTAGCCCCCAAGCTGCCGAATCGTTACTTCGTTCCTGTTCGTGACGACAACGCGCAAGAGTACGCTGGCTTCGTCGCCATCAATGAGATTTTCAGGCTCGGTGGACTTGGTTTTCAATCTTCTCGAGACCATATGGCAGTAGCGTTCACGCAAACCGAGCTAATCGACTCGATAACGGATTTCATTGATCCTCGTGTGTCCGACCATGAAATGCGTGCCCGTCTTTTTGGCTGGAAGAAGCAAAAAGGTGAATATGAACTCGGCGATACACGTCAGTGGTCTCTGTCGAAAGCACGCACCGAACTCGCGAACGGCGACTGGAAGAATCGAATCACGTCGTGCCTATACCGACCGTTCGATGTTCGTGCCTACTTGAATGACGATCGCATGGTTGACTGGCCAAGACCTGAGGTCCTGGGAAACATGGTCGAAGCGAACCTGGCGCTAATCGCAAACCGACAAAGCAAGGAAGAGTTCGGCGTACTTGTAAGTACCCTGATTACAGAACGCAAAATTGCTGCAGTCTACGACGCGAGCACCACCTTCCCGCTTTGGATTTACCCACGCCGACCGGTCGACCTGCTCAATGATGCGCCTTCCTGCAAAACGGCCAACTTTGCATCAGATTTTGTAATCGCGTTTACCAAAGCCATTGGCTACACACCCCTCCCGGAGGAAATACTAGCGTACATCTATGCAATCCTGCACGCACCGTCATACCGCGTCCGATACGCCGACTTCCTTAAGCGCGATTTCCCGCGTGTGCCGCTGACTGACAATCGTCATCTGTTCGATGCAATGGTGAAGTTCGGCCAGGAACTCATCGCGCTGCACACGATGCAAACCACTTTGACGCGCATCACGCACTACGACGTAACTGGCAGCAATGAAGTCGTGAAGGTGCGCTGGGCACCATCGAGCGAAGGCGATATAGGTCGCGTCTACATCAACGCAGAGCAATACTTCGAAGCTGTGCCGCAAGCTGTATGGGACATGCATATCGGCGGCTACCGCGTCGCCGAGAAATGGCTGAAGGACCGTAAGGGTCGTCAACTTACCTACGACGATCTCACCCATTACCAGAACGTTATCGCCATACTTGCTCGCACATTGCAGTTGCAGGCCGAAATCGACGCTGCGATCCTGAGAGCTGGCGGCTGGCCTCTTGCAAATGGATGATCTTGCCTTGCAAACAGTTGAGGTCGTGCACAACGCACTCAACTCGTAGACTTGTCTCGATTTGTCTGCCAGCACAACCTCAGCGCAACCAGTTCTCGCAGCTCAAGCCCGGAACGCGCTTGAACTCGCGCAGATTGTCCGTAACCAGCACAAGGCCACGCGATACGGCTTGTGCGGCGATCAGCATGTCCATGGGGCCGATGTTGGCGCCCTTGCGTTCGAGCGCGGCGCGGATGCGGGCGTAGGCGGCGGCATCGTCTTCATTGAATGGCGCGTGTGCCATATCGGCAATCACGTCCCGTATAGCGCCCAGCGTGGCTGCGCGACGGTCACTCTTTTCCGCGCCGGCAAGCAGTTCGCCAAGCACCAGGGACGACACGCAAAGGCGTTCCGGCGCGAGATTCGCAATACGATTCAGTAGCGAACCGGGTTCGCCGCGCAGCAGCGCGCTGAAAATGTTGGTGTCGAGCAGATATCCCGCAGCCATCCTCACAAGTCCAGTGGCTTGATCGGCTTGACCTTCTTGCTGCGCGACACCGGCGGTATGTCGATGGGACCATACTTTGCGCGCGCCCGCGCGAACACGTCGGCCGCCGTCTGTGGTTTCGGGCGCAGCACGAGTTCGTCGCCGCGCTGGAACACCTGCACTTCATCCGCATCGATCCGGAAACGCGCCGGAATGCGCACGGCCTGTGCCCTGCCGAGCTTGAACACCTTGACTGTCTGCATGGCTGCGCTCCATTTTTGCCGAAGCATAAGCATATCACACTGATATATCACAGATGATGCTGCCATGGCATCGCGTATAATCGCGCGCTTTTCTAATCGCAGGCGCCGCCTTCCGCAATGAATCACACCGAAGAAACCCAACGCCGGCGCACGTTCGCGATCATTTCGCATCCGGACGCCGGCAAGACCACGTTGACCGAGAAGCTGCTGCTGTTCGGCGGAGCGATCCAGATGGCCGGCTCGGTCAAGGGCCGCAAGGCTGCGCGGCATGCGACCTCGGACTGGATGGCGCTGGAAAAAGAACGCGGCATTTCGGTGACGAGTTCGGTGATGCAGTTTCCGTACGAAGGCCGCGTCGTGAATCTGCTCGACACGCCGGGCCATGCGGACTTCGGCGAGGATACCTACCGCGTGCTGACCGCGGTCGATTCGGCGCTGATGGTGATCGACTGCGCCAAGGGCGTGGAAGAACGCACGATCAAGCTGATGGACGTGTGCCGCTTGCGCGACACCCCGATCATGACGTTCATCAACAAGCTCGATCGCGAGGGACGCGCGCCGATCGAACTGCTCGATGAAGTCGAGTCGGTGCTGAAGATCCAGTGCGCACCGATCACATGGCCGATCGGCATGGGTTCGCGGCTGAAAGGCGTGTATCACCTCGTCAGCGGCGAAGTGCACGTGTTCGAGCCGGGGCGCAATTTCACGCGCCAGGATTCGACGATCTTCACCTCGCTAGATGATCCCGCGCTGGCGGCCAAGATCGGCGCTGACATGTTGCGCGAATTGCGCGATGAACTCGATCTCGTTCAAGGCGCTTCGCATCCGTTCGACGTCGCGGCCTATCTCGCCGGCAAACAGACACCGGTGTTTTTCGGCTCGGCCGTCAACAACTTCGGCGTGCAGTTGCTGCTCGACTTCTTCGTCGAACAGGCGCCGTCGCCGAAACCGCGCGCGACGACCACGCGCGAAATCAAACCGCTGGAAGACAAGCTCACCGGATTCGTGTTCAAGATCCAGGCGAACATGGATCCGATGCACCGCGACCGTGTCGCCTTCATGCGCATCTGTTCGGGCACGTTCGACGGCGGCATGAAAGCGTTCCATGTGCGCAGCGGCAAAGAGGTCAAGCTCGCCAATGCGCTGACGTTCATGGCGAGCGAGCGCGACATCGTGGAAAAGGCTTATCCGGGCGACGTGATCGGCATCCACAACCACGGCACGATTTCGATCGGCGACACGTTCACGCAAGGCGAATCGCTGAATTTCACCGGCATCCCGAATTTCGCCCCGGAATTGTTCCGCCGCGCGCGCCTGAAAGATCCGCTGAAGATGAAGCAGCTGCAGAAAGGACTCGCGCAATTGTCCGAAGAAGGCGCGACGCAGTTCTTCCGTCCGCTGATGAGCAACGATTTGATCCTCGGCGCGGTCGGCGTGCTGCAGTTCGATGTCGTGGCTTATCGGCTGAAAGACGAATACGGTGTCGATTGCGCGTTCGAGAACGTCACCGTCGTCACCGCGCGCTGGATCCGCTGCGCCGACGAGAAAAAGCTTGTGGAATTCCGCGAGAAGGCGGCAATGAATCTGGCGCTGGATGCCGCGGGCGAACTGGTCTATCTCGCGCCGTCACGGGTGAACCTGCAGTTGACCCAGGAACGCTGGCCGGGAGTCACGTTTGCGGCGACGCGCGAACATGCGAGCGCGGTTGAGGTTTAGCTCGTCATCCCGGCAGGGATTGCCGGGATCCAGACTGAAGGGAAGCCAATCATGCACAGACGCGCAAGCTTGCCGTCCATGGCTTCTGGATTCCGGCATTCCATGCCGGAATGACGATCAAGAAAAATGACTAGCCGCCGCTCGAGCGGAAAATCACGTCGCTCTTGAACGAACCGTTGAAGATTTGGTCTGGCTGATTCCTGGCGACGACACGATCATCGAACGCCGCGAAAATACGATCCTGCACCGGCGTGGCCTTCGCGACCGACGCTGCATCAGTGACTTTGTGTTGCTGCGACCAGATCGCCACGGCGGCAATCATCGCCGCAGCCAGGCCGACGGCGCCGACGCGGCGAACGTCGCGCCATCGTCCCGCAGCCACGCGCGCGGGCGGGATGCGCGTGCGCGTATGCGCGGCGCGCCCGTGACCTTCGCCAAACATCGCGCCGATTTCCTCGCTCAACGCGCTCGATGCCGGCTCCAGCGCTCGCGTGAAATGCAAAAGATCCGATTGCAACGCCGATTGCGCGACCTCGGCGACGATGCGCTCGACATCGGCCGGGCGCTCGCCGCGCGCTAGCGCGAGCAGAGTATCGGCCTCGGGCACGGCCGAATCCGCGGCGCGCGTAGCCTGGCGATAAAGATTGGCAAGTGTCGGCTTCTTATTCATACAGTTCACCCAGACCCATCAATGCGAGGCGCGCGCGCAAGGTTTGCATTCCGCGATCGAGCAGCTTGCGCGCCGCTTCTTCGCTGGTGCCGCCCAGTTCGCCAATTTCGCGCAAACTGAATCCCTGCAGATGCAGGGCCACGGCTTCGCGACGTCGCTGCGGCAATTCCGCCAGACACGCCGCCACGCGGTCGAAATCCGCGCTGCCGGCGGCAGTCTGCTCGGGTCCGGCATCGCGCGCCAGAAAAGCCTCGTGGCCTTCGCCCTCGCCTTCCGGCAGGGGTTCGGCCGGCCGGGACTTCGCCGCGCGGATCGCGTCGATCACCGTCGACAACACCACTCTCTGGATATAAGACGTACGAAAGGCCGCGGACCGGTCACGTTCCAGGGCTTTCCACAGCCGAATGCGCACTTCCTGCTCGATATCGGCCGCGTCAATGCCGTACTGGCCCAGGCCGTGGCCCTCGATCAGGGCACGGACCTTGCTGCCGTAGTCGGCAAGCAGCTGTTCAAGGCGGGCGTGGAGGGTGCGGGGGAGTGGCATCGACGGGAATTGTAACGTCGCGTCACTGACTCAGGTGTTGCCAAGCTCGCGCGTCCAGCGCTCGCCACGCGCGGCGTTCGCCCTCGCGCGACATGCGTTGACTCGCGACATCCGTGTCGCTCGCCCTCCGGGCCAGCTGCGCTGTTCGCGCCGATCCGGCCGGCGCAGTCATCGCATGTCGCAGGCGCTCGTTCTCAGCCTGCGATGTAGCGCTGCATGTGCTCCAGTTCCTCGGCTTGATCCTCGATCACCGCCTTGACCAGATCGCCGATCGACAGCACGCCGATGACCCGGCCGCCTTCGAGTACAGGCAGATGGCGCACGCGCTTGTCGGTGACAAGCTTCATGCAGTGATTGACCGTATCGTGCGGGGTGACCGTCAGCACCGGCGTCGACATGATGTCGCGGATCGGAGTGTCTTTCGAGGAACGGCCTTTGAGGATGACCTTGCGCGCGTAATCGCGCTCGGAAACGATGCCATGCAGATTCACGCCTTCCATGACCAGCAGCGCGCCGACGTATTTGTCGGCCATGAGCCGGATCGCGTCGAGCACCGGCGCGTCCGGGCCGATCGCATGGATGGCCGAGCCCTTGCCTTCCAGCAAGTGTTTCACCAAGCGCATATGAACCTCCTTTGCACTGGACTTGCCTACCGATCGGGCAATTCTAGCGCAGCGCCGCCACCATGGGCGGAAGAGGTGGCGTTCATCCGCGCGGCGTGGAGCGACTCGACCAAATACAGGGGCCGCTGCTTGGCTTCCATATACAAGCGGCCGAGGTATTCGCCGATCAGGCCCAGCGCCATCAGCTGCGTGCCGCCGAGAAACAGCACGACCACCATCAGCGTCGGGTAGCCGCGCACCGGATCGCCGTAGAACAGCGCCTTGCCGAATACGTAGAGCCCGAACACGAAGGCGAGTAATGCGGTGAGTATCCCGATGTAGGTGGCGATCCGCAGCGGCGCCGTCGAAAAGGAGGTTATGCCTTCGAGTGCGAAATTCCACAACCGCCAGTAGTTGAATTTGCTGGTGCCGGCAAAACGCGGATCGCGGTCGTAGACAATCGCCTTCTGCCGGTAACCGACCCAGGCAAACAAGCCCTTCATGAAACGCTGACGCTCGCGCAGCTGTTTCAATCCGTCGAGCGCACGACGGCTGAGCAGGCGAAAATCCCCGGTGTCGCGTGGCACGGGCGTGGCGCTGAGCCGGCTCATCACGCGATAAAACCCCGCCGCGGTCAGCTTCTTCAAACCGGTCTCGCCGGCGCGCGAGGAGCGCGTGCCGTAGACGATATCGTTGCCCTCACGCCAGTGCCGGACGAATTCCGGGATCAACTCGGGCGGATCCTGCAGATCGGCATCGATCACGATCACGGCATCTGCATGCGCATGATCCAGCCCGGCGGTCAGCGCCAATTCCTTGCCGAAATTACGGCTGAGCTTGAGCGTGGATACGCGCGCATCGCTCTCGCGCAGCGATTCCATCACCGCATGGGTATCGTCGCGACTGCCATCGTCCACATACAGAATCTGGCTGCGCAGATCGAGCTTGTCGAGCACGGCGGCCAGACGCTTGTGGAATTCGCGCAGGCCGTCGCTTTCGTTGTAGGCCGGAACGACGACGCAAAGATCGCTCATGGACGCACCGCAAAACGGAAGTCGCCGCATCCTAGCCGAAAGCGCGTTGCGGGCGAAACCGCGCGGCGCTGCTCGCATCTTGACAATCCGGAAAATACTTCCATAATTCCGGAATTATGAAATCGTCAAACGTAATTGCTGCACTCAAGGCACTGGCCCATCCACGGCGCCTGGAAATCTATCGCGTGCTGGTCCAGGCCGGCCCTGGCGGCATGACAGTCGGCGCGCTGCAGACGCAAACGCGCCACGCGGCGGCGACGCTGAGCAACCACCTCAACGCCTTGCGCCACGCCGGGCTGGTCAGCGATCGTCGCGACGGCCGCAACATCTGGTGCGGCGCCGACTACGCGCGCATGAACGCGTTGCTCGCTTATCTGACAGAAAACTGTTGCGCGGGCGAACCGTGCAGCCCAAACGCCGCCTGCGCACCCGCGCCGGCAAAATCCAAACGGAGAACCCGCGCATGAAACGCTTTCACGTGCACGTCAATGTCACGGACCTGAATCAGAGCATTCGCTTCTATTCGCAGCTGTTCGGCGCCGAGCCGAGCGTACTTGAGACCGATTACGCGAAATGGATGCTCGACGATCCGCGCGTCAATTTCGCAATATCGCAACGCGAACGCGGTGCCGGTGTCGATCATCTCGGCTTGCAAGCCGAGGATTCAGCGGAACTCGAGCAGATCGGAGCGCGGCTCAAAGCCGCCAATGCCGTGCGTCTGGCGCAAGTCGGTACCACCTGTTGCTATGCCGAATCGGACAAGTATTGGAGCGAAGATCCGCAAGGCCTGCGCTGGGAAAGCTTCTACACGCACGGCGCGGCGACGAGTTATTTCGCCCCGACCGCGGCAGCGGCTTGCTGCGGTCCGCAACAAGAATCCGCCAAAGCTGCGTGCTGTGGGCCGGCCGCGGCGCCGAACGCACGCTGCGGTTGAGCACGATGAAGCGCGTCCTGTTCGTGTGTGTCGAAAACTCCAATCGCAGCCAGATGGCGGAGGGCTTCGCGCGCGCGCGCGGTGGCACGCGCGTGGACGCACAATCGGCTGGGTCGCAGCCTTCGGGTGTGATCAATCCACGCGCGATCGCATTCATGGCCGAACGCGATATCGATCTGCGCACCCAGCATTCGAAGTCGCTGCAGGATGTTGGCGATGCGGCATTCGACGCTGTGATAACGATGGGTTGTGGCGATGCATGTCCGTGGATTCCCGCGAAGCGGCGCGATGACTGGGCGCTGCCTGACCCCAAGCATCTGTCGGACGAAGATTTCCGCCGCGTGCGCGACGAAATCGAACAGCGCGTAACCGCGTTGCTGCGTGATCTGGGTATCGAGGCACGCACATGAACGCTTTGCCGCAACGCTTGCTCGCCGAGTTCCTCGGCACCGCCGCGCTGCTCGCGATCGTGGTCGGTTCCGGACACATGGGCGAATTGCTCGCCAACGGCAATGCCGCGATCGCCTTGCTGGCGAACTCGACCGCCACGGGGCTGGGCCTGTGGGTCCTGATCGAACTGCTCGGCCCGATCTCCGGCGCACATTTCAATCCCGCGGTCAGTGCTGCCTTCGCCTGGCGCGGCGAACTGCCCGGCCGCGATGCGGCAATGTATACATTCGCCCAGCTTGCCGGCGCAGTGTGCGGCGTTGTCGCCGCGCACCTGATGTTCGATCTGGCGCCGATCGCGCTCGGCACGAAAATCCGTTTGGGCAGCGGGCAGTGGCTCAGCGAAGCGATAGCCACATCAGGCTTGTTGCTGACAATTCTGCTTGGCCTGCGCGCGCGACCGCGCGCGGTGCCCGCGCTGGTCGGCGCCTATATCGCCTGCGCGTACTGGTTCACGGCATCGACGTCATTCGCCAATCCCGCCGTCACGTTGGCGCGCAGCCTGACCACGACGTTCGCCGGCATCCGCCCGCAAGACGTGCCGGGCTTTGCGCTGGCGCAGTTCGCGGGTGTGATAGTGGCCGTACTGCTGATGCGCGTACTGGCACCAGCCAGTCCCGAGCAGGCCGCAGAACGACCGCTGCCTATCGCGGCAGGTAACTGAATCCACCCAACTGCCGCACCTGCCGCTCCACCCATTCGGCGTGGCGCAGCACGTAACTCGACGGGCGATCCGCGCGCAGCTTTTTCGGGTTTGGCAGCACCGCGGCGAGCAGCGCGGATTCGTGTGCGTTCAACTGCGAGGACGCTTTGCGGAAGAATTCGCGCGCGGCCGCGTCGGCGCCGTAGATGCCATCGCCGAACTCGGCGATGTTCATGTACACCTCGAGAATGCGCCGCTTCGGCCACGTCACTTCAAGCAAAACGGTGAAATACGCCTCCAGGCCCTTGCGCACGAAGCTACGCCCGCCCCACAGGAACAGGTTCTTCGCGGTCTGCTGCGAAATCGTGCTGGCTCCGCGCAGGCGTTCGCCTTCATCGGCTTCATCGAGCGCATCGGCGATCGCCTGCACGTCGAATCCGTGGTGGGTCGGAAATTTCTGATCCTCGCCGGCCACCAACGCGATCGGCAGTTCGCGCGAGACATTCTCCGCTGCCACCCAGTGGTACTTCGTCGAATAGCCGCGTTCGCCGTTGCGCAACGCGGCAAAGCTGCGCTCGAGCATGAACGCCGAAGTCGGCGGCGGCACGAAGCGCAGCAGCAGCACGAGCAGCCAAGTGATCGCGATCCACGCGATCGTGACGATCCAAAATGCGCGCCACAGGCGGCGCCACAGGCTCCGGCGCGGTTTTGGTTTTTCGTAAGCCATGTAGAGATCAACCGGGCGCGGAAAAAACCGAGGGTGACCAATGCGCACCGATTGTGCAATAGTTGAATCGACGTTGAATTCTTGCAACAAGTGCTTTATTTGTTCCGATCATGTCTGATTCAAATGACGATTTCTTGCGCCGCTTCGAGCTGGAGCGGGCCGAGGTGCGCGGTGTACTCGTGCGTCTGGATGAAAGTTGGAAACAGGTGCGCTCGCGCGCCGATTATCCGGCACCGCTAGCCGAGCTTCTCGCGCAATCGCTCGCGGCGAGCGCGCTGTTCACCGGCAACATCAAGTTCGAAGGTTCGCTGTCGATCCAGCTCAAGGGTGCCGGACCACTGACTTTGCTGTTCGCCGAATGCGGACACGACGGCCGCCTGCGCGGACTCGCGCGCTGGCAGGGCGAAGTTCCGGAGGACTTCAGTTTGCTCGGTGAGGATCGTTCGCCGCTACTGGCGATCACGATCGACAACCGCGGCAGCAATCAACGCTATCAAGGACTCGTTCCTGTCGAAGATTCGCGCTTGGCGACGCTGTTTGAACGCTATTTCGAACGTTCCGAACAGTTGCCCACGCGCGTCGCGCTCGCTTACGACGGCGAACGCTGCGCCGGTTTGATGTTGCAGCAACTGCCGAGCTCGGAAAATCGCGACCCGGATGCCTGGAATCGCGTTGGCCATCTGCTGGCCAGCGCCGCGCCGGCGGAACTGCTGCAATTGCCGCCGGATGAACTGCTGTTCCGGCTGTTTCATGAAGAACAAGTGCGTCTGCATGCACCGCATGAACTCGCCTTCGGCTGCCGATGCTCACGCGAGCGCGTCGCCGGCATGCTGCGCTCGCTCGGCCGCAGCGAAGCCGAAGCTGCGCTGCGCGACGATGGCATCGCTGAAGTTACCTGCGAGTTCTGCAATACGCGTTACAAGTTCGATCGCGTGGATCTGGAACAGATCTTCCGCACCGAGCAGGATCTGCAAGCAAATCCTACGCGCCACTGAAAATCTGCTGGGGCTATTCCCCGGTTCGCCGCTCGATCCAGACGTGCGCCGGCTGCGGCCGCGCATAAAGAAAGCCCTGGCCGAATTCGCAACCCATCTGCACGAGCAGCTGGTGCTGCGCTTCGGTCTCGATGCCTTCGGCGATCACTTGCATGCCGAGTGCGCCGGCCAGCGCGATGATCGCGCGCACGACGGTGGTGCTGCCGGTCTTTTCGGCGCCGAGCTCGGAAATGAAGGAACGGTCGATCTTCAGCGACTGCACGGGATACTGGTGCAGGTAACTCAGCGACGAATAGCCGGTACCGAAATCATCGAGTGACACGCTCGATCCTGCCCGGCGCAGCGTTTCCAGCAGGTGCGTGGCTGCCGGCGGATTGTCGATCAGCATGCGTTCGGTCACTTCGATGCGCACGCTCGAGGGTTTGATCGCATGCCGCTGCAGCAACGCCAGCAGTTTCTCGTCGAGAGTTGCGCTGCGGAAATGTTTGCCGGATAAATTGATGCCGATGAACTTGCCACCGGCAAGCAGTGGCGATGCGACCTCGAACACACGCTCGAACATCTGCCAGTCGATCTGTTCGGCCGCGCCGCTGTCCTCGGCGATGGCGAGAAAATCCGCAGGCGCGAGAATGCCCCGTTCGGGATGCTGCCAGCGCAGCAGCGCCTCATAGCCGACCGTGGCACGATCGGTCAGGCGCACAATCGGCTGAAAGAACGGCACGAATTCGTTGCGTGCGATCGCTCGGCGCAAATCGCTTTCGGTTTCCAGCAGCTGCATCGCTTCCTGATGCAGATGCTCATCGAACAGCGCATATCGGTGGCGGCCCTCGGACTTGGCCCGGTACATGGCCACATCGGCGTCGCGCAGCAATTCCTCGGCTTTGCGATAACGCGGCGAGGCCATTGCGATACCGATGCTGGTCGAGGTGAAAATTTCCTTGCCGCCCAGCTTGACCGGCGCGTTGAGAATGTCGATCAAGCGCTGCGCCATCTGGCAGGCATCGTCAGCGTTTTCGACGTCATGCAGCAGAACGGCGAATTCGTCTCCGCCCAGGCGCGCCACGAGATCGCGCGGTTCCAGACAGGCGGCGATACGTCCGCCGACTTCGTTGAGCAATTCGTCGCCGAACAAGTGTCCAACGGAATCATTGACGACCTTGAAACGGTCCAGGTCGAGAAACAGCACGGCGAAGCGGCGGCGCGGCTCGCCGGCGAACGCGGACAGCGCCTGCGAGAGACGTTCGAGCAGGAAATTGCGGTTCGGCAGGCCGGTCAGCGCATCGTGCAGCGTCTCGTGCTTGAGCTGGCGCTCCATGCGTTCGCGCACGGCGATGTGTTCGCGCAGTTCGCGATTGGCCGTGGCCAGTTCGCTGGTGCGTTCGATCACGCGCTGTTCCAGTTCGGTGTACGCATGCTTGAGCGACTCGGCATTGCGTTTGCGCTCGAGCGCATTGGCGATGTGATACGAAACGAACGTGAGCAGTTCCTGATCGCGCGGCGTGTAGCGATGCTCCTCGGAATGGCTCTGCACCGCGAGCACACCGACCGGCTTGTCGCCGCAGATCAGCGGCACACCGAGCCAGCTGCGCGAACGCGAGCCGATCGGCTGCGCGGCACCGCTGGCGTAGAGTTTTTCCAGTCCTTCGCGATCGGCCATCAACGCGCTGCCGGTGCGCAGAACATATTCGGTCAAGCCGAGGCCGAGCTGGCGCGGCGAGCGTTTGGAATCGCGTTCGTCGACCGAATACGGAAACGTCAGATACGTCTGTTCGTCCGACAGCAGCGCGATGTAGAAATTGCGCGCGTACAGCAAGCCGCCGACGGCGCGATGCACCGCCGCGTAGAAATCGTCCAGGCTTTCGGTGCTGTTGGCCAGCTCGGCAATGCGGAACAGTGCGGCTTGCAGCCGCTCGCCGCGCTGGCGCTCGAGCACCTGCTGTTGCAGCAATCGATTCGCTTCACGCAGCGCATCCGTGCGTTCGGCGACGCGACGCTCGAGTTCCTCGTGCACCAGGCGCCGTTCCAGCGCGGTCTGAATGTGCTGCGCAACGTACGTCAGCAACTCTTGGTCGCGCTCGTTGTAACGCGCATCCTCGCTGTAGCTTTGTACGACGAGGCCGCCGACAACCTTGCCGCCACGGCGCAGCGGTACGCCGAGCCAGTCGACGCAGTCGGTGCCGAAGCCGCGCATCGGCCCGACCAGCGCTTCAATCTGCGCGAGCGTGCCGCGGATCGGCACGCCGCGCTTGAGCAGATGCCAGGTCAGGCTGCCTTCGCGCTCGAGCATGGAGAATTCCTGCTCGGGCGTCGGTCCGTCGACGTCGGCGACGTCGACGAAGTACGGAAAACGCAACGTTTCGCGCAACTCGTCATACAGCGCGATATAGAAATTTTCGGCATACATGAGGCTGCCGACGATGGCGTGGAGTGCCCGGTAGACTTCGGGCATTTCCTTGTCGGCGCTGGCCAGATCGGCGATCGCAAACAGCGCGCGCTGCAGGCGCTCGGCCTGTGCCAGACTTGTGATCGAATCGCGCCAACCTTCGAGCGCGCGCATGTCTTGCGCTGGCGTCGCCGGCTGCTCGGGCGCGTCGGCGAGGGTGCCGACCGACGGTGGCACGGCTATCGTGGACGAGCGCTGCAGGCTGGACATAGGTAATCGTTTTCCCTCAGCCGCTTAGTCTACCGATTTTTTTGCCGACGGACGGCAGGAAACGCGCCACTTGCGGCTGTTAGTTTTTCGTAATTACGGGTATACTCGGCGCGTCCGATTGTGCTTTGCAGCAGCGGAACTTCACGCGCAAATCGCAGTCTTTTAACGCACATCGAATGGTTGGCTTATAAATGCGTTTACTTTTCGCCCTGTTGGTCGCGACTTTGCTGCCGGCGCTTGCGCTGGCGCAGACGCCTGCGCGCCAAGGCGAAACGAACGCCGCCGCGATCCAATCCGAGTCGGCGATGCCGCTCTGGGGCACCTCCGATGGGCGCATCCTGGCGATGGTCGCATTCCACAACAGTCCCGGTGCACCGGTGTTGCCGCAGGCTCCGCAAATTGTAACGGCGGCGGATTGGCAGCTCGTCGACATTACCAATTTCGTCAATGGCGGCCTGTCGTTGCATTTGAACAACAACGTCAATGCCTACGCCAGCTTCGGTCGCGGTATCGTGCTCGCGCCGCTCAATTCAGCGGCCGCAACACTCGGCTGCGATTCCAGTTTCGGCTTCACGCTCACGGCGCTGTGTCCGGCACGCGCCACAGAAACGGATCGCGGTGCCCTGCACGCGGGCGCCGACGTCAGCGCCGGCAATTTCGATTTCGATCTGAACTATGGCCTGGCGTGGCTGCGCAACAACACGCAGACGCGCGTCGACGGCACGCAGCCGAACCCGGGCCTGTTCGCCAACTTCGGCGATCCGTCCCTGCCGACGCTGGTGATACCGAACCTGCAGATCTCCGGCATGGTCAATTCCGGGGTGGGCGCGGAAGCGCGCTGGCACTGGGATGATACGCAGAGCCTGGACCTCGGCGCCGCACTGAGCCGTTTGCAACTGGAATTGCCCGGCAGCTCTTTGGCGCCCGTGTTCAATCAGGCGGCGTTGACTTTCGGCGTGCATCATGGCGACTTCAGCGGCGTAATCGTCGGCCGCGTGCTCGGCCCGGCGGATCCACTCGCCAGCGGTCAGCATTGGAGCTCCGTGGATCTGGGCATCTCCTGGCGTGCGCCGTGGCGCGGCGTGTTCAGCGTCGGCGCACAGAATCTGTGGTCGTCGGGGACACCGCCGCTACTCAGCGAGTCGGCGCACGAAGTCGACCCGAGCCAGGCGCGCGTGCCGTACGTGCAATATCATCAAGATCTCTGAGTTCGTTTCCCATTGACACCTCTGTCTGCCTCGCGCAGACCGTTTCCGTTTTCCCGCGCCGATGTCCGAAAACACCGATCGTCACTGGAATCGCGCGCAGCGCTATCTGAGTGAAGGCAATCTCGACGCCGCGCGGGTCAGCCTGGAGTCGGTGCTGCTGCGCAACCCGGCGCATACGCGCGCGCTTCTGGCATTGAGCGATATTGCCTGGGAAGACGATCGCGTGCGCGATAGCGCGCGCCAAGCGCTCGAGGCCGCCACTTTGGCGAATGATGTGGAACTGCTTGTCGCCGCGACCTCCGCATTGATGCGCGTCGGCGAAGTGGTAGCCGCGCGCCGCTGCATGGATCATCCGCTGCTGGCAACGACCACGTCGGTGCCGCTGATGCTGCAACTGGCCACGCATCGCTACGCTCTGAATGAAAACCCGCAGGCGCTGGCACTCTACGATCGCGCCAAGGCAGCCGGAGCTGCAGGGCCCGGATTCAGTTTCTCGCGCGGGGTGCAGCTCACTTTCAACGGTCGCCTCAAGGAAGCCGAAAGCGAATTCCTCACGTGCGTGCGCCAGGAACCGACGTTTGGCCGCGCTTGGCAAGAGCTCTCGCGCCTGCGCAAGCAAACCGCGCAGGACAACCACCTGTCCGATCTGGCCAAGGCACTGCAAATCGTCGCGCCCGGCAGTTACGAACACGCCTCCATCGAATTCGCGCGCTACAAGGAACTGGAGGACCTGGGTCGTCTGGAGGAGGCTTGGGCAGCGTTGGCGCACGGTAACGCGATCATGTATGCGCGGCACAAGCACGATCCCGGGCATACGCAGCGGTTGTTCCAGAATCTGACGCGTGCCTGCTCGCCTGGTTTTTTGCAGCCGAATGACGTGGTCCATGACGGTCCGCAGCCGATATTCATCATCGGCATGCCGCGCTCCGGCACGACCGTGCTCGATCGAATGCTCGGCAACCATTCGCGGGTTGCCTCCGTCGGCGAACTCGACGACTTCGCCTTCCAGCTGCGCTGGGCGGCCGACCACACCAAGACACTGGATGACACCGTGATCGAACGGCTGTCACGAATCGATTTCGCGCAGCTGGGTCGGCGCTATCTGGATCAAACGCAATGGCGCGCCGAAGGCAAACCGTTCTACACCGACAAGCTGCCGCGCAACTGGATGATCGCCGGCTTGATCGCGAAAGCGCTGCCGCAGGCACGCATCCTCAACCTCGTGCGCGACCCGATGGACGTGTGCTTTTCCAACTACCGCGCGCTGTTCGCCGATGCCTTTGCGCACATTTACAACCTGGAAGCGCTCGCCTCGCATTACCAGGTTTATCGGCGCACGATGGAGCACTGGTGCGCGGCGATGCCGGGGCGGATTTTGAATGTGCCTTATGCCGAACTCGTGGAAAACCCCGAAGGCACGCTGCGCACGGTATTGGACTTCTGCCATTTACCGTGGGAAGCAAATTGCGCCGACCTCACGCGCAATCGCAGCGCCGTTTCCACTCTGAGTGCCGTCCAGGTGCGCGAACCGGTGCATAAACGTTTCATAGATTCCTGGCGCCGCTATGAGCGCCAGCTGGCTCCGCTGCAGCGCGCGCTAACCGCCTGAGCGGTGAAAAATCCGTGAAATTCTTCCGAAGCGGAAGCTGATCTTTCTTTTTTTTTCAATTACTTGGGAATGAAATCCTGCAGGGATTCCCATGTTAAGCAAATGTTGCTAGTATCGGAAGTTGCCAAGGCCTTAGGTGTGCCGATTTGGCTGTTCCCGGTACGTTTTGTCCCGAAATCTGTTGTATACAACCCTGACGTTGGAGAGTGTAATGAGACTCGACGTGAATAAACTATCGTCGGCAATCCGCCTGAGCTTGTCGCTCGGTGCGGTCGCCGCGGCCGGTACGTTGACCGCGCAAGCGCAGACGACCGATCAAAAGAGCCAGTCCCTCGAAACCATCGTTGTGACCGGTTCGAATATCCGCCGCGTGGATATCGAAACGGCCAACCCGGTCGTCACGATCGACGCCGCAGCGATCCAGAATACCGGCAAGTTGACCTTGGGCGACATCGTCCAGAGTCTGCCGGCCAACATGAACGGCACCAACCCGCAGGTCAACAACGGCGGCGGTTCCGGTTCGGCTACCGTCAGCTTGCGCGGCCTCGGCACGCAACGCACCCTGGTCCTGATCGACGGCCACGTCGTTCTGAACAAGGACATCGATGCGATTCCGATCGCAGCGGTGGAACGCGTTGAAATCCTGACCTCCGGCGCTTCGGCGATCTACGGTTCGTCGGCAATCGGCGGCGTGGTCAACGTCATCCTGAAGAAGAACTACCAGGGCGCGCAGTTCAGCGCCGACTACGGTATTTCCGATCACGACGACGGCCAGCGCAAGGGCGTGCACTTCCTGTTCGGCCACACGTCGGACAAGGGCAGCCTGATGGCTGGCATCGACTACAACAAGCAAGACAGCGTGTTGCAGTCGCATCGCAAGTTCTCGCAGGACGCGAAGTCGATTTATGGCCGCAATGCCGGCTTCACGGGCAGCGGTTCGTCCTTCGGTCCAATCACGCCGACGTTCGATCCGAACCAGATTGCGCCGGGCGGCTCGTCCACCGGTGCAAACGGACGCTACGCGATTCCGGGCAGCGGCCCGCTGTTCGATCACTACGGTTGCCGTACGCTGGCCCATACGCCTGGCACCAGCGGCGCCAATCCGCTGACCGACTACCATTGCTTCGTCAACAACGGCACTGCCACCACGCCGTCGGACAAGTACAACTACGCTGCCGTCAACCTGCTGATGACGCCACAGGAACGCACCACGCTGTTCCTTAACGGCACATATCACCTCACCGACAACGTCGACGTGTACCTCGAAGGTGTACACAACAAGACAGCGTCAGGCTTCCAGCTGGCTCCGGATCCGCTCACCACCGGTGGCGGCTGGGTCATCTCGAAAGACAGCATGTACAACCCGTTCGGTATCCAGTTCGGCGGTGCAGGCGGCCGTTCGGCTGGTTTGCGCTTGGTTGCTGCCGGCAACCGCGCCGCGAAAACCAACAACGTAACCGATCAGTTCAGTGCCGGTTTCAAGGGCCATTTCGGCATCTTCGATCAGGACTGGAACTGGGAACTTGGCAGCGATTACGGCCATATCTCCACGATCGCAACGACGCTGGGCCTGCCCGTTCTTTCGAAGTTGAACGTGGCCACGGGTCCGTCGATGCTCGTCAACGGCGTGCCCACCTGCGTGGCCACACCGGGCGACGCGAGCACGGCGATCAGCGGCTGCGTACCGTTCAATGGCTTCAACCCGTACTCACCGGATCAGGCGGCCGTCCTGGCGTCGATCGCGTCGCCGGCGCTGACCAACACCTGGCAGCAGGAACGCATCCATCACCTGGACTTCAACGGCGGCATATTCAACCTGCCGGCCGGTACGGCCCAGTTGGCCATCGGTGCGAGCTATCGCAAGGAATACACCAACAACACCGTCTCGGCCGACCTGACGATCAATCCGGCGACCGGCAACTGTACGCTCGGCAGCCAGTGCTCCTCGCATCTGCAAGGCGGCTACAACGTCAAGGAAGCGTATGGCGAGTTGTTCCTGCCGATCCTGAAGGACCTGCCGTTCGTCAACTCCCTGAACGTCACGTTGAGCGACCGCTGGTCCAAATACAGCAGCTTCGGCAGCACCAACAACTTCGCGGTCGGCCTCGAGTACCGTCCGATTGCCGACCTGTTGCTGCGCGGCAACTACAACAAGGTGTTCCGCGCTCCGACCGTGGGCGATGTGTTTGGCGCTCCGATCAGCTCGGCGCCGAAGCTCAATCGCGATCCTTGCGAATACAGCGGCTCGACGAACCCGAACGCCAGCAACCCGGCCTGCGCCAATGTGCCGACGTCGGGTGGATTCATCAACACCGACGTCGCCCAGAATCTGCAGATCAAGGGCATCTCGTCCGGCTCTCAATATGCGGGCTTCCCGATCAAGGCCGAGCACGGCGGGACGTTCAACTGGGGCTTCGTCTATTCGCCGCACTGGGTGGAAGGTCTCTCGCTCAGTGCTGACGTCTGGCGTGTCAAGCTCGACGACACGATCACGACTGTCGGCGCGCAGGCGGTGCTGGATAGCTGTTTCGCCGGCGTCGCGGCGTTCTGCCCGCTGATCCATCGCTTCGCCACGGGCGATCAGGGCCAGATCGACTATATCCTGCAGCCGACAGGCAACGTAGGCCGCATTGATGTCAAGGGCACTGACTTCTCGGTCAAGTATCGCCTGCCGCAGTTCAGCTTCGGCCAGTTCTCGGTCGGACTGGATGCCACGTACCTGGCGCAATACAACCAGACCGCGACTCCTGGCATCATCAATCCGGCAACCGGACAGGTGACGACCTTCCACAACGCCGGTCACGTACTGCCGTTCGGTTCCGGTGCCGATGCTGCGTGTCCGGATCTCGGCTCGGGCGTGTGCCTGATGCCGCGCTGGCGTGCACTCGCCACGGTCGCCTGGAATCTGGGTCCGTGGGATGCGTCATGGCGCATGCGCTATGTCGGCAAGTTCCGCAATGGTTCCGGCAAGGCCGACGAAGATACTTTCCCGGCCGGCCAGTGCTATTACAACCAGTACGGCGATTGCTCGATCCACGGCTTGATTCAGCACTACGGTGCGCGTACGTATAACGACGTCCAGGTTGGTTACAACATCGAAGCGATCAACACGCGCGTCGATGTGGGCGTCGACAACGTGGGCGACATCCAGCCGCCGTTCCTTGGTGCCAACAACACGCTCAACGCGAATACCGATACGGCAAACTTCGACACGCTGGGCCGCTACTACTTCGCCCGCGTGACCGTGAAGTTCTGATCGAACCGGTCTAGCAATAAGCGTAAACTTCAGGGCCGCGCGGAAACGCGCGGCCCTTTTTTTATGTCCATGGACGGACGGTACGCCGGAAATGCAGGAGCATTTTTCCGGCGATCTCTTGAATTTATCAATGAACGAAGCAGCGATCTTCAAAGACATCGTCACCGCCTTGCGCACCGGAAACCCGGTCGAGGCCGAACGTCTCAGCCAGACTGTGCTGGCCGATTCCCCCGCGCACATCGACGCGATGCTCGCACTGGCAATGAGCCTGCACGCGCAACACCGGATGGACGATGCGGTCGCCGCATTCCGACGCCTGACGCAAGTGCAACCGGAAAGCCCTATTCACTGGAGCAACTACGCAACGATTCTCGGCGAGTGTGCCCGCGCCGAAGAATCAGAAAATGCCTGGCGCAAGGCGATGGAACTGGATCCGCGCGATCCCGAACCGCGCATCCAGATTGGCCAAATACTCGTGGCGCGCAAGGATTACCTGCCCGCGCGCGACATGTTGCTCGATGCTTTCGAACTTGACCGCGATGCGCCGCGACCGCGCATCCTTGCGGCGAATGCCTGCGCGCTGGCACAAGACTTTCGCGGCTGCGAAGACCTGCTCAAACCGTGGCGCAGCTGGCTGCCGCTGGCGGACGAATTCTTGCAGATGGAACTTGCGCGGCTGTTGCTGCTGCTCGCCGAGGCGCCTGGCGCGCAGGTTGTGTTGCAGGACCTGCTGGCCCGCAACCCGCAGCGCGTCGACGCGCGCATCGTGCTCGCCAAGGTCGACGAACGAATGAATTTGCTGGCCGAGGCTGAAGCCGCGCTGCAACCGCTCGACGCGATGCAATTGAGCGAGCCCCTGCGCAGGCAGGCAACGCATACGCGCGCGACGCTGGCGTTGCGCAAAGGCAATGCCGCTCTTGCCCGCACATTGCTGGAGCAAGGTGGCGGCCCGGTCCAGGACAGCGACTACGCCTACTACTACGAGCTCGCGCAAGTCTGCGACAAGCTGCGCGATGCGGATGCCGCGATGCGTGCGCTACGCGAGGCGCATGCCCGGCATGTCGCCGATCTCAAGCGTTCCGCTCCCGAAAGTTTCGGGCCGGATGCCCTGCCGTTGCCCGGTCCCGTGCGCAAGATCACGTCCGAGGAATTCAGCAAATGGCCGGTGTATCGCGCACCGGATTCGCGCCACTCGCCCGTTTTCATTGTCGGCTTTCCGCGCTCCGGAACCACGTTGCTCGAGCAGATGCTCGACGCTCATCCGCGCTTGCAATCGATGGACGAAACGCCGTTCTTTGAGCGTCTGGCGAGCAAGCTGCGTGCGCACGATCCACGCATCATGCAGGACCTGAGCGTATTGCGTCAGTACGACTGCGACGAATTGCGCAAGAAGTATTTCCTGCTGACGACGGAAAGGATCCAGCGCCGCGACGATGCGCAGCTGGTCGACAAGAACCCGCTGAACATGCTGTGGCTGCCGATGATCTATCGCCTGTTTCCGGCGGCAAAATTCATCGTCTGCGTGCGCCATCCATGCGACGTGATCCTGTCCTGCTACATGCAGAATTTCCGTTCGAGCGTGCTCGGCGCGGCCTGCGAGAATCTGGAACGGCTGGCGGCGGCTTACGTCCAGGCCATGCAAACCTGGCTGCAGCACGTATCCGTAATCAACCCCGACGTCCTGGTGTCGCGCTATGAGGATCTCGTCGCCGATACTGCCGCGCGGACCCAGCGCATCGCCGATTTCCTCGAACTCGAAGACGCCGCGCCGATGCTGCAGTTCGACCGCCGCGCACGCGAGAAAGGCTACATCGCCACACCGAGTTACAGCCAGGTCATCGAGCCCGTGAACACCAAGGCGATGAATCGCTGGCACTTGTACCGCGAATATTTCCAGCCGGCGCTGCCGATCCTGCAGCCGATGATCGAGCACTGGGGTTACTCCAGCGCCTGACGATTGGCGTCACGGGCTGCTTTTAAACCACGCAGCTCGACGACGCATCTGCGACGAATGGCACTAGTGACGCGTCCTGAAGTGATCCAGGATGCTTGCACTGGGCTAACTACGAAGTTTGACGTACTATACGTCCATGAGCGTCGCGCCTACGAAGGTGTTTTACGGACCGCAGGATCGCCTCTCGCAGCCGAATCTGCGCCTGCGTGTGGGCGAGCACATTCTCGATGTCGGTACTCTTCGGCTAACCACGCGACCGGATTATCCGCGACTGACCAGTAAGGCAGTTGCGGTGCTGCTGCAGCTGGTGCGCCAGCGCGGCGCCACGGTCACACGCGATGAACTACTCGATCGCGTGTGGGCGGATCGCGTGACGACACAGGATGTGCTCACCCAGGCGATCAAGGAACTGCGCCGCGCATTCTGCGACGACGCCAAACCTTCGCGCTACATCGAAACGATACCGAAGGTCGGATATCGCTTGCTCGCCGACGTCGCCGTGCTCGACACGGACGTTGCCGGAATGGACGAGCACGCGCTGCCGCCGGTCGCCGTCAACGATCCTTATATTTCGCCACCCGCGCCAGCTGCCTCGGCCATGCCGGCGCCGTCGCGGGCGGGTTGGCCGTGGCATAGGCTGGTCGCATTGGCATTGCTCGTTGCGGTCGCGGTTATTGGCCTGGCCGTTTTCCTGCGCGGTACGCCGACGCCCGCCGAAGTGAGCCGCTGGCAGGTCGGCGATGTGCGGTCGCTGACATCGGATCCCGGCTCGGAAGACCGACCGCGCATTTCCCCGGACGGCACCCGTGTGGCCTACTCAAAAACCGATACGCAACTGCACGCCTCGCGCATCCTCATGCGTGCGCTCGGGCAGACGCAATCGTTGGCGTGGCCGAGCGAGGTGAAGGCGAATGAGGACACGCCAGTATGGTCACCGGATGGCAGCGCGATCGCATTCGAGCGCGTCAGCGACAATGCTTGCGAACTGGTCGTCACCTCGAATCTCGGCGTCGGCAGCCACGCGGTCGGCAACTGCCAGAATCCGCTCACCAATTACTACGACTGGTCGCCGGATGCGAGCAAGCTGATCATCGCTGAGCGTTCGGAACGCAGCAAAGGTCATCTGGCCCTCATGCACCTGGATCTGGCCAGCGGCGAAAAACTCGCGTTGGAATATCCGCGCGCGCCCGAAGAGGAAGATCTGAACGCACACTATTCCCCGGATGGCCGCTGGATCGCATTCCGCCGCGGGCTGGCTCCGTACAGCGATCTGTGGGTGATGACCGCGGATGGCCACAACGCGCGCCAGTTGACCCACCTGCGCTCGAGCATCCGCGGTTACACCTGGTCTCGCGATTCCAGCGCGCTGATTCTTTCCTCCAATCATGACGGCCGCTTCGGCTTGTACGCGGTCGACCTGCACAGCGCGGCAATCCAGCCGCTGCAGATCAGTCCGGCCGAATTTCCCGACGCCGCACGTCACGACGATACCGTCGTCTACGAAATTCCACGCGTGCAATACAAACTGACAGAGCTGAAACTCGACGGCAGCGGAACGGCCGGCGCGCGCGCGTTGGCGCCTTCCACGGGCAGTGAAATGCAGCCGATATTCTCCCCCACCGACGATCGCCTGGCCTTCGTCTCCGACCGCAGCGGCGCACAACAATTGTGGCTTTACGACAATGCCGACGGTGCGACGACATCGCTCACCGATTTCCACGATTCACTGCTGAGCAATCCAAGCTGGAGCGCCGACGGCACCAAGCTGCTGATCACCGTGCGCAAACCGGATCAAGCCCAATTGTTCGAGATCGATGTTGCGAGCCGGCGCCGGCGTCTGCTGAGCAAGAGCGCAGACGATGTGCAGTCGGCCAGCTACGGCACCGAATCCGGCAGCGTGCTGCTCACACTCGGCGTGCCGGGCAAGGACAACCAGTTGCTGCTCGTCGAACGCGCCGGCAGCGCCGACGAACAACGCCATCCACTCGTCTCCGGAATCTGGTACAGCGAGTTCGACGCCAAGACCCACCAGCTTTATTACAGCAAGAGCGCTCGCTATGGCGTGTTTGTGCGCACACTGTCTGCCAACGGCGAACTCTCGCCTGCCGTGCTGGTCGCTCCGGAACTCATGGATCACTGGCACATCGTCGACGGCCACATCTGGTATTGCACGCCGTCGCGACAAATGAGCAAATCCACCGAACTGCGCGAACTGAATCCTGCCGATGGCAGCGAGCACGTGCTGGCGAACATCGAGACCGAGCTGCGTGACGCAAATTTCAGTGCGGCGCCAAAACGCGATCGCATCGTTTATGTTTCCGTCGCCAGCGAAGATACCGACATCGGCGCGCTGCGTCTGACGCGCGCGACCACGCCCTGAGCGATTCGTCAGTCGCGCAATTTCGGTCAAGTCGGCGACAAGGATCGGCAACCCCTGCGAGCGCGCGAGGATGGATACTGCGCTCGCCCTCTCCAACGGGCAGATACACGCGGCTCACCGGGATCGGGACCCCGGTGGGCCGCTCATGCATCGGACTCCCGCAGCAAAAAACGCTTCATCGCCCCGCGTGCGCGCAGCGCTTCAGCGCAATTTCCGCAAAATCTCCGCGCAATTTCGTTGACGTTTCCTGACCACCGCGACGTTCGCCGGCGTAATCACCGTCTTCCGATCGAAAGAGGACGGCCATGTTCTATCAAGCGATTACCGACGGTGCGACGTTCGCATTCGATTCGCATGTTGCGCAGTCCGATCAATTGACGGTCGCCATTGGCGCGGGCCGCGGCTGCGTGTTGCGCGCCGATACGCCAGTAGCGGGGATCTGGATTCCCTTGCGCGGACGCCTGCAGCTGGCCGCAGGCGGTGTCGACACCGACCTGATCGCCGGTGAATTGCGCGTCAGCGAATGCGAAGCCGGCGTGCAGGCCGTCGGTCGCGGCAATGCGCTCTGGTTTGCCTTGCTCGGCAGCCGGCTGGCCTGGCGTCAGGTGCTGCGCGAACGCTTCGATGTGCCCACGCCGGAACCGCTGCTGCTGCCGGCGCGGTATACGGCGGATATCGCTCTGCGCCGGCAAGCGATAGCGTTCGCACGCGTTGCCGCGCGCGGACGCGCCGAAAATTCCTCCATCGCACTGATCGAAAGCGTACTCGGCATGCAGGCCAAACTCGGCGCGGCAATCCATCGCTGTCCGGGACGCACGTATGCGCATCGTCGCCAGGTGTTTCTGCGCTTGCAGCGCGTGCGCAACTATCTCGCCGCGAACTGCCACCTTGATCTGGACAACGAGATGCTGGCGCGCATGGCGAGCTACTCGCCGTGGCATTTCATCCGCGCGTTCCGCGCCGCTTACCAGGAGACGCCGCACGCCTATCTTGTCGATCAACGCCTGCTGCGCGCGCGCCGGCTGTTGCGCACGAGTCCTCTGGCGATTTCCGAAATCGCGCTGGCCAGCGGCTTCGAAAACCGCTGCGCGTTCTCGCGGCTGTTTCGTCAGCGTTTCGGCGTTACCGCGCACGCGTTGCGTCGGCAATCGGCCGCTGCATCGGCGGCGGCGCAGATACGCAGCGCGGACGCCGAGCATCGCGCAATTTCCGCAACGCGGGCGGCCTTCCACAGGCAACTTTCGCAGCCGTTATTTTCTTAAATTTCTGTTTCCGTGCGTCGCGGCCTTGCGAAGCACGCGTATCGCTTTGATTGGAGATGACACATGTCGAACACCCTGCTCCGAAATGCCATCCGCATCGGCTTGCGCAAGTACGCCGTCGCGGGCGCATCGATTGCGCTCGGCTCAGCTGCAACAAGCGCTACGGCGCAAACCACAGATCAGAGTTCCGCCCCGAAGAGCCAGTCGCTCGAAACGATCGTTGTGACCGGTTCGAATATCCGCCGCGTGGATATCGAAACGGCCAACCCGGTCGTCACGATCGACGCCGCAGCGATCCAGAATACCGGCAAATTGACCTTGGGCGACATCGTCCAGAGTCTGCCGGCCAACATGAACGGCACCAACCCGCAGGTCAACAACGGCGGCGGTTCCGGTTCGGCCACGATCAGCTTGCGCGGCCTCGGCACGCAGCGCACGCTCGTGCTGATCGACGGACACATCGTGCTCAACCGCGACATCGATGCGATTCCGATCGCCGCGGTGGATCGCGTGGAGATCCTCACAGCCGGCGCTTCGGCAATCTACGGTTCGGCGGCAATCGGCGGCGTGGTCAACGTCATCCTGAAGAAGAACTACCAGGGCGCCCAATTCAGCGCCGACTACGGTATTTCCGATCACGACGACGGTCAGCGCAAAGGTCTGCATTTCCTGTTCGGCCACACGTCCGACAAGGGCAGCCTGATGGCCGGTATCGACTACAACAAGCAGGACAGCGTGCTGCAGTCGCATCGTGACTTTTCGAAGGACGCCAAATCGCTGTACGGCACCAACGGGCTCGCCCCTGCCGTGGTCGCCGGAAGCACCGCCCAGCACGTGGTCAACTTCGATCCGAATCAGGTCGCCCCGGGCGGTTCCACATTCGGCCCTAATGGCAACATCCGCATTCCAGGATCGGGACCGTTGTTCGATCACTACGGCTGCACGACGCTGGCGCATACGCCGGGCACGAGCGGCGCCGACCCGCTGACGGATTATCACTGCTTCGTCAACAACGGCACGGCGACGACGCCATCGGACAAGTTCAACTACGCCGCGGTGAATCTGCTGATGACCCCGCAGGAACGCACCACGTTGTTCCTCAACGGCACTTATCACCTCACCGACAACGTCGATGTGTACCTCAATGGTACGCACAACAAAACCCAGGCGGCGTTCCAACTTGCGCCGTCGCTGCTCGGCACCGAGTCGGGCGCAATCATTTCCGCCGACAGCATCTATAACCCGTTCGGCCAATACGGCATGCACTTCGAGAACGGCAACGGCGGCTTCCGTTTCCGCGAACGTCTCGTCGCCGCGGGCAATCGCGCCGCGCGCAACAACACGGTGACCGATCAGTTCAGTGCCGGCTTCAAGGGCCACTTCGGCATCTTCGATCAGGACTGGACCTGGGAACTCGGCAGCGATTACGGCCACATCTCGCTGATCACCACGACCTTGGGCCTGCCCAACTTCAGCGCACTGAATGTCGCGATGGGCCCTTCGATGCTCGTCAACGGCGTGCCGACCTGCGTGACCACGCCAGGCGACGCCAGCACCGCGATTTCCGGCTGCACTCCATTCAACCCATTCAATCCGTACACGCCGGATCAGCAGGCCGTATTGGCCTCGATCGCAGCGCCGGCGCTGACCAATGTCTGGGCGCAGGAACGCATCCATCGTCTGGACTTCAACGGCGGCGTATTCAACTTGCCGGCCGGCACCGCGCAGCTCGCTGTCGGCGCCAGCTATCGCAAGGAATACCAGAACAACACCGTCTCGGCGGACCTGACGATCAATCCGGCCACTGGCAATTGCACGCTGGGCAGCCAATGCTCCTCGCACCTGCAAGGCGGCTACAACGTCAAGGAAATGTACGGCGAATTGTTCGTACCGATTCTCAAGGATCTGCCGTTCATCAATTCGTTGAATGTCACGCTCAGCGATCGTTGGTCCAAATACAGCAATTTCGGCAGCACCAACAACGCGGCGGTCTCGCTGGAATACCGTCCGATCGCCGACCTGTTGCTGCGCGGCAATTACAACAAGGTATTCCGCGCGCCGACGGTCGCCGATATCTTCGGTCCGCCGGTCAGCTCGGCGCCGAAGCTCAGTCACGATCCGTGCGATTACAGCGGCGCGAGCGCGCCTGCCAACATCGCCAGCAATCCTGCCTGCGCGGGTATTCCTCTGACCGGCGGTTTCCAGAACCAGGACGTCGTGACGGGTCAGCAGATCAAGGGCATCGCTTCCGGCGCCAACTACGCCGGATTCCCGATCAAGGCCGAGCACGGTGCGACGTTCAACTGGGGCTTCGTCTACTCGCCGCACTGGGTGGAAGGTTTGTCGCTGAGCACCGATCTGTGGCGCGTCAAACTCGATGACACGATTACCGCCGTCGCCGCACAGCAGGTACTCGATAGCTGCTTTGCCGGAAACCTGGCGTACTGTCCGCTGATCAAACGCAAGACCGGTGCCGGCAATCCGGATCTGGGCCAGATCGATCAGATCATCGATCCGACCGGCAACGTCGGCCGCATCGACGTCAAGGGTGCCGATTTCTCGATCAAATATCGTCTGCCGCAATTCAGCTTCGGCCAATTCCAGGTTGGATTCGACGCCACTTATCTGGCGCAATACAACCAGACGCCGAACCCTGGCCTGAGCACGCTGGTGTTCCACAATGCCGGTCATGTCGCGCCATTCGGTTCGGGCGCCGAGGCCGCGTGTCCCGACTTCGGTTCCGGCGTGTGCCTGTTCCCGCGCTGGCGTGCGCTGGCGTCCGTATCGTGGAATCTGGGCCCGTGGGATGCGTCATGGCGCATGCGCTACATCGGCAAGTTCCGCAACGGATACAACAAGGCCGACGAGGATACTTTCCCGGCAGGCCAGTGCTACTACGGCAGCTTCTGCTCGCTGCACAACGTCATCCTGCATTACGGCGCGCGCACGTACAACGACGTGCAGGTCGGCTACAACATCGAGGCGATCAATACGCGCATCGATCTGGGTATCGACAATGTCGGCGACATCCAGCCGCCGTACCTGTGGGCCAACAACTCGAACAACGCCAATACCGATACGGCGAACTTCGACACGCTGGGCCGCTACTACTTCGCACGCGTGACCGTGAAGTTCTGATCCAACCAACGTGAGTGCAACTCGAAGCCGCGCGAGAAATCGCGCGGCTTTTTTTATTTTTCATGGCCGGGTATGGCCGGCGTCGTCATTCCGCGGCAAACTTCAGCAACTCCGGCACAAACTCCACATAGTTGCGCCAGCGCTCGACCGAGCGTGTATAAACCGGTTGGCGCGCTTGCCATAGACTCGCGGTGCTGATCGTGCTCGACGCCTTGTTCGTTGCCGGTTGCGCAGGCAGACCAAGCCACGCGCCGAGTCGTGCGATCACGTTTTCCGAATCGGCGGCGAGCTGTTCGTAATGCACTTCGAAAATCGACCCTGGGTAGAGCTTGCGCCAGCGCGCCATCAATCGCTGCTCGTCGCGCATGACCAGCGCCATGTCTTCAAAATCGTACGCATAACCCTGCACGTCCTCGACGAACGACTGCGACCACAACGACAGTGCCGTATCGCGCGCATTGCGCCGGCAATGAATGATTCTGGCATTCGGCCACAACGCGAGCATCAAATCGACGTAGCGGAAGTTGAGCGGCTGCTTGTCGATGAAAAACCGCGCGTCGCCGGCGTCATCCTGCAACAGTTGCGTCGCGTACGTCGCCGCAGTGCGTTCGAGCACGCTGCGCGAAGGATTTCCGGCCAGCGCCGGCTGTGCCGCCAGATTGGCGAGCCACGGCAGCTCGCCGCGGTTGCATACGAGCGGATGGCGCGCGAGCAGCTCGGCGAGCAAAGTGGTGCCTGAGCGCGGCATGCCGACGATGAACACCGGCGTCCACTGTGGCGCATCGAGCCGGTTCGATATTGGCTTCGCCGCGAGCCGCGACTCGATCGCACGCCGCCAGTTTTTGCGCGACCACAGCGTGGCCGCATGGGCGAGCGCGTTGCCTTCGCGCAGACAAGCCGTCGCTTGTGCATGGTCGCCGATGTCGTCGTATGCCTTGCCCAGTGCGAACAGCAGACTCGAACGCGCCTTGTCGCTCAGATCGGTGCGCGCCAGGCACTCGCGCATCAGTGCGAAATCGGCATGCGCGGCGCTCGTATAGCGCTGCGCCGATGACAAGCCGTGCGGCGCATTCCACTCGCATGCATGCGTGCTGTGCGCGAGCGCATACAAATAATGCTCGCGTGCTTGCGCGAACGCGCCGGTTTGCACTTGCAGCATGCCGGCGTACGCGTGCAGTCGAGCATCGTGCGGATTCTTCCCGAGCGCGCTTTCCGCTATTGCCGCGGCATCGGCTTGGCGCTGGCAATCGGCGAGCAGCTCGATCGCACGTATCCCCAGGTTCGCGTCGTGATCGCCCGCATCGAAATACGCGCGCAGCACGGCCGCCGTGCCGCTCAGGCGGCCGGCATCTTTGAGGATTTCCGCCAACGTGAATGCCGCCGCGGCATCGCCGGCGTCTTGCGCCAACACTTCACGTAATAGAGTCTCGGCTTGAGCATCGCGCTGCGTTTGCCGATAAATGCCGGCCAAGGCACGCCGCAATTCGTTCGATTGCGGATGTTCATTCAGCGCCGCAAGCGCAATTCGCTCTGCACCCGCTGCATCTCCGCGCAGCGCGCGGCTGCGCAATTCGGCAAGGAAATCCGCTTCGCTCATTTCACGGATTCAGTGCGCGCCGCAGAGGATCCAGCAGCGCACCGTAACGTGCGGCGCGCGCCGTGTCGCGCAACGGCTCGCGCACCTGTGCCGCGCTCGGCGAGCGCACGTCACGTGTGTTCTCGTGGAAATTCAGGCACGCTTCTTCGAACGGCAATCCGCAAAAATCCAGCAGCGCGCGAATGCTGCGTTCCGGGTTGGCGAGCAGTTCCTCGTAGACGTGCGCATACACGCGCGTGGGCTGCGCGGATGCGAATTGCCGCGTGCTGCGATCGAACTCATGCCAGTACGCGGCAAGATCGTCGAAGCTGCGCGTGTAGTCATTGCCGGCGAAATGCTGGCGATAGCACGACAGGCACGTCTCCAGCGGATCGCGTCGACAAACGACGATGCGCGCTTCCGGCAGCATGCTGCGGATCGCCGCGAGGTAGATCCAGTTGTTCGGCAGTTTGTCGACGAAAATCGGCTTGTGTTCGCGCCAATGCGCCGTTCGGCGCAGATAACTTTCACCGAGCCTGCGCCAGTCCTCCGGCTGCATCGCGCTGATCCAATGCGGGAACGCCAAGTGCCGCCGCCTGGATTCCTCGTTGATCAGCAACGGCAGATCCGACAGCTCGCCGGCGCCCTCCACTTGCGAGTGCGAAGCGAGAATCTGCTCGACCAGCGTCGTACCGGAACGCGGCATGCCGAGCACGAAGATCACCTCGCGACCGAGCCCGGAGGCGACGGCCGGCGCCGCTGCGAACGCCGCTTCGATTTCGCGGATCGCCGCACTGAATGCGCCGGCATTCCAGGTGACGCGCCGGCGCGCGATTGCATTCGCTTGCGCCAGCGCCTGCAATGACTCGGCGTAGCGGCCTTGATCGTCGAGTGTTTTGGCCAGCGCGAAACCCAATGCAATGCGGTCGTCGTCGCTGGCGCGCGCATCGCTCAGTGCGGAGCGAATCGCATCGCTGTCCTTCGATTCGAACCGCAAGGTCTTGATGTTGGCCAAGCCCCACCATGCCATGCCGCTCCAGGGCTGCATGGCGAGCACCTTGCGATATTCGGCGACGGCTTCATCGATCTGCCCGCTGACCTTGAGCGCGTCGGCGAGCTGCGCCCGCGCCAACGCGTGCTGCGGCGCCAGCGACACGGCGCGCCGCAATGCTTCGCCGGCTTCGGCGTAACGCACGCAACGCGTGAGAATGATGCCGAGGTTGTACCAGGTCGTCGCCAGCTCCGGCTGCAACTCGGCCGCGCGGCGCAGCGCGACAATTGCGCCGTCGAAATCGCCGCCGTCGGCGAGCACGGTGCCGAGCGTGTTGTGGTACAGCGCATCGTCCGCGCGCTGCGCGACCGCACGCTGGATCGCCTGGATCGCCTGCGCATGCTGTCCGCGCAAACTCAGGATTCCGGCTTCCAGTCGCAGCGCTTCCGGATGCTCCGGATTGCTGGCCAGCACGCCACCGAGGTATTGCGAAGCCTGATCGGCGCGACCGGCATCCAGGGCTTGCGCGGCCGCCACGATCAGTTGCGCCGCGGCGGGCGACAATCCCTGCAACCGTGAACTTGCTTTCGTCCTCATCCCGTCGTCAACCAGACCACCTATTTGGCGCGGCGCGTATGGTCGCATGAATCCGCGGCCAGCGTGACGCGCTGTGGCAAAATGGCGGAGCATGCCGATTGCCGACGCCAGCAACACCGCCGACGCCGAGTTTGCCCTCGCGCGCAAACTGTGGGAGCAAAGCGACGTCGTTCGTTGCGAAACGATCCTGCGCGATCTGCTCGCGCGCGAACCCGGCCATGAGAACGCAACCTGGCTGCTCGCGAAGTTGTTGCAAACGCAAGGACGACTGGATGCCGCTTCCGCAACGGTGTTCGAGTGGTGTCGCATGCACGACTTCGATCCGCAGCACAGCCAGCGCGGCGCCGAATTCATCCAGCAATGCCATCGGCAAGGTCTGGCTGACAAATTGTGCGAAGACACGCTCGCGCGACACCCGACCTCCGCGGCGTTTCTCGCACTGGCCGGCCATGTCGCGCGCGAAGTCGGCGACTTCGCTCGTGCGCGCGCCCGCTACCTCGCCGCGCTCGATGCAAACGTGGACCTCGACACAATATTCGTGCTGGGCGCGCTCGCGCATACACTGCGCTACGAAAGCGCAGGTCATGCGGACTTCGTCCGTTTCACCACGCATTTCGCCGATTCCCATGCTGCTCCGCGCGCGCGCGCCGCCACCGGCTTCGGTCTGGCCAAAGCGTATGACGACATCGGCGACTTCCG
>Ga0207674_10001159_pt1 | contig 34183 bp, 33 predicted proteins | sample KBSCornC72_FD_184303 | JGI IMG/M metagenome (GOLD analysis project Ga0207674, IMG submission 184303) | Corn rhizosphere microbial communities from Kellogg Biological Station, Michigan, USA - KBS Corn C7-2 (SPAdes) (version 2) | ecosystem: Host-associated > Plants > Roots > Rhizosphere > Soil ...
GGGGAAGGCAGCTATCTCAGGGCATCAGAAGATGTGGGAAGCCCAACTAGGAAGAAAGCATGCCCGCCAGTAAGGCGGCACGCTTCGGAAGCTCAGAGACAACGACCGATTCGTGGACGGCGTGCGCGCCATCTCCAACTGCACCCAGTCCATCGAGGGTGGGCACACCGAGAGCCGCAGTGAAGTTCCCATCCGAACCGCCGCCAACCGCAGCCTCCTCTAGCTTCCAGCCCAACTCGCGCGCGATCTGTGCGGCCTTTCGGTATAGGGCGCCCACTTTTGCGGTTCGCTCCATCGGGGGACGGTTCATGCCGCCGCGGATGGTAATTCGGCACTTTGGATCAAACGGCCGCAGAGACATCAAGCGCCGGTGTAGTCTCTCCGCGTCCCGCTTCGTCTTGACTCGCAAGTCCATGAGCGCGCTCGCCTCCGCGGGAACGACATTCGTTCGCGTGCCGCCGCTGATCTTGCCGGTGTTGATGGTTGTTCCGCGCTGCGGGTCAGCCAATTCCGACAGCCTCAGAATTTGCCGCGAGAGCTCCAGGACCGCACTGTGTCCCTTTTCGAAGTCGAGGCCGGAGTGCGCGGACACGCCCTGGACTTGCAGGGTATATTCGCCTATCCCCTTGCGCGCTGTCTTAATCGCACCCTTCGGACCAGCGGCTGGCTCGAGCACGAGAACGGCTTCGGACTGCCGCGCCAGGCGCTCGGTGATTTGCCGCGATGATGCGCTGCCCACCTCCTCATCCGACACCAGCAGCACGGTCATGGGGCGAGGCGGCACCGAATTGTTCCACTGCAAGAGTCCTTCGATCACATGCAGAAGCAAGGCAATCCCAGCCTTCATGTCAAATACTCCGGGTCCCCAGACTCTGTGTTTGCCCAAACGAAACGGCATCTTCGAAATCGTGCCTACGGGATAAACCGTGTCCATGTGTCCAAGCAAAAGAAGAGGTTTTTGACGGGAATTGCCTCGAAAGTCTACTTGGATGTGATTCCCGAACTTTTCCGAAGCGTGAACGCGGACCTTGCCGCCTAGTTGTTCGAAACGCGAGACGAGCACCGTGGCGACGCGGTCCACCGCGGCCTTGACGTCACTCGGGGACTCGAGGGTGACGAGCTGCTCGATGGTGTCGAGAATTGTGGATTGCTGCTGGCGAAAGTAGCGGAGTTGCAGCTGTCGGGTAGGTGTAGTCATCCGAATGGGAGAGCTTAACTCAACGGCTAACGCCGCAAAGGTTTCTATTTTCGCTTTCGCCACGGCTCAAGCCCCAGCCATACTCGGGAGAGACCGGCGCCTCACCACAGCCGAGCGTGAGTAATAAAGTATAATTCTCCCTCAAGTAGACCAGCATGTCTCTCGGCGAATCTGAGCCCGGTGAGGCGATTGCATGGAGACGAACAACTCGCCGCAAATGAGTGAAACCGCTGAAATCCCTGAGAATCCGGCCGCCGAGCACATCCACTACGACATCAACGACATCATGCGGATCCTCCCGCATCGCTTCCCGATGCTGCTCATCGACCGCGTGGTCGATCTCGTGCGCAAGCAGCGCATCGTGGCCATCAAAAACGTGACCATCGACGAGCCGTTCTTTGTCGGCCATTTTCCGGGGTCGCCAATCATGCCCGGAGTCCTGATCGTGGAAGCCATCGCGCAAGCGGGCGGCGCCCTATTGCTGACCGAAGTGTCGGATCGCGATGAGAAGCTGATCGTATTCACTGGAATTGAACGAGCCAAGTTCCGCCGGCAGGTGGTCCCCGGAGATCAGGTGCGAATTGAAGTTGAGGTGCTCGCGTGGCGCGAGGGCAGCGGACGCAAAGCGGTGCGCATGCAGGGGATCGCCTACGTTGAAGGAAAGCGGGCGGCGGAAGCCACCGTCACCTGTCAGCTCGTTCCGAAGCCGGGCAGCCCGGGATCACCGGGCGAGAGCACAACAACCGAGTAGGTTGAAATTTGGCAGTTGGGCAATCCTTGTAAGTAACACCTTGCGCCATCGATGTTGCAAGAAGCGTTGGGGAGAATGGTCCTAAGTTACATAATTTCTAAATTACCCAGCGACAAAATCGTTCCGTCTCTTCGCATACATGAACGTCCACCCCACAGCAGTTATTGATTCCTCGGCGAGAGTCTCTCCATCCTGCAAAATCGGGCCATACTGCGTTATTGGCCCCCAGGTCGAAGTTGGTGATCATTGCGAACTGATTTCCCACGTCGTCATCGATGGACCTACCAAGATCGGCGCGAACAACAGGTTCTTCCCGTTCTCTTCGATAGGCCTGGCGCCACAGGACGTGAGTTACAAGGGCGAACCTACTCGACTCGAAATGGGGGATGACAATACCGTCCGCGAGTTTGTCACCATCAATCGCGGCACAGTAAAGGGCGGCGGTCTGACGAAAGTGGGCAATCATATCCTAGTCATGGCCTACACCCACATCGCACACGACTGCTCGATCGGCGACTACGTCATCTTGGCGAACGCCGCGACCTTAGGCGGGCACGTAACGGTCGAGGATTGGGCTACGGTAGGCGCCCTCTGCCCCGTGCACCACTTCGTCCGCATCGGGGCGCACTCCTTTATCGGCGGCGGAACCACGATCACCCGCGACGTCCTGCCGTTTTCGAAGACGGCTGCCGAGCGCGGTACGCACGCTTATGGCTTGAACTCCGTCGGACTCGAGCGTCGCGGCTTTACAAAAGAGCGCATTCGCAGGATCCATCACGCCTATAAACTTCTGCTCGCGTCGAAGCTGAATACCTCCCAAGCCTTGGAGAAGCTCAAGTCCGAACCCGATCGCGGCGAAGATGTGGATCTGCTGATCAAGTTCGTAGAATCGAGCGAGCGTGGAGTGATCAAGTAGTAGCTACGATGCATGGCGAAGGCCAGGGCTCGCTGGCCCAGCGGGAATGTATAAGATCAGGTCAGTCAATTTCAGCGATCCTTAACGACTATGTCTCCCAAACTCGGTCTCATTGCCGGTAACGGGCGGTTTCCTTTCCTCGTGTTGGAGGCAGCTCGTGGGCAGGGTTACGACGTTGTGGTGGCCGCGATTAAAGAAGAGACCGCTCCCGAGATCGAGTCTCAGGGTGCTGCCGCCGTTTACTGGCTTTCGCTCGGCGAACTGTCAAAGCTGATACACACGTTCCACCAAGAAGGCATCACGCGTGCCGTTATGGCCGGGCAGGTGAAGCATAAACAGATCTTCTCCAGCATCCGTCCTGACTGGCGGCTCGCCAAATTGTTGCTTTCGCTCACGACGCGCAACACAGATTCGCTTTTGGGCGCCATCTCCAAGGTCCTCGCCGACGAGGGCATTGTGCTAGAGAACTCAACCGGTTTGCTGGAACCTCTGTTGGTCAAACCTGGAGTGCCTACCAAACGTGCACCCTCCGAGCAAGAGCGCAAGAACATTGCTTACGGACGCGAGGTCGCGCGCGCCCTCGGCCATTACGACATCGGCCAGACAGTCGTCATTGCGGAGAGCGCCTGCATTGCTGTCGAAGCCATGGAAGGTACCGATGCCACCATCGAGCGCGCCGGTCACATCATGGCGTCGCTCCCTCCCGCTCCGTCTACTCTGGATCGCAACCTCACCGTCGTCAAGGTCGCCAAGCCCAAGCAGGACATGCGTTTTGACGTTCCCGTGGTTGGGGTCAAGACCATCGAGGTGATGCGAAGGGCCGGAGCCACCTGCCTTGGGCTCGATGCGGGCAAGTGCCTCCTCATTGACGGCGACGCCGTATTCGGGGCTGCAGACCGGGCAGGAATCGCGGCCCTCGCCGACTAGGTCGAGGCCCACGACGACCTTCTGATGTCAGCCATCGTGAGATCCCTGCTCGCGCTCGTCGCGCGTCCGGGATGAGAGCGCGGTATATTGAGGAGAGCAATGTCCGAAATTTCTTTCATCATCGACCAACTGACCCGCGCCTTTGATGGCGAGGCCTGGCATGGACCGGCGCTCATGGAGATCCTCGACGGCATTGACGCCAAGACGGCAGCCGCGCGTCCGATCACAAATGCTCACTGTATTTGGGAGTTGGTCATCCACTTGGCGGGGTGGGAACAGGTGGTTTGCCGTCGCTTGCAAGGTAAGGTAGCTACTCTGAGTGATGCGCAGAACTTTGGCTACCTCGACAGCACGACCGAACCATCCTGGCAGAGCACGGTGGCCAATCTTCGAGAAACTCATGCCGAACTCATGAAGATGGTTTCCGCACTGCCCAATTCGCGGCTGGACGATCCCGTTCCCGGAAAAGAGTACGACGTCCGCTTCATGCTCTACGGCGCGGTGCAGCACGCCGCCTATCACGCGGGGCAAATTGCCATTCTCAAACGCGCCCGGCGCTGAGGAACACTCGCAAGAGCGTTCCTGATATCCTGCGGCTCACGATGAGCAATGGCTCCGATCGTCCTCTGTCTGTAGCTGTGATTGGTTGCGGTGCTTTTGGCCGCAACCACGCGCGCGTCTATCACGAACTTGAGAAGACCGGACAACCGATGACGCTCGCGGCGGTCGTTGACACCAATCCAACCCGCGTCGAAGCGCTTGCTCGTGAATTCAACTGCACCGGCTATTCGTCGGTTGATGCCCTGCTGTCGTCCGCAAAGATAGATGCAGCCTCGGTGGCCGTTCCCACCGTGCACCACGCCGCGGTTGCCCGCCAGCTGATGCTGGCGGGCTTAGACGTTCTCATCGAGAAGCCTCTTACCCCGACTCTGGCCGAAGCCGATGAGCTGATTCAACTCGCTTCCCGAGAGAAACGTATTGCACAGGTAGGCCACCTCGAGCGTTTCAATCCGGCTGTGCAAGCCACCTTTCCCATGATTACGAAGCCGCTGTTCTTCGAGGTCCACCGTCTAAGCGTCTTTACCGCGCGTTCCCTCGACGTGGATGTTGTCCTTGACCTGATGATCCATGATCTTGATGCAGTGCTGGCCTTTGTGAAATCACCGGTCAAGGAAATCCGCGCCGCGGGTTTGCCGATTCTTTCGAGCAAAGTGGACATTGCGAACGCCCGGATCGAATTCGAATCCGGCTGCGTTGCCAATTTGACTGCCAGTCGCGTCTCGACTGAACGGGTACGCAAGCTGCGCTTTTTCCAGCCCCGACAATATATTTCCATCGACTATGGCCGCCAGGACGTGCTGATTTTCACCGTGGGAGACGTCACGGGGATACCCTCGGCGAATCCCGATATCAAGATGACCAAACCCTCCATAACCCCGGAGGAACCGCTTCGCGGGGAACTTCGAGCGTTTCTCGATTCCGTTCGTACTCGGAAAGCCCCGACTGTAGCTCTCGAGGACGGACGCCGCGCCCTGGGAGTGGCTCTGGAAGTGCTGGCCCAGATCTCGGCCCACGCCGACAAACTCGGCCTTGCCAGCCCTGCCTGATGCCTAACTCTTTACACTTCTTGACCGCCGAAGTGAGCCTCCTGGGCTAGCCTGAAGACGTTACTTTCGCTCTAAGTGCTTGCTTGGAAAGACTCCTCCTCACGGCGAAAAAAGTGAGAGAATGTAGGCAAGGCGCATCTCATCCCATAGTCCGCGATGTCTCTGACGCAAATCCCGCTTGAGCCACCTCCGTCGCGGCCACAGCCCGAGCAAGGCGACCTTTTCGACGCGGGGACTTGGGAGTCCGCATACCGGGAAATGCACGATTTCCCCACGCTCTTGATCCAAGCGCGTGACGAACTTGCCCGCTCACGCAAGCGGGAAGCTTTCTGGATGTCGGTGGTCGTTCATATCCTGGTCATTTTGGTGGTGGTGAACGCCGACAAAATTGCCCGATATCTTCCGCACCGCAATGTCATGCTGGTTCAGATCCCCAAGGAGAAGAAGGACCTCACTTTCCTCGAGCTTCCGCCCGACGCGCAAAAAGCCGTGAAGCCGCCTAAAACGAATGTGCTGTCCGACAAGTCTCGAATCGCGGAATCGCGTACTCCAAAATTGGACCAGCAAAAGCTGAAGAAACTGCTCGATGCTTTGCGCCAGGGACGCCGAGGCCCGGCCGCGGGTGAACCTCAGCAACAGGCTCCCGCTCCCCCGGCGCAAGTAGCTCAGGCGCCGCCCGAAGCACAACCACAATCCCAGCCGCCTCAGTCTCAACAACAGACAGCGAAGCTGCAGTCTCCGCCGGTGCAACAACGATCGCCATTTGACCGGCCCGCGATGTCAGCCGAGCGTGCTCTCAATCAGGCTGCCGAGCAAGTCGCCAGCAACCGCGGAAGATTCGGAAGCGGGGACGAAGGCAACATGGGCTTGGGACAGCGGCAGGCGAATGCCCGAGTCGGTCCTTTTGAAATCCTCAGTGACACCATGGGAGTGGACTTTGGCCCCTACCTACAACGGGTTCTCCAGGTGGTCCGCGAGAACTGGTACGCTGTGATTCCTCCTTCCGCCATGCCGCCCCTTCTTAAGCGCGGCAAAGTTGCCATTGAGTTTTCCATTCTGAAAAATGGACAGGTGGGCGGGATTGCATATGTCAGCACCTCAGGGGATGTTGCTCTGGACCGCGCCGCCTACGGCGGAATCACCGCTTCGAATCCCTTTCCGCGGCTCCCGGGAGAGTTTGCCGGACAAGCGCTGCGCTTGCGGTTCATGTTTTTCTATAATCCCGACCCCCGGGAAGCGGACCTGCAGTAAACCCGCCGCATCGGCTACCAATTCCGCTGACAAGGATGTCGTCTCAAAGGGCGACCCGATCCTGCTGGACAGGATTCGTACGGCCGGCATACGCCATCCTGATCAGTGTCCTTTCGGCGAACGGCACGTATAGCAGTGCCGCCGTCGAGCCGAGAGCGGGGCCGAAGCCAATCCGGTCCAACAACAGAAATGGAGCGATCGCCCATAACTGGTCAAGGATCAACACGCCGTGGAAAATGCTTTTGAATTTATCCCCCAATCGGGAATAGTCAAAAGCTGTTCCGGAGAGCAGATAAAGACGCAAGGGTATTCCCATCGCAGCGGTTACCAGGGCGGTAATGAATACGATTGGCAGCCCGGCACGCGGCCAAGCCACCCTGTACAGGTCCTCCCCATGGAACAGGGCGACCATGTAGAAAACCAGGTACATCGTCTGAATCAATGCGAACAGGGCGCGGGTCAGGCCGCGGTGGGGTTTAGGTAAATCCGGTTCAGCGTCGCTTTCGACGAGTGACCAAGGATCCGAGGTGGGTTGGGGAACGACCTTTGCCGGGGGTTCTTCTCGCGGAACATCTTTGTGCACTTCGGCGACAAATCGATAGCCGCGTCTTGCCAGCGTCTCGATAAATCGCGGATTCGCCGCCGAGTCGCCCAAAACCTCCCGCAACTTGTTCACCGCAGTGTTGAGGCTGTGGTCGAAATCGACGAACGTGTCAACCGGCCAGAGTCGCTGCCGCAGTTCCTCGCGAGTGACCACGGTCCCCGGCTGCTCAAGTAGTGCTGCCAGGACGAAAAATGGCTGGTCTTGAAGCCGCAACCTGCGGCCTGACCTGCGCAGCTCACGTGCGTTCAAGTCGGCCTCAAAGACACCAAACCGCACGATCTCCGATCTCTTGGTGGGCACGCTGGTAAGTGTACAGCCGGCACTGTATCGATGGGTAAGGTACCTGACGAGCACCGTGAAACGACATGTCTCATGGGTTAGAGAGAGTCGCCAGGCCTGGCTATTTCGCCCGCGAAAGCAGGGTTTGTTCCGGGTCCAGCAGGATCTTCCGCGTTCCCGCAGGAACCGCCATGCGAAAGGTGGTTTCCGTGCCATCGGCAAAAACCCGCCGTAGGTATACGGGTTTGCTTCCGACGACGGCGTATAAGGGAACAGATGTGACCAGTGCCTCCGGAGCATTGCCTTGAACGATTGTGCCGGTCACCATCGCAGTACCCGCCTTGTCCGCGATCTTCACGTCTCGCAGTTCAAAACTTGGAACCGCTGTGCCGCTGAGCCATGACTCAAAGAACCAGTCCAGGGATTTCCGGCCTTCATACCAAAGAGGCTTTGGCAACTGAGCCTCGAAGATCGCGAGCAGCTGCGCGGTCGTGAGCGGCTTGCCCTCGTACTGCGTGCGCACTTCGCGAAGAGCGCGCAGGAATGGCTCCTCCCCTCCTTTGGGTCGTGATCCTGAGGTAGTTAGTTCGGCGTCGCGTAACATTGTGCGCAGCATGTGAAACAGCCACGTCCCCCGACCATAACTGATGGCATCATAGGCGTTGGGAAATTTTGACGAAGACAACCGCAACCCCAAGGTCACCGGTCCCGCATCCATCAACTGCTCACCGTCAGCCCCTTTGAGCAGAAGACGGTCGCGATACTTCTGCATGAGCTTGCGGAATTCAACCGGGTTCTTCGATTCCAGCAGCATCATGGAGCTGTAGTTGGCCAGCGCCTCCATGACCCACTGATCGCGATAACCAGTGAAGGTCACCAAGTCGCCCCACCACTGGTGCGCGGTTTCGTGCGCGACTAGCTGCTGGACCTCAACTCGTTCCACCGGATCATGTTCGAACTGCTCCAGTTCGGCAGGGCTCAGAAAAGCGTAGCTGGAAAGAAAGATGAGTCCGGGCCATCCCTGGCTCGTGGTTCCCGGAATCTGGGTTAGCATCAACCGGCTATAGGGATAGGGCCCGAAGTGTTGGGAATAGAAATCCAGTGCCCGGCCGGCTTCATTGCTCACCATTTGCAGGTTTCGTGAGGGCGACGGGGCAATCGAACGCGACAGAAGCCCGGGCGCCTCGGGCAGAGGTTGCGGCCCGCGAATAGAAGGCGGCATCGGTAGGGGCGCGGTCTCTGCTGCGAGCAGTCCTTTTTCCACGCTGGGAGTGGCGTAGGTCTCCAGATCGACCCCCGCAACGTGCGCCACCGTGCGCGAGTACTTCCCAAGGTTGAATCCTGCCACCGGTACTTTCCGTTCCGTTACCCAATGGGAAACCTGCCGATCTCCTTCCGTCCTTTGTTCTGTGCGTTTGCCCACCGCCACCAGAGTCCATTCCAGGGGATATCGAAACTCCAAGTCGAAGGACGACATAGTAAATCCAATGTTCGGGTACCAGGTACCATGCTCTCCCACAAACAGGAGGCCATTCGCCGCTTCCGACAGCACGGCTCCCGAGTATCGGATTTTCAGCTGAAATGATGCGCCAACCTTCATGGCTGCGGGAAGAAAAACCACCAGCCAATCGTTTCCTCGTCGCGCGAGGTGGGACCCTTCGACCGCCTGATTGTGTATGAACTCAAGCGGATTCCCGTTCTCTTCCACGCTCTCGACCTGAAGCAGGCGAGAGAGTTCAAAAAGCAGAACCTGCCCGCCATCTCGCGTTGGCGACAATAAGAGAGTGGCTGTGGCGGAGAGTTCTGTCGGTGGCTTGATCTCGCTTGTGATGGAGAAATGCGTTATTTCAAAATCATGGGTGGAGAGAAGTCCCGTGTCCGGATCCGCTTCCCCTTCCTGCTGCTTCTTTTGTGCGAACGAGGCCCAGACGTCGTAGTAGTCGTTACCACCCATTTTCTTGTGCTGGCCTAACGAGATTGGTTCCGGCAGCAAGGAGTCATACCGCACCTCGAATGCTCCCAGTCTGCGACCCTGGATGTACGCATGAAGAAAGTGATCATCCGATTTGGCATACTCGGCATTGCGAAAGCTGATCAGAAGCCGTAGAGCGTCGCTTTCTGCCAGGGTGGCTGCGAGTCCCTTGAACTCACCCACGAATTCGCCCGCGTCTTCTGCAGGTCGAAGAGAATTCTTTAGTTCGCCATAAAAATCGTCGTTGAAGCGAAAGTAGGCAAGCGAGAACCGCTCTTCGAGGATGGCCGCACCGGTGAACAGAGCTAGCGACGCTCGCTCCACGGTGTTGGGGGGCAATACAAGGATCTCGCCGTCTCCTTGAAAAATTGCGCCCGTGATGTGGCCATCCGCCTCCTCCGTAAAGGCGATCATCCCATCGTCGAGCGAAATGCTAACCGCACCGCGCACCAGGTCGGTATGACGAATGCGGTAGACGTGAGAGCTGTCCAATCCCACTGATCGCAACCGCAGGTACAAGGACTCAGCCCGGCCACCCGAGGGCGCTTTCGCCTGGGCAGCGGCAAGGCCGCTGAGCGCGAGCAGGACAAAGCCCAACCACTTCACTTTGCGGGTTACGTCGGTCACTTCGGAACCGCCGGTCAACCCTCTAGAATGCGCCTGAATGCGCATATTTGTCATCTCTTGCTGGATTCTGCTCGCGACTTCAGCCGGGCTAGGGTCGTCCCGAGCGGTAATCCATCTCAGGAACGGCGATGCCATCAATGCGGATGGGGTAGAGGAAGGCACCAGCACTGTCCGATATGAAATTGGCGACAACAGCTTCACCATTCCTCGCAGCAAAGTTCTGAGCATCGAGCTAACCCCAGATAGCGATCAAGCTTCCGAAATGACGGTAGCACCTCCACGATCAACCCTCGAGCCAAAGGCTGCCAGCGACCGCGAGTTACTCGAGCAGGTCCTTCGCAACGATGGAGTTGATCGCGATGTTGTCGCCTCCATTGAGGCACGCCAGCACACAGATTCCACAGCCATCGCCTACTACATAGCGGGGAAATCCGAGTACGAGTCTGGCAAGTTCGTTCAAGCAAAGCACGACTTCGAGACCGCGCTGCGTTTTCAGCCTGAAAATCCCGCCATTCTTGCTTACTATGCCGCACTTTTGGTTCGTACCGGGGACAACTTGGGAGCGCTCTCTTATGCCGAACGTGCCACCCGCATTGCTCCAGACTCTGCCGATGCAATCAGTGTGTTGGGCTATGCGCAATTCGCCGCCGGGCGGAATCGGGATGCAATCCAGAGCTGGAAGAAATCGTTGGTGCTTCGCCCCGACGCCACCATTCAGGGCATGCTCTTGAAGGCTGAGCGCGAAACCTCAGCCGAAACAGATTATTCCGAGCGCGCAACCAGCCACTTCGTCCTTCGTTATGAAGGCAGCCAGAGCTCTGGCGTTTTTCGCGATCAGCTACTTTCGACTCTCGAGTCCCACTATCAGGACCTGGTGCACATCTTCGGGAGTGAGCCCCGTTCGAGCGTTCAGGTCGTGCTCTACACTTCCCAGGCATTCTTCGATGTCACCCGCGCCCCTACCTGGATCGGTGCTCTGAATGACGGCAAGCTCCGCATACCGCTCCACGGAGTAGATTCCGTTACTCCGGAGCTTTCACGAATTGTGCGTCACGAACTGACCCACACGTTCGTCAACCAGCTGAGCGCCGGTCGTTGCCCTGCTTGGCTCAATGAGGGGATTGCTCAAATGCTCGAGCCGCGCACGCTGGTGTCTCAAGGTGTTCGACTGACGCAATTGTTCAAGGCCGAGCGAGAAATCCCTTTGAATATGCTCGAGCGCGGTTTCGGGTCGTTCAGCACCGAAGAAGCGGTTCTCGCCTATGACGAATCCCTGCTGGCTGCCAACTATCTCAATGCCCGCTACGGAATGGGCGATATCGTCGCAGTGCTCAAAAGAATTGGACAGGGCGACTCCGTCGAGAGCGCGTTTCGCGTGATTCTCCACAGCGACTACGGGCGCCTGGAGGAAGGCATTCGCGCAGAAGTGGTTCGGGCCTCGCAGTGAATCAGAGGGGAGAAGGAGGTGTTTTCGCCTTGCTGTGGGAGTCGATGCAAGAACGTCATTGGCACGCCACAGATTCAATGCTAAGTTCATCCTGCCTCGAAGTGCTACGAGGAAGACCATGAATGCCCCAGAGATTATGTCGTGGAATGATCCCGTTCACGCGGAGATTCCTAAAATTCGCGACGGCGAACTGGGCGCGCTGTATTACGGGCAGCGGCGCAGCGGGGATTTTTTCGATTTCGTCCGATGCGGTTCCGAACGGATCCTCTTGGGACTTTTTGATGTCGCCGGCAAACTTGAACAGGCCCGGCCGGTGATGGTTGCAGTGCAGAGGAAGTTTCGCATGCTCGCGGCGGAGCTACTCGAAGACCACTCGACAAACGAAATGGAAGCCATGGCAGAACTCTGGATCCGATTGAACCGCGAAGTGATTGATGCGGCAGGCGGAGTTCGCCAGTGCTCCGCCTTCATCGGTTGCTACAACGAACACTTGAAAATCATCAGCTACGTGAATGCCGGGCATACGCCCGGGCTGGTCAAGGATGGGAAGCAGATCAGCGAGCTCGCCGCAACCGCACTCCCTCTTGGCTTGTTCTCCCACGCGGTGCCGGAACCGGGCATGGTTGCTCTGGGCCCATGTCACTCGATGCTTCTGGTTTCCCGAGGCGTGGTCGAAGCAGGTCGCCGCGGGGAAGATTTCGGTTTGGAAGGAGCGAAGCAATACTTAAGAGACGTCGACTTCCAGTCAGCTCACGAGACCTGTGTCGGGATCCTTTCTCGTGTGCAACAGTTCATGGGTACCGCCCCTACTCACAATGATGTGACCGCCGTCTGTCTGCTTTGTAGTTAGGCTGCGGATTCTTCCTCCGCCGCTGGTACCAGTTCCCAGCCTAGGTTTACAATCGATTGCATCTAACAATGTGAGCCGGCGAGCCCGGCCACGAGCTACTTTCCCCGCGGCCCAGGCCGCTGACAAGGAATTCCCGGGGTTTTTATGCATAAGCTTGTCTCTTGCCTCACGATTGCTGTTCTTATCGCGGTCCCGCCGTTTGTCTCCGCAGACACAGTGGTCGAGGAGATCGTCGCCCGAGTCAACAATTCGATCATTACCCGCACCCAGTATCAACGCGAACAGAAACAACTCAGCGACGAGGCCCAGAATCAAGACCCAACTCATGCCACCGAAATAGTTGCGCGGGGCAAGAAGGACGTTCTACGCGGTCTGATTGACCGCCAGCTCCTTCTCGAAAAGGGCAAAGATCTCGGCGTAACCGCGGACACGGAAGTGGTGAAGCGCCTAGACGAAATCCGCAAACAGATGAAGCTCGATTCTTTGGACGATCTCGAGAAAGCGGCTCAGGCGCAGGGGCTCTCGTTTGAAGATTTCAAGCAGAACCTCAAATCCGACATCATCACCCAGGAAGTGATCAAACGCGAGGTCGCCCCTCGGATCAACGTGAGCAACCAGGAGATCCGCAAATTCTACGATCAGCATAAGCAGGAGTTGGCACAACCCGAACAAATTCAGCTGAGCGAGATTCTGATTTCAACCGACCAAGCAGGAGACGACGAGCAGAAACTCAATGCCGCCAAGGCCAAAGCGGAAGACTTGCTCAAGCAGATTCGTGCCGGTGCGGATTTCGCCGATCTCGCCAAGAAGGAATCACAGGATCCCTCTGGCGCCCAGGGCGGGGATCTTGGAACGTTCCCGCGCGGCAAACTCGCCAAGCAACTCGAAGATGTCACCTTCGCAATGAAGAAGGGAGATGTGACGGATGTGATTCGCACCCGGCAGGGTTTCGTGATCCTCAAGGTCACCGATCACAGCGCCGCCGGGATTCCCCCATTCCCAGATGCCCAGGATCGTGTGCGGGACGCGTTATACATGCAGAGAATGCAGCCCAAGATGCGCGAGTATCTGACCAAGCTGCGCGAAGAAGCGTACATCAAGATCAGTCCGGGGTACGTGGATTCGGGCGCCAGTCCCAACCAGACGCAACCGGTTATGACCACGGCCGCCAAAGAGGCGAACGCGAAGGAACTTAAAAAGAAAAAGAAAATGGGATTGTTTTAGTTTAAGCTGGGCGGAACCCAAGCTTCCGCGCGAGTGCGAGTGGAAGCCCGCCTAGAGCCATCATGAAAGAGTTTTTCCTCTCCGACTGCGTGCGCTTTGAAAACAAGGTCATCGTCTCCAGCTTCGTCGTTATCAGCAAGCAAGTAAAGCCGAAGAAGACCGGGGAGCCCTACCTTGCTCTAACTCTTGGCGATCGCTGCGGTCAAATCGAAGCCAAGATGTGGGACAACGTCGAGCATGCCCTCGACGCTTTTGAGCAGGAAGACTTCCTTAAGATCAAGGGCCTGCTCAACAGATACAAGAACCGCTTTCAGCTGACCATCCATAAGCTACGCAAGCTTGGCGATTCCGAAATCGATTTCGGAGACTATCTTCCCAAGACCACCAAAGATGTCGAGGAGCTGTGGCGTACGCTGGGGGATTTCGTCGCGACCTTCCAAGATCTAAACCTGCGCGCCTTGGTGCAGTCATTCATGGCGGATCCGGAGATTTCTGACGCGTACAAGAACGCGCCCGCCGCCAAGAGCCTTCATCACGCCTACATTGGAGGTTTGCTCGATCACGTCGTTTCGTTATTTCGCTCCTGCGATTTGGTCTCTCGCAACTATCCCCAGATCAATCGCGACCTTCTGCTGACGGGCGTGTTCCTTCATGACATCGGCAAGATCTACGAACTGACCTACAATCGCTCGTTCTCCTACACCAGTCGAGGGCAGTTGCTGGGGCACATGGTCATCGAACTGGAGATGTTGCAGAACAAGCTGGCAGCGCTGCCCAACTTCCCCGACGAAATGAAGACATTGGTCGAGCACCTGATCATCAGCCATCACGGACAATATGAATTCGGGTCCCCGAAGCTCCCCATGTTCCCCGAGGCACTGATGTTGCATTACATGGACGACCTTGACTCGAAAATGGAGAGCATGCGAGCCCACTTCGAGCGAGAAGCCGAGAGTGAATCCAGCTGGACCAGCTACAACCCCTCCCTCGGCCGTACGCTGCTGAACACAGCGAAATTTCTTGCTAAAGAGCAGCCGGTCGCCGATGCGGCAGCGGCAGCGAGTCCTTCAGAACCCGACCTCGAGCCTGATCAGCCGGAACCAGAGCCCGTCTCGGTTCCATCCGGGGATTCGCTTCCCTTCGGGGACCATAAAGCTTAGGTCCCATTCCCATCTCGGTAACTCGACCAAAGGCGCATTCCGCTCGTTTGGTGCGCACGGTACATCAGGTCTGCCCGTTTACCACAAACGCACCTGTACTGTTGTGAGTTGATCTCCTGAGTACCAGTTGCGGATAATCTTCCCTTCAGGGGAGAAACTATGAAACTGCGCCTACATATCATGTCGCTTGCTTTGTTGCTAGCCCTCGGAGTGGCTTGCAACAAGCCCAGTTCGACCGGGGACAACTCGGTACCCAATGGCGACGACGCCGCTGCCGGAACCAGTGATTCACAGCAGTCCGCCAGTTCATCGCAGCCGCGCGTTCCGGAAACGGTGACCGTCCCGTCGGGGAAAGTCATGACCATTCGCTTGTCTAGCGCTGTGGGCTCCAAGATCAGCCAGCCGGGCCAAAGCTTTGGCGGCAGTCTGGTGAGGGCTGTTGAAGTCAACGGGGAACAAGCGATTCCGGTTGGCGCGAAAGTCTCGGGAGAGGTTGTCGATGCCAAGCCCCTCGGTCGTTTCGCCGGCGGCGCTTTGCTGCAACTGCGGTTGAACTCAGTAACTATCAACGGCGAAGAGATGCCGGTGCAGACCGCGACCTTCACCCAAACGATCAAAGGCAAGGGCAAGCGCACGGCGGTGATGGCTGGCGGAGGGGCAGGCCTTGGCGCCCTTATCGGCGGATTGGCTGGAGGGGGTAAAGGTGCGGCCATAGGCGCCGCGGCTGGCGCAGGGGCGGGTACCGCCGGAACCGCGTTCACAGGGAACAAGGAAATCGTATTGCCGGCAGAGTCTGCCGTAGCCTTCACTCTCAAGTCGCCGCTTAAGCTAAGACGCTGAGTAGGGAGGACAGCTTTCCGAACAACTAAGAATGAAGAACTCGGCCATCAGCTAAACTGATGGCCTATTCTTATGTTCGATTTCTCCCCATTTCAGTTCATCACCTTCGATTGCTACGGTACTCTCATCGATTGGGAGACAGGCATTCTCACTGCGCTCCAGCGAATTCTCGAGCAGCATTCGATCCACCGTTCTAATGCCGAGGTTCTGGCGCTCTACGGTGACCTCGAGGCCCAAGCAGAAGGCGGAGAGTATCAATCTTATCGCGAGGTCTTGCGAAAAGTGGTTCGCGGGATGGGAGAACGATACCGGTTCGAAGCGACTGCCGCAGAACAAGAATCGCTTCCCGATTCCATTGCCTCCTGGCGTCCCTTCCCGGACACGGTCGATGCGCTCCGGCAACTGCATTCAAGATTTCGCCTGGGGATCATCTCAAACATCGACGATGACCTCTTTCGCGCCAGCGCTGGTCAGCTCGAGGTCAATTTCGATCACGTGATCACCGCGTTTCAGGCACGCGCCTACAAACCCTCGCCGACCATCTTTCGACTCGCGCAGCAGAAACTGGGGATCAGCACAGCAGAATGGCTCCACGCCGGGCAGAGCATCTACCACGACGTGATTCCGGCGAAATCACTGGGGATTGCGACTTTGTGGGTAAACCGCCCATCTCATCGCCCGGGAGTTGGTGCGGTGCGGCAAGCTGCCGGTGTGCCGGATCTGGAGGTTCGAAGCCTGAGAGAGGTGTCGGAGCTTGCGCTCACTTAGAAGTCGGGCAGAACATCGCGGAATTGGCACCAGCACAGGATCTGCAATATAGCGAGTTGTCAGCACTTGTGGCTCGCCCAGGCTCATAGGCATAGGGTGTGGATGGGCGCCAATCAGGGTAAGCATCTTTGACTCCCCTTGCGCGCTACCCTAGAATTACGGCAGGTGCCGGTTACGACCGATCGCCAGGGAGGCTCTTATGGGAGAAGGACTATTTTCGCCGCTGCACATTCTATTGATCGTGGGCATTGCTCTCCTTCTCTTTGGTCCCAGCAAATTCGCTGCCCTCGGCAAAGGGCTGGGAGAAGGTATCCGCAACTTCAAGTCCGCGATGAAAGACGGCGAGAACGCCAACCCCAATAACCCGTCGAAGAAGTAGCTCGGTTGTTGAGGGTTTCTGGTCAACGGGAAAGCAGATTCCTCCCCCACGCTGAAGCGGTTCAGAATGCCAATTTTGATCAGAGTCCAGCCCACGATTTAATAGAGCCCGTGGTCGCGTAACATCCTCCACACCAGGTCCACCGGCAAGCCCACGACGTTGGAATAATCCCCTTCAATTCTTGAAATCCATCGTGACGCCCGGCCCTGAATGGCGTACGCCCCGGCTTTGTCCATGGGCTCCCCGGACGAAACGTAATCTGCGATTTCCGCCTCGCTCATCGCATCGAAGTGAACGCGCGTTATCTCTGACCGGACGTCGGAAAATTCCTCCCCCAGCAAGCACACCGCCGTAATCACCTCATGCGTGCAATTGCTGAGCCGCCTGAGCATCCGGCGTGCATCCTCGGAGTCCTCTGGCTTACCAAGAATCTCAGCTTCTACGGCGACCACCGTGTCGGCTGCCAAAATCACTCCGCCATGTCCATTGTCGCGTGCCGCCCGCGCCTTTTCGCGCGACATTCTCTCGGCAAACACGCGCGGCTGCTCCCCTCGAGCCGGTACCTCAGGGATATTTGCCGGCCGAGCCACGAAGTTGATCCCGGCGTTTCTCAGCAGTTCCTGCCTGCGTGGTGAAGCGGATGCCAGCAGCAGTGGTTTTTGAATGGACAAAGGTCAGGGTTCCAGAAGGATATTGTCGATCAGGCGCGTATTTCCAACCAACGCCGCCACCGCAACCAGCGCAGGTTTGTCGATCTCACCGACGGGCTCTAGCGTATCCGAGTCAACAATCTCGAAGTAATCGAGCTTCACTGCTGGCTGCCAGACAAACGCCTGTTTCGCGGATGCTCGGATCTTCGCCGCGTCGCGCTCGCCATCATCGAACAGCTTCTGGGCGCGTTGCAAGGAGGCATGCAGGACCAGGGCCATCTTGCGTTCATCGGAACTGAGATAAGCATTACGCGAACTCAACGCCAGACCATCGGGCTCGCGGACAATCGGGCAGACTTCAATCTGAACCGGAATATTCAGGTCCTGCACCACACGCTTGATCACCGCGACTTGCGCCGCGTCCTTCTGTCCGAAGAACGCGACATCCGGCTCGACGATGTTGAACAGCTTGGCGACCACGGTTGCGACGCCGCGAAAGTGTCCAGGACGTGATTTGCCGCAGAGGCGGTCGCTTAGTTCCTCGACCGTGACCCACGTGAGGGAGGGCGCTTGCAGTGGCCGGCCCGATTGCAGCTTGCTTGGGGATTCTCCTTTGGGGTACATCTCCTCCGCACTGGGCGCGAAAACAAGATCCACGCCTTCCCGCTCCAGCAGCTCGAAATCCTTCTCGAGAGTTCGCGGATATCGGCTGAAGTCCTCTTTCGGCCCAAACTGCGTCGGGTTTACGAAGATCGAAACTGCCACAATATCGGATTTTGTTTTCGCGGCGCGCACCAGAGACAAATGTCCCTCATGCAGTGCACCCATTGTAGGGACGAGCCCCAGCTTTTTCCCTTCACGCTTGGCCGCACGGGAAATTCCCCTTACTTCTTCAATGGTGTGGACCAACTTCATGAGAAATCGGCGATTCGCCACACTGAGAATACAGGACAGAAGCCAGACGCGAGCCCCAAGGCGAAAGCCGACGATTGCAGGCCGAGCAGCAGGCGGGCTGAACTTACCTCGTCTTCAGAAGGGGATGTTGCTCGGAACAGGGCTTCTGGGTGGATCTGAGGTCGCATCAAGGCAACCGATGCAACTTAAATGTGTTTCTGGGGCCGCTAGTTCAGCCACCCCGTTCCTTGACACCCCCACTCACCAACTTTTATCCTAAGTCTAGCTCCCCGGAGTACTTACGCCTCAGTATGTGCTGCCGCGGCCTGCGAAAAGTGGGGGCGCGGAGATCCTGAAATGCTCATCGAAATCAGGGAATTGCAAGTCCATCCAGTGGACTTTGACGAGCATCTTGTGCCCGGAACCATTGACTTCGGTGCGGACTTCCGTCAGGAAGCCAATCTCGACAGCAAAGGACGCGCGCAACTTGTCCAGGAACATCACGGTAAGCATCACCTTATCAATGACATACGGATCGTCGGAGATTTCTCGACCCGGATTGGGCTAGCCTGCGCGCGGTGCCTCGAGCCCATTCATCGGGACGTCGCGAGAAGCTTCGAGCTGTTGTACCGGCCGCAAGGTTCTGATGCCGGAAAAGAGGAGCTGTCGGTGACCGCGGCTGAGGCCGAGGTCGGGTATTATCAGGGGGAAGGAGTGCTCCTCGAAGACGTATTGCGGGAGCAGGTCTTACTGGCGTTGCCCCTGAAGGCCATCTGCCGCGAGGACTGCAAAGGATTGTGCCCACATTGCGGGCGCAACCTGAATCAGGAACTTTGTAATTGCGCCGAAGCGTCGGAAGATCCACGCTGGTCGGCGTTGAAAGATATTAGAGAGAAGTTGCAACACTAGATCCGCTCTTAGCCGTTAGCGTTTCGTCACACCAAGCGAAGATTCGCTAAAAAGGCTACGAGCGAAGAGCTCACAGGAAGGACTCTCATGCCCAATCCAAAACGGCGGCACTCCAAGCGCCGCACATCTACACGGCGCGCTCACGATGCCTTGACCGGCGTCACGCTATCCGAGTGTCCGAATTGTCATGAACGCAAGCTGCCGCACCGCGCCTGCCCGAAGTGCGGGTACTACAAGGGACGCGAAGTACTGGAAGTTAAGGAAGCCGAGTAAGCTTTCCCAGATATGCCTGGCGTCATAGCCCTGGACGCAATGGGTTCTGACCGCGCTCCCAAGCCTGAGATCGAAGGCGCGATCCAGGCGGCGCGACGCTTTGGCATTCCCGTTACATTGGTGGGCCCTGAGGAAATGCTGCGGGCCGAACTGTCCCGGCATTCTGCTGCCAGCTCGCTCGCTATTTCCATCGCCCAGGCGAGTGAGTTCATCACCATGGACGACAAGGCGGTGCAGGCCGTCCGCGCCAAGCGCGACTCCTCCATGCGGGTTGGTTTGCGCTTGGTCCGGGAGGGGAAAGCATCGGCCTTCCTTACCGCCGGCAACACGGGTGCCGCCATGGCGACGGCGAAGATGGTGCTGGGAGGGCTTCCTGGCGTAGATCGCCCCGCACTGGTGGCGGTCATGCCGACCGCCGTCCACTCTGTCTGCACTCTGCTCGATGTCGGCGCGAACGTCGATTGCAAGCCTCACAATCTCGAACAGTTTGCGGTCATGGGCGACATTTACTTCCGCAGCATGTTCGGCGTCCATCAGCCTCGAATTGGTTTACTCTCCATCGGCGAAGAAGAAGGCAAAGGCAACGAGCTCACGCGCGAAGCGTTTGCCCTGCTCAAGCGGCTGCCAATCAACTTCGTTGGCAATGTGGAAGGCCGCGATTTATATGGGGGCACGGTTGACGTAGTTGTCGCGGACGGCTTTGTTGGTAACGTTGCTCTGAAAACCTCCGAGGGCGTGGCCCATCTCGTTCGCCATGTTCTGAGAGAATCGTTAGCTGCAACCGTGACCAGCCAGGTTGGCGCACTCCTTTCGCGTAGCGCATTCGCGGATTTCAAGAAGCGTCTAGATCACACCGAATATGGGGGCGCGCCGCTGCTAGGGGTCAAGGGCGCCTGCTTTATCACCCACGGCTCATCGAACGCCAATGCAATTAAGAACGCTATTCGAGTGGCCGGAGAATTTGTCGCGCGCAAGATCCCACAATCGATTGAGCGGGAACTAGCGGCGTTGCACTCGCCGTCGGCTAGGCGTTGATGATTGAGGTCGGGTAAACTTGCTGTTTCGCCAACTGGACAAGCATGACAACCACATCACTTGCCTTTCTCTTTCCCGGCCAAGGTTCTCAGGCCGTCGGTATGGGCAAAAATCTTGCCGACCGCTTTCCGGTCGCGAGACAAACCTTCGTAGAGGCCGATGAAACTCTGGCTATGAAACTGTCGCAGCTTTGCTTTGAAGGTCCCGAAGACCAGCTGCGTTTGACGGAGAATACTCAGCCCGCGATTCTCGCGGTTTCCGTTGCTGCCTGGCGCGTGCTGGACGAAAAGGGGATTAAGCCGGCATTCGTCGCCGGACACAGCCTTGGCGAATACTCCGCTCAGGTGGCCGCCGGGACGCTCAGCTTCACCGACGCGGTTTGCGCTGTCCGCAATCGCGGTAGATACATGCAGGAGGCAGTGCCGGTGGGGACAGGTTCCATGGCAGCGATTGTCGGTATGGACCTCGACACGATCGTCACCGTGTGTGCCGACGCTTCGCAAGGCGAAGTCTGTGAGCCTGCCAATATCAATTCGCCTGACCAGGTGGTCATTTCCGGCCACGCCGGCGCGATTGAACGCGCTGTGAAACTCGCCGAACAACGCGGCGCGAAAAGGGCAAAGCTGCTCCCGGTGAGCGCACCCTTCCATTGTTCGCTGATGAAGCCGGCTCAGGACCGCCTTTCCTTGGACCTCGAAGCGCTCAACTTTTCACCCCCGCAGATTCCGGTGATTGCGAATGTTTATGCTAAGCCTGTCGAGGATGCGATTAGTTCGCGGGAAGCCCTCATCCGACAGGTCACAGGCTCAGTCAAATGGAGCGAATCCCTGCAGTGGCTGATCTCACGCGGTGTCGAGACCTTCGTCGAAGTCGGTCCCGGCAAGGTTCTCTGCGGTCTCATGCGCCAGATCGATCGCGCGAAAAAAACCTTGAATGTCGAAGACGAAGCCTCGCTGCAGAAGGCGCTGGAGTATCTCGCAGCTGCCCCAGCAGATTCCTAGGGCGGCTCGTATCTTCACTCCGCAATCTTCGCTAGGTGAAGATCGAAGCCCGTGCTTGGCAGGAGCGACGTCAAGGCAAATACCTTGTAGCCTTCACCGCTGATCTCAGCGTGGCGATACAAACCCGGTTCATTCTCCACAATCTCCCGTCGTCCATTCAGATGATCGAGAAACTCCTGGGCCGCGCGTACATCGACCGCCAGTGATTTTCCCGGTTCGGAAAAAGTCTCCGCCGCATACGAGCGCACGAGCTTCGGCCAGTACTTTTCAAGCAAATTAGTGCTGGCGAAAACATCTGCCCAGATCAGTTGCCCATTCACGGCGACCACTACGCCGACCGCGTGCTTATCACGCAGTTGGCGAATTGCACTTTGATATTCCTGCTGCAGGGGAGCCACAACTTTGTCGAGTTCTTTTGCCACCGAACGGTTCTGAACAAGAACCGCGTAAGATGAGCTTTCCGCGAGAGGTACGGCCCCCGGTCCTGACTCTACTTCGACGGCCTGCGCGGTAGACGATCGCGCCTTCGCCACCTGATCCCAAACCTGGTGTTGATCTTTCTCCGCCATCGCCTTTGCCCGCACGGAGGGCTGCACCATCGCCATGGGGGCCACGAATTTGTCGGATCTCGCGACCCAACGGCCGGGCTCAACGCAGAAGACGCTTAGATCCACCGGATCGCTTTCTGCCGGAACCAGCCGGTCTTTCCCGATGACGCGGTCCTGTTTGCCGCCAGTGACAATCTCACCGGCAAGGAGCAGAAGAGGCCGCTTTGAGTTATTGATGAGCACGAGCTGATTGACTTGCGCGCCGGCACGCGGATGTTCATTCCAAGCTGGGTGCCCAGGGCGCGGTCTAACCAGCGGCCCAGCGCTTCCGGCCTCGGTAACGACCACATCCCCAGAGCGCAGACCCTCGTCCAGGGTCAGGAATTGACCCGTGTCATGCGTGGATTCGGCAACCACCGGGAAGATCGTGAGATTTCCGTTGCGAATCGGAGTGAGAACCTGATAACGCCCGCCTACCTTCGCTTCCCCCGCCTTAAGGCATGGAACCACGACTGCCAGAGCAAGCAACAAAAATAAGACGCCGAACCCAATCCAGAGCTTTTTCATATTCCCTCCGCAAACACGCACTCACACCCTCGACTGCCTTGCATGGGGCAGAGCTGTGCTTCGCCGAACGAGCGAGAGCGGCGTCCCGTCCTCACATGCCCGGTGGTGCGGCAGGTCCGGACCTGCTTTGTTCTTAATTAGGAATGCCAAAAAGTCGTGCTCTTGCGTCTAATAAATTGATAGCATCCGAGGAGAGCATGTCCGTCGCTGACCAGACCATGCCGGGCCAGAAGTCGGTTCCTGCGCTTGCTGACCCCATCGCGGAGCTTTATGCAAAGTCCGGAGCGGCTGAGTTTGCCTTCGCCCCCGAACAGTTTCTTCAGTTGCTCAAAGACGTCGCCTTAAAACACGCCTCCAGCGAGACTCTCGAGCAGTATTGCCTGACGTTGCGGGTCGAAGATTTGATTCTTGCCCGGGCCTGCGCCGCGGGAAACGAGCGTGCCTGGGAAGTGTTCATGCTCCGCTTTCGCGAGAAACTCTACGATGCTGCTCGCCAGATCACGCGTGAAGACTCTGCCGGCCGGGAGCTAGCCGATTCCCTCTACGCCGATCTCTACGGCACTAGAGTCCGTGGCGAAGAGCGGGTCTCGAAGCTCAGCTTTTACAGCGGCCGGGGGTCGCTGGACGGGTGGCTGCGCACGGTTCTCGCACAGGAGTACGTCAACACGTACCGCAAACAGCGGAAACTTGTAAGTCTTGATGAAGAATCCGAAGAGGGCGTGCAGTTCGCCGCGCCCGTGCCAGAAGAAACTCCATCCGCCGATCCCTCGCTTGTCCGCGCCACCGATGAGGCACTACAAACCCTCGCGGCAGAAGATCGCTTCGTGCTCTCCTCTTATTTCCTTGACCACCGCACGCTCGCGCAGGTTGCACGAACTTTAGGCGTGCATGAATCCACCATCAGCCGCAAAGTCGATAAACTCACGACGAACTTACGCAAGCAGATTCTGAAGAACCTGATGAAAATCGGCTTAAGCCGGCGCCAAGCTGAAGAAGCGTTAAGCGCTGACGTACGCGATCTGGCTTTGGATATTCGTGCCAGTTTGGCGCAAGATTCGCTGCCCGGAGCGTTCTCCGAGAAAGGAGCAAAATCAGGCGAAGGCCGCCGATAAGGCCTTCGCAGCAGATATGGACCGGCTTCAAAAACTCGTTGCTGACCGCCTCAGGACACAAGCGGTTGGCCAGCATCCCGAAGCTGAGGTACTTTCCGCGTTTGCCGAAAACGCGCTACCTCGAAACGAGCGCGAAGCGGTTGCGCAGCACCTTTCAGCGTGCGCGGACTGTCGCGAAATCCTCTACCTTGCCGCACCCCCGCTACTCGAACAGCAGGAAGTCTTTGCCGCTCCAAAAGCTCGGCCCTACTTCGCTCTCCGCTGGGGTACTCTTATCGCCTGCATCGCAATTGCGGCCGTCATTCTGGTGTCGCGCCGCGAAGGCAGGGTATCGGTGGATCAGCCTTCTTGGGCGAAGCAAGAAGCCACCTCCACCACGGTGGCGAATAAGAAAGTCGTCGCGCAGGATCAGGTCCCTGCGGAGTTGGACAAGATGCGCGAGCAGCAAACCGTCCTGAAGGCCCCGGCCGCTACTCGGGCAAGAGGTTATGCCCCACCAAAGCCCAGCATAGCCGAGCCCAATCGAAACATGGCTTTCGACGAATCGGGGCAGGTAAGCGCGGCTCGAGGCGAGACTTTGAACGAGAAGCTCGAGTCAGACGCTCTTAAGGATCTTCCGCTTAAGGAAGGCCGTCCCAGTGAACTCGTTACTCTACCTCCGGGAGCTGCGTCGGGCTCTGCCGCGGCGGGTGGAGTTGTCGGAAGTAGAGATGCCCGTCAGGTCGCGAAGACACCGGAGGCGCAGCCATCCTCGGCGAGTGAAGCGTTCAGCGTCACGGGGAACAACCGCGCCGACGCCCAACATGCCGACAGTGGCTGGGTCCCTGCCAGCGCGCCGGCCCTTGCGAACGCCACACCCGCCTCTTTCGGTTCTGTGGGGGGTACGATCTCTGACCCCGCAGGAGCGGCGGTGACGAACGCGAAAGTCACGGCGGTCGGGCCGCGGGGTCAAAAGACAGCTGTTTCAGACGGTGCCGGGAAATTCTCCTTCGACCGATTGGCTGCTGGAACCTATCTTCTGAAGGTCGATGCCGCGGGTTTTCGCAACACCCTGTCGCAAGTGTCCGTGATATCGGACCGGCCGGCGACGGCTGATTTCAAATTGCAGGTTGCGGCGACTGCCGAGACGGTCGAGATCGAAGCCTCTGCCGCTCCAGTGGCGCAGCCATCGGCCAGCAATGGCGAGCTTATGTCGCAGGAAACTGCCAATTCCCTTCAGGCTGCTCAAGCCCAATCCACCACCGAGAGAATGAAACAAAAGGCAGATAGTTCCCACGCAATGATCGTTGCAAAACTGGTGGGGCTGCCGCGGTGGTCGCTTTCGCCGCAAGGCACGGTTCAACGCTCAAACAATGGCGGAACCACGTGGGTTCCGATTGAGGTTGCGAAAGGTAGCGTATTTCGTGCGATTGCTTCTATCGGCGATCAGGTCTGGGCTGCCGGGAACATGGGAGTCTTATATCACTCTCTGGACAACGGACAACACTGGACGCACGTTGTCCCGATCAGCAAGGGCGAGAAGCTTCAGGCGGACATTGTCCAAATTCAATTCGCTGATCCCCAGCACCTGTCACTCAACACCACAAATGGCCAGGTCTGGCAGAGTTCGGATGGCGGCCAAACCTGGGCTCGCCAGTAACCCGCTGGTAATCCCTCCTCCGGAACGTTGCCTGAATTACTAAAGTGACATTTACACCTAGTCCTGCCTTGCATAGTATCCAGTTGTGGTTTGGCAGTTCTGGGGGAGGGCTGCCGGGCGTCCTGAGCTAGGGTTCAGGGCGCCTTCGTTTTTTTGGTATGGGGCCCGTTCGGGCTGGGGAAAAGCGCGCACAGCATGGGCGTTCCGGGAATGATTGGCCCCTGGCGAGATACCCTCTGAAGGGTAGCATTCTGCCTAGATCGCGCCTCCCAATCCGTCATCTTCAGCGGTCCCAAGTCAAAGGCCAGTAGCCTTCTGCGCTGAGTCCTTCGTGCCCCTCAATGCATCCAATCGGGTGTTACGATATTCAGTTCGCAGGCGAATCCCGGAGGAAAGCATGGCGGCAGCAGGAATTGTTGAAGTTACAGACCAGAATTTTGACCAGGATGTCTTAAAGTCCGATACTCCCGTTTTGTTGGACTTTTGGGCGGCTTGGTGTGGTCCGTGCCGCGCGATTGCTCCCATTGTGGATGAACTGGCCAGTGAGTACGCCGGCAAGGTCAAAATCGGCAAAATGGACGTGGACCGCAACAACGCCACTCCCATGCGCTACGGTGTGCGCGGCATCCCCACATTGCTTGTGTTCAAGGGCGGCCAAGTCAAAGAGCAGATTGTTGGCTACGTTCCCAAAGAACAGATCCAGAAGGCCCTCGACAAGCATATTGGCTAAGAACGAAGAAAAGGAATTGATCGTAAGAACGCCCGGCTGAAGTGCCGGGCGTAGTTGCGTGTAGGCAATCAATCCTAGTATTTCCTTAGCACCCCTATGACGCGTCCCTGGACCGCTACGTCTTTAGCGGGGACGATGATCGGCTTCATTTTTGCATTAGACGGCTGTAGGCGAATGTTTTCACCCTCGCGATAAAGCCGCTTCAACGTGGCGTCCGAGCCCTCGACCAGGGCGACGACAATATCACCGTTGTGCGCTGCCTTGGTCTTTTCCACCAGGACATAGTCTCCGTCGAGAATATGCTCGTCCTGCATCGACTCGCCGCGCACTTCAAGAGCGAATACTTCTTTGGAACGGGTGAAGTCGGCAAGGGAAATGGTCTCGGCGCGCTCGACAGCCTCAATGGGCTGGCCTGCAGCGATCCGCCCGACGAGGGGAACCATCGTGCCGCTGTTCACCGACATCGATTGCTTCAGCCGCCCCTTGGGCGGGAGCAGGTCGATCGACCGGCTGCGATTGTAGTCGCGGTTGAGCAGACCTTTCTTTTCGAGGTTCGAGATGTGCTTGTGAACTGTGGCGAGCGAACTCAGTCCCAGGCCTTCGCCGATCTCTTCGAAAGACGGCGAATACTGGTTCCTCTGCACGAATTCAGCGATGAAATCGTACACTTGCCGCTGACGCTTGGTGATGGCCATGCGCCCATTGTAGGCGAATATAAGGCGAAGTCAAGGGGAACAGCTATGCGCTGCCGGGTCTTTCTCGGACCCATGGTTTCCGCCTTCGCGCCGCAACCTTGGCAATCTACGATCACTCGATTCGAAATGGCGCTGCCCGGGCGCATGCGACAATTTGCGCGATATTGAATCTAATCAATTGCGATTCAAGCCAGCTGAAGGTTGAGAGATAAGAGCTTCTTTATGGACAAAATCAACAAATCCGATGAGCAGTGGCAGAAAGATCTCACTCCAGAGCAGTTCTACGTCACCCGTAAAGCGGGAACCGAGCCGGCGTTTACCGGGAAGTACTACAAGACGAAGGATCCCGGTACCTATACCTGCGCCTGCTGCGGGCAGCAGCTGTTCAGTTCTGAAACCAAATATGAGTCGGGATCGGGCTGGCCAAGCTTTTACAAGCCGGTGAGTGAAGATGCGGTGGAGGAGCACAGCGACACGACCTATGGTATGCGTCGCGTGGAAGTGCGCTGCTCAAAATGCGATGCCCACCTGGGCCACGTGTTTCCCGATGGGCCGCGTCCTACGGGGTTGCGCTACTGCATGAATTCAGCGTCCCTCGACCTAAAACCTGAGCCGAAGAAGTGATCTCGGGGGGCGAAACAAGATGAATGTAAGAAGGCAAAAGGCGGCAGAAACAGATCTCTGCCGCCTGATTTGGTTACGGGCTACGGAGCGCTAGGACCCTTGGCAACTGCGGCGTTAATTCTTGCCCGCCGCTGCACCCATCGCCTTCGGAGCATCCTGCTTGTGCTCGGAGGGATTCAGCTGCACGCTGCCGCGAAGCAGTGCGCCATCTTCCACGCTGATACGCGCGCTGACCACATCGCCGGTCAGGGTGCCTTCGCTGCGGATGTCAACCCGGTCGCTGCATTCAACGTTGCCGGTGACTTTGCCCATGATCACGACTTCGCGCGCGGAGATGTTGGCCTGCACGACGCCATTGCGGCCGACGGTCACGCGGTGATCCTTAAACGTGATGCTGCCCTCGATGCGGCCGTCGACATAGAGCGACTCGCTCCCGCTCACTTCGCCCTTAATCACAACTGTACGGCCAATGGTTGCCTGCTCGATTGGTGAGGTCATGGTCTTGACCGGCGTGAGCTGGTTCGGTGTTGATGGTGTGAACTGCGATTTCATTGCGTTGTCGCTCGATTGCAGCATGGGAGCCCGTCCTTTGTGAATGTCCGCGCGTTGCGGCGAAATTTGTCGGTAACTGTGACTATGGCACGGAGTTACCAGAGTGCGGGAGGTTACGGAGGACGGTGTACCAGCGGGACAACGCGAGCGGCGGAGGTAGGTTTGGAGTCTTTTGGAACGGGTACGCTTGTCCGAGATTAGGCCTCGAGTTCCTGTCCGATCTGCTCCCACTCCGCAATTTGGCCCTGCAGATCGGCCCGATGTTGTTCAAGCTCACGAGTTAGGCGCATGGTTTCTTCGGCGCTAATGAAGTTCAGCAAGCCCGCCTCGCACTTTGCAATCTTGCGCTCGAGTTCCGCGATCTCCTCTTCCAGTTTCGCCGCGCGTTCTTCCATGTGTTTTCGTCTAATGGGATTCACGCGTTTCGGGGGCTTCTCGCCAGCTGATCCTGCGTCTTGCGCCTCTTGTGCGGGGCGGGCGTCCGTTTTTCCATGGCCGTTGTCGGATTCTGCCGCCCCGGTCGATCCTGCCACTGCCTGCTGCAGCTTTTCCGCGCCGCCTTGTTTCCTCCACAGGAAGTCTTCGTAATTGCCGGGATAAACCTCGACCTGTCCGCCGCCAATTTCGAATACTCGTGTCGCCAGTTTGTCGATGAAATAGCGATCATGGGAGACGAAGACGACGGTTCCCGTGTACTTCCCAAGCGATTCCAGCAGCACATCCTTCGCGCGCATGTCGAGGTGGTTTGTGGGCTCATCGAGGAGCAGAAAATTTGCGGGATGCAGCAGCATTCTGAGAAGCGCATACCGGTTCCGCTCTCCTCCCGAAAGCACGCCAATGCGTTTGAAAACGTCGTCGCCGGAAAACAAGAAGCATCCGAGCAGATTGCGTAGGTCGGTTTCGCGCGACGCCGGCGACACCCGACCTAGATCGTCCAGAATGCGCGCTTCCTGGTCGAGCTCCTTGTATTGATCCTGGGCGAAGTAATCGAACTGAACGTTGTACCCAAGCTTGTATTCGCCAGCGCTGAGAGGCTCAATTCCCGCCAGCATTTTGATGAGCGTGGACTTTCCTGCGCCATTGACGCCTACGAGTGCGATGCGATCGCCCTTCTCCACGATGAAGTCAACGCCGGCAAAGACTTGCTTTGGACCATAGGACTTCGCCACTCCCAGAAATTCCGCCACGATCCGGCCGCTCGGTTTCGGCTGGGGAAAGTTGAAGTGAATTGTCTTCTCTTCTTCGGGAAGTTCGATGCGCTCAATCTTTTCCAGTTCCTTGATTCGGCTCTGCACCTGCTTGGCCTTCGTCGCCTGATACCGAAACCGGTTGATGAACACCTCCAGCTGCTCGATGCGCTCTCGCTGGTTCTTATACGCGGCCTCGAGCTGCTCCTGCCTTTGCTGCTTTTGTGCCAGGTATTTTTCGTAGTTCCCGGTGTAGGTCCAGATCTTCTTGTTCCATATTTCAACGATTCGACCGACCGTCACATCGAGAAAATACCGATCATGGGAGATGAGCACGAAGGCAAACGGGTAATTCGACAGATATTCTTCCAGCCAGTTGCGCGATTCAAGGTCCAGGTGGTTTGTAGGCTCGTCGAGCAGCAACAAGTTTGGTTTTTGCAGCAGTAGCTTTGCCAGCGCGATTCGCATCTGCCATCCGCCGGAAAACTCTTCTGTCTGCCGCAGCCAATCTTCTGGACGGAATCCCAGTCCGGCCAACACCGTGCCCACTTGGGCCTCGATGGCATATCCATCGTGCACGCGGAACTCGTGTTCGATCGCGTGATACCGCTCGGCAATCTCGTCGTATTCGGCTGAAGTGTGATCTACTTCGGCCATGCCTGCCATAAGTTGTTCGAGCTCCCGCTCCATAGCGCGCAAGCGCTCGAATACCGTCAAGCATTCGTTGAACACCGTGCGTCCCGAGAGGCTCAGCCCATCCTGCGGCAAATAGCCGAAGCTGAGTCCTTTGGCGACGCTCACGTTTCCGTAATCCAGCGACTCAGCCCCGCCGAGAATCTTCAGCAGCGTGGACTTCCCGGTGCCGTTTGCGCCAACCAGACCAACTCGGTCCTGAGGGGTGACAAGCAGGTCTGCGCCCTCGAACAGGAGCTTGTGTCCGTAGCGTTTTCCGGCGGAGCTGAGTTGGATCATAAAGAATCGATGTAGGCTGTTGGTCGCTAGAAAAACTGAAGGAACCGCCCCAAATGGCGCTTGCTCTATCTTCTCACGGGCCTCGACCGAGAACCGGGCGGATCAGCATCCCGGCAGCACAGCAAGACCGCGCACGGAAAACGCCAGGAACACGGGAAATGGCCGGCTCGCCTTCTTGCCGGCAGCCGCGATCTCCCGTTATGCCTTCCTTTTCCCTTCCAGCGTTTTCATCGTGTCCAGCACGGTCGCGACCACGTTTTCGTCGCCCATGCAGGTGTTGATCATGATGTTGTAGAGCGATCGCGTGGGCCAATCCGCACCGAAGTAGTGCTTCACAAACTCGATGCGTTCGCGATCGACGGTTTCGACGAGTTCCTCGGCTTCCCGCAGGCTCTTGCCTTGTTTCTGAATACGCCTGAGCTTCTCCGCGCGCGGAGCGTACATGAATACATGAAAGGCGTCGCGTCGCTCACGCAGATGATAGGGCGCGCCCCGTCCCACAATCACGCAATTGCCCTGGCCGGCAATCTCGCGCATGACCTGCTCGCCGATCTCCACCATACGATCGGCATCGAAGGAATGCTCAAAATCCAGGTTTACCCTGCGCTCATAGCTGCCCCGCCAGAAGACCTTTACCAGCCGCTGGAACGTGCTATCCATGCGCTCGTCGCATCGTGAAACGGCAGCGGCGTCGACCTTTCCTACGCGGGCGATCTCTTCGGTGAGCTCGCGATCCCAAAGCTTCCAGCCCAACCTGGAAACCAGCTGCTTTGCAATCTCTGCCGCGCCGCAACCGTACTCGCGTTCAATGGTGATGATTCGGAACATGGCCCACAAAATTCGCCGAGAGTTTACCGAATCCAGACCTTCGGCACAACCGACATCCCCGGGCGGAGCACGTGCTCGCGCGTTTCACCGGGATCGAACGTGATCTTCACCGGAATCCTTTGTACTACCTTCACGAAGTTCCCGGTCGCATTCTCTGGCGGCAACAGGCTGGTCACGGCCCCGCTCGCTCCCGCCACGCTGTGCAAGTGGCCCTTGTAATCCTTTCCCGTCATATCCACGTGAATGGTTACCAACTGGCCCACCTTCATGTCGCGCAACTGGGTCTCTTTGAAATTGGCAATCACCCATATGTTGTCGAGATTGATGATGTGCATCAATTCCTGGCCTGGCTGGACGTTCTGCCCCACCTCGGCCGTGCGGTTTGTCACGAATCCACTCACCGGAGCCACAATCGAGGTGTACTGGAGATTCAGTTGCGTCTGGTCAAGCGCGGCTTTCCTTTCTTCCACCACGGCTTCTGCGGCTTGGGCTCGCGAACGGATCGCCGTCACCTGTTCCGGACCGCTGCTGGCGGCATGCCGGTTGGCCTGTGCTTGCACCAAACGGCTTTGGGCGGCACGAATTTGTTGTTGAGCCGCAGCGGCGGCGGCCCGTGCCCCATCAACCGCGGCGGTTCCAGCCTGGGCCGCAGCATAAGCCTGGTCGTATTGTTGTTGTGAAATCTCCTGCTTCGAAATCAGCTGTTTGTAACGAGCCAGGTCATTCTGCGCCTTCACGTTGTTGGCTTCGGCCTGGGCCAGCCCGGCATTGGCAGCATCGAATTGCTGCCGGGCCGCTACCAGAGAGGCCTCCGCCCCGCCGACTTCGGCATTCGCGGCCGCGAGCTGGCTGGTGGTGCTGGTTGAGGTGATCGGAACATTGACCCCGGCGGCCTTTGCTGCCGCCACGGCATTGTCATAATCGGCTTTCGCGCGCGCGACGAGCACCTGATAGTCCCGTGCGTCAATCTGCGCCACGGGCTGTCCAGCCTGGACGTACTGGTTGTCCTCCACCAAGAGCCGTTCAATGTGTCCGCCAACTCGCGGGCTCACCGGATTCAGATGCCCATTGATTTGCGCATCGTCGGTGGATTCGTAGCTGTTGAAGTAACGCCAGAGAAAGAATCCGGCAACCAGGAGTACGACGACTCCGACGATGACAAACATCCGCAGCCGTGGACTGCGCGAGCGAAACTCCTTCCACCTCAGATCACGGTCAGACAGGGCCGGACCGCGCTGCTCGTCAGTTTCATCGGGATGAGTTTGAGTTGGTTCTGCCATGAATCACTTGCCTTCCAAGTACTGTCTCACGCCCTGCTCGGCAAATCCGATCGCGCGTGCCAGAGCGACCTTGGCAACATTGTGCGAGTAGAGGCTGGCAATATAGTTCTCATTCGCAGCGGCTACCGTTTCCTGTGCCTGAACAACTTCAAGATTGTCTGCCACCCCGGCGCTGAACCGATCGCGCGCCTGCTCCAGAGTTTGGTTGGCAAGATCAAGAGAACTCCTGGCGACCTGCACTTGATCGGATGCTGCATTCAAGTCCAGCAGCGCAGAACGGACTTCATAATCGATCTGTCCGCGCAGGTTCTCCACCTGTTGCTTGGCTTGGCGCAGGGCTGCTTCTGCTTCTAAAGCGTCCGCATGAGCACGACCGCCTGAAAAAATCGGAATCCCCAGGGTGGCACCAGCCAAAAAAACGCCGTGCGAATTTCCAATGTTCACGCCTGCAGCGCCGTAGTTTCCGCTGAACCCAAGGGTCGGGTAATGCTCTGCTGTGGCCGCACGGCGGAAGCGCTCGGCGCCTAAAACCTGCTGGACGGCCGACAAATAGTCTGACCTGTCATTCAAAGCGCGCCGCAATGCTTCCTCCTGGCTCATCGGGGCCAGCGGTTCATAGGGAGCTCTGTCGGTCAAATTGAACTCCTGCCCCGAGGGTAATCCAATTGTCCTCGCCAACTGTAACTTCTGCTTCGCGTAGTTGTTGCGTGCAACAATAAGCTGCTGCTGCCGCGTCTGGAATTCAACCTGCGCTCGCAACGAGTCAATCGCCGGGGTAATTCCCGCCGTTTGCTGGTCCTTGGCTCGGCTGAACAGCGCTTGTGCGGTTTCTACTTGTGCCTGCGCTGCATCGACCCTCGCTCCCGCCGCGATCGTCAGCAGATACACGTTGCCGGTGGCAAGGACGACTAACTCACGCGCGTTCTTGTAGTCGTACTGTGCGGCAGAGACTCGGGCGCGTGCTGCTCGTTCCCGCTGGATGGCATGCCAATCGAAAATCGGTGCCGTCACATACGCTCTCGCGTCGAAGGTTCCGACCGGTCCTATCACCGTGCCTACTCCCGGAAAGCTGAACCGAAATCCCAGCCCCTCTAGATCGATTTGGGTCACCGATTGCGTGGCAGCCGCGCTCACGTTCGGGAGCAGGTGGCTCAGCTCCTGCCATCTTCGGCCTTGTGCCGCCAAGAGATTGTCGCTGCCGATCAACAGGCCCAGGTTGTTGCGCAGTGCACGGTCGATGGCTTCCTTGAAGGAAATCGGCAGCACCCGGTCCGTTGCCTGGCCCTCGGGAACGCTCCCAGAAAATGGGCTCTGTGATCCGGAACTAATCGCAACCCCCGGTGAGGTCGGCTGCTCCTCTTCGGCGGCGTTTCCGGATTGCCCCCCGGCTCCCGATCCACCGGCCATAACCGCACACGCCAACAGCAGCGCAGAGAGGGCCTTCGACAGCCCCCTCTGCTTACATCTTGAATGGTTCGTGTTTGGTGAAATCATCTTGCCTGGATCGCGCCGCGCAGGAGGCCGGCGAGGGTTTGTAGAACCTCTAATTCTATGACGCTTTAAAACCATATAGATGCAAATCTGGGCAGCGCGGCTTCCAAGTAGAACTCGAAGTCGATAGCCGGCGGGACACGAAGCAGCCTAGTTCTACGCTATCTTCGCGTCCCCCCCGGCGGATTGTTTTGGGGGCAAAGGCCCTTCCCCTTCGGGCCGAGGAAATTTCTTGCCGTAGGGTTGCCGCTCTTACTCCGCCCGGAATGGCGAGTCGGGACGCGAAATGTTGACGGCGTAGAAGCTCCGGCGGCCCCATATGCGCGCCTGGTGCGCGTCGGCAAACAGGACGTCCACTACCGGACGGGTTTCGGACTGGGCGGTGCGATCACGGCG